>Ga0316628_100001794_pt1 | contig 15442 bp, 12 predicted proteins | sample OWC_Aug_M2_C1_D5_FD_207648 | JGI IMG/M metagenome (GOLD analysis project Ga0316628, IMG submission 207648) | Wetland soil microbial communities from Old Woman Creek delta, Ohio, United States - OWC_Aug_M2_C1_D5_C | ecosystem: Environmental > Terrestrial > Soil > Wetlands | place: USA: Ohio... | reverse complement strand
CTGCGGGGCGCCGATCGATGCGGCGGTCCCGCCAGCGGCGTCGTCGACGGCACCACCGCCGGCGCAGCCGACGATGCCGCCAGCGACGCCACTGCCGGGGCCCACGACGGCCCCGCCCCCGACGCCCACCCCGCCGCCGTACTACGGCAGGAGGCCGCAGGACGAGTGCGACCGCGAGTGCCAGGGCGACCGCGAGTGCCAGGGCGGCTCGCGGGACTACTCGTGGTTCTGGGGCATCGTCCTGGTCTTCATCGGCCTCTCCATCATCCTCAGCTGGGCGGTCCCGAACATCGACTGGAGCGGCATGCCCGAGTGGCTCAAGGACTTCAGCCTCTGGTGGGTCATCCCGCTCATCATAGGGCTGCTCATCATCTCGATAGGCGTGCGGATGCTCACCAACCGCGGCCGGTCGAAGTGATGGACCATGGCCCAAGGGCCCGCGGTCTGATGCGCCCGGCATCGACGTGGCATCATCGGCCCGCCAACCAGGCCTGCTCCGGCCTCCCCACGATGGATAGGCCCAAATATCCCCTCGGCCCATCATGTCGCAAGAGGCGGGACCGTGTACTGCACCAAGTGCGGCAAGCAGAACGACGACGACGCGGCCTTCTGCAAGTCCTGCGGGGCGCCGCTCATGGGGGTGCCCCCCGAGGGAGGGGCCGGCCACGAGTGGGAGCGCCGCGGCAAGCACGCCGATAACGAGTGCGACCGCGAGTGCCAGCGCAGCTCGCGCGGGAGCTCCTGGGTCTGGGGCCTCATCGTCATCGTCATCGGGCTGTGGATCATCTTCAACTGGGCGCTGCCCAACATCGACGTCCCCGGCATGCCGAAGTGGGTGTCGGACTTCAACTTCTGGTGGATAATCCCGCTGCTCATCGGGCTCCTCATAATCTCCATCGGCGCCCGCATGATCATGAGGCGCGATCAGCCCAAGTAGGCCTTGCACTGCTCGGGGCACCGGCCGCACGTGTCGATGTGGCGCCACGCAGACAGCGTTACCCTGGTGTCGACCCACATCACCGCGACGAGCACAGCGAGCAGCCCGTAGCCGAGGCTTCGGGTGGACCAGAGCGCGCCCAGGGCGGCCATGAACGCCCCGACGACTATGAGCGCGTCCAGCGCCGCGTGGGCCGCGGCCGGCCTGCCGGGCACGAGGTCGGTCACCAGGTCCGCGAGGACGAGCGCGATGCCCCCGTAGAGCAGCGCGCGGGCCCACGCCTCGTCGAGCGTGAACGGGACCAACGCGAGCGCTATGGAGAGGCCGATGCCCGCGACGGAGCCCGCGGCCAGCCCGGTGCATCCCGCGCAGAGCGCGCCCTCCCCCCGTCGGAGGCGGTGGCCGTCGAACCGGTCGCAGTCGGGGTGGTGGCCGACCCTCGCGCGCCTGGGCATGCCGTCGTCGGCGTCGCCGCCATCCCCGAGGTCGTCCGCCCCCGGCGGCGGGCCGTGGGGCGCCTGCCTGAACACTCGCCCGATCCAGTTGGGGCTGAGCGCCATCGAGAGCCCGACCACGCACACGAGGGCGAAGGCCGCGGCCACCGCGGACCGGTCGAGCTGGTCGACGCGGGCCAGGGCGCTGCGGGGCTGGTGGGTCGCCACGACGAGCAGCCCCGCCCCGACGAACGAGAGGACGAGGTAGTAGACGGCTCGCTCCCTCGGGGTCATATGAGCTGCCTCAGCTGCGCGAGCACGCGCTGGCTCGCCATGTGGCGGTAGACGATGCGCTTGCGGGGGTTCTTCGCAAAGACCCCCTTTATGCCCTTGATGGTGGAGCCGTAGAACGCGCGGTAGCACTCGTAGAGCTCGTGCTGGACCTCTGCCCTCGAGAGCGCCTCCGTGGGCATGATGGCGTGCACCATGTCGTAGTCGGCCCAGTTCGCGTCCTCGATCCACCCCCGGGCCTTCGCCTCGTTGAAGACCTCGGTCCCGGGGAAGGGCGTGAGCACGGTGAAGAGGGCGATGTCGGAGCCCAGGTCGAGCGAGAACTCACGCGTCCTCGCGATGCTCTCCCTGGTGTCCCCCCTCGAGCCGACGACGAACATCGCCTGCGTGAACACGCCGTTGCGGTTGAGCGTCCCGACGGCCGCGCGTGCGTCCTCGGGCGCGGCGCCCTTCCTGAACTCCCGGAGCCGCTCGGGCGAGTCGCTCTCGACCCCGATGAGGACCCAGTAGTTGCCCACGGAGCGCATCTTGGCCACCAGGTCGGGGTGGTGCGCGACGTCGTCGGTGCGGACCTGGTAGAACATCATGACGTCGCGAAGGGAGGGGCGGGCCCGCAGCTCGTCGTAGAGCGCCTGCCCCCTGGTCGCGTAGCTGAAGTTGTCGTCCGAGAACCACATGAACGTGCCGCCGAACCGGTCGTGGAGATGCTCGATCTCCTCGGCGATGCGCCTCGGGGACTTGGTCCTCCACCGGCCGCGCCAGTGGCGCCACTGCGAGCAGAACGTGCACCTGTTGCTGCAGCCCCGCCCCCCCTCGAAGGTCATGTAGATGGCCTTTCGGCCCGCCATCATCGTGAAGTGGTACCTGCTGACGAGGTGGTCGACGAGGTGGTAGGCCGGGTAGGGCAGCGCGTCGAGGTCCTCCATGAGCGGGCGGTCGGGCGTGTGGACGACCGCGCCGCCGCGCCTGAGGGACAGGCCGTCCACGGTCGAGGGGTGCCTGCCCTCCTTGAGCGCCCCCACGAGCTCGGCGAGGGTGACCTCGCCCTCGCCCCTGACGATGATGTCCACCTCGGGGTAGGCGAGGAGCGACTCCTCGGGCGTGGCGGAGAAGTGCTGGCCCCCGAGGACGGTCGTGACGGTCGGATCGAGCTTCTTGGCGGTCTCGCAGAGCCTCGCGCACGTGTAGGCGTTGGCGGTGAAGCCCGAGGCCGCGACCAGGTTCGGCCGGAACGACGCGATGCGCCTCGAGAGGCCCTGCCACCCGAGGCGCTCCGCCTGCGAGTCGACGACCTCGATCTCGACGTCGGGTACCTCCCGCTCGAGCCACGCCGCGAGGACGAGCAGCCCCGTCGGGGGCGGGAGGTACTCGCCCATCACGAACCAGTAGTCCTTGGGGGGCTCCACGAACATGACGCGGTAGGCCATCTGCGACCGCGCGTCGATAGCGGGCGGCGGCACTAAAAGGTTTCCCGTCTGAGTCCGGGGTGGCTCGGGACGACCGGGGGGCGGCCGGCCGCGCGGCTCACCGACGGCGTTCTGGCCTCGCGCCCCTCGAGGCCGCTGCAAGGCCTGCCGCCGCGATCGTGGCCACGACGGCAGCGGCCCCCGAAGCGCCCGGGGACCCCTTCTTGGCCTTGACCACGACGTCGAGCGGGACCGACCAGTCGGACTCGCCCCCGTCGGCGTCTACCGCCTTGACGCGGACCTGGTAGGTCCCCGCCCTCTTCCACGTGTGCGCGAGCTTGGCAGGGGTGCTAGAGGGGAAGAAGCCCGTCTCCTCCGTGACGTTGGCCCCGGCGTCGTCCCAGTAGAAGACGTACTTGACCATGCCACCGTCCGTGTCGTTGGCGGAGGCGGTGAACTCCGCCCGCTTGCCCGCCTCCGCCCTCGCGGGGCCCGAGGGCGTGGCCGGGGCGCGCGGGGGCGTGTTGACGGTGACGTCGAGCGGGTCGCTCCATCCCGAGGGGACGCCGTGCTCGTCGACCGCGCGGACCTTGACGGCGTACCTGCCCCCTCCCGACCAGGAATGCGAGGCCGTGGAGGGCGTGCCGGACGCGACCGGGTCGGTCTGCGTGGTCGTGCCCGACCCCCCTGGCGCCGAGGCGCTCGCGTTCCAGTCGAAGACGTAGCTCAGGCGGTCGCCGTCGGAGTCAGTGGCGTTCGCCGCGTAGTCGCCGGGCTGGCCGAGCTGTCGCATGACCGGCCCCGCGGGCCTCCCCGGCGTGGCGGGCGGGGTCGAGACCACGACCCCCCACGCCGCGCTCCAGGGCGATTCCATCCCGAGGGCGTCGATGGCCTTGGCCCTCACCGTGTAGTTGCCGGGCACGTCCCACCTGTGCGAGACGCCCCCTTGCCCCCCGGAGGGCACAGTGGCCGTCTCGAAGGTCGTCAGCGTCGGTGGCGGGCCCAGCGCCGCGACGAGCTCGAACACGTACTTGACGTCGTCGCCGTCGGGGTCGACGGCTGAGGTCATGAAGTACAGGGACTCCCCGACCGCGCCCGCAGCCGGACCCTGGGGGACGTCGGGGACGTTCGGAAGGTTGTCGATGAGCACGGTGGTCGGGAGGCTCCACAGCGAGCGGCCGCCGTACTCGTCGACGGCCACGGCCTTGACTGGGAAGCTCCCCGACTGGTCCCACCGGTGCGGGACCGTGACGGCCTCGCCCGAGCCGAAGGCCTTGGTCCTCGTGGTGTTGCCGTCGCCCCAGTCCATTATGTACTCGATCGTGTCGTCGTCAGGGTCCGTCGCGTGCGTCGTGTAGGAGTAGATCGCGCCCGGCAGGCCGAGCGCGGGGCCCGTGGGGGGGGCCGGCGGCGTCGGGAGCTTGTTCGGGACGTGGAACCCCAGGTAGATCGTCCTCCCCGTCCAGTTCTCCCAGCATATGCTGGGGAAGCCGGTCGAGTTGAGGCCTATCCACGTGCCGTAGTCGGCCGTGATGGCCTCCGCGACGGCCTCCTCGACCCACTGCCCGCCCTTCAGCATGGCGTAGCTGATCCGCCGCGAGGACGGGTCCAGGTAGCTGATGTGCGGCCTGTCCCGGGAGTCGATGGCGATGGAGACGCCCTCGCCCGCGGCCGGGCGCGCGTCGACGGTGGCGACCTCCCACCTGGAGCCCGTCCATGCCGCGTACCTCAGCTCGGACGGCGTCACCGGGTGGTAGGCGATGTGGGGGTGACCGTCGGTGTCGACCGCCATCGACATGGAGTACCCCGCGCTCTCGACCGTGTCCACGACCTCGGACACCCATGTCGAGCCCTCGAGCCTGTAGAGGAGCACCTTATCGTCCGACTGCGACCAGCAGCACACGTACGGCCTCCCGCCGGCGTCTAGGGCGAGATGGCCGCGCTGATGGGTTGGCGTCGACACCTTGGAGACCGACCACTTCATGCCATCGTACGCCGCGTACACGATGCCGTCCGCGACCACGTCGTAGTAGACGAGGCGCGGGAGGTCGTTCGGGCCGAGCGCGACCGAGATCGTGGATTCCATGATGCCGTTGCCCATGTCGGCCACGGTCTGCGTCGTCCATGAGCCGCCGTTGAACGTCGCCAGCCTCACCTGGAAGGCGGCGGAAGGCGTGTAGACCTCCACCCAGTAGGCGACGCTGGGGTGGCCCTCAGGGTCGACCGCGACGCAGGTGCTCTGGAGCGAGAAGAAGTCCGTGTCGATCACGGCCCTGGCCCAGGCGCTCCCGGTCCACCGGGCGCACGCGAGGCCGCGCGCGTCCTCGTCGTTGTAGGCGATGCATGGGTGGTCCGTCCCGCTCGTCGCCATCGAGATGGCGAAGGGCCTCGATGTGTCGTACGTCAGGAAGGTCCTCACGTCCCAGTCGCCCGTCTCGGCCGCGTCCGCGGGGGCGGGCTGGTGGAGCGCCACAAGCAGCATCGACAGGCACACCAGGGTAAGTATCGTCATCCTAGGTCGCATCATGGTGGATCTCCCCCTCCATAGGCCGGATGGAGATGAATCCCCCTGGCCAGGGGTCTCGCTGCCATTCCCCCACGCGATTAATCTTCTTTTCGGTCGGGGGCCGTGCCGCCTCCGTGCCCCCCCGCATGGGGGCCCTCGCCGATGCCCCCCGCGTGCTCCTTCCCCTCCCGCTGGCGGGTCGCGCGCAGCTTGAGGAACGGGTAGGAGTTGCGGAGCATCTGGAGCTCCGCCTTCCTCAGGTGCTCGCCCAGGGTCGAGCGGCTCAGGCCCATGGCCTTGGCGACGTCGTCCATCTTGGTCCTCGCGGGCACCTCGAACAGGCCGGCCTCGTAGGCCGTGACGACGGAGCGGATCTGCAGGTCCGTGAGGCCCTCGAAGAAGTGCACTGGCACCACGTTGAGGTCGGAGGCCGCGTCGAGGGCGTCCCTGCCCCTGTGGGAGATGATCTCGACCTTGCCGTGCCTCTCTATCTCCGCGACGAACCTGCGGAGGTTCTCCGTGCCTGTGGACAGGACGCGGTGCGTCTCCCAGCCGCCCTCGTAGGTGTGCGGGGGCACGAGCATGCACCCGCAGTCGTTGGCGATGGATATGATGGACCGGAACTTGGGGTAGCCGCACTCGCACGTCATCAGAAGCGCCGACCGGCCGTCCTGGAACATGTCGCACGCGCCGAGGCTCTCGTGGGCCGCCTCGAGGATCTCGTCCAGTCGGGCGGTGTCGGAAGCGGTGACCTCCAGTATCTCGCTGTCCCGGCTGTACCAGAGCACCATCTGCGCCTCGGGGAACCGTGCCGAGAACTCGCAAAACGGGCACTCGTGCTGTATCCTCACGCGCGTGTCTAGGAAGTGCACAAGGGTGTTCGATGCATGAGGGGGATAAAAAGACTTTCGGCCGCCCGGGGGCGGTTCGGGCCCCCTCCAGCCATAAGGGGCCCCGGGGCGGAGGCGCGGGACCTCGGACCGCCCTCGGGCGGTAGAATAAACATCTCAAGGGCGTGCATAGTAGTTGCGGTGGTGAACGGAATGATGCCCGACAAGGCAATCGCGATATCGATGCGGCCCGTGTGCGGATGCGATACGGACCTGAGCAGGCACCTGATGACAGAGTGGGGAACGACCGAGGTGGCGCTGCGCGCCGGCGGCAGCGGCGGCAAATCCCCGAGGACGAGCCCCTTCGGCCTCTGGGTCTCCGTGCGCAATCTCCTGCACAGGAAGGAAGAGCCTGTAGTCCGCGTAACGAGCTAGGCAAGCGTCGGATAGCTCCGCACCACCGCCAGTGGCAGGTGGACCCCGGGCCCCGCCGCCTGCCAAGCTTCTTTATGGACCACGACGTTGCGCCCCCCGAGGGCGCGAGATGGGCGGTCCAGATTCTGTCCCCGCCCCAGCCCCCGCGGCCGTGACCGCGGAGGCGACGGAGGCGGAGGCCAAGCGCACCGTCAACACGTTCGCGGCCGTGTCGTTCCTCCACGACGCGGGCTCCGACATGGTGTTCCCGGTCTGGCCCCTGTTCATGAGGGAGGTCCTGAAGGCCGACATGGCCGTGCTGGGCCTCGTGGACGGCCTGGGCGACGCGATGGTCTCCCTCTCGTCCGCCGCGGCGGGCTACGTCTCCGACCGCATCCGCCGCCGCAAGGTCTTCATCTGGCCGGGCTACCTCATGGGCGGGGCCGCGAGGGTCGGCTACGCCCTCTCGGCGACCTGGCAGCAGGTCATCCCGTTCAAGGTCCTCGACCGCGCGGGCAAGATCCGCTCCGCCCCCAAGGACGCCATCGTCGCGGACATCTCGACCCGCAGCAACCGCGGGGGCCGGTTCGGGTACCTGCGGATGATGGACAACCTCGGGGCGGTCGTGGGCATCCTGTTCGCCATCGCGTTCGTGTGGGCCTTCTCGGCCACGCCCCGGACCTACCGTGCGCTGTTCATGGTGGCCGCCATCCCCTCCGTCATCGGCGCGCTCATTGTCGTCCTCATGATCAAGGAACGTCCCGCGGGCGGCATCAAGGTCTTCAAGGGGCTCCGGCTCCACGACCTGGGCCGCGACTACCGCCTCTTCCTGGTCCTCTCGGCCATCTTCGCCGTGAGCAACTTCTCGTACTCGTTCTTCCTCATCTTCGCGAGCGTCCACCACTTCCAGGACGCCTTCGTGCCGGTCCTCTACCTGACGTTCACCGCCGTCGCCGCGATCGTCTCCATCCCGTTCGGCAGGCTCGCGGACACGTGGGGCAGGAAGCGAGTGATGACGCTCTCGCTCCTGCTCTGGGCGGCCGTGTCGGTGGTGGTGCTCGCGGACCAGGGGTTCGCCGCCATCATCGTCGCGTTCGTCCTCTACGGGGCCCACAAGGGCGCGCTCGAGCCGGTCCAGCGCGCGTTCGTGAGCGAGCTCGCCCCCTCGGACTTCAGGTCCAGCGGGCTCGGGGCCTACCAGATGGTCGTGGGGCTGTGCGCGCTCCCCGCCTCCCTCATCGCGGGCTTCCTGTGGGACGCCGTGGGGGCGTGGGCCATCTTCGCGTTCGCGCTCGCGCTCACCCTCGTGGCCGTCGCGATGCTCCAGTTCGTGCGCGAGGCGGAGCACGGGCCTGCGGCCGCGGGGTGAGGCGCGGGGGCCGGGGGCCCAGAGGGCGGGAGGCACGGCCCGTCGGGCGCGGGCTTCATAAGCCCGTCCGGCCATCGCTGCGGCCATGTGCGGCCGGTTCGCGCTGTGGACGCTCGTGCGCGCGCTCATGGAGGAGTTCGGGCTCGAGGAGGCCCTTTACGAGCCCGAGCCCCGCTACAACATCGCGCCCACGCAGCGCGTGGCCGCGATAGTCCGGGAGGGCGGGCGCGACCGCCTCGTGGGCATGCGGTGGGGCCTCATCGCCCCTTGGGCCAAGGAGGCCTCGGGGAGCGCGCCCATCAACGCGCGCGCCGAGACCGTGGCCGAGAAGCCGACGTTCCGCGCCTCCTTCAGGCGGCACCGGTGCCTGCTGCCCGCGGACGCGTTCTACGAGTGGCGCAAGGTCGGCGGCGGCAAGGTCCCGATGCTCATCAGGATGATCGACCAGCGGCCGTTCGGGCTGGCGGGCATCCACGGCACCTGGAAGGGGCCGGACGGCACCGAGGTGGTCTCGTGCGCCATCGTGACCACGACGGCCAACGAGCTCATGGCCCGCATCCACGACAGGATGCCCGTCATCGTCCCGAGGGAAGGGAGGGCCCTGTGGCTCGACCCCGAGGTCCAGGACCCCGCGAGGCTGCAGCCCCTGCTGCGCCCCTACCCGGCCTCCGGGATGGAGGCGTTCGAGGTCTCGCGGGAGGTCAACTCCCCCTCCCACGACTACCCCGAGCTGGCCGAGCCGGTCCGGGGCCCGTTCTGACGGTCCGCCCGGACGGCCAAGGGAGGCCTCTGGTGCACGCCCGCGAAACCTATATGGGGGGGAAGCGCGATGCGCCCCCCCGTCAAGAGCCTGGGGATGGCCACATGAGCATCCAGTATGTCCTAGAATTCCCCTGCCGGCCCAAGAAGGAGCTCGGCGAGGAGCACATCGTCAACCTCGTGAACGCCTACTCCAAGTTCGCCCCCAAGAAGGGCGTGGGCAACGTCGAGACCGCCGTGATGCTCGACGTGCCGCCCGAGATGGGCGGGACCGTGACCCCCGAGGACGCCCTCCGGAAGGACATGGCGACGCTCGAGTACTACGTCTCGGACTGCCTCAGCTGCCCCGCCAACGTGACGTCCATGACCACCGGTGGCGGCGTCGCCTCCGCGTTCGGGTGCCTCTACGAGCTCAAGTACCCCATCTCGGGCCTCCTCGAGACCATCCTCATGAACGCGGCCTTCGCCGCCATCGAGGACCCCCAGGGCAACCCCGGCTACAGGCTCGTGCGGGGCATCATCACCGTGCATCCCAAGGGCCGGGCAACGCCCGCGCACAAGGTCCGCAAGATGGGCCTCGAGTTCTTCGAGTCCAAGGCCCCCAAGGAGGCCAAGGTCGAGATCGAGGGCAAGAGGATGAGCCTCGACACCGACCAGCTGATGATGATCATCATGCAGGGGCCGGTCCCGCCGCAGGCGGGCCCCGCGCTGGCCGCGTTCCTGGAGAACGGCGTGGAGCGCGCGAGGGTCCAGGGCCTCGCGGACCCGCGCGTGGAGTCGCCGCTGGTCAAGATCGCCAAGCTCGCCCGCGCGGCCAACAAGTTCGGCAAGCAGGTCAAGATAACCTACTGAGCCGGACGGGCGGCTCGCGGGGCCACGGGCCCCGGGCGGCATGCCGGATGCGATGGATGCGACGAGGTCATGGCACGGGCCATCGCCCTTGCAAGCCATCTGGACGGTCCCGTGCCCGGTCCTATGGCTAAGGGAGCTGAAGACGGGCCCCAGAACGAGAGGCAAGGTCCCTGTGGGGGAGCGGTCTGTGACCACTGGTACTCCGGAGGCAGAGGATGTGTGTCTGCACGGTTGGGTCTTGTCGAGGGTCCTGTTGGGGTCCCGTCGGCACTAGCACGGCCGGCAGGGTTTAAACCCCATTTGGTCCGATTCTTTACTCTCATATTCATGGAACGATAGTTGGGCCCTTAGACGTGCCTGCGGGGCGTAATATGTATGGGGGGGTCACTTCTTGGTGGGCTTGGGGGGCTTGGCGGGCTTGGCGGGCCCTGCGGGCCTGGTGCCCTTGTCGGCCTTCTCGGCCTTGATGGGCTTGATGGGCCTGAGGGGCGTGCCCGTCCCCGCGGGGCGCATCATGTACTGCTCGCGGTCCTGCAGGGGGGCGAACCCGAGCCGCTGGTAGAACCCGCCCGCCTTCCGGGTGGCCGCGATGATGTCGACCCCCTGCAGCGCGGGGTGCGAGAGCACGCACTCCATGAGCCACATGCCCAGCCCGCGGCCCTGGTACTCCGGCAGCACGAACACGTCCTCCACGGTCCCCATGACCGCGAAGTCCGTGATGACCCTGGCGAAGCCCACCGTCTCGTCCCCGTGGAGCAGTCCGAACGAGAGGGACCGCTCCATGGCCAGCTCCACGACCATCCTCGACCGCCCCTTCGCCCAGTAGGACTGCGACAGGAAGGAATGGACCGCGTCCACATCGATCGCCGAGAGGTCGTCCACGACCGAGAACTCGCCCTTGGTCCATCGCATGGTGTGGGCAATGTCGGGGGGGATAATGACACTTTCGACGCACACGGCGGGGCCTCCCGCGGGCCCCGCGGGCGCCCCGATGCCAGCTCCGCGCCGCGCCCCTGCCGCTAGGCCCAACGTTTTTAACCATCTTCCTTCCTTACCCGTCCGGGTGACCCGGATGGCGAAGAGGGACGAGTCCGACATCGAGGAGATCCTGGCCACGGCCATCGCGACCGAGTGGGAGGGCTTCGCCTTCTACAGCGCCCTCGCGAGGCGGACCCGCTCCGACCTCGGCAGGAAGGTGTTCGAGCGGCTGGCCAAGGACGAGGTCGAGCACGTGAAGGTCCTCGAGGAGGTCTCGTGCTCCTACAAGGACGGATGCGTCCTGATGACCTACGACCAGGCCCGTGACCGCATCGAGGAGGTCTGCGAGGAGGACATCCCCGAGCTGACCGAGGAGGCCCGCGCCTGCAAGGAGACCGCGCCCCTGTTCAAGAAGGGGGTGCACAAGGCCGAGAGGGCCAACGACCTCGAGGCGCTCAAGATCGGCGTCGACACCGAGCGGGAGGCCATCGCGTTCTACCAGGCGGCCGCGGACGAGGCGGAGACGGGGGAGGCGCGCGTGCTCTTCGAGCACCTAGTGGACATCGAGCGGGGCCACGAGCGGCTGCTCCAGGCCGAGCACGACCACTACTCGGCCAACGGCATGTACTTCGACGCGCGCGAGTTCAACCTGGAGCTCGAGCCCTGAGCATTGCGGGCCAAAGCCTTATTCGGGGGCCCATGTATCGGCCCCCATGGACCAGCAGAAGGGCGGCGCCGTCGCGGCCATGGGGCCGCAGGGGGAGATCGACCTCGGCACGAGGGACCACGTCGTCGAGCTCGAGCACGAGGGAGGGTACCTGTTCCTCGCCCAGTTCATCACCGAGGAGGGCCAGGTGCACATGGACGAGCCCGCCCCGCTGGGGCCGGGCGGCCACCCCGAGGGAGTGAGCCTGCTCGCGGCCGCGGCCGCGTACTGCCTCTCGGCGAGCCTGGTGTTCGCGCTCAAGAAGGTGCGCATCGAGCCCCGGAGCGTCCGCACGACCTCGCGCGCGCACCTGCTGAGGACCCCCGAGAGGTACCGCCGCGTGTCGGGCCTGGACATAGACATCCGGGTCGTCGTCGCGGAGGCAGACCGCAAGGCGCTCGAGCGCGTGCTGCCCCATTTCCCGGACTTCTGCATCGTCACGGAGAGCATCAGGGGCGGCTTCCCGATCACCATCCGCGTCCACCATCCGTGGGGCGTGTGGGAGCACGTCCTGCCGGTGCGGGAATGAGCGGGCGCGCCTGACCCTGGTCGGGTCGCGGGCTCAGGCCTTGCCCCCGCCGCCGGCGGCCCCCTTCCGGCGACGCCTCGCCATGTAGAGCCCTCCGGCGAGGATGCTGACCGTGGCGATGATGGCGTAGATCATGAGGGCCGCGGGCCTCACCAGGGGCGAGACCACCTCCCCCGGCGGCTCCTCGAAGGTGACGACGTGGGGCTCTGCCACGGCCCAGTTGCCGAACCGGTCGAGGACGCTCACGACCACCGTGTTGCCGCCCTTCCCGAGGGCCAGCGTGAGGTTGAAGAACGCGCCGTCGCCAGGTTCGAGGGCGCTCGACTGCGTCCTGCCTCCCGTGGTGATGTTGACCACGACCCTGACGGCCGTGGCGTCCGTGCGGCCTAGGATGGTGAGGCGTCCGTCGCCCCCGCGGACGCGCGAGCCGGGCGGGTCGAACGTCAGCTCCAGCAGCGGGGGCGCCCTGTCGAGCTCGACGGTGAGCGTCACCAGCGCCTGGTTGCCCGCGAGGTCGGTCGCGACGACCGGCACCTGGTGCATCCCGTCGAGCTGGATCGTGAGGACGATCTCGAACGCGCCCCCGTCCATCATGACGTCGCGGCCGGCCACTGTCAGCCTGTCGGCGCCGCCCTCGACCCTCCCCGCGACCCTCACGACGGGGTCGTTCGTGACGAGCGGGTCGACCGCGGGCGAATCGATGATGACATGGGGGGCGACCGTGTCGAGCGTCACCGTGATGCGCTCCACGCGCTCGTTGCCGAGGTCGTCACGGGCCATCACGGTGATCGTGTTGGCGCCCTCGCTGAGGACCACGACAGCGTCGACGTCGGGCCTGCCGTTGACGCGCCTGCCGTTGACCAGAACCTGGGCCGCGTCGAGGCCCACGCGGGCGAGGACGTGAATGCTCCGCTCCCTCGTCACCGTCCCGTCGTCCGGGCTGAGGATGACGACCTCGGGCGGGGTGGAGTCGAGCGTGATGCCGAGGGTCGCGACGGCCTCGTTGCCCGCGAGGTCGACCGCCCGCACGGTCACGACGTTCCTGCCCTCGCGCAGCGGCACGGTCGCGAGGAAGGACCAGTCCGCCGCGGGGACCACCGAGCCCGTCACGACCTCGCCGTTGGGGTGGACGACCCTGAGCTCCACGGAGGACGCGCCCTCCGCGCGGCCGTCGATGGCCAGCGCAGATTCGTTGGTCGAGCTCCCGTCCTTGGGGTGGTACACCACGAGCGTCGGCGGGATGGTGTCGAGGGTGAGGTGCAGCACGACCGTCGCCACGTTGCCCGCCCGGTCCATCGCCCTGACGGTGACCACGTTGGGGCCCTCGAGGAGCTGGATGGGGGTGTCGAGCACGCCGGACTCGCCGGGCTGCTCGGCGATGTCGATCCACACGCGGCTGCCTGGCTCGAAGGTGCCCCGCAGCCTCACGGTGCGGTCCGGGGTGATGAGCCCGTCGGGGGGCTCGGTGATGACCAGCGCCGGCGGGGTGTGGTCGACGACGACCGTGATGGTGTGGCGCGCGGGGTTGCCCGCCACGTCCAGGGCCAGGGCGGTGAGGCCCAGCGTGCCGTCCGGCAGGGGCACCGAGGCGGAGAACTTCTCGCGGGGCAGCAGCGTCGCCTCCACGGGCCCTCCCCCGCCGTCCCACCACAGGGTGATGTTGAGGATGCCCGAGCCCAGGTCGCTCATCAGGCCCGTCACGTTGAGGGGGAACTCGTTCGTGAGGTTCCCGTCGATCGGCCACGTGATGCGCACGACGGGCAGGTCCGTGTCGATGACGGGGACGTGGACCGCGTTGTCGCCCACGAGGCCGAGGACGAGGTCCACCATGACAACGCCCGAGTAGCTCTGGCACATGCCTGTGACGTTGTAGGGCGTGTGCACCGTGATGTTGAGGGTGCCGACGTACCACTCGATGGACCACTGCTTGAGCTCCTTGGTCTCCGCGATCCCGTCAGGCCCTGAGTGACCGACGGCCATCAGCTCTCCCGTGCTGTCGCGGTACTGGAGCGTGGCGAGGGGCACCCCCCGCCCGCTCGGCACGCCTGTCGCGTTGAACCACTCGGCGAAGGCCCCGAGGTCCAGCCAGACCCTGATGTGGCCCCAGAACACCACCTGGCCGGAGCCGATCTCGAGGCTCGAGTTGAAGACGTCCACGAGGGACTCCTCGGCGACGATGGCCGTCGCGGCCTCGGGGGTCACCGTGAGGTTGCGCAGCGTCGCCTCCATCTTGTAGAACCGGTAGGCCGTGCCCGTGCAGTTGACGTAGTCGCCGGTCCCGAACAGAAGGGTCGGCGCTGAGACCCAGAACTTTGAGCCGACGTAGTAGGCGTCCTGGCACCTGAGGAACGTGTTGTTCCCTATGAGGGGCTGGTTGTAGTGGAGCTGCACGAGCCGCACCGCGTAGTCGGTGCAGTCCTCGAACCTGTTGCCGTCGACCACGATGTCGCCGTAGCAGACCATGACCGGCCCCGAGCAGTTGATGGCCGTGTTGTTGAGGAGGTACACGACGGGGTCGAAGTCCCGCTGGACGGGCTCGATGGCCTTCTTGGGGTAGTCCACGAGCGGACTGGTCAGGTTCCGGGCAGTGTTGTCCCGGATGGTGGCGTTGAGCATGGCGTGCTGCGGATCCACGCGGGAGAGCATCACGACGGTCCCGGCGTAGTCGTGGGCTGTGTTGTTGTGGAACACCAGCCGGCTTTGATAGTTCACATCGGGGAGCTCGGAGGCGTTGAGGAACATCATCTGCGACCGGCTGATGTCGTTGCGGCAGACCTCGAGGACGCTGCCCCACCTGACGAGCAGGAACTCGACGGTCCTGGGGTCCTCCCCGTAGACAGTGATGTCCCGGAACACGTTGTCGCACACCTTGAGGATCGCTGGATCGATGCTCGTCCAGTGGCCCCGTTCGGTCAGCTGGATGCCCTTGATGAACCTTATGTTCGAGAACGTGCTGTTCGAGATCTCGAGGTGGTTGTAGTCCTCGATGATCATCCACTGCTCATGATGGTTCGGGTCAATGGGGGATTGACCGAAGCAGTCCTCGAACGCGCACGCGTCGATCACGAGGGACTCGCCTCCCCGGGCCGCAGAACCGTGCCCCGTCAGCCCAAACAGCCATCCCACCGTCCGCTCGAACCTGCAGCCGCGCAGAAGCAAGCGACATCCATAGCTGAGGTTGTTGTCGACCTGCTCCGCCCGCGCCCAGATCGTGGGCGCCTTGGCCCCGTAGCAGCGGTCGAACGCGCACCCCTCAATAGATGTGTCCTCCTCGAGGATGAACCACTGGCGTGGAAGCCCCGACTCAGGGTCGATATAGATGGGTCCGGGAAGGTAGCTGACGTTGATGACCGAGTCGCTCGTGCTCGTGAACGTGCAGTTCGCGATGCGGACGGACACCTTGAGGGTCTTCGGGAGCGTGAAGCTTGGCT
>Ga0316628_100001793_pt1 | contig 15445 bp, 15 predicted proteins | sample OWC_Aug_M2_C1_D5_FD_207648 | JGI IMG/M metagenome (GOLD analysis project Ga0316628, IMG submission 207648) | Wetland soil microbial communities from Old Woman Creek delta, Ohio, United States - OWC_Aug_M2_C1_D5_C | ecosystem: Environmental > Terrestrial > Soil > Wetlands | place: USA: Ohio... | reverse complement strand
ATCAGATATACGTTGATTGACTTGTGCCGCCGTATTCTGGTATTATCATGAGGACGTGGCGAAATTTTATGATCAGGAGGTAGAGAACAGGCTCACCGTTCTCACGACCATGATCGAGCCGTTGCTCTTGCTCTCCATGGGGATCGTGGTCGCGCTCTACCTGCCGATCTTTGAAATGGGGGCACGGCTGAAATGACATCCTTCAGAAGAAAACGGATAGGCGAAATTCTTACGGCCAAAGGCATTGTGACCCAGGAGCAGATCGACGAACTCCTCGCACGGACCGACAAGCGCGAAAAACGGCTCGGAGAACTTCTCTCTTCTGAAGGCCTGGTGAGCGAAGAGGCCCTCGCCCAAGCGGTGGCCGAACAACGCGGCCTACGATACCTCGATCTGACGGACTTCCATATCAATCCAAAGTTCTTCGAAAAAATACCTGTGGATCTCATGCAGCGGTACCAGTTCGTACCCGTGGAGAACGCGGAAGAAGGCAGTCTCATTGTCGCCATGACCGATCCCAACAACATCCCGGCAATCGACGAGCTCGAAATAATCCTCAACCAGGGGCTCGATATCTGCGTGAGCACCCCATCAGCTATCGAGACGGTCCTGAAACGGAGCAGCTCCTCAGAACAGGTCCCCCACGCCATCTCCAAGGACCTTAAGTTCCATATCGTGAAAGAGCAGGAGGACGGCGAAGGCGAAGAGATCATCTCGCTCGAGACCATCGACAAGGACGATAGCCCCATCATCAAGCTTATGCATACCACCATTTTTGACGCCATCCGGCGGCGGGCGAGCGACATCCACATCGAGGCCACAGACAAAAGTGTCTGGTTTAAGTACCGTATCGACGGCGTCCTATACGCTGCCACCGAGCCCATCGACATCAAGTTCCACAGCGCCATCGTCTCGCGTATCAAGGCTATGAGCGACCTCGACATCGCCGAGCGCAGTGTGCCCCAGGATGGCAGGTTTAAGCTCCAAAGCGGCGGCAAGACCATCGATTTTCGCGTATCGATCCTCCCGGGCGCCCTCGGCGAGGACGTGGTCATCCACATCCTCGATAAAGAATCCCTCACCGCCGGCGTGGGCACCCTCAGGCTCGACAGCCTCGGGTTCGACGAGAACGACCTTCGCAGGTTCCGGAAAAGCATACGGGAGCCATACGGTATGGTCCTGGTGACCGGGCCAACTGGCAGCGGTAAGACCACGACCCTCTATGCGGCCCTCTCCGAGATCACAACAGGCGAAGACAAAATGATCGCCATCGAGGATCCCGTGGAATACCAGCTTCGGGGTGTGATACAGATCCCGGTGAACGAAAAGAAGGGCATCACCTTCGCGCGCGGGCTCCGCTCGATCCTGCAGCATGACCCTAACAAGATCATGGTGGGCGAGATCCGCGACGCCGAAACTGGCCATATCGCCGTCCAGTCCGCGCTAACCGGTCATCTGGTTTTTACCACCGTACAAGCAAACAATGCCTTTGATGTTCTCGGCCGCTTGCTGAACATGGGCATTGAACCGTACAATTTCGTCTCCTCGCTCAACTGCATTCTGGCGCAAAGGCTCGTGCGGATGCTCTGCTCCCGATGTAAAAAGCGGGTCAGGCCCTCTCGCAAGGAACTCGAGGACTCGGCCTTGGACTACGAAAAATACAAGGACCAGGCGTTATACGAGGCAGGCGGGTGCAAGGAATGCAACTACACGGGCTTCCGGGGCAGAAAAGCCATTACCGAATTCCTGGACCTTTCCGACCGTATCCGTGAGATGATCCTCGCAAAACGGCCATCGTCCTGGATCCGGAAGGCCGCCATCGCTGAAGGCATGACGACCCTCCGCCAGTCCGCACTCGCCAGGGTCCTGGCAGGTGAAACGACCCTGAAGGAGATTAACAGGGTAACATTTATAGAGTAATGCAGGGACAGATAACGCCGGGCAGTTAACGATCCCTGAGCAATAACCACTCATGTCAGCGACTGAGCACCGCAGGCTCCCCGGGTAGGAGTGCTCTATTGATCAGGATTCTTGTCATGGGAAACATGTCAGGTGAAGGGCTCTTCGGTAAACAGAAAAGGGAAGTTTGCGGTCAGTATAAAATCAGCCATAGCATCATCCAAATCTGAGCCCTGATTTGTATAAGTCCTCGTGCTCTTTTTTGATCCAGCAAACGGTCGCGGCCCTGCCGCCGACTGGGAGGGCGTCCTGAATGATTATCGTCTGTCCTTCAGGAAGAGGATCAAATAAATAGAGACCAAGCCCAGTATCGCTTATATCTATGGTAACGCCTTTATGAACTTCAGCGGCAGAACCTCGAAGCAAGAGGTAGTCTATAGTCGAATGAAAAGAATAACGCCGCTCTCGTCTTTTTTCAGTTTTGGTAGTCGACATTGCCGTCTCACCTCTGGTTATAACGGAGGCCTCTCTTGCTGTCCTAAATGTAATGCCGTCCTATAAATTTGTCAATGGCTTTCCCGTTGATTGGTGATCAAAACGTGATCGGGTTGCGCCATCGTTACACCGCTGAGAAGGACCTCCTCCCGCATGCCCGCACAGGGATGCGGACACACCCGTCCCTCTTCTCCCGGCAAAAATGGAGTACACCCATCTGCACACCAAGGATAGGACCGTTACGGTTGACTCGGTCACCTTTACCTGGGGAGAGAACCACCTTGCAATGAACTACCCGCCACTAAATCGCTGTTGCGACTGTAGTGGGGGTTTCAGAGAATGACTGCGAAATGTCCGGAAATAGCGGTCTTCACCAACCTTCGCGTTATAAATAAAGCGCTGGCAACCCATCCATTGAGACAATGTCTTCTGCTGCTCTTCTGTTGGATAGCACCTGAATTTTACACCGCTTGACAACGCCATTTATCTATTATATAGTAGGCCGCATGAAATATCAACCAGTTAAATCGCTTTCACATGCTGTTTACTTGCTTAGGCTGCATATCGTCCTGGTCACCAAATACCGGAGGAAGGTTCTGACGCCAAAAGTCCTTTCTTACGCAGAAAAGACATTTCCCCGGATCCTCAAGAGCTGGCGCTGCTGTTTGATCGAATTCGGCGGAGAAGAGGACCATGTGCACCTGCTGATTGACATCCACCCTGCGCTCAACATTTCGACTCTTATTAACAACCTCAAATCAGCAAGCTCAAGAAGGATCCGGAACGAATTCCCTGACCACATAAAAAGATTCTACGGGAAGCCTGTATTCTGGCATCGCGCGTATTTCGCAGGGACCGTCGGCAAGGTGACCCTTGAAATGATTCGACGCTATGTTGAGCAGCAGAGCACAAAAGAGAAACCGCGAAAGCAATGACTGAACCTGTCCGCTTGACCCGCCTCCTGGTAATTCGCCTAGGAGGGGGAATGCGCGGACATTAGTTCAAAAACGATGTTACTGCTTTATCGGAAGGATTCCTCGTTGACCTGGACTTCTCAATAGAATCAAGGTTGAGACCATATAGTGAACTCTGTCCACCGAGAAAGATGCAGGTCTTCCTCAAATGCAGAAACTCATCACCATAGATAGGATATTTTATGGGTATCCACTGCTGGCGAGGATTCTCGCCGTTCTGAATATCACAGAATTTCTACGGGGCAAGTTCCTGATATGGCGGGATAGTTTTGCTGATAAGTCAATAAACCTCAAAGCTGATATTCAAAATGGATCACTCTTACAGCACGAAGTGCTTATAGAGGGCGACACCATAAACATCGTCGGTCAGGGTGAGATCAATCTCGTTGATAATAAAATGAATCTCACGGTCCCCATCGCCCCGTTCAAAACCATAGACTATATCGTCAGCAAGATGCAGCTCGTAGGGAGCATCCTTGCAGGAACTCCCATAACCATCCTTATCAATTCTGCGGGGAATCTCAGTGATCCGACGGTACCCCCCCGGAGAGCGGGGCCCTCGGCCTCATAAAGAGACCGCTGGAACTTCCTATTGAAGTCATCCAGCCGGTCATTCCCGGGGAGAAGGAGAGAGCATCAGCGCGGTGATTAACCTCATTTTCCATATCACTCTATTCCCTTCTCAGTATGACTTGCTGTTAGACGCAGCTGGTTCTGTTTTAACGAGCTTCTGCTCCGACAGCCTTCTAACGATAACCTTGACGAATGCCCTTATTCGGCTCCTCTCAGATACATTCTCGTTTATCCAGGTCTCCGACGAGGCGGTCCAGACCAATTCGCCCGACTTCACGTCATAGACATTCGTCTCTGTATCGACGTATTCGTCTTGGTAGACCTCCCAGGGACCACCTGTGGGTCCTGTCCTCCTGCCGACGGCTTTCGTGATGAGCAAGGTGTCTGCCCCGACCCCCTTCGCCGTCGTTATAATTGCGCCCTTGTCCTCCAGGGACTGGTCAGGCAGCACAGTATAACTGGCGATGGCACCGGTCTCGTGGTCCTTCAATTCTTTCACGAATTCGTCTTCGAATAGCCTCCTGATCGCCGGAGTGTTCGATACGCCGATGACCATGATCTTGGCAGGAAGTTCCTGGTATGTTTCATCCTTCCAGACAGACGTAAATCTCGTTTCGGCGCACGCAGCAAGAAGGATAGATGCCGCGACCGCCGAAAGCCAGAAAACTTTCTGCATGCTTCTCATAGATTTTCCCTCTCTTTCAGCGAGCCTGCTGCTATCCTGCCTGATGCATCCGTATCCGATTGCACGATCTGCACCCCATGACGTTTTTCGTGTTCCGGAGTGCATCGTCATAATCTTCCTTGGCCAGACCGGCTACTCCATCATCCACAATCGTAACCTTGTCGTCCCGCACAATGGCGTCCGGAGCCGTTACCATGACGCAGATACGCGAAACGCAGTCCGTTATCCATTCTTTACAATTGTAACAATATGCTGTATCTTTTTCAAGTAAGGGAGTATGACAATCGTTTATTTGACCTCGAATAAACACTTTTTTGAGGTCTTCTGAACATCGCTTTTATCCGTGGGAATCCATGTCCATCAGTGGCCAAGAGTTTATTGGATTCTTTTCTCTCCATGAAAGACAACCTCAAAGACAGGATCGCTGCCGCCAGGGGCCTTAGGAAAGCAGACCTTGTTCTGAAAGGCGGCTGGATCGTGAACGTCTTCTCTGGCGAAATCTACCGGGCAGATGTGGCGATCCATAATGGTACGATCGCTGGACTCGGCGAATACGAGGGGAAAAAGGTCATCGACGCTGCATCAAAGCTCATCCTCCCCGGGCTTATCGATAGCCACGTCCATCTCGAAAGTTCCATGCTCACGCCGTCTGAATTCGCGAAAGCCGTATTGCCCAACGGCACAACGGCCGTGGTCGCTGATCCCCATGAGATCGCAAATGTTCTGGGGAAAAAGGGCATTAACTATATCCTCAAGGCCAGCGAGGGCTTGCCGCTCGACTTCTATTTCATGCTTCCTTCCTGCGTTCCTGCAACTCCCCTCGAGACCTCGGGCGCACGGCTCAAGACGGCAGATCTTATGCCGTTTTTAAAGCACAGGCGGGTGCTGGGGTTAGCCGAAATGATGAATTACCCCGGGGTCCTGTCAGGCGATGCTGAAGTATTACAAAAGTTGAGAAGTTTCAGTGACCAAGTAATAGACGGCCACGCGCCCGGGCTATCGGGTCAAGATCTTTCGGCCTACGTGAGCACCGGCATAACGTCGGACCACGAGTGTACTTCGGCTGATGAAGCAAGGGAAAAGATGCGGCTCGGTATGACGATTTTCATCCGTGAAGGGTCTGCAGCCAAGGATATGGAGGCTCTGCTGCCTGCCGTCACCTCTGCCAATTCCCGGTTCTTCTGTCTCGCTACGGACGACTTCCAGCCTGGCGATCTGAAGAACGGAAGCATCAGCGAACTCGTTAAAAAAGTCATCCGCCTTGGTTTGGATCCAATGACCGCGGTCCGGATGGCCACGATCAATCCAGCGCGGCACTTCGGGCTGAAGCGCAAGGGCGCCGTCCTACCGGGGTATGTTGCCGATCTGGTCATCATCGACAGCTTTGACGAGTTTACTGTCGAGATGGTGTTCAAGCATGGAAAGCTCGTTGCAAAAGGTGGCACCTGCGTCATTCCGTGCAAGAGCAGCCACCACGAAAAGACCAAACGGACGGTCAGAATAAGTCCGATGACGAAACAGGATATTCGGATAAAGGCGAAGACCGGCCACGCCAGGGTCATCGAACTCATCCCGGACCGGATCGAGACAAAACATTCTGTGCTGCCGGTCTCCGCACAGAACGGTTTTGTGTTCTCGGACACGGGGAGAGACATCCTCAAGCTCATAGTGATCGAGCGTCACAAAGCCTCCGGCAATATCGGCCTCGGCCTGGTTAAGGGATTCGGATTGCGATCTGGCGCTATCGCGGGGACCGTTGCACATGACTCTCACAACATCATCGCCGTGGGCGTAAGCGACGATGATATCCTCGAGGCCGTGTCAGAGATCAGAAAGCTTCAGGGCGGCCTGGTTGTCGTGAACAATAAGAAAGTGCTGGCAGAGATCCCATTACCGGTGGCAGGGCTCATGTCCGACAAGCCGCTTAGTTATGTCATCAAGAAACTGGCGGAGATCGAGGCGGCGGTGAACGAGCTTGGGGTAAAGATCAAACATCCCTTCGGCGTACTCTCATTCCTGGCCCTGCCTGTCATCCCGGAGCTCAAGCTGACGGACAAGGGGCTCGTGGACGTGAATCAGTTCAAGTTTGTGGACCTGTTTGCATAAATTTTTTTGGCGGGATCAGCTGGATATTGTTTTAATAATAGCTTTACTATCCAGTAAATCCTGTTATCATGTCCAGCAGTCTGTTGAAAAAGTCAAAAGGCCACAAAATGTCGTTCTAAGCAGAGCGAAGAATCTCACCCTTCCAAATGCTGGAGATCCTTCGCTTCTTTCAAAATGACAGGTCAGCGCAGTTCCTCAACAGCCTGCTATATCAGTGAGGTAACATGATCGAGATCCGTGGAACGTTGTTCGATGAGCAGACCATCGCAAAGAAGGTCAAGGAACTTGCTGATCGGATATCGACAGATTACGCAGGTAAAGACCTTGTTCTAGTCTGCATACTGAAAGGTGCAGTCGTGTTCATGGCGGACCTGATGCGCTGCCTCTCGATGCCAGTTGCGATCGATTTTGTTCGCGCCGCGAGCTATGGCGTATCAACTGAACCATCACGAAATATTGTTATCACAAAAGATATCGAAACCGATATAAAGGGGAAACACGTGCTCCTCGTCGATACGATCATCGATACGGGAGAAACGTTGCACTGCCTGCTAGAGAAGATGAAAGGAAAGGGCCCCGCCAGTCTCGAAGTCGTGGTCCTGTTAGACAAGAAACCGCGTCGCACGGTCGCGGTAACGCTTGCGTACAGGGGTTTTGAAATCCCGGACGTGTTTGTGGTGGGTTATGGTGTGGACTGCGCTGAGCAGTATCGGAACCTGCCATATATATCAGTGGTCAGGATGAATCCGGATGCATGATGCATGTAATACGAAGCAGGTTAAGCAATTGATATGATTAGTATGCATCGCGTTTCTTCAAAGATGGTATTAATCTCGGCACATGCTGCATATACGTCCGATACTCTTCACCAAAGATTGTCAGAAACCTCCGCTCTTCGATAAACACACCGAACAGGAAATAAAGGTCGGCCAGCACTGTGATCAAGAGGCTGTTAACGGTGATGTTCGGATTAAAGCTGAAGATAACGATGCCCGCCAGGTACATGGGGTGGCGCACGATCCCGTAGACGCCGGTCGTGACGAGTTCCTTGCCCGTCATCCCTTCCATGTCCCCTGCGACTTCTCCCCGTGTAAGATACCGCCAAACCTGCGTGAAGCCCATGAACTCCCGCATATTAAGATATTCAAAAGCAAAAGCACCGAATGCAAGGCCTGCAAGCTGGATGAGATGCAGCGTCCAGCGAAACCACACGGGCCCCTCCCATATTACCCGGTCAGGGACTTGCCAGATGAGATAAATGGCTATGGCACCGGTGATAAAGCTCACGAAGTTATAGAGAAACCGGTACCAGACCCGCATGAAGGTATCGCCGAGAGCTCTTTTACAAAAGTATTTGAACCATCTGGCAACCGTAATGCTGTGGATAAAGACGAATATGAGAAAGACTATAATGATTTTGATCATGAAATTGAGTCCAGGAAGTACAGTTCAGGTATCGCTCATCCGAGGCTCATGGGAAAAATTTTCTCTCGTCTCTACTTCCCTGCCACCAGCTCCGCCGCAGCCCGCTGGATTTGGTCCATCCTGTCATATGCGGCAATAAGGATATCGGACTCTTTGAAAAGATCGAGGATATAGGGACTGTCAAAGGATACCACGACGGCTTTTGCCCTTGTCGATTTTGTTGTATGCAAAATATCCATGGCCATGTCGAGAAGACTGTCGCTTATCCCCGAACGGCCCTTGGAGGCAGAAATCTTAGAAAACACTGCTAGGATAATGGCGCCGGCTCCCTTAATACTGTCATTTACCAGCGACGTCGGCATGCCTGAATCAGGCGTGAGCACGATCATCGAAAGGTTCGTCACCCTGTCCTTCAGTGCGTGGATAAAGGAATCGCCTGATTCTCGGTTGTTGTCGTCATCAAGGATGAAACACGCCACTCCGCCATCATGGTCCAGAGGGAGGGTCTCCTTTCTTCCTGATATGACACGGGGCGCCTTGTGACCTATTTCTCCGGCGATCTGTTGATGCTTTTTATAATCGATCCGCGAAGCCGCCGGTCGCTCCTTATCAAACAGCCCCAGTCTCTGTTTTGCCGACAGGATCCTCTCAACGGATTCGTTAATCCTCTGCCGTGTCAGCCTCCCCCGTTCCACGGCCGAGACAACAGCGTCTACGGTGATGCGCGCATCCTGCGGATGGAGCAGGATGTCCATCCCGGCCTCCACGGTACGAATGGCGATCTCTCCCTGGGAATACTCTCCCGCGAGCGCACCCATGTCGAGTGCATCGGATACGATAAGTCCATCGAACTCCATGCCCTCGCGAAGAAGTGCGGTCACGGTCTTCTTGGAAAACGTCGTCGGTTTTGACGGATCAAGAGCCGGGACTAGCAGGTGGGCCACCATCACCATGCCGACGCCGTCCTTCACAGCCTCCCGGAATGGCGGAAGTTCCACCCGGTTCAGCCTCGGTTTATCCGCCCGTATCACGGGGAGCACGGAATGCGAATCCTGGTCCGTATCTCCATGACCGGGGAAGTGCTTCGCGCAGGCCAGCAGATCGAGTCTGTTTTTCCCCGCAGGTTTCTGGAGGCCCTTGATGTATCGCGAACCGAACCACTCGACCACCTCGGGATCGTCCCCGAACGATCGGGTACAGATGATCGGATTGTCAGGATTATTGTTCACGTCGACGACCGGAGAGAAAACCGCATGGATCCCGATGGCACGCGTCTCGATCCGGACAGCATCGAGCATTTTGTCGAGGAGTTCTACGTCCTTTTTCGAACGGCGGTTGATTGCGGAAGCCACGGCGCGCTGGCTCGGGAAACGGGTCCCTCCATCAAGCTGCTGGCCGAGGCCCCTCTCGACGTCCGAGGAAATAAACAGCGGCATCTTCGCGGGCTTCTGGAGCTCTCCAAGATAATGTGGCGTGCTCTCAATATCGCCGCCGAACAGGATAAAACCGCCGATACCATCGCGAACGAGTTCATGCATCTGCTCACGGTATGCGGGATCGCCGAGTTTCGATCCCTCGAGCCTTGGCATCACCATCTGCGCCACGTCTTCTCTGAGTGAGCGGATTTTCATGGGCGCATTGTCGCTTTTTCCCTGACGTATTGCAAGCATTTTTTGCCGTAGAAAAAAAATCATTTAGCCGTTGACAAAAGCTGAGCCTGCGATATACTCAATATACGAATAATATGTTTAAGGGCGGTGCCGCAGTAGACTCCATGAATACCCTCGCAAAGATCAAGGAGTATCTCGATCAGAACAATGTGCCCTACCAGGCTATTCTCCACGAAGAGGTGTACACTGCTCAGGAGCTCGCTCAGTCGCTGCACGTGCCGGGTAAGGAGCTTGTAAAGGTCGTCATCATAAAAGCTGATGGCAGGTACTGCATGGCCGTCCTGCCCTCTATCCGGAAAATAGACCTCTCGTCGCTGCAAACGGAGTTGCATGCAGCGATGCTTACCATCGCCACCGAACAGGAGCTTAAGGCGCTGTTCCCCGAAACTGAGATAGGCGCCATGCCGCCCTTTGGGCACCTCTCTTCCATGGAGGTGTGGGTGGACGCAAGCCTCACGATGGATGAATATATTACCTTCAACGCCGGTACGCACTACGAGGCGATCCGTATGCATTACACTGATTTCGAACGACTAACGCTGCCGCACGTGGCCTCGTTCAGCACCCGCATCTGACCGAAGACGACCTCTGAGGTTTACGGTACCTGACGATTATCGACAAATTCACCCTCTATTTCCCACTTTCATCTGATTCTAGCGCATGATATACTAATCCGCCAGTTGGAAGAAAACCACATTTCATGCTTTTCGGGAGTTTAATGCTGGAAGAGCTCACGTACGAAAACAATACATATAGAACGTCACCTGCCCGCATTTCCTTGCCGGCAAAAATATTCCCTTCTCTCGTCTTTTACTACCAAGAACTCATAATCGTCCTGCGGGGGAGCGCCAAGGCAAAACAAGGGATCTATGACACTGCTGAATGGGCCAAAAGCAGTCTTGCCGCACTCCGTGCCCTCGAACACGTCGGGGTGGACATAGAGATAACAGGCATTGATTCCTGTGCATCGGTTGATGGGCCCTGTGTGTTCATTGCGAACCATATGAGCACACTTGAGACATTCATCCTCCCCGCCATTATAGCGCCCATAAAAGATGTCACGTTCGTGGTCAAGCAGGGTCTCGTCGATTACCCGATTTTCAAACATATCATGCGTTCACGGAACCCCATAACCGTAGGACGCGAAAACCCCCGTGATGACCTGAAAGCGGTCTTAGAGGGAGGGACTGAGAGGCTGAAAGCGGGGAGGTCGATCATCATTTTCCCCCAGACCACGCGTACGCCGGTCTTCGACCCGATCCAGTTCAACACGATTGGGATAAAGCTGGCGAAAAAGGCGGGGGTGCCGGTAATACCTATAGCGCTCAAGACCGATGCCTGGGGCAATGGCAAATACCTGAAGGATTATGGCAGGATTGTTCCATCGAAGCTCGTGCACTTTGCATTCGGAAAGCCGCTCACGATCAAAGATCGCGGCACCGAAGAACACCGCGAGATCATACGATTCATCAGCGTAAAGCTCAAGGAATGGGAAAGAGATGCGCCGCGTGGGATTTATAAAAATACCGCGCACCTGAAGTAGGGACCACACGCTCGGTTGGGGCCGGTCTTGAGGCTGCCGTCACGGTCTGTTGTAGATCGTCCTCAATAAAACGGCCGGTCTGCAGGGACCGGCCTGTCTAGCTACTGTTTCTTAATGGAAATCAACTCGACCTCAAATATCAAAACAGCGTTCGGTCCGACGGCACCTCCCGCTCCACGCTCCCCATAAGCAAGATTCGAGGGGACAAACAGCTGCCACTTGGAACCTTCCTTCATCAGCTGCAGCGCTTCGGTCCAGCCGGGAATGACTCCGTTCACGGTAAACGTTGCCGGCTGACCTCGTTTGTACGAGCTGTCGAACTCCGTTCCGTCGACCAATGTTCCCTTGTAATTAACGGTCACCGTATCGGTTGCCTTGGGAGACTGCCCCTTCCCGTTGGCCAGTATCTTATACTGCAGGCCGCTCGGCATGGTGATCACGCCCCGCTTTTTTTTATTCTCCGCGAGGAAGGATTCTCCTTCCTTCTTGTTCTTTTCAGCGAGCGCTTTTGCCTGTTCCTGTTGTTTAGCCTGAAGGTCCTTCTGTAAAGCCATGATGGTTTCTTTCATTTCCTGTTCGGTCATAAGTGGGTTTGCTCCGGAAAGGGCGTCCTTGAGCCCCCTTACGAGGATCTCTGTATCTACGTCTACCATGTTTTTCTTTAGGCTGTTTCCCATGTCCAGCCCGATAACATAGCTAACTTTGTCCTTTTGCGTTTTCAGCTCTTGCTTTTCTGCCGCTACAACCGGGGTTGTCACAAGTACGGCGCACAGCACTATCCCTAACCTCAATTTCATGGCCTCTCCTTTCGAGTTTCGACAGGATCGATGCCGTGCTGCAACACCGCCTTGCTGCATGCACTCCATCCTGAAAATAATTTATCGTAGACTATCAGCGTTCAGCTTTTTTGTCAATAAACAATTCCAGAAATATTGCAAACACTTGACTTTCCAGTCCCCTGTGATATTCTTTTACCATGACAGATTATGCTACAACAAGTGCGGCGCTCTGGCCTCTGGCCGTATACTTTGCCGCTGTCGCCCTCCTCGTGACGATAATGATAACTCTGTCATACGTCTTAGGGGAGAGGCACAGGGAGAAACAGACGGCTGAACCATATGAGTCGGGAATCGTGTCCACAGGCACAGCGAGGATGCGGTTCGATATCAAGTTCTACCTCATTGCCATGTTCTTCGTCATCTTCGATCTTGAGGCTGTCTTCATCTTCGCTTGGGCCGTCTCGATTCGCGAGACAGGTTGGACGGGCTACGTGGAAATGCTGGTCTTCATCGGCATTCTTGCCGCGGCGCTGGCCTATCTCTGGCGGCTCGGGGCCTTGGAATGGGGAGCGTTCATCAGGACAAAATCATAATGAAGAATTAAAATTAATGATGGTGATAACATTCGCCATTTGCACTTTGAACTCAGTATTCCGAACCACCTTGAAAGGTCTTCATCATGCACTGGACGTTAACGAAGCCTACTGACCCTTGTCACGACCCGGTCGAAGATGCGGTGCGCAAAAGCCTCCTCTTCACCCGTCTTCAGGACATGCTCGCCTGGGGAAGGCAAAATTCAATCTGGCCTTTTAATTTCGGCCTCTCTTGCTGCTATGTTGAAATGGCGGCGAGCCTTACGAGCAAGTATGACATCGCGCGGTTCGGCGCTGAGGTGATCCGCGGCACACCGCGCGAAGCGGACATGATGATCATCGCCGGGACGGTCTTCATCAAGATGGCGCCGGTCATAAAACGGCTATATGAGCAGATGATGGAGCCGCGTTGGGTCATTTCCATGGGTTCCTGCGCCAACTCCGGCGGTATGTATGACATCTACAGTGTGGTCCAAGGCGTGGATAAGTTCCTTCCGGTTGATGTCTATGTTCCCGGCTGCCCTCCCAGGCCCGACGCGTTCATGGAAGGCCTTCTTATGCTCCGCGACCTCATAGGCAAAGAGCGGCGACCCCTGAGCTGGGCTGCAGGGCCGCAAGGCGTGGTGCGACCGGAAATGCCGTGCATGCGCAGCCTGAAGCACGAAGAGCGGAAAAAGATGACTATCCTGCGTTCGCCTGATGAAGTGTAGTGTAAGAATTTCAAAGTTCAAAATCTAATGTTCAAATCAAGCTTAAAGAACAGAATGTCGCATGATATTTTTGTTCGTCTTGCTTTAACGCTCCTTTGAGCTTTGAACTTCGTCATTTGCCATTCGTTATCTCTTATGACTCAAGATCATCCAATCATTGATCATCTAACATCCACCTTCGGTGAAACCGTGCTCGCTGTGCAGGCCACTCGAGACACCATCCCCACGCTCTGGATAGATCGCAACAAAGCCCGCGATGTTCTCCTTCATCTCAAAACTGCTGTCGATCATCCCTACAAAATGCTGTACGATCTCACGGCCATTGATGAGCGTGTACGTTCGCATCGAGAGGGCCAGCCTGACAGCGACTTCACCATCGTGTATCATCTCCTTTCCTATGGCCGTAACGAGGATATCAGGATCAAAGTCCCGCTCAAGGGTGAATACCCATCCCTCCCCTCGATAACTACTCTCTGGAAATCAGCAGACTGGTACGAGCGTGAGGCGTGGGACATGTTTGGCGTAAAATTCGACGGCCATCCGCGCCTGAAAAGGATTCTGATGCCGCCGACCTGGAAAGGCCATCCCCTGCGGAAAGACCACCCTGCGCGTGCCACGGAGATGGGGCCGTTCCGGTTACCTGACGAGAAAGAAGAGGCGGAGCAGATGGCGCTCCAGTTCAGGCCTGAAGACTGGGGCATGCTGCGCGAGACCGAGGACACGGATTTCATGTTCCTGAACCTAGGGCCCCAGCACCCAGGTACGCACGGGCTCATCCGCTTCATCCTCCAGCTAGACGGCGAGGAGATCACGAATGCCGTGCTCGACATCGGCTATCACCACCGCGGCGCCGAAAAGATGGGTGAACGGCAGTCTTGGCACACCTACATTCCCTATACCGACCGCATCGACTATCTGGGCGGTGCAATGAACAATCTCGCTTATGTCCTTGCCGTAGAAAAGCTTGCCGGCATCGAAGTGCCGGAGCGGGCGCAAACTATACGCGTCATGCTTGCCGAGCTTTTCCGCATTGCCAGCCACCTCGTATGGTACGGCACCTTTGCCCAGGACGTAGGTGCGCTTTCTCCCGTGTTCTATATGTTCACCGACCGTGAGCGGGTGTTCGACATCATCGAGGCGGTATGCGGCGGTCGCATGCACCCCGAATGGTTCCGGATCGGCGGCGTGGCGCAGGACCTGCCCAAGGGGTGGGACGGTCTTATAAGAAATTTCCTTACGTACCTTCCTCCGAGGCTCAAGGAATACGACGCGATCGTGATGCAGAACCGCATCTTCAAAGCGCGCACCCAAGGCGTGGGGAGATACACGCTACACGATGCGATCGACTGGGGCGTGACGGGTCCGGGCCTTCGGGCCTGCGGGTTCGAATGGGACTTCCGTAAGAAACGACCATACTCCGGCTATGAGAACTTCGAATTCGATATTCCCATAGCTGATCACGGTGACTGCTACGACCGCGGGGTCGTTCGCGTTGAAGAGATTCGGCAGAGCCTCCGCATCATTGAACAGTGCGTAAACAACATGCCCTCCGGCCCATACAAATCGGTTCATCCCTTGGCTACGCCTCCACTCAAGGAGCGCACCATGCACGATATCGAGACGCTCATAAACCATTTCCTGAGCGTAAGCTGGGGCCCGGTGATCCCGCCTGGCGAGGCATTCTTCGGGATCGAGGCGACCAAAGGCAATAATGGATATTATCTGATCAGCGACGGGAACACCGTTTCATACCGCACGCGTATTAGGACGCCTTCGTTCCCGCATTTGCAGATGGTGCCGAAGATAAGCAAAGGACTGATGATCGCAGATCTTTTGGCGATCCTGGGGAGCATTGACTTCATATTAGCGGACCTTGATAGGTAAATACGGACGCAAAGATGGAACGGCAGAGAGACGCGGTGATTGTGTTTTTCTCTGCGGCTCTGTGCCTTAGTGATAGAAAGTAATTATGCTGACCGAAAAAGAAACTCAG
>Ga0316628_100001792_pt1 | contig 15455 bp, 14 predicted proteins | sample OWC_Aug_M2_C1_D5_FD_207648 | JGI IMG/M metagenome (GOLD analysis project Ga0316628, IMG submission 207648) | Wetland soil microbial communities from Old Woman Creek delta, Ohio, United States - OWC_Aug_M2_C1_D5_C | ecosystem: Environmental > Terrestrial > Soil > Wetlands | place: USA: Ohio... | reverse complement strand
TGTGCCAGGGCGTGAGACGGAATTCGTGCGCGTTCTCGCTCCAGGTGTAGGCGGCGCCGTTCTCCGAGACGATCGTCCCGAAGTGCGGATTCGCCAGGACGTTCACCCACGGCGCCGGCGTCACCTGTCCGGGCGCGAGCGTCATGACGTACTCGCGCCCGTCGGGGGTGAATCCTCCCAGCCCGTTGGACAGGATCAGATCGCGGCGCGGCAAGGCGGCGGGAGCGGCTTCGGCACGCTGCGCGCGGGTCGGCGCAAGCCGCGGCGCGCGCGGTTCCGCGGGGCCGCGACGGCCGAGCTGTTCGGCCAGCGTTCCCCGGCCGTCCGTGATGACGGCGCGCGCGACCGACTGGAACAGCACGCGGTCCTCGCTCGATATCTGCTCCGCCGGCCGCACGAAGATGCCGCCCGGCCGATCGATCACGCTCGCCTCGGTGCCCGAGGCGATCAGCCCCATCATCTGATCCTGCAGTGGTTGCCGGTAACCGGCGCGCTCTTCGTTCCAGATCACCAGGTCCACCGCCAGCCCCTTCAGGCGCCAGTACGCATGGGCCTGTACGAGCTGGCGCACGAGCTCGATATTGGCCGCGTCCCCGATCTGCAGCAGGACGATCGGCAGGTCGCCGGAGATGGCGTAACCCCACAGCCCGGACTGCCCGCGGCGATTCTTGACGAGCACGGCTGCGTCCGCGCGCAGCGAGGCGTTGGCGTAGATGACCGAGCCGGCGAGGTGCGCATAGAGCTGCGAGTCGGCCTCGCTCGCGTTGAGCTGGCGCAGCACCACCTGGCTGTGGGTCCACGTCAGCTCGAAGACGCGGTCGGCGAGACGCCGGTCCTGGTACTTCTCGACCAGGCTCAGGGCCGCGTCGCGGGTTTCGCCGACGCCGAACACCATGTCGATGGTCGCCGTCTCGTCCGGCTCGAGCGTGATGCGGCAGCGGATCGCGGCGATCGGATCGAGCACCGAGCCCTCGGTGCCGGAGAGCGCCGCTGCGTCGCTCATCGCCAGCGGAGCGGCGACGCTTCGCGCACGGCCGATGAAGCGCGCGCGGTCCGTCTCGTAGGACACCGCGCGGACCTGCGCGCCGTGCACCGCCACCAGGTGAAGCATCCAGGGCGCATGCTCGCCGATCGAGCGGGGCCGGCGCGTGCACAGGATCGCGCGCCGCTCCCGCATGATCTCGGTCTGCACGAAAAGATTGCTGAAGACCGGATGGAGCGCGTCCGCCGCCGGCGGCGCGACCACGACCTCGGCGTAAGTCGTGACTTCGATCTCCCTGCGCCGGGAGGAGCGATTGGTGATGTGCACCCGGCGCAGCTCGATGTCGTCCTCCGGCGATACGGCGATCTCGGTATGCGTCTCGAAATGGCCGCCGGCGCCGACGGCATCGCGGCGGCGAAACTCGGCGCGCCCCTCGGAGAAGATCGCTTCGTAGCTCTCCGGCCGCTCGAGCGTCGGCTGATGGCCGGTCGACCAGAACGCCCCGCTCGCCACGTCGCGGATGTAACAGAACGTGCCCCAGTTGTCGCAGGTGACGTCTTCGCGCCAGCGCGTGACGGCGAGGTCCTTCCAGCGGCTGTAGCCGCCGCCCGCGTTGGTGACCATCACGTGGTAGCGGCCGTTCGACAGCAACTGCACCTCGGGCACCGGCGTGTCGGGGCTGCCGAACGCCCGAACCGGCGTCTCCGCGGCGACCGCCGTCGAGCGCACCTCGGAGAGCTGAGCGGTGTGCGGGAACAACGCCATGGCCCTGGGGATGCGCTCCTGGAGCAGCAGCATGACCGCCTGGAACGGCAGCTCCGACTCGAAGCGGCGCTGCATCGGACGGTCCAGGAGCAGGTAGGCCAGGGCGAGCAGGCTCATGCCCTGGTGATGCGCCATGTAGGCGTGCACCACCGCGCTCGCTTGCCCGCGTCGCTGCCGTGCCGGCGTGTAGTCGATCGCTTCGAACAAGCCGAGCTTGCCGAGGAGCCCGTCGGCGGCGAGTCGCTGCAGATTCAGGCACGCCTCCTCGGGCGCGACCATCAGCGCGAGCGCCGAGGCATAGGGCGCGACGACCAGATCGTCGGCCAGACCGCGCTTGAGTCCCAGGCCCGGCACGCCGAACGCGCGGTACTGGTAATTGAGGTGCACGTCGACCGTGTTGTAGCCGGATTCCGACATGCCCCACGGGACGCCGCGCTGCCGTCCGTACTCGATCTGCCGGGCCACCGCCGCCTTGCAGGTCTCGTCGAGCAGCGTGTTGTCGTAGGTCGGCATCACCAGCAGCGGCATCAGGTACTCGAACATCGAGCCGCTCCACGACAGGAGAACCGGCTCTCCGCCGGTGCCGGTGAGCAGGCGCCCCAGGGCGAACCAGCTCTCCTGCGGCAGCTGCCCCTGCGCAATGCCCACGAAACTGCTCAATCGCGCTTCGGAGGCCAGCAGGTCGTAGTAACTCGGGTCCGCCCGGCGCTCGCTCACGTTGTATCCGATGGCCAGCAAGTGACGCGACTTGTCGAACAGGAAGTCGTACTCCATGCGCGCCAGCTCGCCGCATTCCTGCGCCAGGCGTTCGATGGCGGCCATCCTGTCACGCGCCCGGGCGCTCGCTTGCGCGATCTGCGGATGCAGCGCCGCGTCCAGCCTCGCCAGCTCGCGCAGGGTCGGGATCGCGTCGAGCTCGCACGGAGCGAGGAACGCCAGCTCGTCCAGCGCCTCGCGGCATTGCCGGGCAAGCGCCTGTGCCCAGCCGCCCGCCTCGCCCTCGGCGGCGGCTGCGCCGGCGGCACGGGCGGCCAGGCGCTCGAGGCAGGCCCGGGCCGCGGCGAGCGTCCTAGGGGGCGCAGCGCACGCGGACTCCAGCTCCCGGCGAAATTCCTCCGCGTCCCCGAGCAGGCCGAGCGTGTCGCTCAAGCCATCGAACAGCCGCGCCGGCAGGATCCGGTCGTCGGCGAGCGCGAGCAGGCCCGCACGCAAGGTCAGCAGATGGCCGGCGAGGTTCCCGCTGTCCACCGTCGATACGTACAGCGGCGGCAGCGGCTGCAGCGTCTGCGTGTCGTACCAGTTGTAGAAGTGCCCCCGGTGCCGCTCCAGGCCCTGCATCGTGTGCAGTGCCTTCGCCGTGCGCTCGACGAGCTGTCCGGCCGGGATATAGCCGAAGTCGTACGCGGACAGGTTCGCCAGCAGCGCCAGCCCCATGTTGGTCGGCGAGGTGCGATGCGCGACCGCGGCAACGCGATACTCCTGGTAATTGTCGGGCGGCAGCCAGTGATCTTCCGCGCCGACGAAGTTCTCGAAGAACGCCCAGGTCCGGCGCGCAAGCGCGCGCAGGAAGCGCGTCTGCTCGACCGTCAGGGTGACCTTGCGGCGAGCGAGCGGGCGGCTGATCCGCCAGGCGATCGCGGGTGAGGCGAGCCACAGGAGCAGTATCGGCCCCGCCAACGTCAACGCCGCCGGGTTCGCCGCCGCCAGATGGATCGCACCTGCAGCAGCGATGGCGGGGGCGACCCACATCGACCGGAAAGAGGCGGCGAGGTCGCCGCGGCTGCGCTTGGCCCGCTCGCCGTCCGTCTCGCCCGAGGGATTCCATTCGAGGAGTCCCCTGCGAGCGACCAGCATGCGCCAGGCCGTGCGCGCGATGGCATCCAGGCTGTAGAACGCCTCGTACGGGAGACAGGCGAGCTCGAACGCCACTTGCGTGACCCGGCGGGAAGCCGAGCGTGCCGTGGCAGCGAAGTGCTGCCTCAGCAGCACCTCGTCGGGCTTGCGCAGCACCTCGAGGATCGAGGCGCACAAGGAGGGAATCAGCATGATGGCGATCGCCGACGAGGTCCACAGCCAGGCCGGCGTCAGGACCGTCCATCCCAGCAGCAACAGCAGCAGCAGCGCCGCCGGAACGACACTGCGCCGCAGGTTGTCGAACAGCTTCCACTGCGACAGCATCGAGAGCGGATTCTCGCGCGGTTGCGCACCCTCGCCCGGAACCCGCCGTCGCAGCCACCCCGCGAGCTGCCAGTCGCCGCGAATCCAGCGGTGGCGCCGGCTCACGTCGGCGCCGTAGCGAGCCGGGTAGTCCTCGTACAACAGTACATCGCTCAACAGCCCCGCCCGCGCGTAACACCCCTCGAGAAGATCGTGGCTGAGTATCCGGTTCTCGGGGAAGCGCCCGCCAAGGGCCTGCTCGAACGCATCGACGTCGTAGATCCCCTTGCCGATGAACGAGCCCTCGCCGAACACGTCCTGGTACACGTCCGAGACGGCACGCGTATACGGGTCGATGCCCGGCTCGCCGCCGTACAGGCGCGCATAGCGCGAGCGGTTCGTGCCCGGCAGGCTCACCGCCACGCGCGGTTGCAGGATGCCGTAGCCCTCGACGACACGCCGCTTCGTCTCGTCGTAGCGGGGGCGATTCAGCGGGTGCGCCATGGCGCCGACGAATTGCCGTGCCGCATCGCGCGGCAGCTGCGTATCGGTGTCCAGCGTGATGACGTACTTCACGTCGGACAGGACCGCGGTGTCACCGACGACGAGCGAAAAGCGATCCCCGGAGACACCGCTCGCACCGCCGCGCAGCAGCGCGTTCAGGTCCGCAAGCTTGCCGCGCTTGCGCTCGTAACCCATCCAGGCCCGTTCCTGCGGGTTCCACCGCCGCGGGCGATGGAACAGGAAGAATATGTCGTCCTTCCCTCGGCCTTCGCCGGCGCCGTATTTCGCGTTCAGCTTGCCGATCCTCGCCTGGACCCGCTGCAGCAGCGGCTCGTCCTCGGGGAGCGATTCCCGATCCGCATCCCGGAAATCGGTCAACAGCCCGAAGTGCAGGCGATCATCGCGATTCGCCAGGAACGTGACTTCCAGCGCCTCGACCAGATCCTCGACGTTCTGCGCGCTGCCGAGCATGGTCGGGACCACCACCAGCGTGCGCCATGGCGGCGGAATGCCTGCGGAGAAGTCCATTCTGGGCAGCGGATGCGGCGTCACCGCCAGGCTCGCCAGCCAGATCACGAGCGCCGCCGCCAGCTGACTCGCCGCCAGCAGCAAGAGCATGCCGACCGGCAGCAGCGCCCAAACGGGCGTTCCGTCGGCAAGCGCCTGCGCCAGCAGAGTTCCGGAGACGACCGCCGTGATCAGCGCGATGGCGCCCAGATAGAGGACCAACGGAAACCGGCCCGCAGATCTGCGCAAGGCCTCGGCGGTGGAAAGGCGGACTCGCGCCGCCTGCTCGAGCTCGCGCACGCCCCGGTCGATCAGGTAGTAGCCGACGTGCCGTGCCCGATCGCCCTGCCCGCTTTCTGCGGCGACGCGTGCCAGCCGGATCGCCATGCGCGCCACTTCGCCTTCGGACAGGGGGCTGCGCCTCGCCATCCTCTCCGTGGCATGGCGGTAGCGATCGCGGGTAACGAAATCCATCCCGCCGTAGACGCCGCCCGGATCTTCGTGCAGCGTCTGCTCGACCACGCTCATGGTCTCGACGAACGCGCGCCAGTCCGTCGCGCCCAGAACCCGCAGGCTGCCGATGCTGTTGCTGATGGAAACCTGATCGGCGGCCTGCTGCTGGTTCTCCGACTGGATCGACTGCTCGATCGTCAGGCCCGACTCGGACAGCCGCTGCTCGATCCAGGTCAACGGCAGGGCGAGAGCGGGGCCTCGGCCCTGCAAGCGGCGCGCGAGCTCCGCGACGAACGCGCTGACCATCGGAGGATTCGAGCGCGCCATGTCCGCGATCACCAGGATCAGGCTTTTCGGATCCTTCTCGGCGGTCTGGATCATCTGGTCCGCCCAGGCGCCAGCCAGGTTCCTCTCGGCCCGGCCGGCGGCGATGCGCACGCCGACGCGGCGCAGATTCTCGATCAACGCCAGCCGCAGCATGATGGGGATGGCCCACAGCTCGCCCAGCCTGAGGGCGGTGACGGACTGGTAGGCCGCCACGAAGCGGCCGAGGCCCTCGGTGTCCACGCGACCGTCGCCATGCGCAATGGTCTCGAGCGCGATGTCGTACACGCGCGGACGCCCGGCCGACGGACCCTGAGCCAGGCGAGGCAGTTCCCGGCTGTAGCCCTTCGGCAGGTGCCTCTTGGCCGTGCGAATCTGCTCTTCGATGAGATAGAAATTGTCGAGCAGCCATTCCCCGGCCGGCGCGATGCGGCGGTTCGCCGTGACTGCCTCCGTCAGCAGGCTGCACACGCCGACCAGGGCGTTCTCGTTCGCCGCCAGCCGCGCCAGAAGCCGGTCCGGCGCGCGCCCCGGCGCCAGCCTGTGCGAGGCGGCGAGGGTCTTGCCATGCTGCTCCATCTGGTCGGCGCTGAACAACTCGGACCGGAGCGGCGGTTCTTCGTCCGTGTGAATGCGTCGCTGGCCGATGGCGCGAAGCTGCGTCTTCGACTGTCGCAAATAATCGACGAGCTTCGTGCCAGGGTTCAATTGAGGAGGTCCATTCCGGGAGATGAAGCTAGACACGACGGCTTGACGCGCCAACGCGCCGTGCCTTCGGCGCATTCAGTCTAGCACCTCGCTCGCGGGCACGGACGCGCGCAAGGAATCGATCGATAGTCAGGCTTTGGCCGGGCCATACCGCCTTCGAACCAGTTGGGTCACGTATTCCGCGCGGGACTTGCCGTTCACGGGCAACCCCTTCTCCCTGCACCAGGACACGAGAGACTCGACCTCGACGTGCACGATTTCGACGTGTTGTCCTCGGCGCTCCATCATTTGCACTGCGTCACGCGCGCACGGTCGTGCGATCGCGCGTGTGCCGGGGCATGGTCCAAGTTGCCTGCGCCTAAACGGTTAGCGGGAGGCGTCGCGGGAAGACGTCAAGCCCTCTTGTCCAGGACCTGCCTCAGCCAGGCCGCCTGGTACTGCGCGACTTCCTGCCAGCCCGGCTCGGCCATCATCCAGTGTGCCTGGCCCGCGAATTCCTTGTAGGTCGACACCGGCTCGTACTTCTTCGCGACCTGGCGGACGATCGACGCCGGTGTGATCCGGTCCTCGGCGCCGGCGATCACGAGGACAGGACAGGTCACCGTGGAGGCATCGACGCGGGACGCATGCCGCGGGTCGAAGAACCAGTAGCCGATCTCGCACGCCGCGCGCCCCGACTCGTACGCGAAGCGCTCGTAGGCCCGCTTCTGCTCGTCGGCCGGAATCAGGTGCAGCATCGAATACGCGGCTTCGCCGAACGTCTGGCGCATCGGCTTCTTCCAGAAGGCCCACTTGGTCTGCACGCTCCAGAAGCTGCGGATCACCGACGGCTTCAGCGCGATGATCCCGGCGGGCGACGCGGGCGTCTGCAGCACCAGCGCCTTGGCGAGCCCCCGGCTGCCCAGCATCTGCGCGAGCAAGCCGCCCATCGAGTGGCCGATCACGATCGGCTTCGTGCCGAGCGCCCGGATTTCCCTCTCCAGGTCTGCGGCGTAATCGAGGAGGCTCGTCGTTCCGAGCCGCGGATCGGGCGCGGCCTTCGGATCCATGTCGTGGTAGCGCAACGTGGCCGCGACGCAGCGGTAGCCTTGTCTTTCGAAGTAGCCCTTGAAGTTGTCGAAGTTCCACGGCCCGCCCCACATGCCGTGGATCATGAAGATCGTTTCAGCCATGCTGCGCCTCCCTGCTGCCGGACTGCAATAGTTCCCGCCAGATCCGCTGAGCGAAACGTCGCCGAATCGGGACATTACGCCCGCGCTGCGCGTAGATCAAAATTCCCGCTTCGTAGCACCGACGAAGGAGCCGACATGGACATGTCCGAAGTGAATGATACGCAGCGCGGCCCGCTGGCGCGCGCTTTCGACGGCATGCACCAGGTGCTGGTGCCCACGTTCACGCTGTTGTTTCTCGGCTTCGCGCTGCTGTACGTCTATTACGCCGTGTCGGAGATCGTGATCCCGCTGGTGCAGGACGGCGACCTGGGCGAGGGCCTGTTCAAGGGCCTGCACACCTGCGTGGTGGCGCTCGCGATCTACGAGCTCGCCGAGATCGTGCACCAGGAATCCGACCAGGACGAGCGGCAGAACGCGATCCTGCGCATCCGGCGCGGCGTGGCGCGCTTCGGCAGCGTGGTGGTGGTCGCGCTGGTGCTCGAGTCGCTGATCATGGTGGTGAAGTACAGCCAGCAGAGCCTCGCCGGGTTCCTCTACTACCCCGCGATGCTGATCGGCGCCGCCGCGCTGCTGCTGGTCGCGCTCGGGATGTTCTCGCGCCTCACCGCCGAGCCGGCGTGAGGCGAACGGTCACGCCGCCGCGGCGTCCGGGATGAGCACCAGCAGGTCCGTGACCCCGACGTCGACGCCGGCCTGGAACAGCAGCGTCGTCGCCTGGCCCCGGTGGTGGGTCTGGTGGTTGAAGAAGTGCATCACGAGGCTGAAGAAGCTCCTCTCCGAGACGACGCCCTTGGTGTTGGCGTAACGCAGCACGTGGTCCAGGTCGGCGTCGGCGACCGACGCGGCCCACTTCGAGATCACGCCGTCGAGCATCCTGCGATGCGCGGCGAGGCTGCGAATGTCGGTGAACAGGATCTGGTTGAGCGCCACGGGGGCCGGGAGGGCGCGCACCGGGTCGAGCGCCGCATAGCCCGCCGGGTGGGTGGCGAAGCGCTTGAGCCAGATGGTGTCGCCGACGACGATGTGGTTCAGCGTGCCGAGGATCGAGCCGAAGAAGGCCTTCCGGTTCTCGGCCAGCGCTTCGTCGGACAGCTTCAGCGCGGCCTCGAGCAGCTTGGCGTTCATCCACTCGTTGTACGAGGCCATCAGGCGTACGTGGTTGCTGGGACTCATGCTCGAGAACCTCCTGCCGTTCAGGCGTTTTCGTACGCGCGCTTCAATGCGGAGATGTCGAGCTTCTTCATCTTCAGCATGGCCGCGACGGCGCGCTGCGACGCGGCGGCATCGGTCTTCGTCAGCATCTCGATCAGGGCCCTGGGAACGACCTGCCACGACACGCCGTACTTGTCCGTCAGCCAGCCGCACTGCCCCTCCTCCCCGCCTTCGGTGAGCTTGCGCCAGAGCGTATCGACCTCCTGCTGCGTGTCGCAGTACGCGACCAGCGAGATGGCCGGAGAGAACTTGAACTGCGGCCCGCCGTTCAGCGCCACGAACTCCTCGTCGTCGAGGATGAACTGGACCGTCAGGACCGTTCCCGCCGGCCGCGGCAACCCCTCGACGTAACGCGTCTTGCGCACGATGCGCGAGTTCTTGAAGACGGACACGTAGAAGTGGGCCGCCTCTTCGGCCTGGCCGTCGAACCACAGGCAAGGAGAGATTTTCTGCATGGCGGTCTGGCTCCCGGGAAAGGGGGTCGGAGGATGGATGTTGCGCCCGTCGGGTCAGCGCCTGAGGACGTCCTGCCACTCGGGATGGCGCTCGATCTGCGCCTTGGCATAGGGGCACAGCGGCATGATCTTGCGGCCCTCGGCGCGCGCGTCGAGCACGCCGCGCTCGACCAGGGCCTCGCCGATGCCGCGCCCGCGGAGCTCGTCGGGCACAGCGGTGTGATCGATGATGACGAGCCTGTCGCCCGCGCGCGAGTAGGTCATCTCGGCCTCGTAGCCGTCGACGCGCACGTAGTAGCGGCCCTTGGTCGGGCCTTCCGCGCGCCCGATGACGAACTCAGGCGCCATCGCGCCTCAGGGGCCGCGGCTTGAGGGGCTGGCCCGGCGCGCACTCGAGCGCGCGGCGGTCCCAGCCGCCGAGGTCCGCCGCGGCGCGGTAGGTGCTCTCGAGGAACGAGATCAGCGTCGCTTCCGGGTCGCGCGCCGTGCGCACCGCGTCGTAGGGCAGGAGAAACTCGCCCAGCGTCGCGTCGAACGCGGCCGCCTGCGGCTGCACGCGCGCGTGCGCGAACCCGGCGGGCGCGGGATAGGCGTACGAGTAGAACGCGGGATAGTCGACGCCCCCGCCTCCGGGCCAGAATCCCGCCGAGGAGACCTCGTGGCTGTAGGCCTCGCGCGTCACCGCGTCCGGCAGGCCCGGGACGCCGCCCGGGTGCAGCGGCGCGGCGCGCCCCGAAAAGCGCGTCACCGCCAGGTCGAAGCTGCCCCAGAACAGGTGCACCGGGCTCGCCTTGCCGAGATACGCCGTGCGGAACTGCCTGAGCACGCGCTCGATCGCGACGAGCGCCCGGTGGAAGCGCGACACCGCTTCGGCGTCGTACGGCCGCGGCCGCCGATCCTGCGCGAAGGGCACCGGATCGGGCAGCTCGTTCGGCTTGCCGTGCAGCTGCGGCGTGCCGCCGAGCGTAGCGACGAGATCGAGGAAGCGCGCGAGGAAGCCGACGACCGTCATCGGCTCGAGCGCGAAGCGCGCCGTGCGCCCGTCCGCGGCCGCGCCGATCACGGCGTGGTCGCGCAGGTCGAACTGGATCTCGATGCCGCCGGGCCCGTCGGGGACGAGCGACGTGGTCAGCCCGCGCGCGTTCACGTACAGCGTCGCGTGCCAGGAGTGGTTCACCCAGGGCGTGCGCGCCAGGCGGTACTTGCCCACGATCTGGACGTACAGGTGTAGCGCGGCGCAGGTCTCGCGCCACGGCGGATACGGAAGGTCGGGCCACGAGGCCGTCATGACATTTCAAGGTTAACGGGCATCGATCCCGACCGCCAGCGGATGCAGCACGGCATTGACGAATTCCAGCGGCGGCCGATACCGATGCGCGACCACGTAGTGATGCACCATGGCCGGCGCTGCGTACCAGAGGCCGTTCCGCCCCATGACCCGGATCTGGCCGTTCCCTCTCTGCGCCGGAGCGGATCCAGGCTCCGATGAGCAGTACTCGCACACATGGAACCCGCGGTGCCTCAGCATCGGTCTCTCGACGAGAGCGCGCAGGGCCTGGCGAAACTCCGCCGACGTCTCGCCGCGCTCGAACGGGTAAGCCGCATCGAGCCAGCCGACGTTCAGGACGTCGCCGTCGTTCCCCGGCGTGTACGTGTACGGCGTGAGATCGACGAAGTAACTCATGCCCTCTATCGTAGACACGAAAACCGGGGTCAGAGAACAATTGTTTCCGATCGCCGCGGCAATCGTCCTCTGGCCCGGTCTCGTGGGCTCCCCGACGGGGTGGTTGGGTCAGCTCACTTCCTGGTGAAGAAGTAATAGTCCGCCGTGTACCGGACGCGCACGGACGTTCCGGCCGCCGCCTGGGAGCAACCGGCCTTGGGCGCCACGCCGCCCGCCGTACTTACGCGCTGTACGCTCGTGACCTTGCTCAACGCGCCTTCCGCGCCGACCGACTTCGCGGAAAGCAGCAGCCAGGGGATGGCATCGGCCGTCGGCGCGTCGGCATGCTCCTTCACCGCACCCAGGATCCTGCTGCCGTCCATCGATTCCCAACGTGGGCCGGCATAGTGCCGGCCGATCCTGTTTCCGCCCGCGTCGAAAAGATCGGCCTCGGGAGCCACGAATGCCCACTCGTAGTTCCCTGTTCCATCCTTTCCGGCACGGCATTCGTAGATCTGCACGCCCTTTGCGGAGGCGATCATCGCCAGGGTTTCGTTCGCACCGGGTTTGAGCTCGTCCGGCACCTGGACCGTGGACACGGCTGCTCGCGCGCTCGCGCATACGGCGGCGAAGAGCGCGAGCAGGAGGACCGTGACCTTCGTCGTTCTTTGCATCGGGTCCTCCGTGGGCTCAGTAAGGGCTGCTGTAGGACCAGGGCTGGGCAGCACGCGAATCAGCCGCGGGCTTCGCCTCCGTGCGCTTGCCCTCGCCGCGGATGACGTGCCACACGCCGCCCTTGCCGTCGCCGGTCGCATCGCCCGACTGGCCGTCTCCAGCGAAGAAGTACAGGGGCTTGCCGTTCATCGCCCATTGCTTGGCGCCGTCGTCGCGCGTGATCACGTTGAAGGCCGCTGGGGCGCGATCGCCCTCCTGCACCATGAACGGGGGCCAGGCCGCGGCGCAGCCGCCGTTGCAGTTGCTCTTGTTGCTCGCATCCTTGTCGAACGTATAGAGAGTGCGTCCGGAGCCGTCGGCGAGAATTCCATTCGCCTCGGTGACCGACGCCGCGGTGGCGACATTCGCCGTGAAGGCCGTCGCAATGGCGGCAAGTATCAGCTTGTTCAAGATCATCTCCTGTCTATGGATAGGGCAGCGCGTGATTGCGCAACCTATGCCGATATACGGAGCGACTCGCCGGATCGGAGACACCCCGGCGCAGACTTATTTCCCCGCGCGCGGGCGGGGGCGATGGCTACCAGAGCTTGACGCAGTTGCCGGTGAGCACGTACGGCGCGGGAGTTGTCCCTGCGCGCGCCGGGGCATTCTCGACCGACACAGCAAGCCGCGGCACCCCGGAAAGCAATTTGTCCGAGGACTCCGCCATCTGGAAAGAGCCATGGCCCTCGGCCGGCACGATGCCGAGCGGAAAGGCCGCGCCTTCTTTGGGGAGCGCCCAGAGCTGCAACACCTTGCCCGGGGGCACATCGACCTTGCGCAGCATCTTGATCGACATGGTCCGGCCGTAACGGGTCGAGCTGGCGAGAACCACCGGATTGTTGGCGTCGTCGGTGAGCAAGCCGACATAGCTCGCCGGCAACGTTCCGCGCTGCTGCACGAACTCGTCCACGGGCACCACGGCCGTCGGGTAGAGCCGCGCCAGTCCGAAGGTCACGATCACCCCGAAGGCCACGCCGAGGGCGGGCTTGAGCCAGGCGAACCGGGAGAAGACCGACGCGGCCGAGCGCGACGCCTGGCCGCCGGTTCTGCGATCGATCGCTTCCCACGCCGCGGCGGTAGGCTGCGCCGGCGGCACCGACCTCGCGAGCGGCGTCATGCGCCGCTCCCAGGCCTCGACCGCTCGCTGCGCCGCCGGCAGCGTGTGCTGCACCGCCCGGAACCGGCGCCGCACCCGCGCGCTCATCGTGCCGAACACGTACTCGGCGGCGAGCCGATCGAGGAGCTCCGGGCGATCGTAATTCATGCCAGCGACTCCAGGCAGCGCTTCAGCTTGTCCAGCCCGCGCCGCAGCCAGACCTTGACGCTGCCGATGGGCGAGCGGACATGGCCGGCGATCTCGGAATGGCTGAGCCCATGGTAATAGGCAAGCGCCAGGCACTGACGCTGCGGCCCGTCGATCGCGTCCAGGCAGCCGCGGATGGCGAGGGCATCCGCAGCCTGCTCCAGCAATCTCAGCGGATTCGGTCGCTCGTCCTCGATTTCAGCCGTGGCTCCGCTCTCCCCGTCTTCCAGGGATTCGGCGCCGTGGCGAGCGCCGCTGCGCAGCTCGTCCAGGGCGCGATTGCGCACGATGGCCGTCAGCCAGGTCATCGGCTGGCTCAACGCGGCCTGGTACCCGGCGGCCCGGTTCCACGCATTGACGAACGCATCCTGCAGCACCTCCTCCGCGCGATCCCGCTGTCTGACTATACGAAGCGCGACGCCAAACAGAGACGGTGCCGTCGCGTCGTACAGCTGCCGAAACGCCGCCCGGTCGCCCAGCGCGACGCGGGCGAGGAGTTGCTGCAGGTCGCCCGGTGCGAGTAGGCGGTCCGGGTTGCGCGAAGGGTCAGGCCCCAAGTTCCATGTCATAGAAGTTGGCCCTCTCCTCGACGATGACGAAGCCAAGGCGCTCATAGAGGCGGCGGGCGGGATTTGCCTTATGAACGCTAAGACGCAAGGATGCTCCTGCGGTCCGAGTTTCGGCCACCAAAGCGCCCAGCAGCGCCGTACCGAGGCCTTTGCCGTGGAGCGACGGCAAGAGCTGGATTTGGACGAGCTCCCATTTCAAGCCCTCGCGCCGAACCTTGAGCAATCCCGCCGGCTGCCCACCGAGCAGCACGATGCGCGCGTTCTCGAACGAATATAATACACGGCGCTCGCGCTCTTCTTCCGATGGAATAACTCCGGAAGCGAGCTGATGAGCGCTCATCGTTTGGCGCCTCAGCTCGAGCAGGAACGGCACATCAGCCGCGGTGGCTGGACGAAATGCGGGTAAGTCCATTGGAGCCTAACGCTTGAGCTCTCAGGCTGAGTGTGCGCCGTCCCATGGCTCAAATCATCGGCTGCGGCGCATGCCGCATCGTCGCCCATTGATCCGGGTCGTGGCCGAAAATGAGACGGCAACCCTCGCGCTCCTGCAGCGCGCGCAGCCGGCCGAAGGTCTCGATCATCATCTGCGCATTCCAGGCCGCGCCCGCGTGGGGGACGATCTCGCGCTCGAGATGCGCGCTGGTGTAACAGGCATCGGCCGTGAGCACGAAATCGACACCCGGCGCCGCGCGCACCCGCAGCGACTGATGTCCCGCGGTGTGGCCGGGGGTCGGGATCAGCACGAGCGCCCCGTCGGCAAACACGTCGTGCTCGCCGTCGACCACGCGGTAGTCGAAAGGGTGGTCCCAGTACGCGCGGTTGTACGGACTCTTCGGCGCGCGGGCCAAGTCCATCTCGGCGCGCTGCACGATGAAGGTCGCACGCGGGAAGAGCGCGTTGCATCCGCAGTGGTCGAAGTGGAAGTGCGAATTGATCACGTGGGTCACGTCGTCGGGCTTCAGGCCCACGGTCGCCAGCTGGTCGATCACATTCTCGTCCGGCGCGGCCCGCAGCGCGAAAGCGGAGGCAATGCGCTTGCCCAGGCGCGCGACCGGATCCTGTTGCGCATGGCAATCCACGCCGGTATCGAAGAGCACGGTACCCTTGTCGTGGCGTATCAGGAAACTCGGTACCTGGATGTTCAACCGCGCACCGGGGGCTTCGTCCGGGAAAAACAGCGTCCGATCGAACTCGAGCCGCCCGCAGCACATCGCGTAAATCTTAATCATGCACAGTCTAGCGACGAAGGAAGAACAAGCCGGCAATGGCAAGTACGATGCCGAGCATGCGCTGCCAGGAAGCAGGCTCCTGAAAGAATACGATGCCCGCAATGGCCATGATCGCGGCGCCGCCCGCGAGAATGGCTGGAACTGCGGATAGTGGGCCGCCGCGCTGGAAAAGAAGAAAGAAAGCAACAGTGCCGGCGCCGACACAAATGCCCGTGAGGGCCGAGTAGTTGAAGCCCACCCAACTGAACTTCTGCTCCCAGCGGCCCGAGAGCCAAAGTGCCCCGAGGTAGCCGAGGATGGTGAGCGCAGCCACGCCCTCGACGACAAAACCTCCGATGCCGTCACCAATGTGCTCCGAGGCGAGGCGCGTGAAGATCTGATGTGCCCCGTAGAGCACCGCTGCCACAGCTGCATACCAAAACCAGACGGCCATAGTTACCTCGACGTTTTTCGGGGGCCCAGCGCGCAGTGAAGCGATTTCCGCATGTAAACGCGAGCAAGTCCTTTTTCGGTCCGCCGGTCGAATTCGACGTAACCGATCTTCGCGTACAGGGCCTGGTTTTCCGTCATCTTCTCGTGGGTGTAGAGATAGATGGACTCGAACCCCTCGCGCCGCGCCTCGGCTTCCGCGAGCTCGAGGAGGATTCTTCCAAGACCATTGCCGCGATGCAATGGATCCACGGCCACGTTTTCGAGCAGGAATCCTTCCTCGGTCACTGCAAGGACCAGGACTCC
>Ga0316628_100001791_pt1 | contig 15459 bp, 11 predicted proteins | sample OWC_Aug_M2_C1_D5_FD_207648 | JGI IMG/M metagenome (GOLD analysis project Ga0316628, IMG submission 207648) | Wetland soil microbial communities from Old Woman Creek delta, Ohio, United States - OWC_Aug_M2_C1_D5_C | ecosystem: Environmental > Terrestrial > Soil > Wetlands | place: USA: Ohio... | reverse complement strand
TCTGGCGCTCGTGGCGGCGCTGTACCACACCGTGAACCACGGTGCTTTCAAAGGACTGCTGTTCCTCGGCGCGGGGTCGGTTTATCACGCGACCGGCACGCGCAACATGGAAAAGATGGGAGGGTTGATCCGGGGGATGCCCGTCACCGCGGCGTGCTTTCTTGTCGGCGCGGCGGCCATCTCGGGCCTGCCGCCTCTGAACGGTTTTGTGAGCGAATGGCTCCTGTTCCAGTCGCTGATCGCGGGAGTGAAGATCCCGACCGCCCTTGCCCACTCCATGATGGCGCTGGCAATCGGCGCGCTGGCGCTCACGGCCGGCCTTGCGGCGGCGTGCTTTGTGAAGGCTTTCGGCATCTCGTTCCTGGCGATACCGCGCTCGAAGGAAGCCGAGACTGCGCGCGAGGCTCCGGTCACGATGCGCTTTGGAATGCTGTTCCTCGCCGCTCTCTGCATCCTGCTCGGCGTGCTTCCGTTCCTGATGACGCCCTTTCTTTCCCGGGCAGTCGCCGGGCTTCCCGGGGTGGAGGGAGCGGTCCGCTTTAACCTGGGTCTGATCCTCGAAGCACCGGGGCAGGCGGCGCGCATTTCGCCGACCGCCATAGCTTTGCTGCTCGTCGCCGTCTGCGGCGCCATTCCCCTCGTCCTGCGTTTCGCAGGCGTCAACCGGAATACCCGCTTCGGCGAATCCTGGGGCTGCGGCCGGATCGGGCAGAGCCCGCGCATGGAGTATACGAGCAGCGCATTTGCCGAGCCCCTGCGCCGCGTCTTCGGGGCGCTCTACCGGCCCGCGCAAGACGTGATGATCGACTATCATCCCGAGTCCAAGTACTTCGTCCAGTCGATCCAGTATCGCAGCGAGGTGCGCACCTGGTTCGAGGGCTATCTCTACCGCCCCATCCTCAACCTGACCGTGCGCATCGGCAGCTCCGGAAGACGGATCCAGTCGGGATCGATCCACGTGTACGTCGGATACATATTGCTCGCGCTCCTGGTTTTCCTCCTTTTGGCTCGGTGGCTATAAATGTCGGGTTATCTGATCGAAGCATTTCAGTGCATCCTGACCGTCGCGGCGGCGCCGGGACTGGTCGGCCTGGTGCGCTGGATCAAGGCCCGTCTCCAGGGCCGCACGGGCGCGTCTCCTCTCCAGCCCTACCGGGATCTGCGCAAGCTGCTGGGAAAAGAGGCCGTCGTATCCACGAACACGTCCTGGATATTCCGCTTCACGCCGTATCTCCTTTTCGGCAGCCTTGTCGTCATCTCTGCGCTGGTTCCCCTGATTGCCGCGCCGCTTCCCTTCGATTCCCTGGGAGACCTGGTCGTCGTCGTATACCTGCTCCTCCTCGGCACGTTTTTCCTGAGCCTGGCGGGGCTTGATCCGGGCACCCCTTTCGGCGGCATGGGCGCCAGCCGGGAGATGACCATCGCTGCGCTGGCCGAACCTGCCCTGGCGCTCTCGATATTCGGGCTGGCCGTGGGGGCCGGGTCGACAAACCTCGGCCAGATTGTCGCGCGCACGCTCCAGGATCCGGGGAGCACACTCAGCGCCGGGCACCTTCTTGCATTTGCATCGCTGTTCATCGTCATGCTGGCGGAGACGGGGCGGCTGCCGATAGACAACCCCTCCACCCATCTCGAGCTCACGATGATCCACGAGGCGATGATTCTCGAGTACTCGGGGCGCTACCTTGCCCTGATCGAGTGGGCGGCGGCGATGAAACTGTTTATATTCCTTTCGCTGCTGGCGAATCTGTTCGTTCCCTGGGGCGTCGCGGCCGTCATTTCTCCCGGGGCTGTTCTGGCGGCGATCGGGTTCCTGCTTCTCAAGGTCGGAGTCCTGGCGGCGTCTCTTGCCGCGCTGGAAACCACCTTGCCGAAGCTTCGACTGTTTCGAGTCCCGGAACTCCTGAGCGTGGCTTTCCTGTTTGCGCTCCTCGCGGTCGCCTCTTCTTTTCTGGTGAGATAGACGCCATGAGCCTTGCCGTCTTCACGCAACTCAGCACGCTCTCCTGCAGCCTCGTCCTGCTCATGGGAATCGCGGTCCTCTGGCGGCACAGCCTGCCGGCGTACATCGACTCATTTGCGCGCCAGTCGTTTTTTATCGTTATCGCAATCCTGTCCGTTGCCGTCTATGCGCGCGACTGGGAACTCTACCTTGTCGCCGGGATCATGTTCGCGCTGAAGGTCGTGCTGATCCCGCGCCTGCTGCACCGGGCGCGGACACAAATCGGCGCGGAACTCGAGATCAAACCGTATGTCAACACGGAGATGAGCGTCCTCCTGGCCGGCGTGCTGACGCTCCTGGCCTATGCCGTCGCCCAGCCGATCGTCGCGCTGAGCGACCTGCCGACACGCGGCAGCATCCCGCTGGCATTTGCGGTCGTCTTCGTGGGCCTGTTCATCATCGTGAGCCGGCGCACGGCTCTCACGCAGATCGTAGGATTCCTGATCATGGAAAACGGCATCGCGCTGCTCGCCGTGCTGGCTACCTACGGCGTCCCCTTCATCGTCGAAATCGGGGTGTTTCTCGACGTGCTGCTCGGGTTCCTCGTGATGCAGGTTTTCCTCTATCGCATCCGCGAGACTTTCGACTCGATCAACGTCGACGAGATGAGAAAGCTGAGACACTGAGGAAGAGCATGGAATTGCGGATTTCCTTTGCGGTCATCTCTTTCTTGAATCCACAATCCGCAATCCGCAATCCGCAATCAAAAGGGAAGGACTTTAGAGGTCGCGCAACAACATGATACTGGCCGTGCTCTTAATACTGTCGCTTGTGGGCGCCGCGTATGCCGCAGCAAGGCGGCGCTATGATCCGGTGGTGGGCCCGGTCAGCGCGGCTCTCGCGGCTCTCCAATTCGTCGCCAGCATGGAGATTGCGCGCGAATGCCTGCAAAACAGGGTCGTGAGTTTCGGGCCCGGCGCCTTCCTGCGCGCCGACGCCCTCTCCGCCGTTCTGGTTCTCGTGGTCACGGGCGTGGCCTGGATCTCCCTCTGGTTTGGAATCGGCTACATGCGGCAGGCTCGCCGGGACGGGCACATCGACGATGCCGCAATGCGCCGCTACTACGCGTTTACCCACCTCTTTGTGTTCACGATGCTTCTCGCCGTGACCGCCAACAACGTCGGCGTCATGTGGGTTGCCGTCGAGGCCACGACGATCGCGACTGCGCTTCTGATCGGACTGCAGCACTCGAAGTCGTCGCTGGAGGCATCCTGGAAATACATCCTTATCGGGTCGGTGGGCATCGCGCTGGCTTTCGTCGGCACCGTGCTCGGCTATTTCAACTTCGTCGAGCACGTCGGCGCGACGCCCTACGCGCTCAACTGGACGGTTCTGGCCCAGGTCGCCGGGAAACTGAACGGCGATGTCCTTCGGCTATGCTTCGTGTTCATCCTGATTGGCTATGGTACCAAGGCGGGCCTGGCGCCGATGTACACCTGGCTGCCGGACGCTCATTCGGAAGCGCCGGCACCCATATCCTCGATGATGTCCGGATCGCTCCTGGCCGTCGCGCTTTATGCGGTTCTGCGCTGGAAGATCGTGGTCGACACGAGGCTTGGCGCCGCATATTCCAACCGCATGCTCATCCTGATCGGAACGCTCTCGCTGGCAGTCGCGGCGCTCCTGCTGATCCGTCAGACGAGCTACAAGAGAATGCTCGCCTACTCGAGTGTGGAGCACGTCGGGCTGATGTGCCTGGGGTTCGGATTGGGCGCCGCCGGCGCCCTGGCGGCGCTGCTTCAAATGCTGGGGCATGCCGCCGCGAAATCGATGATGTTTTTGCTCTCTGGCAGCATACTGGCGCGCTACCGCTCGACGAGAATCTCGGCGGTGCGCGGCCTGATGCGTGCGATGCCCTGGACCGGGGTCCTGTTCCTGCTGGGCGGGCTGGCTCTGCTCGGCCTGCCCCCGTTCGGCCCGTTCACTTCCGAATTGATGCTTCTGGTCGCCGGATTCGGAGAACAGCATCACTGGCTGATGGGCCTCGTCCTCCTGCTCCTGCTCGTGATCTTCATCTCGTCCCTCAATTACCTGAACCGGCTGCTGTATGGCACCCCGCCGGAGAAAGCCGCCGGCGGAGACCTGAACCGTTCCGGCCTGGCGCCGCTGGCGCTCAACGTCGCGGTCCTGGTGCTCCTCGGATTCGGTTTGCCGCGGGGACTGCTGCAGCTGCTCAGGCAAGCCGCGGAGATCGTCCGGCCATGACAGACCTGACAGCGGTGCAGAAGCGATTGACGGCCGGGCTGGCGGAGTTCGCCACCCGCTCCTGGACCACCCGGGGCCGGGTGATCCGGCTGGTGATACCCCGCGAGAGCCTTCGGGGAGCGGCGCAGACGCTCCTTGGAGGCTTCGACCTCGTGCTGTCGCTCATGGTCTGCAACGACATGCGCGCCCAGGGCAGGGAGTTCGAGATTTCCTACCTCTTCGCGAATCACGCGGAAGACTGGTATGTCGAGATGACGACCGCGGTCCCGGAACGGGATCCCCGCTTCGACTCGCTTGCGACCGTCTGCTACCCGGCATCGCGCTGCGAGCGGGAGGTCCGCGACATGTTCGGGCTCGAACCGCTGGGCCACCCGGATCCGCGGCCGCTCGTGCGCCACGCGTTCTGGCCCGGGGATTACTTCCCGCTGAGAAAAGACGCCTCGGTCCCTTCGCATTTCGTCGATGAAGGGCAGCCTTTCCCGTTTGCGGAGGTCGAGGGTGAAGGGGTGTACGAAATCCCGGTCGGACCGGTGCACGCCGGGATCATCGAGCCCGGGCATTTCCGCTTCAGCGTCGAAGGCGAGACGATCATCGACATGAAGTCCCGGTTTTATTTCACGCACAAGGGGACGGAAAAGCTCTTCGAGGGACGCCTGCCGCAGGAAGGCATCGAGCTCTCGGAGCGCATCTCCGGAGACACTTCCGTAGGCCACGCACTTGCCTATTGCCAGGCGCTGGAGTCCCTCGCCGGGATCGAGGTTCCGGACAGGGCGAAATACCTGCGTGTCATCCTGCTCGAGTTGGAGCGCCTCTACAACCACGTCGCCGACTTCGGCATGATCGCCAACGATACGGGCTTCGCGCTGGGCCACGCGCATTGCTCGCTGATTCGCGAGCGGCTTCTCCGCTTGAACAAGAGGCTTACCGGCCACCGACTTCTGCGCGGGATGCTGCAGCCGGGCGGCGTTTCCCGGGACATCTCCCGGGAGGTCGATCTGGCGGCCGAAGTCGAGACGGTGCGCGCCGATTTCGAGGAGATCTATGAAATCTGCTGGAATTCCAGCATGCTCCGCGACCGGCTGCGCGGCACCGGCCACCTGTTCGAGACCACCGGCCGTGCCCACGGGGTTCTCGGTTACGTCGCTCGCGCCTCGGGCATCGACCACGACGCGCGCCGCGACCACCCCTTCGCGGCATACAGCCGCCTCTCGTTCCGCGTTCCGGTTCTGACCAGCGGCGACGTCGAGGCCAGGGCAATGATTCGTGTCGAAGAACTGCGCGAATCGATCGGTCTCATCAGGCAGGCGGTCGGGGGGTTGCCCGCGGGCATGCTCGCGGAGCCGCTCGCACCGTTGCCGGCCTGGGAATCGGCCCACGGGATGGTGGAAGGCTGGCGCGGGGCGATCATCCACTGGATCATGGCGGACGGTGCGGGCCGTCTCCACCGGGTGAAGATCCAGGATCCATCCTTCGTCAACTGGCGCCCGCTCTCCTTCGCGCTGATCAAGAACATCGTTCCCGACTTCCCCCTCTGCAACAAGAGCTTCAACCTGTCCTATTCCGGCAACGACCTCTAGGACAAAGAAACAAGCCGCCACCAAGGCACCAAACCACCAAGAATCAATTTCAGCAGGTGGTTCGGTGTAGTTGGCGGCGAGGTGCCTGAATTGCTTGCTCTCATCGGGGAGAAAGGCATATAACGCAAGCAGACAGGGAGGCGATGCCATGAAAAGCTATCTCACACGGCGCGGGTTCATGCAAACGGCCGGGGCCGGCGCTGCGGTATTGGGTCTGTCGAACTCGCGCCCGTCGGCCAGAGCCTTCGCCTCAGGCGACGGCAAGCCCGCTCTGCTCGGCGGCACGCCCGCCCACAAGGGTGGCTGGCTCAAGTGGCCGCAATGGCGCGAAGACTGGGAACCCGAAGTCCTCAAGGTCTTCCGCAGCGGCAGGTGGTACCGCGGCTCCGGGAAGCAGGTCGGGGAGTTCGAAAGCGCCTATGCAAAACTGCTGGGCGCCAGGCGCTGCCTCGCCACGGCAAGCGGGACGACCGCGCTCATGGTCAGCCTGCACGTCATGGAGGTCGACGCGGGTGACGAGGTGATCGTCTCGCCATACACCTTCATCGCCACCTATAACGCGATTCTGAACGCAAAAGCCCTGCCCGTTTTCGCCGACACCGATCCGGCCACGCTCACGATTGACCCTTCGACGATCGAAAGCCGCGTCACCTCCCGCACGCGCGCCGTCATGCCCGTACACATCTACGGCATGCCCTGCGACATGGATCCGATCAACGCCGTCGCGGCAAGACACAAGCTCCCGGTAATCGAAGACGCCTGCCAGGCGTGGCTGGCCGAATACAAGGGTCGCAAGTGCGGGACACTCGGCGATCTGGGATGCTTCAGTTTCCAGGAGTCCAAGCACATCCCCTCGGGGGAAGGCGGAGCCATCACCGGCATGAGGGACGAGTTGGTCGACAAGTGCGCCTCCTTCCACGACTGCGGGCGGCCTTACGGCACCGTCAGGGGCAGCGGTCAATTCACGCGCGGGAACAATTACAGAATGACGCAGGTCCAGGCGGTTCTTCTTGCGCAGCAGTTCGATAAGCTCGTGAAGGAAACCGAAATCCGCCGCGCAAATGCGGATCACCTGAGCGCCGGCCTCGGCAAGATTCCGGGGATTACGCCCGTGCGCCTTCCGGAAAACAGCCGGGCGGTCTGGCACCTCTTCCCCTGGCGCTACGACGCGCAGCAGTTCCACGGGTTGCCGCGCGAGAAGTTCATCAGGGCGCTCCAGGCCGAGGGCGTTCCCTGCTCGGGCGGTTATCACGAACAATATTACGACGGTCTCATCGACGAGGCGATCGCCTCGCGCGGCTTCAAGCGCCTATTCAATGCCGAGCGGCTCAAAGCCTATCGGGGCAGCTTTCAGGAACTGAAGGGCAACAGGCAGGTCTGCGAGACGACGGTCGCAATCACCCAGAACCTCCTTCTGGCTGAGCGAGGGGACCTCGATCAGATCATCGAAGCCGTCGCCAAGATTCACACCCACAGCGCTGCCCTCGCCGGGAGTTGAGCCGCTGTTTCTCAACCACCAAGTCACCTGGACACCAGGAGCAGGGTGTCTTGGTGTCTTTTTATGGGCCTGCGAGCATCCGGATGTGGGTGATGGTGTTGGCTGCGGCGGAGTCGGGATCGGGGAGAGGCAGGATTTCGGCGGAGAGAAAGTCCCGATAGTCGATTTTCTCCAGGGCCTCCAACATCGATCGGAAATCGATGTGGCCGGCGCCGGGGAACCAGCGGTTGGAATCGGCCACGTGCACGTGAAAGAGCCTGTCCCGGCTTGCGGCGATGCTGTCTGTCATGGACGGCTCTTCGATGTTCATGTGGAAGGTGTCCAGAAGCAGCCCGACGTTCTCCATCCCGAGTCTTTCCACGAGCGCCATGGCGGAGCCTACTGTGTTTATGAGATCGGTCTCGTAGCGATTGATCGGCTCTATCGCCAGGCCGACGGCCTTGTTTTCACCGGCGCAATCGCGCAAAGCTTCAGTCAGCCACGCTTCCGCCTTCTGCTCCGAAACGCCCGGCATTCGCTTTCCCCGCACCAAACCGATAATCACCAGCGCCCCGACGTCCGCGGCCAGACAGATGTGCGACTTGACGCGTTCGATGGCCCGTTCGCGGACGCGCGGATCACTGTGAGTGAAGGAAAGGCCATCCTCACCGAATGCCTGCCCGGTTCCAATGGCGGGTACGGGCAGACTGTTTTCGGCGAGCAGCGATTTCAGGAGGGCTCCGTCCACGAGGCTCGGATCGCGCACCGCAAGCTCGACGCCGTCGTATCCCAGGCGCGCGATCTTGCGGAAATTTTCAGCCCAATGTCCGCTGTAAGCCAGGGCTGAAAACGAGGCGGGTTGGGTCGAGAGTACGATGCTCAGCTTCACAGGATTCGTGTAATTTCTTCCGGGTAAACCCCCAGCTTTGCTGGGGGACTCTCACAGTTTGAGGTTTCCGGGAGGCAAACAATGGCCCACGGATGAACACGGACGCACACGGATTTTGCGTTGTGAAGGCGAGCTCTTGTTTCCACACCATGCGCGGCCTGCGGCCAACGTGGTCACCCGAGCCCCGTAGGAAAGCGCGCAGGAAGGGGCAGTGGGAGAGGAGAGCGAAAGGGAGCGCTTTCCCACGTGGCTTGGGTGATCACGTTGCAGCGCGGAGCGCTGACGCGCATGGTGTGGAAACAATAGCTCGCCCGATCCGTGTTGATCCGTGTTCATCCGTGGGCCGTTGGACTCAGATGTTCCACCAGGAAATGGGTCCGAAGTACCAGCCCCTTTGAGGGGCTCACAAAACCAAGCCTCCGGCTTTGCCGGAGGTTCTGATTCGCGGCTGGTTTACAGCCCCATTTTAGGAATTGCGTAGATCGGCCGCCAGCCCTCCGTGAATGGTTCCTTCAGGTAGGGCTCCATTTCCTTTTCCGTCCGCATGGTGGTCTCCTCGATGGGCGGCACCCTTCCCGCCGGGAAGGCTTCGAGAATCTCGTCGTGCAGAAGGGTCAGGTAGGACAGGATGGCCGCGATGGTCCTCCTTGCCTTCGAGGCGGCGGCGATGGTCGGGCGGCCGACGACACCTTCAGGGATGGATCCGATTTCCATGGGAGAGTGACCCTGGCCTTCCGACCACTTGCAGGGCCGGGCGAACGGGTCGACGGCCTTGTCCATGTGGCCATCGGGCAGATAACCGCGCACCGTAGTCTCTTCCGCATATTGCATCTCGACATATTCCGGCGCCAGAAGCAGCATGACGGACGTTTCGGCTTCGTCAGCGTGGACGAAATTGTCATCCCAATCGCCGCCTCTGTCTTTGGTGCGGAAGAACTCACGCACGGCCCGGTGCCAGTCGATGGTTCGAAATATGCCCGGCAGGTTCCATTTCTTCTGCAATTCCTGAATCGCGGCTTCGAGCAGCCACTGGTGGCCGTGGTTGTTTATGAGGATGATCTTGCGGAAGCCGTCGTTCCAGAATCCCACCATGACGTCGATAAGAATCCGTTTTATGACATCATCTTCAAGGTGAATCGTGCCGGGCATCCCGATGTGGTGGTGAGGATGGCCTCCGAAGTTGAGCGGAGTCCAGGTCAGGTTGACGGGAGCGCCCTTTCGCGCGGTGTATCGGCGGACCCCTTCGAGGATCTGGAGAACCATGAACGTGTCGAGGCCGGTGACCGTGTGACGCCCGTGCAGCTCGGTGCAGCCGATCGGGACGAAAAGGATATCGTTCCTCCTGCGGTTCTCCACCACTTTCTTGTGGATGGTAGTCTGAATATACGTTCCCGGTTTGCCCAGCTCCGAAGGAGACGGAATCAGGTAGTCTGCGAGGATCCTGGATATCTCCTCTTCGGAGGCCTCCCAGATTTTCTTCTTGAGGCGGCCGACGGAGGTGTCCTCAAAATAGAGATCGTTTCTTTCTGTGGTGAGCCACGTCGTCATATCGAACCTCTTTGTTCACCGCAGAGGCGCAGAGCGTGTGGAGAAGAAAGCCAAAAGACTCTTCGTTCTCCGCGTCCCTGCGGTGTGCTTATCAGTCCAAGTTGGTCAGGGTGATCTTGACCTCGTCACGATCCTTCTGGAGCATGACCAGATTCTGTTCGACCTGATCGAGGCCGATCTTTTTGGTCACGATCCCCGAAATGTCCATCCCCGCGGACATGCAGCTGATCACGTTGGCAAAGATGCCATGGCCCGAATGTCCCTGCGAACCGATGACCGCCGCTCTGCGCACTTGAAGCACCTCGCCGGTCAGCGGAATCTTGGCATCGGCGCGTGCCACAATGACGACCCGCGTGTTGACGGCGCGGCCTTCCCAGATGATGCGCTCTACGTCCGCCCATACCATTCCCGGCAGGCCCGTGGCTTCCAGGATGATGGCGGCGCCCATGCCGCCGGTGATTTCGAGGACGGCGTCCGCGACGCTGACGCTCTTCGGATCGATGGCGTGCGTCGCGCCGATGGCCAGGGCCATATCGCGTCTTACCTTTGACGGTTCGGAGATGATCACTTTCGTGGCCCCCGAGTGCCTGAGGATCGCGCACGCAGCTTGGCCGATGGGGCCGCCGCCGAGGATGACGACATTTTCCCCCGTCCGGATGCCGCCTCCCCGCTCGATGACGGCGTTGAAGGCCACGGAGGCGGGTTCGACCAGGCTGCCGAGGAGCCACATCTTCTCCTCCCCGTAGATCTGTCTCAGCGTCTCGATGCTCCAGAGGTAGCGGGCGTTCATCCGGATGTATTTCGCATAGGCGCCGTCGATGGAAAACCCGATTTCCTGGAGACGTTCGCAGTGGTTCGGGATTCCGTCACAGCAGGGTTTGCACTGGCCGCACCATATCATTTCTTCGGCGCAGACCGCCTCTCCGATTTCGTAGGGTTTGCCTGTGCGCTTGTTGTAGGCCTGCGGACCGGCTTCGACGATTTTCCCGCAAAACTCGTGGCCCAGGGTGGTCGGGAATGCCGTCAATCCCGGGTAGAAAATGTAGCCCTCCGGATCGGTCTGCAGCATGTGAACGTCGCTGCCGCAGATGCCGCAGGCTTTGACTTCGATCAGGACGTCCTCGGCCCCGCAGGCGGGCACCGACTTTTCCCTGATCTCGACGCGCGGGTTCCTCCAGACTTTACTTCCCAGGTAAGTGAGCTTGCCCTCGACGTCCTTGGAACCAAGCTTGAAGCCCACCCTCGGCCGCCACTCTGCATTCAAACAGCCTGCCCTCATACGCGCTCCTTGCCACTTTCGAAAATGAGCCTCCACGAAGCTCTCGCAATTGCAGTGCCGCAGACTTCGCTTGAGATTCGAGTCGACAAATCCGTCCTTACGGGTGCCCATCCTCGCACATCATGAACACGTTTGCAACGCCAAACCAGCCTTGCCTGAACGGGTCATCCGCTGCGGACGAAAGCAACCGGGAATCCTCTCGTGAAACCCCATCATTTCAATTGACAAACTCCGATATCCAAAATAAAATCGGCATCAATCCGTGAACACGTGTTCACGTAGTACTCGGTATTGAATTCAGGTCTATTCTGAAGCGAAATCAGGAGGTTTGAGTTCCGGGCTGAGTCTCACGATCTCTTAAGAAAACAATCTTCACTGCACCAAACTCGAGCGCCGGAGAAAGCGCCCTCGACACCATCCGCAGCACCCTCCCCGCTCGGATGATTCAGTTGGCTGAAACTGGCTCTCTTGCTCATCTGTTCCTCCACTCCCGGCCCGTGAAGGGCGGGCCGGGAGACCTCCTCAATTTACGATTGACGATTTCTTCGCGCGAGCGGAACTCCTCAATCGTCATTCGTCAATTTCGTTTTGGTGGTGCCGTCGACGCTCGCACCACAAGCTCGCCCTGCATCCTGATGATCGTTTCGTGCTGGCCGTCGGAAAGGAGTTTCAGCATTATCTCCATTGCCATGCGGCCCATCGGTTGTTTGGGTTGCCTGACGGTTGTGAGCGGAGGATCGACGTAGGAAGCAATGAAGAGGTCGTCGAAGCCGACAATGGAAATATCGCCCGGCACGCTGAGGCCGCGGGAGCGAATCCTTCTCAACGCGCCGATGGCGGTCATGTCGTTGTAGCAGAAAACTGCTGTTGGAGGGGCGGGCAGCGCCAGAAGCTTATCCATCGCCTGACCCCCGCCTTCGGGCTTGCCGTCGCCATGGACCACAAGCTCGGGCAGGAACGGGTAGTCGGCCAGCGTCAAAGCCTGGCGATATCCCGCGAATCGTTCGGTGTCGGAGTGAAATCCAAACTGGTCTCCCATATAGGCGATGCGTCTGTGACCCAGACCGATGAGGTGCTGCACCGCACTGATGCTCGCCGGCACGTTATCGATCACCACCGAATGGACAAACTCGTCGGGGTGCTGGTTGTTGATCAGTACGATGGGCACTCGGAGACGGCTGAGCAGCGGCACGTAAAGCGCGCCGACGCGCGAAGCCGCGACGAGGATGCCGTCTACCCTTCGCTCCTGGAATGACTGGACAACCTTGATTTCGCGGGCGGGGTCGGCGTTGCTGTTTGCCAGGAAGACCGAATAGGCGTGATCGTTAGCGACCTCCTCGATACCGCTGACGACGTCGGCGATGAAGGGATCTGAGATGCTCGTAACTACGACTCCGATGGTTCCCGTCTTCTTTGTGACGAGTCCGCGGGCAACGGCGTTTGGCTGATAGCCCATCCTGCCTGCGATGTCGCGTATCCGCTCCGCCGTTTTGGCGTTGACCAGCGGGCTGAATCGCAACGCGCGGGAAACCGTCGGGTGGGAGACGTGGGCAGCGCGGGCAACGTCCTTAATGGAGATTTGCTTCATCTCGAGGTCTCGCGACGTGGACATGCAAATTCCGAGATCATTGTACACGTGTAATCAGCATTGACAAGAAAATCCTTTTTGTCCCGAATCGCCTTTTCAACCTCACCGCTTCGGCGTAACATGACTGTCACGATGGCACGCAGAACGTAAGGGTTCTGTAATGTTCGCCTCTCGGGTGGGCGTTGATTCCCGCGCCCTTTGAACATGTTTGCAGCGATCTCAGGCAGGGACGGAATGGTTGTCCCTGTGCCTTCGCTTCCTTGTGTTCTCCTCTCGGGAATTGGAGCCAGGATGCAAAGACGCTGATAAAGGCCGGATTTGCCTGGCTCTGTTGAGGCAGCCTCTCAGCTCCGGTTTGAGGATAGCGCACGATTTCCCCGCCTTCGAGGCGTGGATTGTTCAACGTCAAGTGCCGGCACTGTGACCCGGTTACAGGAGTGGAAAGAGCAGATGAGCGAAGAGACAAGCAAGACAAATGAACAATCGCCCATGGCAAGCCTGGGAGAGTGGGAAGAGGATGTCGTGAGACGTTACCCGGAGCCGGCAACGCCGCACAAGGAAAAGGCCGAGTTCCGAAACTACATTGCACCGCCCAGGTCGACCGTGCGCGAATTCTACAGGATCAACCACGCCAATCAGACCTACGAGTTCGTGCTTCGGAAGAAGAAGGAATTCCTGTCCCTGAGCCGGAAAAATATGAGCGCCTGGGATGCGATGGAATACCTCAACACCCTGGTCGATGACTCTGATCCCGACACCGCCCTCTCTCAACTGCAACATCTCCTGCAGACGGCGGAAGCCATCCGTGCCGACGGGCATCCGGACTGGTTCATTCTCGTCGGGCTGCTTCACGACCTGGGAAAAGTGCTTTGCCTGTTCGGCGAGCCGCAATGGGCGGTGGTCGGGGACACATTCGCCGTCGGCTGCGCGTTTTCAGACAAAGTGGTCTACCCGGAGTTTTTCCTCGACAACCCGGACTCTCGAAACCCGCTCTTCACAACCAGGCTCGGCGTTTATGAAGAGGGTGTGGGGCTGGACAACGTCCACCTCTCCTGGGGTCACGACGAGTACGTCTACAATGTCGTGAAGGATTATCTCCCGGAAGAAGGACTCTACATGCTGCGCTACCACTCGTTCTATGCGGCGCACCGCGAGGGGGCTTACGAGTACTTGATGAGCGACCATGACCGGAAGATGTTCGAGTGGGTTCGCCGCTTCAACCCGTACGATCTGTATTCCAAGAGCCCGGTCCCTCCCGATCCCGTTGCGCTGCGGCCGTTCTACGAGGACCTGATAGCAAAATACCTGCCGGCACAGCTGTGTTTCTAGTGTAGTGCGTCCAACGGATATTGACCTGTCGGGAGTCTGCCGACTGGCCGAAGGTGCGGGTAATTCCATTTAGGTAAACCACCGCCTCTGGCGGTGAGACACGAAAAAGCTCCGCTGTTCCGTCGGACGAACTCGAGGTAGCGGTGAACACTAAAATGATGAACCACGAAGACCTCAAAGACCTCGAAGACAAGATTGGGCGAGGTTCTTCTTTGAGGTCTTGGAGGTCTTTGCGGTTCATCATTTAACGAGAATGTCAAATCTCCGCACAACTCACGCCTCCCTCCGGGAGGCCTCCTGAGGCCGCCCGCTCTGCGGGTGGAGAATCACTTGAGAGTACCCGGCCTCGAGGAGGGTGGAGGCACGGCGTGCCGTGCCCTCAAGCTCCCGAATCTCCCGTGCCCCTACGCGCCCGTCGTAATGGGTGTGCTCCAAAGCAATGCTCCCGAATTTCGGCAAGGGATTTACGACGCACTACACTTCCTGCCGGCCACAAAACCTCGCCGCAGAGACCCCGAGAAGGCAGAGAGATTATTGACTCCGTTCTCCGCGTCCATTGCCCGCGGCGGTGAGAAGATCCGGGGTCAACCTCGATACGGGCCCCGGTACTGCATCTTGCGCGAGGTCACTTCCGCAGCCAGCGCCGCAGCCTCGCCGAGGCCGGTTCTGTGCATCGCGACCAGGAAGGCGGCGGTGCACGTGTCCCCGCGACCGGTGCGTCCTTCGAGGGTGAAGCCGGTAAAAGGACTCTCGAAGTGTTCACGGCCGTCGAACACGCACACACCGCCTGCGTGGGTGAGTATTACGATCCGGGGGCCCAGGGCATGAACAGCACGCGCTGCCTGCCGGACATCGTCCCCGCCCGTCAGAATCCGTGCCTCTTTGGCGTCCACTTTGAACACGTCGAAGATCGGAAGAATCTCGTGTTTTCCCTCGAGGTCCTCGTAGCTCATCGCGCCGTCCGGGCCGGCACGGCGCAGGAATCCCTGGGCGTCTCCGGCAAGGACCTCGGCCCGCCGCTTCAGCTGCGGGAGAAGGTCTACAGGGAACTCGCCGAACCAGAGCGGGTTCACATGGACGACATGAGCCTCCACCGAAGCGACGTCTGCGGCTGAAAACGGATCGGCGCGCGAGATGAGAGAGCTTTGCCGGTCGTCCGGATTTTCGCTGGGGTAGACGTTTCGGATCGAGGTGCTGGACTGGCTGGGGAGGAAGTGTGCCTCGATTGCCGTATCGTGCAGGCTTGTGAAGTGTGCACGAGCCTCTGCTGCGCACTTCGTGATGACGGTGGGGTTGGCTCCCAGCCTGGCGGACGTGACGGCCCCGTGAATTACGCCGCCGCCGTAAAAGACCTCCGTCGCGCCGCGCACGACATTCACGTCCACGCACACGTGACCGATGAAAGCAATCTTCATGGTTCCTCACCTTTCGATTTCCCCAGGTGCGCGAATACCCACAGCGAAGCCGCGAATACTGTCGACAGGACGAGCGCCCCGATCCAGACCGTGAAGACCATCCGGAAAGAGTAGACCGGCGCGCCGTTGACCATGGTCTTCGACGAGTCG
>Ga0316628_100001790_pt1 | contig 15461 bp, 13 predicted proteins | sample OWC_Aug_M2_C1_D5_FD_207648 | JGI IMG/M metagenome (GOLD analysis project Ga0316628, IMG submission 207648) | Wetland soil microbial communities from Old Woman Creek delta, Ohio, United States - OWC_Aug_M2_C1_D5_C | ecosystem: Environmental > Terrestrial > Soil > Wetlands | place: USA: Ohio... | reverse complement strand
TGGGTGATTGTTGATAACCATGTTCCAGTAAACGGTTCCCTCCCACACACAGGATGTCGAACTGCTCTCTGGAGGGAAGGAGAGAGAATGTCCGGGCAAGGGTGTTGAAATTTTTATATCCAACCCGTGATCCGACGAACAGAAAGTATCCTTTATGGACTCCGTACCGACTTCTCAAGGAAGCAATTTCCTCTTTCCCCGCAGGGTAAAAGGAGGGATCGACCCCGCAATGGGCGACGCGAATCTGCTCCGGGCGGAATTTTGGAAAGAAACGGACGACGTCTTGAGCGGTGCTGTACGATATCGCGACACAGAAATGAGCCTGCCTGATGGCCCTGTGCTTATCGACCCAGGACGGATCGAGGAGATTCATCCCGGTTGCCTCCGGGATCATATCGTACGCGAAGAAGAGCGAGGGGACCGAGATCGGAGTGGTGTAATACGAGGAGACGAAAAGGTCCGCCCCCTCTTCCAGACAAATGTTTTCGAGAAGTTCCCTGTCCCCCGGAACATTTCCGTAGTTGTACGGAGGGATAGAGCGGAAATGGATCCCGTCTATCCTCGGTAATGTCCCGCCTCGGTCGAGAATCAGGAGACGTTCTCCGAACCCGTTCCGTGTCCACTCGGTCAGCAGGGACTTCCAGACCCTCGCGATGCCGGTATTGTTTAGCTGGAAAAACACCCCGTCGATGACGATCTTCGCTTTCCCAACGCGACACTTCCCCCGAGCCGCCCCGTCGCTTGCAAGGGGCACCTTATCGTCATGGGACGGTTTCCGTTTTACATTCGTCAATTTGTCGCAGAGGGAGCCCGATGTCTCCGCCATGGCGATCCTCTTCTCTTCCCTGAGTGCACTTCTACTTTGACTCACTCGATCATTCAATTGTCATGCCGTGGAGAGCTGAGCATGATTAATGTTGAAATTCAAGCTGTTAGATATAACGGGAATCTCAGGCCGGTCCAGATCGTCAAAATTCCGCCGGTTTGAACAACATGGTTCCGTCGAGCCGATAATTCCGAGGGGCATCCATGGTTGCGGTGTTGGGAAGAAGGAAAGGGCCCCGGACAGAAGCCCGGAGGCCGCCGGCCCTGCATTGAGAGCCATAGGAAACCTCCTTATCGAGATTTCCCGATATCCCCCTTAGAGAAAACTCTATTTTTCCAGCCATCATATTCATTCGCAAACATCGATATATTATCAAGCAACTGATTTCACTACACAATATCGATATGTCGAGGTTGGTACGGTCGTTGCGTTACCTAGAGGCGCACCGAAAATACGCGTGAATGCCTCCAAGCGGAGAGTCCTGCCCCGGACCTTCGTCACCGGGAGAAAGGATGGTGAGACATGCAGGGAAGGATTATCGATTTCACCTGTAGTCGACGCCAGGGAACGCCTGCTCCCTTACACGGCGATTCCGCGCCCTCGGAAAAAATCGGGATGAAGATTTCCGCCGAAGCATTTGCCCGCCGCCGCAACGGAGCCGGGGGACTCGCCACGATCCGGCCCGTCGCATCGGGACAGACGCTTGCGGACGAGGCCCTCCTGAAGGACTTGCGCCGGGGCGCGCACGATGCGGTCGAAGTCCTGTTCGAGCGGTACCACGGGAAGGTGTACAACCTCGCGATGTCCATCCTCAAGAACGAGAGCGACGCCGAGGAGATTTCGCAGAACGTATTTCTCACCGTGTTCCGGAAGGCGGACACCTTCAAGGGGAACTCGGCGCTCTACTCGTGGATCTACCGGATCTGCGTCAACGCATGCCTGATGCGGCTCCGCGAGAAGCGACGCTCCGAAACGGTGTCGATCGAGGAGTTCATGCCCGTCTTCACGGAGGACGGGATGCACGCCGGCCCGATGGACGACTGGAGCAAGGAGGTCGAGCGGAAGGCGCTGGACAAGGAGCTCGGCCAGATGATCCGGAAGTTCACGGCGCTTCTGCCGGAGAAGTACCGTGTGGTGTTCATCCTGAGCGACGTGGAAGGCCTCTCCAACGAGGAGACGGCGCAGGTGCTGAACCTCACCGTCCCGGCCGTAAAGTCGCGCCTCCATCGGGCCCGTCTCTACTTGCGGGAACGGCTCGGGAAATACCTGCGGGACGGCCGGGGCGAATAACCGTCCGTTCTTCCCGGGTGCGATATCGGCAGCAGGATCCGCGTCACGCCCCGGTGACGCCTCGGGTGGGTCGCACGTAGCCGCGCTCCCGTGCGGCGAGGTCCAGGTCGACCGTGGCGAGGTCTTCCACGGGCAGCAGCTCCACGGGCGTGGGCTCGTACGCGACGATCACTTTAAGGTACCCTTTGCACCGCTCGCACACCACCACGCGCGTCCTGTCGAAACCCGGATCGGGATACAGGAAACCGAGGGTGTCGGCGTCGTCGTTGGCGCAGAAGACACAGCGGATCCGCGGGCAAGGCCAATCCGCTCCGCAGACGCCGCAGCGCAGGTACAGCGATTGTGCGTTCCCGCGCAGTTCCCCGAACGCGGCGGGGGTTCCGCACACGAAGCAGTTTCCCGATTCCCATTGCCGGCATTCTTCGTTGTGGACCGAAAGCTCCCGGCGCCAGGCCCGTAGTGCCGGTTTCAGGGCGTGGATCGCCAACGCGTGGAGGAGGTCCGCCTTCAGGTCAGGGCCACGGGCCGGAGACTCCTCGAAAGGATCCTCTCCGGACACCGCCCTCCGAAGCATGGCGGGAAGATCCGGCAACCCCCGTTCCAGGGACTCCCGCACGGAAAGGGCGCCGGGGACGCCCTCCTGCTCCAGGGAACGGGCAAGGCGGATCATCAGACCCCGGGCCGCCGACGTGTCGAAGGACGGCAAGGCGGCGTGCAGCAGCGGGACGCCCGCCGCGATGCGTTCCAGGGCCTGCTGCCTGCCGATCGCCGGCGAAGCGGGGTGGAGATCCGCCTCCTCGATCTGCGGCAGAAGCACCCGATAAAGTCCCGCCGCCTTCGCAAGGGAAGGCGAATTCCCGGCAAGCGCCGTCAACCGGTCCTTCAGCATGTCGATCCGCTCATTCCCCACGCTTCCTCCCGGCAATCCCTCGAGCCCTCTCCTCCGCTCACACCTGTCCGGCCTGCACAAGGCTGATGCGGAGCAGCGCTCCGCCCAGGAGCACGAGGACGGCCATCAGTACGACGATATTGTCGGAGATCCGGTCTCCCGGCGCCGAGCGGCCCGCGAACCAGTTCGCCGCGAGCGGCACGATCGTTCCCGCCAGCACGGCGCCGCCCCAGAACATCGTCGCGTTGATCCCCCGGAGAAGAGGCGCGGCGTATTTTCCCGCGATCAGGACGACCGCAAGCGCCAACGCGAGTTCGAGGATCATGACGAACCGGTCGAACCGCTCAAACGCCGCCCGATGCAGCTTCGGCAGCGTCTTGTAGGCAGCCATCGTCAGGAAGATCGCCGCGGCGCCCGTGGAAGCGGACGAGGCGACGAAGAGCGCGCCGACGAGCGGATCCGTGGCTGCCCACAGGGGACGCGCCGTCACGTCGAGGACCACGCCCGTGTACCCGGCGACGAAGAAACCGGCCGCCGACCCGACGACGGCGTAGACCTTCCGGGGACGCCGGTCGTAGAACCGGGCGAACGGGGCATTCCGGACCTTCCCCTCCTCGACCATGTTGTCCAGGAAGGAAAGAAGCGCCATCACCCCGTAGACCAGGAGCGCCCACGACCCCACCGACAGGGGCGACTGGATGTTGAAGCTGGGGAAACCGCTTCGGGCGTAGAGCATGAGGTGCCAGAACCGTTCCGGCCGGCCGAGGTCCGCGATGAGCAGGGGCGGCGCAAGGAGTATCAGCGGGAAGGCGATGAAATACCCGGTGCGGCTGACCTCGCGGTGCTTCTCGCCGCCGAACAGCTCCGCAAGCGAGGCGATGACGTACGCCCCCGCGGAGACCCCGCCGACGAAGAAATACATCGCCACGTAATACCATTCCCATCCCGGCGCGTGCACCTCGGGATTCATTTGTCCACCTCCTCGTCCTTTCCCTCCGCCTGCCCCCGTTCGCGGAAGCAAACCAGGGCGGCAACTCCCACGGCGACGGCGCCTGCGATGGTGGCAGCCGAGGCGCCCGGGAGCCGGCGCTGCGGGACGACGGGACGCTCCGGCTGGCCGTACACCGCCGGGGGTTCCAGGAACAGGTAGAACACGTTGAGCCCCCCCGCCTCGTCGTAGCCGTAGATGTTCGCCTGGCCGTACCCCAGGCTCTTCAGCCGCTCGAGCCGCGCGTTCGCCGCGCGCCTCAGGTCCGCCACGTCGCCGTACCGGATCGAATTGGTGGGACACGCCTTGGCGCAGGCCGTCCCCAGGCCATTGTGGATCCGGTCGTTGCACAAGGTGCACTTGTGGACGGTGCCGGTCCCTTCGCTGAAGGAGATCACCCCGAAGGGACACGACGGGATGCAGTACTTGCACCCGATGCAGACATCCTGCTGGACGGTCACGTTCCCGAGGCCGGTACGGATGATCGCTCCCGTCGGGCAGGCGTTGAGGCACCCTGCGTCGCCGCAATGCTTGCACGAGTCGCTCGAGAAATACCACCGCGCCCGGGACCGGTCCTCGCTGAACCGCTCGATGAACCGGACGTGGCGCCAGTCGGTGGCGCCGAGGGCGCCGGTATTGTCGTACGAATTGCCGGTGAAATTGACGGCAACGGGTCGCATCGAAACCGGGTCGTTCCGGAAGTGCGCCGGCTCGCCCTGAAGCCCGTTCCACTCCTTGCATGCCACCTGGCACGCCTTGCATCCGATGCATACGGAGGTGTCGACGAACATTCCTTTCGCCATTTACGCCGCTCCTCCTTTCCTTCCCGCGCGGACGTCGCACGTGAAAACCTTTCCCTCGTGGATCGAGACGTTCGGGTCCGCCACCAGGGAGCTCAGGTTGTTCACCACATCGCCGTTCGCGCTCCCCTGCCAGCCCCAGTGCCACGGGAGCCCGATCTCGTGGACCACCTTCCCGCCGATGCGGAACGGCCGCATGCGCCGCGTGACGAGAGCCCGTGCCTCGATCTCCGCGCGGGCCGTCCGGATCGTCACGTACCCTCCGTTCCGGATCCCCTTTTCCGCCGCCAGCTCCGGGGAGATCTCGCAGAAGAGCTCGGGCATCAGCTCGGCGAGCCACGGCAGGTTTCGGCTCATCGTGCCGGAGAGATGGTGCTCCGTCAGCCTGTAGGTGGAGACGACGATCGGGTAGGAAGGATCCGCGACCTTGTGGTACGGATTCCCGTCGACGTTCCAGACCTTCGCCACCGGGTTGGACTGCTGACCGTAGACCAGGTTCTCCACGGGTGATTCATACGGCTCGTAGTGCGCCGGCAGGGGACCGTCCACGAGCCCCGCCGGCGCGAAGAGCCACGCCTTCCCGTCCGGCCGCATGATGAACGCATCGTTCCCCGAGAGCCAGTCGAAGCCCAGACCGTTCTCCCTGCCTTTGAAGCCGGGAGCCTTCGTGGGCTGGAAGTCGATTCCCTCACCCGATGGAGCCACCCACTTCCCGAAGACCGGCTTTCCGGCCGCATCCTTCGTCCCGCTGTCGGCCGCGGGGTCCCAATAGACGAGCTTCTTCCTATCGGACCACGGGTTCCCCCTGGAGTCCGCCGAGGCGCGGTTGTACATGATGTGGCGGTTCGCCGGCCAGGCGAATCCCCATCCCGGAGAGATCCAGTCGTCGGCCTTCCTCGATCCCCCGCGGTTCACGCCCTCCTCCGGGACGACACCGGTGTAGATCCATGCTCCGCACGCGGTGGAGCCGTCCTCTTTCAGGACGGCGAACGTCGGCAGCGGCTTGCGGTCGGCAAACGTGTAGCCGTTGATCTCCTTCAGGATCTTGTAGGCCGACGGCTCGTCCTTGATCCGCCAGTGCGCGGCTTCGGCGGGTTCGGGATCGTAGTCCCACAGGAGGTTCCGGATGGCCCAGTCGCGTTCGTGCTTCGAGTCCGCATAGAGGGCCTTGAGGCGCTTTCCGAGATGCCAGGAAAACCAGGTATCGCTGCGCGCATCCCCGGGCGGGTCGACGGCCTTGTCGTGTTTCTGGATGAGCCGCTGGGTGTTCGTGAACGTCCCTTCCATCTCGGGGAGGCCTGCGGCGGGAAGGAAGAAGACCTCGGTCTTGATGTCCGCGGACTTGAGCTCGCCCGACCGGATCTCGGGGGAGTTTCGCCAGAAGGCCGACGTCTCCGTCTCGTACAGGTCGCGGACGACCATCCAGTCGAGCTTGGCCAGGGCCTTCCGCTGGAATCGCGCGTTCTGCCCCCCCACCGCGGGGTTCTGCCCCATCACGAGGAATCCCTTGATCTTCCCCGCCATCATGTCCACGAACATCGGGAGATGGGAGTGGTCACCCGTGATCTTCGGGTGGTAGTCATAGCCGTAGTCGTTCTCCTTCGTCGCCGCATCCCCGAACTGCGCCTTGAAATAGGAGACGGCGAACTTGGGATAATTCCCCCAGTAGCTCGTCGCGACCGGCACGGCCTCCGTCAGGACGAAATCCCTGAATGTGTCGTGGGCCTTCCGCGCGTCCGGCATGTTGAGGTATCCGGGCAGGGAGTGATACAGCGTGGCGATGTCGGTGGAGCCCTGGATGGTGGCGTGCCCCCGCAGCGCGAGCACCCCGCCCCCGGGGCGTCCGATGTTGCCGAGCAGGGCCTGAAGGATGGCCGCCGTCCGGATGATCTGGACCCCCACGGTATGCTGCGTCCAGCCGACCGCGTACGTGATGTTCGAGGTGCGATCGCGCCCGGAGTTATCGAGCAGGTTTTTTGCCACCTTGAGGAACGTCTGCGGGGGGCAGCCGCATACCTTCTCGACCAGCTCGGGAGTGTAGCGGGAGTAATGCCTCTTGAGGATCCGGAAGACCGTGCGCGGGTCCGAGAGGGTCGGGTCGGTCCGGGGACGTCCGGGCACGCGTTGGAGGAGCAGGTCGGTCAGCGTTTCGGCCCCCGCCACCGCGGGCCGCGGGGGACGTTCCCGCTGGTAGCTCCAGGTGGCGTTGTCGTACTTCTTTCCGTCGGGCGACATTCCGGAGAACAGGCCGTTCAGGTCTTCCGTGTCCTTGAAATCCCGGTTTACCAGGGTCGCCGCGTTGGTGAAATTGACGACGTACTCCCTGAAGAACGGGTCGGTGTTCCACCGCTCGCTGTTGATCACGTGGTTGATGACGGCGCCGAGGAAGACGATGTCCGTCCCGGCCCGGATCGGAGCATGGACGTCGCACATCGCGGAAGTGCGCGTGAAGCGCGGATCGACGTGCATGAGCACCGCGCCGTGGTCGGTCTTGGCCTTGAGGGGCCACCGGAACGCCACGGGGTGGCATTCGGCCATGTTCGAGCCCATGATCATGACGGCGTCGGAATGCACGAGATCGCGGGGGAAGGTGGTGGAGCCGCCGCGACCGAAGCTGACCCCCAGACCGGGGACCGTGGAGGAGTGTCATATCCGCGCCTGGTTCTCCAGGTACACGACCCCCACGGCGTGCATCAGCTTCTGGTGGACGTAGTTCCACTCGTTGTCCATCGTGGCGCCGCCGAGGGAAGCGACGGCATAGGTATTCATGACCCGCTTGCGGGCCGTTCCCCCCTTGCCGTCCGGCATCTCCTGGAACTCGTTGAAGTTGTCGTCCCGGGTCTTCCTGACGAGCTTCGCGATCCGGTCCATCGCCCAGTCGAGGGGTTTTTCCTCCCAACGATCGCTCCCGGGGGCGCGGTATTTGACCTTCGTCCAGCGCTGCGGGTTGACGACCAACTGGTACGTTGCCGCCCCCTTCGGGCAGAGGGTCCCCTCGTTGATCGGGGAATCCGGGTTCCCCTGGATGTCGAGGATCTTCCCCGCCGCCGTGTCCACCGTGATGATCTGGCCGCAGCCGACCGCGCAATAGGGGCAGATGCCGGGGACTTCCCTTCCCTGCTTGATCGGGACATGCGCCTGCCGGGCTGCGATGGCCCGCGCGTCGAGGCCGAAGGCGGCGAGCTCTGCGACCACCGTTCCGGCGGTCGTCAGGGCCGCGCTCTTCAGCAGGGTCCGGCGGGTCATGGAGATCTCATTGGGTCCGGACATGCCTCTCCCTCCTCTCATTCACGGCATCCGTGCCGGGGATCGATCCAAATAAAACGGGGCAGGCGTTGCGGCCTGCCCCATTCCGAAGATCGGCTCGAAGGGAACCGGGATCATGTCGCCTGATCGTTTCACCGATGCAGCATCCCTGTTAATGCGATTATCTTTTGTTAATCATCCCCCTGATACCCGTTTCGCAACGAAAAATGGTAACGATTCCGCCAAGTCCACCTGCCAGGGGGCGGGAGCGGTCCGTTCTTGACGCGTTTTGGATGTCTCGTCATGTCGGGGGTTTCAGAAGTTCGAATTCCCGGAGTTATGCGGATACAATTTGGCAACACTGAGGGTCGAGCTGCTGGACATTTCCATCCCCGACCGGCACGTCTCCATCTACGACCCCGAAAGTTTCGACGCGGCACGCATGAGCGCGTACGCCACTACTTATTGTAGGTTTTGGGTGCTTTGCAGCCGGGGCCGTTGTCGAATCCGGTGGCAGACCATTGATGGACGTAGATCTCAGGCGGCGGGCCACCGGCAAGCCGCGTGAAAATCCAGCCAATTTGCGTTCCGCCGAACCAGAGCCCCTTCATTTGCATCACCGGAACCGGCTTAGAGCGGCCGAAATTGTAAACGGAAGCCTCGGTAGCAAGCATGTAACGGACCCCGCGGCAGTTCCCGTCACACTCGATCACGTAGCGCGCTCTGGTGTCCACGCGGCCCGTAACGGTTCCTCTCGTACCGTTCGCATCCCAGGAGACGTGCAGTGATCCGACGCACGAGTATTTCTCCTTCCGCAGCCAGTCAATCACATCGTCGATCGGTTCGGACTCACGAGGCGCGCCTCTGTCATCGGACATGGACGCGTCCCAATACTCAATGCCCTGCAAAACGGGGTCGGACCTGAGAGCGGGGTTGCCACCCTGCCCGGGCATGACCGGAGATCCGGGAGGCAATCGGGAAAGCGGAGCGCCGCCGGCGGCCGCCAGTTCGAAAGCGCCGCAGGCAAAGTTGCTGATTTTTCCTGTCAGTCTCCGGGTGGCGGGGTCGAAACGGCCTTCCATGGCGACCATCTGGTAGCCGGGGGGGCTGCGGCCCAGCCAGCGTTGCGGCATCATCTGGAAATGGCCGCTGCGCTCGTCATACTGGCCGTTCATCGAGTAGGAGCCGGAGCCGCTTCCCGTCTCCAGCGGAAACGTGAAAACGCCGGAAATCCTGCCGCTACCCTGGTCGGTAATCACGAGATCGAGGGCCCTCCATTCCCGGCACTGGTACCGGCCGGAATAGCTTCCCGCGATGTCGGCAGCCCCGGCCCGTCCCGCGGCAAGGAAAACGAACAATAAACAGCAGGTGCTCGCAATCCGGCTCGGCATGTTTCCTCCAACGCGAGTCAGTGTAATCTGACCGGTCGGCCCCCCAGTCCCATTGCGTCCGCTCCGTGCAGCGTCTTGAAGATATTGCCGTTAGCGGGTGAGGCCGTCGCACGGCCGGGGGGGGCGCCGGCAGACGTGCCGCCTGCCATACCCGAGGATGGAGAGGAGTTGTTCACGACATCACCACCCCCTCCGCCTCCGCCGGAGATGACTCCGCCCAGGAGGATGAAAGCGGCGATGCCCGCGAACATGACGGCGCCCGAAATGTCCGGGGAGAAAAGCTTCTTGTCGATTTTGTCCCGCTGGGTGGCTGCCCGGACGGCCAGGTCGCGATCCGGACCGGAGGCGGCCTTATCCAGCCAGCGCCGGGCCGGCGCCTCCCGCTTGGGACCGCCCTCGCCGAGCGCGATCATGATGCCGAGGGCGTATTGAGCGAGCTGGTGTCCGGCGGACGCCGGGGACAGCAGAAGCTTTCGGGCGGTAACGGGGTCTTTTCGCGTCCCGACACCCTCTGCATAACAGAGTGCGTACATGAACTGGCCCTCCAGGTCGCCCGTCTCCGCCGCCTGCCGATACAGGGCGAACGCGCCCGGCAAATCCTGCGGCACGCCGTTGCCGGACTGGAGCAGATATCCGAGCCGGACCATGGACGGGCCGTTGCCCTGCTGCACGGCTTCCCGGTATAGGCGAATCGCCCCCGCCACGTCCTTCGTTCCACCCGAACCCAGCTCGAGCGCGGCGGCCTGCCAGAAGAGCGCATCGGCTGCGGAGTTCTGTGCCGAGGCGGAGACGGTCAGGGAGAAGACCAGGAAAAAGGACATCAAGCCGCGGCATCTCATTTCGTCTTCACCATCCTAAAACGGGGTTTCCATTTTCACTTCTGATGTTCAGGGTACCACACGCCGCCCAATTTTGATCAGGGAGGAAGGCGATTGACACGGTCGTGGATATACTATGAGAGGATGTCGGCGAAGACGGAGCGCTATTCCCACCTCACTCCCGAACACAAGAAACTGGGAGTCGAAATGCTCCCGGAATGGGGCGGGATGAAAGAAAGCGGCAACATTCTGGTAACAAAGTAAAAGGGGGCTACAGACCGAAATCTGTAACCCCCTGGTCTTTCTGGCGGGGTGGACGGGACTTGAACCCGCGGCCTCCGGCGTGACAGGCCGGCGTTATAACCAGCTTAACTACCACCCCATCGGGTAAAAGAAACTTATACACGACCTGTTCCGCAGTGTCAATTCGCATCGGGAATCGTTCCGGAAATCCCTCATGGAACGGAACCTATCCGCCCAACCGCGCGTCATAATACAACAATCCGATGGCGGACATGAAATCCGTGGAAAGGAATCCGATTTGTCGAACCTGATGGCCGGCGCGAAGATCCTGGTGGAGTGCCTGCTCCGGGAAGGCGTCGATTGCATTTTCGGCTACCCCGGGGGCGTGACCCTTCCCTTCTACGACGTGCTCTACGACGCGAAGGTAAGACATTACCTCGTCCGGCACGAGGAGAACGCCTGTTTCGCCGCCGAAGGGTATGCCCGTTCCACCGGGAAGGTCGGTGTTTGTTGCGCCACCTCCGGTCCGGGGGCGACGAACCTCGTAACGGGGCTGGTGGATGCCCTCATGGATTCGATCCCCATCGTGGCGATCACAGGTCAGGTCTCGACGAAACTGATCGGAAGCGACGCGTTCCAGGAGGCGGATACGTTCGGCATCACCCGCGCCTGCACGAAGCACAACTTTCTCGTGAAGACCCCGGCGGAGCTTCCGCAGGCGATCCACGAGGCCTTCTACATCGCAGCCAGCGGGCGCCCCGGCCCGGTCCTGGTGGATGTCCCCAAGGACGTCTTCATGGGACACGCGCACTATGAGCCGGTCGGCACGATTCACCTGCCGGGATATAAATTCACCGCCGAGGGGCACGAAGGCCAGATCCGGCGGGCGGCGCAGATGATGTGGGATGCGCAGCGGCCGGTCGTCTACGCGGGGGGCGGGGTGATCTCCGCCGGTGCATCGGATCTCCTGCGGCAGCTCGTGGAAACGGTCGACGCTCCAACCGTGTGCACGCTGATGGGGTTGGGGGCGCTTCCCTCCAGCCACCCGAACTTCATCAGCATGCCCGGAATGCACGGCAGCTACGCGGCCAACATGGCGCTGACCCACACCGACCTGATCGTCGCCCTGGGGGCCCGCTTCGACGACCGCGTGACGGGACGGCTCGACGCATTCGCCCCCCACGCCCGCGTCATTCACGTCGACATCGATCCCGTGGAGATCGGTAAAAACCGGGCGGCGGACCTTCCGATCGTCGGCGACGTCGGACGGGTGATGGAAAAGATGAACGCGGTCCTCCTGGAGCTCGCTCCCGTACACAGGAAGCAACGCGCCGGCGACCGGCTCGCATGGAAACGGAGGATCGGGACCTGGGCCGGGGAACACCCGCTCACCCCCGCGTTGTCGGACATCGAGATCAAGCCGCAGCACCTTGTCCGGGAGATCGACCGGGCCTCCGGAGGCGAGGCGATCGTCTGCTCGGACGTGGGGCAGCACCAGATGTGGGGGGCGCAGTTCCTGCGGTTCAACCGGCCCAGGCTGTGGCTTAGCTCGGGAGGGCTCGGGTCGATGGGATTCGGCCTGCCTGCCGCCGTCGGGGCGCAGATCGGCAATCCGGACAAGCTCGTCATCGCGTTGGTCGGAGACGGCGGGTTCCAGATGTCGATCCCCGAGCTGGCTACCGTTGCCGCCAATCGTTTGCCGATCAAGATCGTGGTGATGAACAACGGATACCTCGGCATGGTGCGGCAGTGGCAGGAGCTTTTCTACAACAACCGGCTCTCCGCCGTTACACTCCAGGGATTCCCGGACGCGGCGATGCTGGCGGGGGCGTACGGGTTCCCGGGGCGTACGGTCGAGGATCCGAAGGAGGTCGGGCAGGCGATGGACGACGCGGTCCGCCACCCCGGACCGTACCTGCTGAACGTCAAGGTGTCGCCGCTCGAGTGCGTCTACCCCATTGTCCCCGCCGGCGCGGCGATCCACGAGATGGTGCTGGGCCCGCCGAAAGCGGCGACAGTGTAATCGGCCCGGAAGGAAGGCCAGGGAGGAACAGCCATGCTCCAGACGATCTCGCTGCTGGTGGAGAACAAGCCCGGGGCGTTGATGCGGATCACGGGGGTTTTAAGCGCCCGCGGCTGGAACATCGACAGCCTGACGGTCGCCCGGACCCTCGATCCAGCGCAATCCCGCATGACGATCGTCGTGGACATCGAGCCCGTCCTGCGCCGGCAGGTCATCAAGCAGATGAACAAGCTGATCAACGTCCTCCAGGCGGCGGACCTGACCGACTCCCTTGCCGTCTGCCGGGAGATGGCGCTGTTGCGCATACGTGCCACTTCGGATACCCGGGCGGGGATCCTGAAGGAAGCCGAAATCTACGGCGCGAGGGTCGTGGACGCGGCCGGGGACGGCTTCGGGCTGGAGTGCACCGGCACGGCGGAAAAGGTCGAGGAGTTCATCGACGCGATGCAGGCGTTCGGGGAAGTCGACGTCACCCGGTCCGGAATCGTCGCCGTATCGATGGAAAGCCGGAAAATCCGGTTGGCCCCCCCGGTCCGGGCGGCCGCGGGAGGGGGCGACGCGGAGCTGCGGCCCGGTTGCTGAACGGGCCGAATCCGCCGGCCGCGCCGTCATGCCGAAACCAACTCCTCCTGCAGCACCTCCCCCTGCAATCCGACCACGACCGACTTGACCGGGACCTTCCGCGAGCTCGACTTGAGGGCCTGCATCGCCAGCCCGAGCAGCCCGCGGCAGCACGGCACCTGCATGATCGTCACGGTGAGGGAGTTGATCTTCGCATCCTCGTACAACCCCCGTATCTTCTCGACGTAGATCTCCTGGTCGCCATCCAGCTTCGGGCAGGCGATCGCGAGGGATTTTCCCTTCAGGCACGCGTCATGGAAATCTCCCATGGCGAACGGGACGCAGTCCGCTGCGAGCAGCACATCCGCGCCCTGGAAATACGGTGCCTGGGGAGATACCAGGTGGAGCTGGATCGGCCATTGCCGAAGCTGGGAAGCAACTTTCCCCGCCGGGCCCTCCGTGGCAACGGTATTATCGAACGACATCGTCCGGGAACCGGGGCAACCGCTCATCGTTTCACCTCCGCAATGATCTGATGTACGGGACGATTGTCGCCGGGTCGGCATCGGACGGCCTTGACAAAGGTCAACTTCGTCACGATCTTCATAAATGCCTTAAGTTTTCGATGTCCCCATCCGAAAAGGAAAGAGACATCGTTTGTTGGAGGATTTGCCGATGAACTGGCCATGGAACGGTAACAACGGGAAGAGCGATCAGTACAAAGCCGCTCTCGCCGCTCAAAATGAAGAAGCCGTACGTTTGAGGGGTTCATACGAATCATGCCGCACGCAGATGGAGACGATGCGCAAGCAGATCGAAAATCTCCATACGTTCGCGAAGAAACTGGGGGAAATCGAGGAGTTGCGCGAGGTCTACCGGTTCGTCGCGGACGTTGCGATCGAGGTGTTCGAGTTCGACCGGATCAACATCCTGATCGCGAACGAGAAAACCCAAATGCTCGAATGCGTGGAGACACGCGGGAACAAGGACGAGCCGATCGAGGCGATCCGGGTACCGATGACCCCGGAGTCGGGAGCGCTGTACCACTCCTTCAAGGAAGGCAACATCATCCTCCTCGACATCGGAACGAGGGAGAACCCTCGTCCCCTTCCGGAACAGTACATCATCCGGAAACCGTGGTCGGACATCAAGGCGTTCCGCTCCACATCCTGCATCGTAGGCGCCCTCCTCGGAGGAGGCAAGTCGATCGGCATCTTCGGCATCGACCGGAAGTTCCGGAAATTGCGGGTGACCGATGACGATGTGGCTCTCATCAAGCTCCTGAGGGACATCGCGTCCTACACCATCCAGAACCTCCAGGCGATGGAGAAGCTGAAGGTTCACCAGGACGACATCAACGGCCTCATCAAGGGGGCGATGGACCAAGCCACGGAGGGACGTGAAAAAGCCGCGCGGATGGCAGCGGTCAACAAGGAGTTGCTCGATTCCTCGAAGAAGATCGCCGGGATCACGAAAGCGATCGGATCGATCGCCACCCAGACGAACCTGCTCTCCGTGAACGCCGCCATCGAGGCGGCCAGGGCCGGAACCCAGGGGCTCTCCTTCGGGGTGGTCGCAAGCGAGGTGAAGCGCCTGGCGGGCCAGACGTCGGAGGCCTCCGGGGAAATCGAAGGGATCATCCGCCGGATCTCCGGCGAGATATCCAGGTCCCAGTCGACGATGGAAGAGGTCTCAGCGGCCCAACAGGGGCTGATCCACTCGATCGAAGTCCTGCATGCGAAGGCGGAAAGCCTTACCTGAAACGGAAGGGGCCGGGGTTTGACGCCCCGGCCCCATTCAATCGATATTCCCTGAATCCTCGCCTCAGAATTCCGCCATCGACTTCTCTTCAAGGGGAATGATGCTCTCTCCGCTCCCGATCGCGGCGCGCGCCGTCTTGACGGCCGGCGGCCGCACCGCACGCAACTGCGGCGCAGGCTTCCGGCGTGCCGAGGGAGCCCCTTGCGGCGCCGACGCCGTCCGCGCCGGCGTGCCCCCCTCCCCCTCCACCATCGACCGAAGGCCCCGCACCACCTCTTCCATCGATCCCGCCTGCGCCGACAGCTCCTCCGACGCCGACGCGATCTCCTCCGCGTTCGCCGCGTTCCCCTGCGTCACCCTGTCCATCTGGCCGATCGCCGTGGCCACCTCGTCGATCCCGCGCGACTGCTCCGACGACGCCGCCGAGATCTCCGCCACCAGCTCCGTCACCTTCGTCACCGCGGATGCGACCTCCTCGAAGTCCCCGTTCGTCTTCTGCACCAGGACCGTCCCGTCCTTGATCTTCTGAATCGTCCCCTCGATCAGCTCCGACGTGTTCTTCGCCGCGCCCGCCGCGCGCTGCGCAAGGTTCCGGACCTCGTCCGCCACCACCGCGAACCCCCCC
>Ga0316628_100001789_pt1 | contig 15462 bp, 11 predicted proteins | sample OWC_Aug_M2_C1_D5_FD_207648 | JGI IMG/M metagenome (GOLD analysis project Ga0316628, IMG submission 207648) | Wetland soil microbial communities from Old Woman Creek delta, Ohio, United States - OWC_Aug_M2_C1_D5_C | ecosystem: Environmental > Terrestrial > Soil > Wetlands | place: USA: Ohio... | reverse complement strand
TGGCATCAAATACCGGCGCACCGGTTTGCAGGAGGCGGGTTTCCCCGGTTAAAACAATATAATTGGTATTGACCACCAAACGTACAACATTGCGATGCTGCACCATTACGCCTTTAGGCCTGCCTGTGGAACCTGAGGTATAGAGGACGTAAGCCAGGTGGTTTCCTTTTAATTGTAAATTGTTAATTGTAAATTGATAATTGTTAACTGAATTGGCCTCCTTCGGAGGATTATTAAACCCAGGGCAGCCAGGTGGCTCTTCATTAATAATTAATAATTGACAATTGACAATTAACAATTTTTTAAATTTTTCTGATAAGCCGTGATCTGTCACCAGGGTTTTTGCCTCGCTGTCTTTTAACATTAAATTAACACGTTCCGGCGGGTACTCCGGGTCAATGGGTAAATAAGCACCCCCGGCTTTTAATATCCCCAGGATACCAATAACCATCTCAACAGAACGTTCCATCATAATGCCAACAATGCCGTCCGCCTCAACGCCTTTTTCTCTTAACAAGTGAGCCAATCGATGGGATTTTTCATTTAATTCCTGGTAGGTAATAGATATAGGTACCGGCGAGGGGGCAAGCCGCGAGGGGGCAAGCCGCGAGGGGGCAAGCCGCAAGGGGGCAAGCCCCCCTGTCCCCTCGGATCCCAATCCTATGAGGGCTGTATGGTCTGGGGATCGTTCTGCTTGGCCTGAAAATAATTCATGAATCGTTTTATCTTGAGGATACTCTGCTTTGGTATCATTAAAATCATAAAGCACCTGTTTTTTCTCTTGCGGCGATAATATCTCCAGGTCCCCAATTTTGTTCGAGGGATTTCTTGTCATTTGCGTTACAATATTGATTAAATGACGTGATAATTTTCCAATATTCACATCATCAAATAGTGCCCTGTCATAATAAAAATTAATTCTAATATCGTCACCGGTTACTATCCCGATGGTTAAATCATAGGTGGTGGTTTCAACGACGGAATCAAACTTAACCACCAGGGGCGATTGACTGTGCTTCCGCATAAGACTGTGGTCCACCGGATAGTTCTCCAGGGCAATAATAGTACTAAATAAGTCTTCATTATTCTCCAACGGGCTGTATCCTTTTATGTCTACTAAGGGTGTAGTCTCATATTGCTCTCTCAGGGATAGGATGCCATAGAAGTGATATAGTAATCCCGTTATGGTTTCACTACCATCCGCCTTGAGTCTTAAGGGGATGGTATTGATAAATAAGCCCACCATATTTTCTATACCAATTATAGGGGCGGACCGTCCGGATACAGTGGTACCGAAAACTACGTCCCCGGTATGGCAATATCGCTGCAGCAATATCCCCCAGGCACTGTAGAAAAAGGTGGCCAATGTCACTCGTTTTTTTTTGATCAACATTTCCAGTCGGTCTTTTATGGTTCCCGTCACGATAACGGAGCAGCAAGCAGGACTTTTTGATTCTCCTGGGTTTTTTCTTTTTATTTTTACAGGTAACCGGGTTTGGAGCTCAAACCCCGCCAAATATCCTCCCCAAAACTTCTTTTGTCGCTCTTTATCCTGGCTTTGAATCCATTGGATAAATTCCTTAAAGGGAGTTTTAAAGGATGGTTTTATCGATTGCTCTCCTTTACACAGCGTATGATAAGCCTTAAAAAATTCTTTCAAAATGATCCCATTACTCCACCCATCGTATAATATATGGTGATTACTGATGATAATCACATGTTTTTTCTCTTCCATTTTGCATAAAATGACCCGAAAGGGAACCTGGTGTAAATCGAAACTTTTGCGCCGGTCTTTATTTTTTATTTCTTCTAAAACCATTTTCTTTTGGCTGCTGTCTTTATCTAACAGATCATAAAAAATCACTTTACATTTGCGCTCTTTCAAAATGATCTGTGAAGGCTTTTCTAATTTTTCCCACCGAAACACCGTTCGCAGTATCTCATTGTTTTCGACAACAATATTCCAGGCTTTTTCAAAATACGGGCCACTGATATCCCCGGATATTTCGAGGCTTAATTGTTCAAAATAAAGCTCACTTTGGGGATCCTTTAAATAATGGAAGAGCATCCCTTCTTGCAGGGGGGTTAACGCCAGGATATCCGCGATATTTCTTTTGCCTATTCCTTTTCTGGGATTAATATTATCACTGTTAATCATCAGGAAATTTGCGATAGGCTTCCGCTCTTAGTATTTTGAGCCTACCATTTCAAGTGTAAAATTCGGCATCTAACTTACCTTAACCTGACAATTCAAGAATTTGTTCTAAGAAGCTTGAAAAACCTATTATTCACTTCAAATAGAATTAATCTTAACAAATTGAAAGGAGAATTTCAATACGCAAAATTGTTGCATTTCTAACAAACCAGGTAAAATCCTTTTTTATTCTACTTTTTAAACATTATTTTTTTTAATTTTTTCAAATCATTGAATTTTTACGATTTTTCAACGGTTTTGATCATTAATTGAAATTCTATTTATATCGATATTTTAGCCTTCATTTGTGATTATTTTTTACGATTTTTGGGGATGCAACAATTTTTGTTATCAGTAATGGGTTTGGGCAATTTATCCCGGTTTAGCCGTTAATACAAATAATGGCCGTCCAGGGGCCATTTTAAATAATCATTCTTCCATAGGCGGGTCACATCTGCTTCGATGATTTCAGAGATTTTAGAAGTCCTTTCCCTGGTCATGCGTCGATGAATTTTTTCTTTATGAAAATCGATAATATCCTGATCAAAAGGAAGTCGTCCGGGATTGATAAAACGAATGGCTCCATCGCAATCCCTGGCGGTTAATAATTGATTTTTGTTATAATTACTGGGGGAGAAAATAATATCTAAGACTCCTTGTGCAAAAGCCCGTATGATTCCCCTGGCCAGGGAACCCTGTCCCAGGGATTCGATGGTTGTCATCATGGTCTTAACTTCCCTTTCCAACATCTGCATTTCCCGGTTCACCGCGGTGTGGTTGATAAGGGTATCTTTTGCCAGGCGCAGTCCTTGCTGGGTTAGGCGCAAGCCTTCTGCGTTATCTTCTTTGCGGGGGATATGGTAGAATTCGACCGGGGTTTTGGTCATGATGCGATTGGCCCTGGCCAGCGCTGCTGTAATCGATGATTCCACGATCAGTTCCCTGGCTTTGGCAGTATCATGGGGGAATGCCGCCATGTATTGATGGTAGACAGTGGATACGGTAACGTTGGTAAAGCCGTAATGGGCCAGGTAGTAGCAAGTCATTTTATTTAAAACCGTTAGAGCAGCGATATCCTGTGAGCGGTTTCCTTGTTCGGCCAGGCCGACACTGATACAGCGGACACCCCATCTGGCAGATAGTAGAGCTTGAACGATATTGATGCATATGGGAATTACCGGCTCCACCAGGCAGCAGGTTAGGGGACCGAAATATTCACGGTTGATGATGATGTGGTGGGTTTTATCATACCAGTCCACCAGTTTATCGATATATTTCCAATAGTTAAGGCTTTCCAGGGGAGAGGTTTTTTTATCATAGGGATAGAGATAGCAAATAAATCCGCCTTCCAGGGAACTGGTCCCACCGGCCAGGCCGATTTCATAAACCAGGCGGTGATCCGGGGAGCCCGCTCGAATTTGAAATGGGGTATCGATGGCCTGGAGAATCTCTTCTACTCCTTTGACACCATGGACCGGGACCGGATAGCCATTTAAGAAAGAGGTTTTGCCTTTTTCGGTTCGTAATACGCCCTCCTGGGCTTTCGCATACATATTCTTTCGACTGGCGGCATCCAATTGGATGGAGGAGACATCTAATCCATTTTCCCTTAGAAAGGTTAAAATTTCGATTTCATCGCTGGTATGAGCCACGCCGGTACGAGGTTGGATCAAGGGACCGGGATTATTACCCTGGACCCGCCGGATCAACTGGTGCAAGTTTTTATTGGGCCAGGAATGATTTTTTTTAATATCCGCATCCCATACCTCACTGCCGGTAGGCCATGAGGAGAGCACTTTTTCCCTGGTGACGCGGAATTCTGCATCGGTCATGGGTTGGTCATCGACTATTCCTGTGGAGGAGGACCAGGAATCGTCGGCAGCGGATTCGGGTTGGAATTTTTTCTTTTTTATTTTTTTATGATAAAAATCCGTTAACAATCGTTGCTTGATCACGCTGCAGGGGATAGGTTTGGGGGAGACAAAGTCAAATCCCATGCGGCGGTATTTTTTGACCACTGCTTCCGGCGATTCCTGGACAGAGAGATTACCCCCCAGGTACCACAATGGGGCAGGAACAGTCCCGGGAATCTTCCGTTTAAAATGGTGCAATAGGAGGGGAAAATCGTTGAGATAAAGGTCCGCATGACCATTCATGCAGGAGATCATAATGGCATCGAAGTCCCTGGCCTGGGTAAAAAAATCTTCCAATCGGTTCATGATGCCAATATTTTTTATAAAGAATCCCGCTTCCCGGAAAGCAATGGCTAAAAGCGATGTCCCAATGGAATGGGAATCGTCGCCAATGCTTCCCACTAAGAGATGATAACCTGGTTTCATGTTCTGTATCCTTTTATTGGGGATAATAAGTATCGATTTTATCTTGATGTGGATATGCAATTATAAAACAGAACCAGGATTTTGTAAAGACTTTTTATTTAATTTCATTTGTCCTGTGTTTCCAGGGATTTTTTCAACTCTCTTTTGAATTCTTCATTGACCAGGAAACCAGATTTTTCTGCTTCGATCAACTCCCGGTGCGCCAGTTGGAACTCTTTTTGATAATAGTAGATCACGGCAAGATTGTTGTGTACTTTTCCGTTACCGGGATCAATGGCCAGGCATTTAAGATAAGAGATGCGCGCTTCTTCCAACTGCTGATTTTGAAAATAGAGGTCGCCAAGACCGGACCAGGCATCTTTTAATCCCGGGTCCAGTTCAATCGCCCTGAGAAATGCCGGTTCGGCTTTTTTAAAGCTGTGGGTCATAAAAAAAGCAATCCCTAAATTATAGTGAGCGATAGCCAGCTGCGGATTAATTTCCAGTGCTTTCTGCGCCCAATCAATGGCGCCAGTAAAATCCTTTTGTTGGATCTTTATAAAACTCAGGTTCAGGTAAGTGGCCGCATCCCTCTGTCCCCGTTTTATGGCTTCTTGAAATGCCTTCTCTGCCTCCCGGGGTTGGCTGCTTACCAGGTAGGCGTCCCCCAACCCCGCATAAGCAATAGCAAATCCAGGATTGAGAACAATGGCTTTCTCAAAACTTTCACAAGCCTGGCTGATTTTTTTTTGCTTCAAATAGAGGTTGCCCAGGTTATAATATCCTTTGTAATAAGAGGGGTCGAGGGAAATCGCTGTTTTGTATTGGTTTTCTGCTTTTTCCAATTCTCCCCGTTCTATATGAATTTTCCCCAATATATTATGCGCTCCCGGCAGTTGGGCATCTAATGTCATCGCTTGTTGAACATATTGAAACGCCAGGTCAACCTCTCCCTTTCCCAGGAATACTTCGGCCAGGTTAGCAAGGGCCAAGGGGTGATAAGGATTACAATCCACAGCGGTTTTAAAATGCTGGAGGGCTTTTTCAATGTTACCCCGCTCAAGATAAATGTAACCCAGGTTATTCCAGGCATCGGCAAAATTGGGATTCACGGAAATGGTTTCCTGGAATGCCGAACCTGCCTTCTCTATATCCCCCTTTTTCATATAGGCAATACCCAGGTTGTAATAAATTTGTGGATAAGACGGGTTGATTTTCAAGGCCTGCTCATAATTTGTGATGGCTTTTTCTATTTCTCCACTTCTTCGATAAGCAATGCCCGTTAAGTTATATGCTTCATAGCGCCGGGGGTTGATGCGCAGGGTGGTTTGGCATTCCCGGATGGCCTCTGGGTATTTTTTCATCTCGATATAAAACAGGGCCAGGGCGAGATAGACATCCTCCAGCCTGACAAATTCCTTTTGAATTTGGGTCAACTGCTGACCGTTAGGGGGCTTTTCATCTCGAAGAAATTTCCGGAGTCGCCGTTTTTCCAGGGGGGTTAGGTTACCAGGGAGCAGCTTTTCATTGACATGAGCGATCTCCCGGTAAATCTCCGCCGCCTTCTCCAACTGGTGAGAATCCAGGGGAAACCGTACTCCTTTAAAATCCCTGTCGTGATTAAGCAGGATGATCTCTCGATTCAGCCGGTCCGGGTTATCTCCCTGTAAAAATCGATCCATCGCTGAATCCCCCTGGTTGACATGGGCGGCACCGAAAACATGGTAAATTTCATGTTTCAACAGCCTTTTAAAAGACCGGGGGTCGTCGGTGCAGCAGACCAGGATATAGCAGTCCTGGTAAAAAGATATCCCTTGCTCACCTTTTAATTTTTGGCAAGTTAACCCGATAACTATATCGGCATGCTTTTTGGGAACGGTTTTGAAAAAATAGGGAAACATCATGTCAAGAGAAGAGAATTGCTCATGGCTTTTCCAGGGGACACAATTTTCTACCACTAACTGCAAACCAAAATTCCGATGGAGGTCGGCAGAGATATCGGATATGATTGCTGTAAACGAATCACCGTGTTTTTCCCTGGAACAGTTGGTACACCTGGTACAGCCCTCATCCACTGCCAGCACCACGGTAACGGTCCGGTTTTCCTGGGTTTGTCCTGTAGATAAGGATACTGGAAATTGAGATATCACCCCCACCATCAGCGCCAGCCCAACAGTGAAAAGTGGTTTTATCCTGCACATTCACTTTTAATGAATAATGGTTTTTTAATGAAAATTGGAAAACGCCTCGAGAAAAAGCCGCAAGAACGAATCGAATTCATTTTTTTCAATCGGAAACAACACAAATCTGCCATTGGAATAAATAATATCTTTCCCTTGCAGATGGGAGTCACTGCCCACCCAGGCTCCTATTTGCTCAAAACCGTTGAATTGTCCATCGTTGCCGGCACTGGCGATCCAGAAGCGGTTCTTTTCAGCTTTATAGAGCAAGTCATTTTCCCACACATCTTTTAATGGTATTTTCTCTTCAGGTATCTCATCAAAAAAGAATTCCGCAAAAGTCAATCCATTGCCGCAGTCCATTGCCAATAATTCCTTGAGAGAATTGGCAGGCGGGGCTTTATCGAAATGATCTACATAATCAAGGATAATATCTCCCAGGAACTTCATGGTTTTCATGGTTTGTTGGTACTGCTGGTATATACTGACATTTTTAATGATGGGAACTTCTTCCTGGCTGTCGAGAAGAATCTTCCCCATCGAGAATACCAGGAAAAAAACCATAGTAAAAATCACCGCTTTTTTCAATATTGCCTCCTGAAAGTATAATTTATACCTCAAAATGGAGAAGAATTCAAATTTTTTAAAGATCCGTACGGTGGTGGTGGATTTAGGAAAAATTACCCCCTTGATTATTTTGAGAATGGGTGTATAATAAGACCTTTATTAAACTAAAACTTTAGGAGGCGATACGACAATGGGCCGGAAGTATAATTTCTATGCTGGACCGGCAATTCTTCCCTATGAAGTGATGAAAAAAGCACAAGAAGAATTGCTGGATTTTAACGGTATCGGTTTTTCAATAATGGAGATCAGCCATCGTTCCAAAGATTTCGCTAAAGTGATAGAGACCGCGGAAGCAAAAATCAGGGCACTCTTGGGGATCCCGGATAATTATTCGGTGATGTTTTTACAGGGCGGCGCCTCACTGCAGTTTGCTATGATCCCGATGAATCTATTAAAGGGCGGCAAAGCCGATTATGTAAACACTGGTTCCTGGGCTAAAAAAGCCATTAAAGAAGCCAAACTGTTTGGAAAAGTGGATGTTGCCGGGAGTTCCGAAGATAAGAATTTTTGCTATATTCCCGAAGTTCGCCTGTCCCCTGACGCCGTTTACGTGCATATTACCTCCAATGAAACCATTGGGGGGATTCAATACCACGAATTCCCGGATACCGGCGATATTCCATTGATTGTGGACATGTCCTCGGATATTTTCAGCCGCCGGCTGGAGGTTTCACGATTTGGCGCCCTCTATGCCGGGGCCCAGAAAAATATGGGACCTGCCGGTGTAACCTTAGTCATCATGAGAAATGATTTGATTGAAAACAGCGCCGATAACCTGCCCAGTATGCTGAGCTATAAAGTTCATCGTGAAGAAAAATCACTATATAATACCCCTTCCTGTTTTGCCATTTACATTGTTAAACTGGTGATGGAGTGGTTGGAGGCCAACGGCGGGTTAGAGGCCATGGAAGCCCGGAATAATGGAAAAGCAAAATTCCTCTATGATGCCATCGACAACCTGACCCTTTATAGGGGTACTGCCGCGGTTAAAGACCGGTCAAAGATGAATGTGACCTTCCGCCTTACCTCGGAAGAATTGGAAGCCAAATTTAACAAGGAAGCCGAAGGGCATGGATTGATTGGGTTAAAGGGACACCGCAGCGTAGGCGGCTGCCGGGCTTCCATTTACAATGCCATGCCTCTCCAGGGCGTTCAAGAACTGGTCCGATTTATGGAAAAATTTGAAAAAGAAAATAAATGACCGATTATAAACCTCTTTTTATTATCCCGGTGCTTTTGTGCTTCTTGACAGATACAGAAAATTTTGATAATCTTAATAAGAATTTCTTCAGGAGGATATTGGTTGATTAAAGTATTGTTGACTGAAACATTCAGTCAAAAGGTAGTTGAACGGCTTAATGAAATACCGGAGTTTGAAATTGTGGTCAAGACAGGTTTGAATACCCATCGATTGAAAGCGGAGATTAAAGATTATGAAGCGGTTGTGGTCAGCGGGGCTGCAATTTTAAACCAGGAGATACTGCAAAGGGCAGCACAACTGAAAATCATTGTCAAAACCGGTATAGAATTGGATAACATCGATGTTGAATTTGCCAGGACGAAAAATATCGAGGTGCGGAATACACCTTCTGCTGGTGCCATTACTGTTGCAGAATATACCCTGGCCCAGATGTTGGGGATTTGTCGCTTTATTGGGCCAGCATATCAGAGTATGAAAGCCCATAAATGGGAAAAGCTGCAATTCTCCAAGGGGATGGAGCTTTTTGGAAAAACCGCCGGCATTATCGGGATGGGACGAATCGGGAAGGAAGTGGCGAAACGCTTATTAGCCATGGGTATGAATGTAGTGTATTATGACATCGCAGCCGTTAAGGTCAATAAGGATACGGACACCCTTCTGGCGGCGCAGGTTAGAAGGGTAACCCTGGATGAGCTGCTGAGAATATCCGATTTTATCTCGGTACACTTGCCTCTTACGGATTCCACCAGGAACCTGTTATCTACAGATGAATTTGACAAAATGAAAGAGGGTGTTGTGTTTGTGAATGTGGCCCGCGGCGGTGTGGTTGATGAAGCCGCTTTGATGAGGGCGCTGACCGGTGATAAAATCCGGGCCGCTGCCCTGGATGTTTATGAACAGGAACCCCTGGAAGAGTTTGCCTTGATCGATCATGAAAAGGTATTCCCTGCTCCCCATCTTGGCGCATCCACCATCGAGGCCCAGGAACGAGCCGGATTCGAGGCCATTTCAATATTGAGAGAGTTTTTTAATGTTTAAACCTTTCATTTTGATAAAAAAACAGGGAAAAAAATGATTACACTGGTCGGAAATGTTTTAAACTCAAACAACAAAAAAGTCCTGGACAAAATGAATAAAATGGACTTTGAATTCATCCGCAGGGAAGTGGTGGCCCAAATCAGGGATGGAGCGGAATTTATCGAATTGAATGCAACTTCTCTCTTAAATGGTGAACTCCCTTTTCTTAAGCAAGCCATCCGCATTATCGAAGGAGTAGGCAGTAAAGCCCTGGTGAGAAGTAATAGTGTACATACACTGCTGGAAGTGATTGGGTTCGTTAAAAATGAAGTGGTGATTGGCGACATCGAATTCAACAAGAAAAAAGTCGATATGATTTTGCAGGCGGCCAGGGGTAAAAATGTTAAAATCATTGCTTCCATCAAAGACCCTAATAATACCAATGATGATGATATGTCACCGGAAAAATCGCTGCTGATTGCCCAAATGTTTCTCGATTACCTGCTGGATAATGGAATCGAAAGACAAAATATCTTATTGGACCCGGTGGTCAGACCCCTGGAACAACATACTGAAAATGGCAAACGCTTTCTCAGTACGCTGGAATTGTTCAAACTGGATTTTCCCCAGGTAAAGACCATTGCCAACCTATCGCTCTTATCCGAAGGACTGCCCATGCGCTGGCTCATCTCTTCCAATTTCGTTTCCCTGGCGATTGAGAAGGGATTGGATTACATCATTTTGGATGTGTTGGAGAAATCGATTATCGAATCCATCATCACCACCCTGATGATTATCGGCAAAGACAAGAATATGCAGTCATACTTAGGTTTTTGCCGAAATACTCGAGAATTAAGACGAAAAGGTGCGTAAATAAAGCCCAGTGTTAAAAAGGATCAAAGCGAAAATAAAAAGAAAACGCAGTGGTTTAAAGCGTGAGTAATAAAGTGGAGGAATGCCATCAAAAGAAGAAAGTTCAGGACCAGGGGAAAACGGAGGCGGCGGGTCAATATCGCAAAATTAACAAAAATATCCTTCCTGCCCTCGCTGTTTACAATCTTAAGTCTCTTTTTGGGTTACCTGGCACTATTACAAATTGTAAAGAATAATTTTATCAATGCCATATATTTGATGGGGGCCAGTGTGATATTGGATGGATTTGACGGGACCGTGGCCCGCTTGACCAAAACCGAATCCAATTTCGGGGTGCAGTTGGATTCCCTGGTGGATGCGGTTACCTTTGGATTGGTCACTTCGGTCATGATCTATTTCTTTGGGTACAAACAGTTAGACCCCCAGTTGGGAAAAGTGATTGGGGGTATTTTTCTCAGCGCTGGCGTGATCCGGCTGGCACGTTTCAATGTATTGAAAGAAGCCAAGGCCGTACCTTCTAATATATTTGTGGGCCTGCCCATTCCATTAGGCGCACTGGCTGTCGTGTCTGCGGTTCTTATTATGGGGAAGACGTTGGACACTCCAAGGGGAAAACCGCTGGAAACTCAAACCGAAATGCTGATCTTTTCCATATATGTTGTATTGATCGCTTTTTTAATGATCTCTTCCATCAAATACCGGACCATGAAACGGCTCAAATCGAAAAATAATGTGTTTATTTTACTCTTCCTGGCTGTTATTATCGCACTCTCTATTAATTTCCCCCAGTATGCCATCCCTTTTGTGACCTTTATCTACATCATATCACCGGTATTTTTTTATATTCTTAATAAAGTCAGGAGAAACAGGGGCCTGTTAACGCCGACCACCGCGACAACCCCGGAGGTCCCGGAGGTTCCCCTGGAAATACCCCACGAACCGGACAGCCAGCCAGGGGTAAATGATGAACAAAGAATGATGAATGATGAATGATGAATCACGAATGACAAAGGTTGGACGTGAAGCCCAGGACTGTGGACAGCGAAGCAGATATGATTAAAGAAGATCATTTACTTAATTATGTAAAACCCTTCAAGATTCGTTTTATCTGGGGCCTGGTTTTTATGGCAATAGTGGCATTATTTACGGTTATGCTGCCGCTGGTGATTGAACCGTTAATCAATGAATTGTCCTTCCGCAGTGGGGGTACCCTGTCGACGGAAGCCCGGCAGATTCGTGATTTTATTATGCAAACGCTGGGCATTGCCGAGAAAAACCTGATGCCTATCCTGCCTACACTGCTGCTGGTGGTTTTCCTGGGAGAAGCGATTTTTACCTTCCTCTCACTTTATTTTATGAAGACCTTAGGCTTGAAGGTAATTCGTGACATTCGCGATAAACTCTACCGGAACCTGGTCTATCAATCGGTGGATTTTCTATCCAAAGCTAAAACCGGTGATTTGACTTCACGGATCTCCAATGACATTGAAAAAATTCGTTTTGCTGTTTCCGAAACCCTGGCGGTATATATCCGGGAGACCCTAACCCTACTGACCCTGATGGTATATGTTTTTCTCAGGGATTGGCAATTGGCCATGGTTTGTCTGGTGATTTTGCCCGTGGCCTCAGTGCCCCTGGTGTATTTTGGCAGACGGGTCAAAAAACGGGGTATTCAATCCCAGGAAACCATTGCCGAACTCTCTAATTTCCTGGCTGAAACCGTGGCCGGTAATAAAATCGTTAAGGCTTACAATATGGAGGAGTATGAAATCCAAAAGTTCAAGAGTATGAACCAGAAGCACTATAAAATCAACTCGAAAATAGCCATGGTTTACTCCCTGGCAGCCCCGGTGATGCAGTTCATTGGTGGATTGGTTGCCTTTGCGGTTTTTTCATTGGGCACCCACCGTATTGCCACCGGTGCCATGGACCCCGGCAAATTTGCCGCTTTCTTTCTCTCTATCCTGATGATGTACACCCCGATAAAAAAACTTTCCCAGGCCCACAATGATTACCAACAGGGAATAGCCGGCTATCAGCGAGTAGTACAGATCATCAACACCGTTAATCCCATTAAGGATAAGCCGTCGGCTGAGACGTTGAGCCGGGTAAGGGGTGAGGTATGTTTCCGAAATGTCAGTTTTTCTTACCATAAGAAAGTGCCGGTGATCCAAAATGTTCATTTTACTACCCGGCCGGGTCAGATGACCGCGCTGGTAGGGGCCAGCGGGGCCGGGAAAAGTACCTTGATGAATTTATTGTTACGATTCTACGAACCTGGTTCTGGAGATATCTTAATCGACGGTAAAAGCATTATGTCGCTTACCCAGGCGTCCCTTAGAGAGGCCATTAGCCTGGTCACGCAGGATATTTTCATTTTCAACGATACCATTGAAAATAACATTGCCTACGGCAGGAAGAATCACACTTTTGCCGAGGTGAAGCAGGCCGCGGAAATTGCCCGGGCTGCCGAGTTTATCGAGGCTCTTCCCCAGAAGTATCAAACCTATACCGGGGAGCGGGGCGCTTTACTTTCTACCGGTCAGCGGCAGCGGATTTCCATTGCCAGGGCCGTATTAAAGAAGCCAGCCATATTGATTTTTGATGAAGCCACTTCTTCCCTGGATTCCGAATCGGAACGATTGATCCAGGAGGCCATGGTGGAAGTCATGAAGGGCAGGACCACTTTCGTTATCGCTCACCGCCTGTCCACCATCATCGAAGCCGATGAAATCCTGGTCATAGAAAAAGGTGAAATCAAGGAAAATGGCAATCATAAAGAACTACTGAAAAAACGCGGGCTTTATTATTCCCTTTACAATTTGCAATTTCCTGAAATGGATATTATAATGTGATATTAGCAATTAGCAGTTAGCAATTAGCAGTTAGCAGTTAGCAGTTAGCAATTAGCAATTGACGATTAATAATTGAGAGTTAAAAATTAACATGAAAAGTATGACAGGTTTTGCCCAGAGGCGGTTTGTGTTTAATGGTCTTTCGCTTCATATTATCATTAAATCCCTGAACCATCGGTTCCTGGATATTAGTTTCAAAGGTACGGGCATCAACCCCACGACAGAGAAGTTGATCAAAGATATTGCCAGGAATAGGGTTTTCAGGGGTAAGCTTGAAGTTATGTTCGATATTTTTGATTCGGATCAACGAAAATGCGATATTCATTTTAATGACCGGTTATCGTGGGAAATCCTGGATAAATTATTGCCTTTTAAGAAGCGGTACAAGAATAAAATCGGTTTATCGTTGGATGCGTTATTAAAAATCCCCATGATTTTTCACCTGGATTACCTGGCGGAGAATTATACCCAGGAAGAGAAAGATGAGATCCAGCGATCGCTGGAATCGGTGTTTGCCGATTTTTTGAAAAGCCGTGAGCAAGAGGGGAAGTCCATCGCGGAGAATATAGGGAAAAGTATCGAAGAAATCGAACACCGGCTGGGATTCGTTGAGAAGGAAGCCGACCAGGTGGAAAACGAGCTGTTTTTGAAATTTAAAGAAAAGATAGAGAAATATTTAAAAGAGTTTGAACATGAGGTAGAGGAGCGGCGCATTCTCCAGGAAGCGGCTATCCTGGCTGAGAAGAGCTGTGTTAACGAGGAAATTAATCGTTTAGCCACTCATGCCAGGAGATTAAAGGATTTGCTGGTTGATGAGACGTTAGAGGTGAAGGGCAGGGAGGCGGATTTCCTGGCCCAGGAGATGCAGCGTGAGGCTCATACCATTGCTTCTAAAACCAATTCTATGAAGGTTCATGAGCATGTCCTCCATATCCGGCGGGCCATCGAGAAGATCAAGCAGCAGGTTCAAAATGTCGAATAAGGTGAAGCATAATATTATCGTTATTTCCGGTCCTTCCGGCAGTGGAAAATCCACGTTGATCGGTCTCCTGATGGCGCAGCACCCGGAAATTATTTTTTCCACCTCCCATACCACACGCCAGATCCGGGCGAAGGAAGTCAACGGCAGGGATTATCATTTTATTCCCCAGGAGGAATTCTTAGCCATGGTGAAAAATGAAGAATTCGTGGAGTGGGCAGAGGTGTATGGGAATTATTACGGTACCAGTTACCGGGAAATCGAGTCCAGGTCGAAAAAGGGAGGGGACACTATATTGGCGTTGGACATCGATGTCCAGGGGGCAAGAAAAATCAAAGAAAAATTTCCTGGTGCTCTTTTTATTTTCGTGGTTCCTCCCTCGCTGGAGATTCTCCGCCAACGCCTGGAAGCCAGGGAAAGAAAATTCGATCAACATATCCGGGACCGCCTGGAAATTGCCAAAAAAGAACTGCAGCAGTATAACATTTATGATTATATCGTGGTGAATGATAAACTGGAAGAAGCCTTCAAGGTTTTGGATGCTATTTATACTGCTTACCAGCATACCCGGTGGAGGCAGGAAGCATTTATGAAAAAATATCTCATTGCCAATACCGGTTAAGGCAATATCGTGTAATCTTGTACCCATGTACCTGGAACAGGAGGTGAGTAATGAAGGTAATTCTTGGAGTTACTGGTTCCATCAGCGCTTATCGAGCGGTGGATATTTTGCGATTATTCCAGAAAAACGGGCATTCCGTCAGTGTGATATTGACCAGGTCCGCCCGGGAGTTCATACCTGCGTTGACATTTGAGACCTTTAGTCCCGGTAAGGTTTTCACGGGCATGTTTGCCGGGCACCAGGACCCGGTGCTGCACATTAATATTTGTGGAGAAAGCGATTTGCTGTTAATTGCGCCGGCTACCGCCAATATAATTGGTAAAATGGCCAATGGCATTGCTGATGATCTTTTATCCACCATTTTCCTGGCGTTTCATAAAACCGTCGTGGTGGCGCCGGCCATGAATTGTTATATGTTGGAGAATCCTGCGGTGAAGGACAACCTGGCCCGTCTGCAGGCTCGAGGGATCGGGATTATCGATCCGGAAGAAGGTTCATTGGCCTGTAACTATGAAGGAAAAGGCCGGTTACCCGATCCCGGGAAAATCTATGATTATTGCCTTAAACGGGTGACAGGTGCCATCGATGTTTAAGCG
>Ga0316628_100001788_pt1 | contig 15466 bp, 19 predicted proteins | sample OWC_Aug_M2_C1_D5_FD_207648 | JGI IMG/M metagenome (GOLD analysis project Ga0316628, IMG submission 207648) | Wetland soil microbial communities from Old Woman Creek delta, Ohio, United States - OWC_Aug_M2_C1_D5_C | ecosystem: Environmental > Terrestrial > Soil > Wetlands | place: USA: Ohio... | reverse complement strand
GAGGCACAACTTTGAGCAACAGCGCAAACGAACAGGTGCAAAACTCAAAAACTCAAGAATAAATCAGATAACGTTCCACACCTTCCGCCACTGGAAAGCTACTATGGAATACAGAAAAACCAGAGACATCCTCCACGTGAAAGAAATCCTCGGCCACAAATCCCTAAACAACACCATGCTCTATACACAGCTCATAAGCTTCAAAGGTGACGACTTCTCAGCAACAGTTGCCCACTCAGAAGAAGAGGCCTGCAAGCTAATAGAAGCAGGATTTGAGTACGTCTGCGATTTCGGTCAGAATAAAATCTTTAGGAAACGAAAATGATGAAAACTAACAACCACTATAAAAAATCTTATAATAGACCGGGGTTTGTTGCTGGCGATGTTGAAGTGGACCGGGGGGGATTTGAACCCCCGACCTCTTGAGTGCAAGTCAAGCGTTCATACCAGCTGAACTACCGGCCCTTGCTTTCCCCATTGTTTAGCGATTCAATGATATTTAGGTTTTGCAGCGAAAATGACGGAGCCACAAAAATTTGATAACTATAATAAAAAATAGAATAAACTCGGATTTTATGTTAAGCGTTCAGCTTAATATCGTCTTGGCCTTGCTGGTCGTTTCTTCGCCCAGCATTCTCGGCAATAGACTGGTCTGCTTGGGTCTGGTTTAAATGGAACTTCACATTCTTGACCGCACTCAGAACAAGTTGCCTTATGCATCTCTTTTTCTGACACTCTACTTTCAACTCCTTCTATCTGGTTATGGTGCAAAAATCGGATTTGCACGACGCATCTATGCACTTCAAAGCGGCATATAAAATTGTCGTTAACAAGAAAAAGGCAAATATAAAAACCAAAATTCCGTAACTCTGGATCAAAAACGGTACAAGCGGTTGTTTAAATGTTATATCCTAAAACTGAATAAACATTAGTTTGAGGCTTTACATTGGAGTTAAAAACCATAAAAATTGAGCCACCCAAAGACTGCAACATCATCTTAGGTATGGCGCATTTCATAAAAACCGCCGAAGACCTTTACGAAGCAATGGTTAATTCTGTGCCAAACATCCAGTTTGGCTTGGGCTTCTGTGAGAGCTCCGGTCCCTGCCTTGTTAGGCATGAAGGAAACGACTCGGAGCTAAAGCGTCTGGCTGGGGAAAAAGCCTTTGAAATCGGTTGCGGTCACAGCTTTTTAGTATTTATAAAAAATGCTTATCCTCTAAATGTGCTTGATAAAATTAAGCAGGTGCCTGAGGTGTGTACAGTTTTTGCTGCTACGGCTAATCCGCTTGAAGTGCTGATTGCAGAGACCAGTCAGGGCAGAGGCATCATCGGCGTTGTAGATGGGTTAAAGAGCAAAGGCATAGAAACCGACCAAGACATATTGGAGAGGCGGCAGTTTCTACGCAAGATTGGGTACAAACTAGGCTAAGACTTACTTTTCAGAAGCCAAAATGCTCTTGAAAAGCGAGTCATCAATGTTTCCTCCTGAAACCACAACAGCCACCGATTGCCCCATGAATGACTCACTGTTTTCCAGCAGCATCGCTACTCCTACAACACCTGAACCTTCCACCAACTGCCTCTCGTTTTCCCAAAGCAAAAAAACTGCACGCCTAATCGACTCTTCCCTAACAAGCATAACTTCATCAACAAATTGCCTAGCAATCGTAAATGTAATTGAGCCTTTTTCAATACCGCCAGAAAGTCCCTCGGCAATAGTGTTCAACTGATGTCTGTGTGGCGGAACAATTTTGCCAGCCCTCAAAGACTCATACATTATAGGCACAGCTTCAGACTGAACACCAATAACCTCTACATCCGGCTTCTCAGACTTGAAGGCTATGCTTACACCTGAAATCAAGCCCCCGCCACCCACAGGCACTACAACAGCATCCACATTCTGAAGTTCTTGGAGAATTTCTAACCCAACGGTTCCATGCCCAGCCACAATTAACTCATCGTTGTAAGGCGAAATATATAGGCAACCTTCTCCTGATGCAAGTTCTTTAGCTTTAGCTTCAGCCTCAGGATAGTTCGCCCCATATAATATGAGTTCAGCGCCATACTGTTTTATGCCGTCGATTTTGATTTTCGGCGTGTTGACCGGAACCACAATTTTCGCTGAAAAACCAAGCTCTTTGGCACCGAAAGCAACTGCTTGCCCATGATTACCCGCTGAAGCAGTTACTACGCCCATAGCTTTTTCTTCAGATGAGAGGTTTACTAGCTTGTTTATGACGCCTCGGATCTTGAACGAGTGGGTGACCTGCAAGTTCTCAAGCTTCAAATAGATGCCGGCGCTGCATAAATCGCTTAAAAACTTTGAGCGGACAAGCGGCGTAGATTTTGCATAGGGCGCTATTGTCTTTTGTGCTTGCTTGATATTCTGAAGTGTTACCGTCATGTTTGTCGCCTAGTAACTGTTAACCTACCAGTTAAGTTAACGCACTATAAACTACTTTTTAATTTTCCCCCGACCGTTATAACTTATTCATCGGTCGTATAGTTCACCCGAAGTGACACCTCCAGCCATATTTGACCTTCGGCAATTTTAGACCTAAGCTTTAGCGCAGGGGTGGGATTCGAACCCACACTCCAATGGAGATATCACCCCGCTTACCACCTTTTTTTTATTTTCCAGCGATTTTTTGTTCGTCCAATGCGTTTTTATGTTATGGCAAACAACTTGTTTTCGATGGAAGTTGCATTTCGATAAAAGAAACATAAGGGTGCTTCCTGAAGACACTGACGCGTTTGGCAGACTAAACTGGCGAGCTTATGTACGTTACAGTGAGGAAGGTGAAGCGAGTCTTATGGAAACGCTGGGTTTCAGCATGACACATTTCTACAAGACCCAAAAAATCTCTTTCCCAAGAAGAGCCGCTACCTTCGAATACCTATCTCCAGTCTCGCCTGACAGCCTAATAGACATAGAAACAACAGTGAAGAAAATAGGCAAAACCTCTTTTACGCTTTCACATTCATTTTTCAAAAAGAACAGCGAAGATAGTGAACGCATTCTATCTGCGAAAGCCGAGGTTACTGCTGTTGCTTTCAATGACCAGATTCGTGAAAAGGTAGATGTACCTGTCGAACTCAAGGAAGCCTTAAGAAGAGTTTTTGAACACACTGAATGAATGAGTGGAGACCTCACCCACATTTCCCCTTTTTTATTTGAAGAAGGGTCTTCCCAAAGTATTGTTTGAGATTTTGCCTAAATTTACCGCGCGTTTAACAGTCTTGTCTCTCTGCGTTCAAGCAGCTGTCAACATCATTTGGTTTGGACCTCAGATTTAGATTTTAAGTCAAAATTAAAATGGCAAGGATTATGGAGCTCGAACATTAGTCCCTCCTGACGGTATAAAACTAACTGAACAATCGAGGGTTTTTCTATTATAGTACTCAAGGGGCAACAGTAAACTATTTTAGTTTACTTAAGAATCAAACTTCTAACAAACTTTGTGCATTGGTGTTTTTATGAGTTTAGAGAGAAACATGGCTCAAATCCAAGCTTACCGCCAACAAGCGACAGAAGAGCAGCAGAAACTCAAAGCCAGAATGGGTAAAATCAAACATAAAATCGCAGTCATTAGCGGTAAAGGAGGGGTTGGAAAAAGCACAGTAACCGTCAACCTAGCCGCCGCTTTCGCACAAGACGGAAAAAAAGTTGGTGTGTTGGACGCTGATATTCATGGACCAAGCGTGCCAAGACTCCTGGGTTTAGAGAGGCAGCAAGTCAAAACCGTTCAAGATGGCGCTCTTCCAGTGGATGGCCCACTTGGCATGAAGGTCATGTCGATTGATTTCTTTTTGCCTGAACAGATGCCAACGATTTGGCGTGGACCATTGAAGATGCGAGCAATAAGGCAGCTTCTTGCTGATATTGTTTGGGGAGACCTTGATTTTCTCTTCATAGACCTACCGCCTGGAACAGGCGACGAACCTCTCAGTATTGCGCAACTATTGCCCGACATTGATGGCGTAGTAATAGTTACCATGCCCTCAGAGCTGTCAAGTTCTATCGTTAAGAAAGCAATCACTTTTGCTGAAAGGCTAAACATGCGCATTATCGGCGTTGTGGAAAATATGAGTGGATTTGTCTGCCCAGGCTGTGGCGAAAAAATTGAAATTTTCAAATCAGGTGGAGGACGCAAGATGGCTGAGGAAGCTGGCGTACCATTCCTCGGCAGCATCCCTATTGACCCAGAAGTCGGCGCTGATTCAGACAAGGGAGTTCCATTTGTAATTGCTCACAAGAATTCTGCGGCGACTCGGGCTTTCTTGGAAATTGTCGAGAAAGTCGAAGCTTCTATTAAAAAATAAAAATCATCTAAATGTAAAAAGGTTGGAGAGCTAAAACTCCCAGAGTTAATTGTCGGTCTTGATGGTTTATTGTTTGGTCAACGTTATTTCTATCGTTGAAACCATGCGGGACCTGTTTTCGCCTTCTCTTGGTGGCATCTCGGCAGTTCCGATTGCAATCTTTGTCACTTTGAGGTCTTTTAGGAACCGGCTTCTTGTAATTTCTGCAACGTCAACAGCGGTGGTTATTGCTTGTCCTCGGGCCTTCAGGGTAATTTCTTTCTGTGCACCTGAAGAGAATGCTGTTATGATGGCGAGTACATAGCTCATTGGTGGTTTGTTTCCAACGAAAATTACGTCATTTGATTTTTCAGTCATTTTATTTTCACTCCTTTTTTTAGTTGTTTCTTAGCGATGTTTTAACGTTCTTGATGTCTGTCACACTGGGAACGTTAAAGCATTACTACGCAAAGCTTCCTAATAAACGAATTCAGAAATTTGAAACATGAACTAGCACAAAACTCCAATGAATAATACGCTTGCATGCTTTGCCCATTATCTACCAGCAAATTAATGTCACTTTGCCAAACAATTCCCCCAAAAACGCTATAGTTTTATACCTCAACCTTAAAGGAACAGTACAAGCAGGGAGAATTATTTCATGTCCGTATCGCCAAGCCTAAGAGAAGTTTTAGCAAGAAGAATCGCCGGGGAAATAATTCTTTCAAGCAAACCTGGCGCCACCATGCGCAAATGGCGAGAACTTTTCGCTATTTCGCAAATAAGCCTCTCCGAAGCCATGGGACTCTCCTCATCAGTCATCAGCGACTACGAGAGCAGCAGAAGAAAAAGCCCAGGCGCCAAATTCATCCGCAGATTTGTACTTTCCCTCTTACATATCGATGAGAGCAAAGGCAGCCGCTTCATCCGCGAATTCGCCAAACTCACCAGTTCCCCAAGCATGGCAGTCGTTGACCTGCGAGAGTTTCCCATTCCAGTCCGCGTTGAGTACCTGTGTAAGGCTATTGGCGGTGAAATAGTCGCTTGCAAAGAAAAGTACGTTAAAGAAGTCAACGGCTACACCGTCATCGACAGCCGCCGGGCAGTCGAAGCTTACAGTGGCTTAGAATACTCCCACCTTTTCGGCGCTACCAGTGAGCGCGCATTGATTTTTACTAATGTTGAGACAGGATGCTTGCCTATGATGATTGTTCGCGTCTGCAGCCTCAAACCGCGCATCGTGGTGTTCCATAAGACACAGCCTGACGCTGAAGCCATACGCATAGCTGAATACGAGCAGATACCGCTCATCTACTCGACATCACCCAGCCTCGAGCAGCTGGTAAAGTCTCTACGAAAACTCTACCGCATAGCCCTTCGAGTTAAACTTGGAAGACGAATGCGTCCCCCACCAAAAGTGAGCGCCTAAAACATATTAGCTGCTACTAGAATCAATGAAAAAGCACAAATTCGGTTTTGCGAAAATGTTATTTCTACAACCCTTCAAATAGGCATGCGAGGAAGCGAAGCAGATGTCAAGTGAACATTACGCTTACATTTTAACGTTGGACGAGAAGTACTGGAGCCGCCTAAGGCAGCGAAACCAAGCAGAAATGGCAACACATGTTTTTGTTCGGAAAAGCCAAGTTGCGCCCAAGCAAGCTGACCAGCTTTTGTTTTACGTTACTAAGAAACGCCAAGTTTTAGGCACTGCCAATTTTGATGAGCGTTTAACTGGCAATTATTTGGAGTTATGGGATAAGTTTGGCGGCGAAACCTGCTTTGAGTCACTGGACGAGTTTAAAGCGTTTGTCGGCGGCAGAGACACGGTCACATTCATCCGGTTTAGCAACCTGCAAGAAATCGGCAGTCCCGTTCCCAAGGAGGAGCTTGCTGAAATGTTGGGTTCGCTAATTCGGTTCAGGCTCGGACGATACCTTGACAGAGAAACTGCCTCGCGTTTGGTCTAAACAATTAAAAGGCACAATTTGTATTGCTATGGGAGAGTGTGAAATGCTTGTTCCGCGTTAGAGTCAACAAAATCGAGTCAACCCGCGATTTAGACGGCAACCTAGGAAAAAGAATCGAGCTCCTCGAAGAGCGTGAAGTAAATCCTTACGTGCTAAGGCCCCAAACAGACGAAGCCAAGATGGCCCAGGAAGTCATGCAGGCCCTTCAGCAGCAAATGCCTTTTCTGCCACAACGCACACAGATGGCGACGCCAAAAATCATCCTGTTCCTAACCGAGCAAGAATACGATAGTTTAGCCATAACCTTTGACGTTAATCAGGTTTACGAAGTAAGCCTTGAAAACCAAGCAATCCGTTTCAGGAGAATTTAAGCAACTCTTCTCGCATTTGCCGCAGCGCTGAATGATTAGGGTGAAACGACAGCACAAACATCATGTTTCTCAAGGCGCTGCCGATTTCTTCTAAATCCGACCGTTTGCCCTCATCACAATATAGCGGTACAGGTTCCTCACCTTCGCGTTCTTCATAGTAAACGTAAATTGGCGATGCAGCTCTGTCAAAGCGTACAATTTCAAAATCTAAATTCAACCGTTTAGCCGTCTTTTTTGCGGCATCTCTCACAGAGTCTAATCGTTTTCTGCTTGGCAATCCAGTCGACGCGTAAACCATCAATTTCCCAGAATTCCCCTTTAACATGGAACACCACGCATAGCCATCTGTTGAAAACTCTTTTAAGACAAGCCCAGAAACGACAGTTTCGAGCAGCAGAGGGGTAACTTAAAGTGAAACAGAAAAATAGAGTGTAGCTGTACAAGGACAACCACAATGGCTTAAATCCAAAGCAAAGCCCTGATTTACTGAGGTGAAAAAAATGGTTATCGGCGAAAAACTATGGGAAGGCAAAGGCAAGAGTTCCGGACCAGGGTTCATAAAATCCGTTGGAATGAACGGCGTAACCTCAATGTACTCATGGAATGCTGAAATGAAGGGCATCGGGCGAGCGAAAGGCATAGACGGCAACATTAACGTGACAGCTACCAGCATGAGTCCACCTAAAGGCATAGCAGCAGCAAAGGATCAAGGCGTATTCATGACGATGACTGGCGATATGGGCGTGCTGAAAGGCTTTGATTTAATGAAGATGACGCCAGGCGGCAAACCATCAAGTGTAGGCTTATGGAGCTTTATGACTATGTCGGAGAAACTTAGCTGGCTCAACGAGATAATTGCACTGGTCACTTTTGAAGCGCTTGACCCCATGTGGATGGAATTCAAAATAACAATCAACGAATGGAAATAGCTTAGAGGTGATTTTATGCAAGAGCATACTTGGCAGATGCCAAACTGGTGGTATAGGGAAAAGCGCCCGCTCAACGATGAGGCTTATTTTGAGAACATGTGCAGGGTGATTTTTCAAGCAGGCTTAAACTGGCATGTAATTGACAATAAGTGGCCAACTACTAGACAGGCCTTTGCGAATTTTAGAATCAGCAAAGTGGCAAACTTTACAGGCACAGATATTGAGCGACTGATGAACGACGCTGGCATTGTGCGAAACAAAAACAAAATAGAAGCAACCATATACAATGCAAAAGGATTTCAAGCCATAGAACAAACTTTCGGTTCCTTCCAATGTTATCTCGATAGCTTGGATAAATCAAACAACTACTCAGGCGTAATCAAAGATTTAACGCAAAAGTTCAAAAGGTTAGGTCCAGCATCAGCAAGCCTTTTCCTGTATACTGTTGGCGAAAAAATAGAGCCTTGGGGATAAAAACAACTTTAACTTTTTTTTAAACTTTAAATTTCAATATTATGACTTTTCATTGAGAAAGTCAAATGAACACTAGAGCGCATGTGTTTGTAAGCGGCAGGGTCCAGGGTGTTTTCTTTAGACAAAGAACCAGACTGCAAGCCCAAATGAATAGCGTCACAGGTTGGATTCGCAATTTGCCTGATGGACGTGTAGAAGCGGTTTTTGAAGGCGAAGAATCAGCTGTGAAAAGGCTTGTGGATTATTGCAATCATGGTCCACCTAGCGCTTTGGTGGAAGACGTTAACGTGACCTATGAAACTTTCACCGGCGAATTCACTAATTTTCAAACTTGTTAGGACTATTATGCCTTTTTCTTTGGCACTCTAAAATGCGAATCTTTGCCAGCACTGATGTACTCGCCACCCATGCCTCGGACTGCCGAAGCGATTTTAGCGAAATTTTCTGAACCCAAGAACTGTTTAGGTTTGATTATTATATAATCGCCTTTCTCGTCGAAGCCTAAACGTGCCTCAAGTTCCTCAGGGAACGACATGCGAATTTCATCAACCGACCTCTGCTTTGAAACCTGCGCTGCAACTGGTGCTGAAGCCAGCGCTGTCGCTAGTGGTTGGGTGATTTGGCCAACTGCAAACGACTTCATGGATGCTGAAATAGAACGTAAATCCTCAGAAACTTTAGTTAAAACAAGCAAAATCTCATCAACACGTTCCAAAAGCTGATTTAGCTTTTCTTTGTCAGTGCTCACTTAACTCTCCCTCTCAAACTCCTAAATACCCAAGAAGCTTATTAATTATTTGCACCCTCAAAAACTAACCACCGTTTTGGTAGAAAACCTTAATGATAGAAATCGATGGCAGCCAGAAAAGCGGAAGCGGAACAATACTTCGACTATCCATAGCCATTGCAGCCATAACCAAACAACCCCTTCACATACAAAACATCCGGCAAAACCGCCCGCAACCAGGCTTAAAACACCAACACCTAGAATCTGTCCTAACCGCTGCCAAACTTTCAAACGCCAAAGTGCAAGGAGCAACGCTGGGTTCAAGAGAACTCTGGTTCAGTCCTAAAGACATTAAGGGCGGCAATATCGAGGCACTAATCGAAACTGCAGGAAGCATTCCTATGCTGCTACTGGCAACTTTGCCAATTTGCCTGTTTGCTGAAAGCCCCGTACGTTTGCACGTAGCGAAAGGCGGAACAGACACCACTCACGCCCCAACCATCAACTACATGCGAAGTGTCCTGCTTCCATCTCTAAAACGCATGGGTGCCGACGCTGAAATCTCGGTCCAGAAGTATGGTTACTACCCCAAAGGTATGGGTGAAGTAACACTGACGGTTAAGCCAAACCGCCATCTAAAGCCATTTACGCTTGAAACATTTGGCATTTTGAAGAACATAAAGGGCGTTTCGATCTGCACCTTTCTCGCTAACCGACATGTTGCTGAGCGCCAAGCAAAAACAGCCCAAGACACCCTCACACAAAACGGATACAATGCCGACATCCAAGTAATAAACGACCAGTCAAACCCCATTCAAAAAGGCAGCTCCATTGTTCTGTGGGCTGAAACAAACACGGGTGTGGTCATCGGTGCCGATGCCATTGGTGAGTTAAGAAAGATGAGCGAAGATGTTGGCGAAGAAGTGGCAAAGAAACTTGTAGCTGAACTTTCGGCTAAACCGACGGCTGATGTTTTCCTCGCCGACATGCTCATTCTATACATGGCGCTGGCAGAAGGCAAATCAGCGATTCTGGCAAGAACAATCTCCGAACACATCGAGTCTAACATTTGGCTTATGAAGAAAATGTTAAACGTTAAGTTCACCATCGAAAAAGTAAACAAACTCTATAGAATAGAGAAAAGTAGCTGAACCGTATGCCTAAAACAAGCACCTGCCTGAAAGTTCCAAAGAACCAAGGAGAAAAAGCAATTGCTTCAGCAAATGAGCATGGGCTAATTGATAAGTCGCTGGGAATTCAACATGGCGAAAGCCACCTTTGCATACCTCTAATTAGGCGACCGAAAGAAACCGAGTTGGCAACGCTCAAAAGCAAAATCCCCGAAACGCAAGTATCAACTGGCACTTTCACCGAAAAGACACGCCCAGCAAAAACCCTCATACAAGCACTCCAAAACCAAATACCGCCACACCTACTCGTTGATCTGCCTCAAGCATTAGACGTAATCGGCGACATAGCTATCATCGAAATCCCGTCTGCACTCAAATCACACAAACAAGCCATCGGCGAAGCAATCCTAAAAATACACAAAAACATTCACACGGTTTTGACAAAAGCAGGCGACATCAGCGGAACCTACCGCATCCGCGACTACACATTCATCGCCGGAGAACACAAAACCCAAACCATCCATCGCGAATTCGGTTGCCAATTCCACGTTGACATTTCAAAAGCATACTTTTCACCACGACTATCTCATGAGCACCAGCGTGTGGCGTCGCTTGTACAAAGCTGCGAAACGGTTGTGGACTTATTCGCTGGGGTCGGACCATTTTCAGTAATGATTGCCAAGAAAAATCCAAACATCAAGGTTTACGCTGTGGATCTTAACCCAGACGCGGTTGAATTACTTACTGTTAACGTTCGAGTTAACAGGGTCGACAACAGGGTATTCCCGATACTCGCCGACGCAAGGGAAATCGCTCAAACCAAACTCATAGACTCGGCTGACCGTGTCATTATGAATTTGCCTGAAACCGCTATAGATTTCGTTGACGCCGCATGTCAAGCCATCAAGCGGCAAGGGGGAATAATTCATTTTTATGCTTTCATACGTTCACCTGATTCAACGGAAAACCTCGCCCAGCGCTTTACAGAAAAAGTAGAGAAGACTGGCAGAAAGGTGGAAGCTTTTCTTTACTCCAAAAGTATCCGCGAAACTGCACCTTTCGAATCACAGGTTGTTTTAGACACCAAAATCGCTTAAACTTGAACGGTTAGGGTTATTTTGACTTCTTGCCAGGGATTCTGTAGCTTCTCAATGAATAGTCGTGGAAAATCGTCTGAAGACTTATCTGCATTGATTGCCAGTGTGCGGTCAGAAATGTAATCGCTTTTCCTAATCACCATGTCGATTGGGTGCGTTAAAATCAGCTTTGGCGAGCCAGCAGCGCCAATTTCCTGTATTAATCCTCCAGCTTCGATTAGGATCGTTAGTTTAGCGTTTGGCTTCCTCAACGCATCTCTAAACGCGAGGCTCAAATCTGCCAACGCCTTATCAGCACCCACCGCTACAATACAGTCGCCGTTCTTCGACAAATTCTTGTCCTTAGTGAACATCAAAGTGGATGGGTGAATGGAGAGGATGTTCTGGTGCCCAAAAGCCACAATCCGCTCTGTCAATATCGCTTTCAATTACTCGCGGACCTCAATAGAATCTACTTTGCCGTCTCCGTCTAAATCAAACCCAGTAATAACAACCGCAAAAGTGTCTTCGCCGCGATATTTTTCAAGCGTTTTCTTCCAGAAATTTGTCAATGCAATAACGCAGGCTTTGGTTCCGACCGCTTTATTGCCAGCTAAAACCACGATACGCTTTGTTTTATCCCACGGATTAACAATCTTCGCTACCAAGCCTGAAACGTCAGATGTATAAATTTGCGAAGTCTTCTCTGATGACAAGCCGCCAAGCAAAAAACCCTGCTCAGACGACCGCATAATAAACTTGATAGGTAAATACTCGTTGATCTCCTGTGTAAGAAGGTTTGTTCCGGGACCACCCACAAGGATAAGATTGTTTTTCTCCTCTTTCTCAGCCTTCACATCAACATCCAACTTCACAGCAAACTCTGTTGGCAGCTTCGCGAATTGCCCCAAGAATAGTGCCAAATGCGCTGCATAATGGCCATCACGAGCGCTAGTTTTGAATGGACCATGCGCCTGAGGACTTCCTACCACAATTTTTCCGTCAAAGGTACCTTCGTCGATGAATTCTTTGAAGAACTCTTGCAAGCCGTCGCTGACGCTAAGGAGACAGAAATTTTGAATTGGCTTGTAGCCCAGCGGGAACTCGATTCCAAAGGCAGGCGAAACCGTTTTGTAATATTTTGCGATTGTCCCCTTCTTTTTCCCCTCCCGCACAACAGTTATAGCTCCAGCCTTAGCCAGCTTTCTGATATGGTAATACACTTTCTGCTCATGAATACCAAGCGTCTTGGCGATTTCCACCGGATACATCTCTTTATTTGATAGCATAGTAAGGATTTTCCAGCTTAGACCGCCAAGCATCATCTTTAGCTTTTGCGAGTCTTCAATTATGCTAATTTCTTTTACTTCTTGGACATTGCCATTTTCGTGAAGGAGCATTTTCTTACCCATTGTTCAATCAAAAAGAGAACGTGCCCTAGTACTATAAAAAATTTTTTTATAACGGTCCAAAAATTTTACGCTCAAACACCTTGAAACCTTTTGTTTACACGAAGAAACATGACAAGCTCTTAAAAGAAATTTTTTAGCGGTCAAACTTGGTTATTAAAAATGCTTATTAGCGATACATAGCCTTCCATAGTTAACCATTATCAGAAAAAATCATAATCATAGTTGAAGGCTTCAGAGTATGTGTGGAATATTCGGTTGCATTTTAAAACAAGGAAAAGCTGCTCCCCTAATACATTCCTCTCTTAAACGGCTGGAATACCGAGGCTACGATTCAGTCGGCATAGCCACCATCTCAGATGGCAAAATCTACATGAAAAAAGACCAAGGCAAAATAGACGAAGTCCACAAAATCCTAAACCTCGATGATCTGCCAGGCAGCTTAGGCATCGGACACACCAGATGGGCAACCCACGGCGCACCCCTAAAAATCAATTCTCACCCCCACACCGACTGCACAGGACAAATAGTCGTCGTTCACAATGGTATCATCGAGAACTTCAACGACCTGAAAAATGAGCTTCAAAATCTTGGCCACACTTTTGTCTCAAAAACAGACACCGAAGTTATCCCACACCTAATTGAACAAACCCTCAAGGACAAACCGAATCTCTCGTTCCAAAACGCAGTTATGGAAAGCATCAAACGCCTCGAAGGCTCATACGCTTTAGCAATAATTTCCAGTCGTGAGCCAGACAAAATTGTGTGCGCCCGAAACGAGAGCCCCTTGGTTTTAGGAATCAACGGTAACGGCGTCTTCTGCGCCTCAGACATCCCAGCTTTTCTCCCAATCACAAACAAGGCAGTTATGATAAATAACGGCGAACTCGCAATCCTTACCGCTGAAGCCTACCAAATTCTAAAAATCTCTGACGGTAGCCCCATCATACGGGAGCCAATTGCCATTGAGTGGACACCTGAAATGGCTGTAAAACAAGGCTACCCGCACTTCATGATTAAAGAAATCCACGAGCAACCCGAAACCCTCCGCAACACTCTCCGTATGCAGGACCACTACCTTGATTTACTAACAACTTTTCTTGACCGCGCCAACGAAGTATTTCTGGTCGCCTGCGGAACAAGCTACCACGCATGCCTAGCCGCTTCATATATGTTCTCTAAACTGGCGTTCTTGCCCACATACCCAGTTTACGCTTCAGAATTCATAGAGCAGCATGGCAAATCAGTCAACATAGACAGCACCATCTTAGCCGTAAGTCAGTCAGGCGAAACTGCAGATACATTGGCCGCTGTCATGTGCGCCCAGCAACGAGCAGCAACAGTTCTGGGCTTAACCAATGTCATCGGGTCCACACTAACACGAATTTCCAGAGTTTACATCGGTACGCAGGCAGGTCCAGAAATCGGAGTCGCCGCAACCAAGACTTTCACATCCCAGCTATCAGTTTTAGCACAATTAGCGCTAAAGTTGTCAAAGAAGCGAGGCAAGATTTCCCAGGACGAAATGGATACGCTTGCCGAAAAACTTCTACTATTGCCGAACATTGTTGATGATATCGTCAGAACTCAAGAAGAAAGAATTAAACTAATCGCCCACAAGTACAAGGATTCCAAAATATTCTTCTTCTTAGGAAGAGGAATCAGCACCGCTACCGCTTACGAAGGCAGACTCAAACTGATGGAAATCGCCTATATCCCATCTATCGCGTTCCCAGCTGGCGAAAGCAAACATGGACCCATCAGCCTAATCGAAAACGGCTTTCCGGTAGTCTTCATTTGCCCCAGAGACGACTGCCACAAGACAGTGATTGGCAACATAATGGAGATGAAAGCCAGGGGCGCCCACATCATCGCTATCGTTGAGGAAGGCGACGAAGAAATCAAGACAATGTCTGACGAGTACATTGAAGTACCTAAAGGCATCCCCAGCGTACTGTCGCCAATTCCATTTGCAGTTCCGCTGCAACTGTTAGCGTATTATTTTGCTCTCGAAAAGGGATTTGACCCCGACAAGCCGAGAAACTTGGCGAAGTCAGTTACTGTAAAATAACTTTTTCTTTTTTCATTTTTTTAACCGAACCATTTTTCCAGCGAAACCTTGCCTTTCTGCTTCTTGCTCCCCGCAGTCATCCTGGCCAAAGAATTTTTCACTCGATCTTCAGAGAATTCCTTTTGCCTACACAAAAAGTCAACAATGCCTTCAGAGTCATGTTCCTTCCATTCTAGCTTGTAGTTGTCGGTAACTTCTGGGTGACGGAAAATTTCTCGTATGCAGTTGGGTTCCACCGGAAAGGCGGCGTTTTTTATGTGGGGCAGCGCTGCTTCTAGAGAGCCGTATTGTTTAATTAGCTTTAGCGCGGTTTTTGGTCCCAGCCCTTTTATGCCATCAGGATTAAAGTCCGTGCCAATCAAAATGCCAACATCGATGAGCTGCTCATAAGTTAAGCCGCAATCACCCAACGTCTTGCCAAGTTCCACCACCTCAGGTACAACGTCAACGTATACCTTCTTGCTCGGGAGCCTGCGTCTGCCCGAAATAGTAACATTCCTCAACAGCTTGGGTGCACCGAACAGGAGGCTGTCGTAGTCTTGGCTTGCACAATAATCTGCCGTTCCATGTTTAGTCATGTGGGCTGCTTGGGCTTCGCCTTCACTTGGCGCCTGAACCCAGGGCAAACCCAAAAGCCCCAAGAGTTTGCGGCTATCCTCCTGCATGTAATCTTTCATGCTGGTCGCGGCTTGAGCAAACATGCGCATTTTGGCTGTGTCACCACTAACCGCAGCTTTCTCATAATTTGCGATAGCTTCCACTTTCACCTGTCTACGTCGTGCAATTTCTGCTGACTTAAGCGTTGGGGGGATGCCGTCAAAAACGTAGACCGGCTTAATGCCCATTTCTACGAGGTTGCTTGTGCGGTAGAAGAGTCCGCTTAGGTGGCTGGTGATTTTTCCTGTGCTGTCTTTGAGAGGAGTGCCGTCGGGTTGGCGTATGATTGATAGGAACTGGTAGATGGCGTTGTATGCGTCTATGGCGATGATTTTGCCGGCCAGGTC
>Ga0316628_100001787_pt1 | contig 15468 bp, 12 predicted proteins | sample OWC_Aug_M2_C1_D5_FD_207648 | JGI IMG/M metagenome (GOLD analysis project Ga0316628, IMG submission 207648) | Wetland soil microbial communities from Old Woman Creek delta, Ohio, United States - OWC_Aug_M2_C1_D5_C | ecosystem: Environmental > Terrestrial > Soil > Wetlands | place: USA: Ohio... | reverse complement strand
CGCATACGGAGATGACGGGGATGGAGGATTTCACCATGGTTCGATCCGGACCCAGAAGGACAAAATCCGCCCCCAGGGACATAGCCAGAGAGGCTTTGTGCATCACGTCCGTATGGGCAATGTCGCTGTAAGCGAAGATCACCTGCTGGACTTTATAATCGCGGACGATCTTCGGGAGCTCTTCCTCCGGAAGGATGGGGATTCCCTTTGGGTAAAAAGGACCAGACAGCTCGGGCGGAAAGATTCGGTTTTCGATCCCGGGAATCTGCGCGGCAGTGAAGGCTATGACTTCTGCGGAGGGGTCATCCCGGTAACAAACCTGAAAATTGTGAAAATCCCTTCCCGCCGCGCCCATGATGACGATTTTGGTTCGATCCATAACGAGCCCCGCGCTTATAAAACTTCGCACCAAGGGGTAGAAGCCCAAGCGAGAACATGAATCCCGCCCTTAACCCCTTCTTTTTATAGTTGGCCAAAAATGAAACCGAGTCAAGGGTTGAATGAATCGGAGAATTCAATCAAAGCAGCCTTCTGGCCAGCGCCACGGCCTCACCCGCATCCCTTCCGTACCCGTCAGCGCCGATGTCTTGGGCGAACTTCTGGTTGACCGGTGCCCCGCCCACGATCACTTTGATCTTCTCTCGCAGGCCCTTTGCTTTCAGGGCATCGATGACTTTCTTCATCTCGGGCATGGTCGTGGTCAAGAGGGCGGACAGGGCTAATACCTGCGGTTGGTAAGCTTCCACCTGGCGGACGAATTCATCGGGGGTGATGTTCACTCCCAGGTCATGGATTTCAAATCCCACTCCCCGGAGCATGATGGCCACCATATTCTTTCCAATGTCGTGCAGGTCTCCCAGCACGGTGCCGATCAGGATCTTTCCTTCATTTTCCTTTCCCCCGGCCGCCAGGTAAGGCTCCATGAGGATCAGGGCTTCGTTCATGGCCCGCCCGGCCAGCAGGACCTCGGGAATGAAGACCTCCCCGGCCTTGAATCGCTCCCCAATCGCCTCCATGGCAGGGATCATTCCTTTATGGAGAATGTCCAGAGCTTGGACTCCCTTCCCCAAGCATTCCTGGACATGGGTTTTTAGCAGGCTTTCATCGCCGGAGATAACCTCTTCTTGAATCACCCCGAAAATCCCCCCGGCGGCAGGATGGGGGGACACTCGAGCCGCCGCCGACTTCAGTTGATCAGAAGTGATAGGCCTCGTCGATCCCGCGATCAGAGGAAGTCTTCCTCCCTTCTCAATCCTTTCCCCGATGCGGAGCAACCGGTCGAAAACCGCATTGGGCGGGGTGGAATCGGCCGGCCCGAGAATCAGCCGGTCTCCGGGGGCCACGGACTTGAAGAGAGTGTCGAAAAAGGCTTCAAACTCCTCCCCGGTAGCCGTTTCCTCCAGAAGAATGCTTTCGGGGATCCCTCCCATGATGACCAGCTTGTCCCTCCACCTCCGGTAATATTCTTCTATTCTGACCCTGGTCATCGGATAAGGAGTCACCGACTCCGCCAGGTGAGCCCCGCAATCATGAATCAGGTCCATGAGGCCGAAATTCTCCCCGTCTGTATGAGTGGCCACGATCTTTCCCCTATCCCCCAAAACTTGACCGGCCTTCCTCAGCCAGGGCAGGATCTCTTTCTCAAAGAACGGCGGGTAGGTGAGCATGTCATTGTAATTGGCTCCCCAGAGGACCACTTCCGAAGGCGAATCAGCGATCACCCGAAGAACCTTCTCGAAGTAAATTCCGATCTTCTCGGCCAATTCCTGCATTTCCCGGTAGTGATCCCGGTATTCGTAGAAGAAGCGCGTGGCATCCAGCAATTCCTTCTGAATCAAATGCATGGGAGAGGCGCCGAGCGAGGGCCCGCCGGCCGCATATACTCCCCAATCTCCCAGTTGGTCCATGTACTCCTGCGCTCCTTCGTACTTGGGAAAGACCTCGATGTTCTCGAAAAGAAATCCCGCGATCCTGTAATCCTCGGGCTTCTTGATCAAGTGCTCCTGAACCCAGCCCAGGGAGGCACCGGCTTTTTTCATCTCTTCGGTCAGCCCCCCTACCGTGCGCACCATTCCCAGCGGGGTATGGTACTCGACGACCTGCAGCCCCCTCTGGTTCTCGGTCTTCACTTCAACTTTCGGGGAGAATTTCCAGCCATAGACCGACTGCTTGAAATTGAAGAGCCCGATGGATCTATGAAGGATGTCTTCCTGCCCTGAAACGTCGGCGAAGTTCGGCACCATGTGGTAACAGGCCCATCCCTCGGCGCGGGATATATCATCGGGTTTCATGCCCGCATATTTCTTCGGCAGAGTCCCCCGGAAGACATTGCCCAGCCACCAGAGGTCAAGCCGGGGAACGTAGGGAATGACATCCACCATTTCACCGCGCATCACTTTCAGAATTCTTTCCTTATGCGTTAGCATGGCTTCGGGCTCCTTTTTTCCAGGGATATTTTGAATGAACGATTATGCCGGAAAGCAAAAAAGGAAAGAGAAAATTCGGATAGATGCCGGGCTGGCTCGATGAATTCGACGCGTTCGGGCCAATCCGGAAGGGATGACGAACAAGAAACCGGGGATGGTTAATTAGCCCCCAGGCACTTCTCCATCCGGTTCATGCCTTCGATGACCTGTTCCATGGAGCAGGCATAGGTGATGCGGGCGAATCCTTCCTGGAGGAAGCCCACTCCGGGAACCAGGCCGATTCCGGCCTCTTCCACCATGGCCGAGCAGAAATCCATGGACCCTCGGATTTCCCTGCCGCCGATTTTCTTTCCGAACCAGGAAGATACTTCGGGGTAGACATAAAAGGCGCCCAGGGGAACGTTGGCCCGAAGGCCCTTCATTCCCTTCAGGCGCTCGACCATGGTCTTTCTCCGCCGGTCGAACTCCTGCCGCATCTCCTCCACCGTATTCTGGGGCCCCCGGATGGCCGCCACTCCGGCATACATGCTGGGAGTGTTGGCCCCGCTGGTGAGATGCCCCTGGATCTCGGACATGGCTTTGATGATCTCCTTGGGCCCGGCCGCGTACCCCAGCCGCCATCCGGTCATGGAATAGGCTTTGGAGAAGCCGTTCACCGTGATGGTCTGCTGATACACCTCCGGGGAGAAGCTGCCGAAAGAAACGTGCTTTTGCCCGTCGTAGATGAGTCGGCTGTAGATTTCGTCGGAGATGACATAAAACCGGTGCCGCACCGCCAGCTCGGCGATCCCCCGGAGGTCTTCTTCCTTCATGACCCCGCCCGTGGGGTTATCCGGGTTGCACAGGATCATCAACTTCGTCCGGGGGGTAACCTTTTCCTTCACCTGCTCCGGGCGGAGGCGAAAGTCATCCTTCATCCTGCGCTCGATCAGAACCGGCACGCCGTCGGCCAGCTTCACCTGCTCCGGGTAGCTGACCCAGCAGGGGACCGGGATGATGACCTCATCTCCGGGGTCCAGCAGGGCGAACATGGCTTCGATCAGCACCTGCTTGGCCCCGTTGGACACCAGGATCTGCTCGGGCTTATAGGCCAAGGAATAGGTTTCCTGGAGGTGATCACAGACTGCTTCCCTCAGCTCCGGAATCCCGGCGACGGGGGCATACTTGGTGAATCCCTTACCGATAGCCTCCTGCCCGGCTCTGGAGATGTGTTCGGGAGTGGGGAAGTCCGGCTCCCCGCTGCTGAATGCCAGGACATTCCTTCCCTGGCGGTTGAGATCCCGTATCCTTTGGGTCATGGCCTGAGTTCCCGATGGTTCGATATTCCGCGCGCGTTTGGACAAACCCATTCTTCTCTGCCTCCAGAATTATTTTGACTCATTACCACAGCGGCACACAGCCGCGCTAAAAAAAATATGCCTGCCTAGGTCCACAGCTATGGGGAACCCCTTAAGAAGGTAGTCATTGCGAGGAGCGAAGCGACGCGGCAATCTCTTTAGATTGCTTCATCCCGCCAAGGCGGGATTCGCAATGACTGCTCTGCCATTATAATCGAAAAGGGTGGGGTTCGCGGGGTAAACTTTGTCCCGGGAATCGGGGAGGGGTTAAATCATTTCCCGCATCAGCTCGCTGAGGTGCACGACCCGGGTACTCAGGCCGGCACGGCGGGCGCCGTACGCCAGCTGGATGATGCACCCGGGGCACTCGGTAGCCAGGATGTCGGCACCGGCCTTCTTGATCAGTTCCATTTTCCGGTCAAGGACTTTCATCGATTGGTCAAAATGGGAGAGGTTGTAACCTCCCGCCCCTCCGCAGCAGCGATCCGCCTCGGGGAGCTCCACAAAGGTCAAACCCGGGATCTTTTTCAGGAGGGCGCGGGGTTCCCTGGTCACCTTCTGGTAGCGGCTCAGGTGGCAGGGGTCGTGATAGGTCACTCTGCCGGAAAGGAATTTGGACGGTGTGGACTCCGGAAGATTCGCCTGCATGAATTCGCTGAAAGTCTTGACCTTCGCGGTCAGGCGCTTGGCCCTTTCCTGCAAGCCTGGATCTTCTCCGAACAATTCCGGGTACTCTTTGAGAAAAGCCGCGCACCTCCCGCAATCGGTCACCACCGCATCGGCCCCGGTCTTTTCCAGAACCTCCATGTTCTTGCGGGCCATTTCCCGGGCGGCTTCCAGGTCTCCGTATTCATAGGCCGGAGAGCCGCAGCAGCCGTTTTCCGCGATCTGAACGCTCGCCCCGGCGTGTTCCAGAACTTCCAGCGTCGCCTCGCTGACATGGGGGAGGACAAAGTTGAAGCCGCACCCCACAAAGTAGGAGACCCGCACCTTTCCGGCCCCGGCGCTGGGGGAGCGGGAGGCAACCCTTTCCCGGAAGAATTTCGTGGGAAGTTTCTCCACGATTCCTTCGGCTTTATCTAGGTCCCGGCCAAACCAGTTTAGGATCCCCATGGCCCGGGCGAGCCGGGCGGCCCCGGAGTTCTTGCTCACTGCGGCCAGCCGAACGTACGAGGAGAGCCGGGAATGATCCGGCAGGAGACGATGAAATAGGAAGCGCAGGATCCTGGGCTCCCCGACCCTTTTCAGGTATTCCGCCCGTCCGGCGATTACATTTTTATCCGTGCGCACGGCGGGAAAACAATTGGTCACGCAGGCCTTGCAGAGCAGACACTCGAAGAGGGGATCCTTGAAGTCCTCGTTCATCTCCAGGGTGCCTTCCACCAGTTTGCGCACGTGCACGTTGTGCCCGCGGGCCACGTTCCGCTCGTCTCCGGTCACCTCGAAGATGGGGCAGTGGGGCTGGCAAAAACCGCACCGGTTGCACTTGGAGACTTCATCGTACACCGCTTTCAATGCATCACTCATGGCCATCCTCGATCCGTAGCTCTTTAAAATCCTGAAACCTGAATCCTGTTTCCTGATTCCTGAAACCTCATTCCTAAATCCTGAAACCTGATTCCTGAATCCCGAATCCTGTATCCTGACTCCTGTAACCTGGGACCTGAGACCTGATATCTCTTCTTTCACAGGATCGGGGGGAAAACCCCGGTGGGGTCAAGTCTCTCCTTTATGGGCTGAAAAGCCAGTTGATGCAAGGAGGGCTCCACCCTGGCGCCCCAGCCCTGGAGAAGGCCGCGATGAACCAGGACCGGGGCCACGTATCCGCTCCCTGCCGGAATCAGGTCCCGGAGATCTTTTGCAAGGTCTCCCGCTTCTTTCTCCTGGACTCCTTCGACATACAGGAACATGACTCCACTGGAGGCACAGAGGGCAGCTTTTCCCAGGAGGCCATGATCGTGGAGCAGCCTCCGCAGCGCCACGAAAATCCGGGGCCCCTCAACGATAGGCACGGAAATCCTCAAGAAAAATGGATCTCTCCACGATCTGACGGGATCCACCGCGGACCGGATTCCCTCAATCATCATGTCTCTCCCGGTCCTTGCACCCCCCAGCCCTCCGAACTCGCCCGCCAGCTTCAGGAGATCCCGGTTCTGCCTCTCCACGGCCAGGCCGTGGCCTTCAAAGCCGATCATCACCCGGAAGCGGATCCCGGCTGTATCGGAAACGCCCGGGCCTCCGGCGAGACCCGTCACCACGACCGCGGAGGGGAGCAGAACCGACGAGCGGAGGGCGGCCAGGAATTTTTCCAGCCCCTCCCGGGTTTCAAAGACCAGGTCGCAGACCGAAGAAGCATCCGGCAGGGGATACACCCGAACGGCCACGGAGGTCACCAGGCAAAGGCTTCCCGCGGATCCGATCAGGAATTTGGTGAAGTCATATCCGGAAACATTTTTGACGGTCTTTCCTCCGAAGGCAATCTCCCGCCCCCGGGAATCGATTCCCCGGACCCCGAGCACGAGATCACGGAGAGTTCCATAGCGGAGCCTCATGGGACCGGAGGAGTTGGCCGCATACGCTCCGCCGATGGTCGCCCGGCTGGACCAGGGCGGGTCCAGGGGGAGAAAAAATCCTTTCCCCTGGCCTGACAGAAATTCGTTGATCTGATCCAGGGTCATGCCCGCAGAAACCTCCAGGTTGAGGTTCAGCGGATCGAAGTCCAGAACCTTGCCCATTCCGGTGGTGTCCAGGGCCAGATCAACGCTCTGCGGCAGCACGCCCGCACTCAGGCTTGTCCCTCCTCCGCAGGGGAAAACAGTCTGCTTGGCCTGAAAAGCCTGAGCCAGAATCTCCCGAGCTTCCTTTTCCCTGTCGGGTTTCTGCACCTGCTTAAATTGAACGCCCAGAGATTGCAGGCCCCAGACCCCCGGGGAGAGGCCCCCTGAATCACCCGGCAGGCTCGCGGGGAAATTTATATCGGGCGCCAATCTCTTTTCTCCTTTCTCCCCACCCGAATCCCCTCATCAAAAAAGAGGTCGGATGGCGGGTAAGCCCATCCCTCATCAGGCCCGAGGGATCACCTTTCCCGGATTACAGACCCCTTTGGGGTCGATGGCTGTCTTGAGGTTTTGCATCATCTCCAGGTCTGAATCCCTGAATACCAGGGGCATACCTTCCAGCTTTTCCGTGCCGATCCCGTGCTCCCCGCTGATTGTCCCGCCCAGTTCAGCACAGATCTTGAGAATCTCCATCCCGGCCCGGTGCACCCTTTCCATCTCTTCTTTATTCCGGTCGTCGAAAAGGATGAGGGGATGCAGGTTGCCGTCTCCGGCATGAAAAACATTCCCCACAGCCAGATTGTATTTTTGACCGACCTTCTTCACCGCCGACAGGGCCGCGGGGAGCTTCGTGCGCGGCACGGTTCCATCGCAGACCAGGTAGGAGGGGGCGAGACGGGCCACGGCCCCGAAAGCTCCGCGGCGGCCCGCCCACAGGTCAGCCCGCTCCGCGGCGTCCTTGGCCCGGCGCGTGCTGACGACCCCGTTCTTCCGGCAGATCTCCAGAATCCTCTGGGCTTGTTCCTCCATCCCGTCCGAGAGACCATCCAGCTCGATGATGAGCACTGCCTCGGCGTCCAGGGGGTAACCCGCGTGCATGGATTCCTCCACCGCGCGGATCATCATGTTATCCATGATCTCCAGGGTTGCCGGGATGATTCCTTCCGAGATGATATCGGAGACGGTCTGGCCGGCATCTTCCAGGTTTTTAAAGATGGCCAGCATGGTCAGCACCCGCTCAGGGGAGCGCATGATCCGCACCAGGATCTTGGTGGCGATTCCCAGGGTCCCCTCGGACCCGACCAGGAGCCCCAGAAGATCGGGTCCCGGGGGGTCCACGGCCTTGCTTCCGATCCAGGCTTTCTCGCCGTTGGGCCAGACCACTTCGGCTCCGAGGATATGGTTGCTCGTGACTCCGTACTTGAGGCAGTGGGGACCGCCCGCATTTTCCCCGAAGTTCCCCCCCAGCGTCGAAACCTTCTGGCTGGCTGGATCGGGCGCATAGTAATAACCCAGGGGCGCCAAGGCATTTTGCAGGGTCAGGTTATAAACCCCCGGTTCGATCATCGCTCTCTCGTTCGGGAGGTCGATCTCCAGAATCCTGTTCATCCGGGAAAGCTCGATCACCACCCCCCGGTTCAGAGGGACGGTCCCCCCGCTGAGGTTCGTCCCCGACCCCCTGGCCACATAGCTGATCCCTTCCCGGTGGAGGAACTTGACCACCTGGGTCACTTCCTCGGCCGTCCGGGTGAAGACCACAAAGCTGGGGATCTCCTTGTCCAACCCGGCATCGTATTCAAAGACCGCCAGATCTACCTCCTTCCAGAGGACATTGGGGGCACCCACGATTTCCTGCAGCTTTTTGAGGATTTGATCTCTTTCCATGAGAATAACCTTATTCCGGCACGGGATTTTTTCGTTTGCTAAACTTGTCGCTCAAACGGAATCTCTTTACGCTTACCTGCGGACAAAAAATAAAACCCCGCCTTCTATCGGCAAGGCTGGGGTTGGGGAATTTCTTTCATCAGCTCCTCCGAATTCGGGCAGGAGAAGGCCAAAATGATAAACGAAAATAACACCGCAAGGGGCAAAAAACAAGGATTATTTTGAAAGCCGGCCGGCGGGCTGATATAATCAGAAATCAAACCACAGAGGTCACAGAAAATCAAGAAAAGGAATCATGAAATCTGAAAAGCATTGGCATATTGGAATAATGGAATGATGGAATAATGCGTAGGGAAATGAACGAAAAGAATCCAACATTCCAATATTCCATTATTCCAGCATTCCAATTTTTTTGCTCTGTGGTTCATATCTTTCTCTTCATCTTCGGAGAGCGAAGAGACGCTCATGATTTCCTATGCGATGGAAAAGACTGTACCGGGGGAGGAGGAGTGAGTCGTTTCTCAAGCGTCCTGGGGATTTTCGCTTTCTTAATTATTTTTTCGGCTCCCATGGGGTTCAGCCAGGAGTCGGGAAAGGTCAAGTCGCTGAAGGTGACGAGTCCGGCCTTCGAAAATAATAAAACCATTCCCTCAAAATACGGGTGCGACGGGATCAACGTGAGCCCCGCGATCCGAATCGACAATATCCCCTCCGGAGCAAAATCCCTGGCCCTGCTTTTCGATGATAAAGACGCCCCCCGGAAAACCTACGTCCACTGGATTCTTTGGAATATCGATCCATCGGTGAAAGAGGTCGTGGAAAATTCGGTTCCCGAAGGCGCGGTCCAGGGCCTGAACGACTTCAAGAAGAACACCTATGGAGGCCCCTGCCCCCCAACCCGGCCGCACAAGTACGCATTGATTGTCTATGCCTTGGATGTCCGTTTGAATCTGGATCCCAAATCAGGGAAGGCAGACCTGGAAAAGGCCATGGAAGGACACATCATCGCCCAGGGGCAATTGACGGGAGTTTACAGGCGGGAAAAGAAAAAGTAGTCAAAGCAGGGGCGTGAAAGAGGGTTTGTTGGTCGGACGGTCTTTAATTCCGCATTCCGAATTCCGCACTCCGAATTTGGTCTATCCTTTCCTTGGCTTTCTCCCTGGCCCCGGAGGGCCGGCGTAGGTCTGGACGATTTCCATGAACCGCCCGGCCTCCGCCCCTTGGATCTCCAGATTCATATCCTTCCAGTGCCTTCTTCGAACGGCCACCCGGCAAAACTCACTTGCTTTCCCTCGAATCCGGTTGGCCGCATTCTCTTCTCCCATGGCCCACAGTTGACCCGAGGGAAGAAAAAGTTCCAGCCGTAAGGGAGAGTCGGGCATCGGGATTCCATTCACCTGGTAGGCAAAGGACCGGGCCATGTAGGCCAGGAGCGCCACGTGGCGGAGGCGGTCGGTATCCTCCGGGTCCACTCCGAGCGCATCAAAGCAGTCAAGCCCGTGGGCCCAGGTTTCCATCAGGCGGGCGGTGGCAAAGGCCTTGGCTCCCATGGGGCGGGCAAACCAGGGGATTCTCTGTTTGGGATCGCACTTCGCCAGTTCTTCCATCATGATGGATCGGGCGCTCCGCCACCAGGGGAGGAGTTGGGAGCACTTCATGGCCCGCCCCTTTTCCACGCCGATCTCCGTGAACCTAAACAAAACCTTGGCGGCGATTTCCAGGGGGGTGTTATCTCCCCGCATGAGCGCCGTGGCTACCTCATCGATGTGGGCGATATGGGAGAGCGAATCCCTCACCCTCCATCCTTCGGCCGGTGTGGGCAGGTGCCACTGGGCTTCCGTCAGGGTGGATAGAAATTGGTCCAGGGCCTCCTGTTCGGCTTTCAGGTCAGCGAGGATCTCTTGCATAGGGGAAATCTCCCGGGAATCTGCAAAAAGATAATGGTCCTATTCATTGCCGGGAGCAGGGGCGGTTCGCCTTCGGCCCGAGCTCAGGCCGGGGGCGAACCGCCCCTACACGCAAGTCTCATACGCATCCCGGTCCTCCACCATCGAAGGGGAGGGCGATTGTTTGCGATTAGAGGGGTTCGAAGTGATCGATATCCAGAATGGTATTCGTCGTTTCCCTGGCAAAGACCGGCTTGACCTTCAATCCAATCTTCACCTCTTCCGCCGGGATCCCTTCCAGAATGTGGACCATGGGGGTGTCGGCCCCCCCCATTTTTATCATGGCCAGGATAAAGGGAGCTTTGCGGGGCAGGTGCCTGTCGTTGTACCGGACGACCGTGTAGTTCGTCACCTCCCCCTCGTTTTTCAAATCCACCCAGTTCTCCCGCACGTCCTCCATGCAGAGGGCGCAGGTCTGCCGGGGAGGGACAAAGACCTTGTTACAGGTCTTGCACTTTACCCCCAGGATCTTCTTCTGGTCCCGGAGGGCGGTGATAAACCTGGAACCCACTTTCCCCGCAAAGTAGGTGTAGGGGAGGGCCATTTTCCCCTCCACGGTGAAACAATCGGATCGATCAAAATCCTCCGGCATCTCTCCCTCCTTTATTCAAAAACCATTTCACCGCAGAGTAAAAAAATGGAATATTGGAATATTGGAATGTTGGGTCTTATCATCCATTTCCCTACCCATTATTCCATCATTCCATTATTCCAATGTTCCAATTCTCTTCAGATTCCATCATTCCAATTTTCCATCCTTTTTCTCTGCACTCTCTGCATGCTCTGTGGTGAATCGTCTTTATTCGTCGATTTCGAAATGCTGAATGTCGAAGATGCTGCCCGTGCGGCGCTCGGCCCACACGGGACGCAGGCGGGTTCCCTTCTCCTGACCCCATGCTTCCTTGACCTGAAAAATCTGGTCCCTTCGCAAAAGGTGCCAGAAGGTTTCATGGCCCTTGCATCCGTCCAGGAGCACATGGATGGAACCGTAAGGAGTCTCCCGGGTCTCTCCGGTCAGCGGATCGGGGCTGGCATAATAAACCACGTCTAAGACCACGAGATGGCCTTTGGGGCCCACTTCCTTCCACCCCGTCGACCGGACCCGGCAGGGGGCGCAGACTTCCCTCGGGGGGAGCTGCAAGCGGCCGCACTGGGGACACTGGTTGGCCAGGATCTTCTTCTCTTTCAGGGCCTTGAGAAACTTGCCCATGACCGGGCCGGTGGCGAACTTCTGATTCACCGAAATGGTCTTCCGCAGAACGACCAGCTCCTGCTCCGCCGCCTTTTCCCCGGGGGGAACGTAGGGGGCGAAGATCTCTCCCAGCTTCAGGGCCAGCTTGGCATCCCCCGCGATGGCCGCCTTTCCTGCGCTCAGCAGACTCATGGCGTCGGTCTTTCCCAGCATAAGAGCCACCCAATCCGGAGCCTGGGCCTGGAGTTTCACGGTCAGGTTTCCGGCAAGTCCTTCCTTGACGGCGCACTTCCCTCCCTGGATGACCGCGGTCCACTTCCCCCCCGCTTCTCCCCCGATGTCATACCCGATGGAAACGTCCAGGCCCGCAGCCCCCGCGGGCTGGAACCTCTTTTCCAGGGTGCCGAACATGTCCAGGATGGATTCCTTGGTGGTCAACTCTTTTTTGGGGAGGACGTACTTGCGGAACATCTTGCCCGTCTTGGCCAGAGCCCCGAAGTCCCCTTCCACCTTGAACTTGCCCGAGCTGAAGGCCTTCATGGCATCCACCTTCCCCAGGTTGATTCCCACGAAGGTCTCCCCATCGGTGGTAGTGACGGTCGCGCAACCGGAAAGGTCGGGAGCCTTCTCGATCTTCATCTTCTTATCCTTGACCGTCAGTTTCCATCTCCCTTCCCCCTGGATGTCATACCCAAAGGAGGCGTCGATGCCCTCCGCGCCTTCTGCCCGGAAGCGTTCGGGCATGGTATTGAAGAGGTCTTCCACTTCCACGCCGAAATATTCGCTCATATCATTCCCCCCATCCAGTCAGCTCTTTTTCCAGAAGGAAGAGGACCGTCCACATCGTGCCGCCGAAACCCGAGGCCAGGGCGTGTTTTACCGGTTTGGGAACCTGATGCCGCCCCGCATCCCCGCGAACCTGCAGGGCCGCCTCGGCCACCCTAACCATGGCCGTTGCCCCGATGGGGTTGGCGGACACAACCCCCCCCGATGGGTTGATGGGAATCTTTCCCCCGATCATGGTCTCCCTGTTTTCCACCAGTTTCAGATGTTCATCTCCCTCGAGGAGGAAAAAATCCCGCAACCACTCCAGCCCCCACCAGGCCGACGGGTCGTACATCTCGAAGACGTCAAAATACTCCAGAGGGTCCCGGATTCCGTTCCTCGCGAACAGCTCGCGCGCCGCAAAGCGATGGGTCATTTCCACTGGTTCCAGCCCGAAAAGGTTGAAAGACTCTTCCCGGTGAACCGTGATGTGGTCCCGGATCCAGACCGGCTTCCTGGAAATTTCCTTGGCCTTCTTCTCTTCCGCCAGGATGAGGGCGCAGGCCCCGTCGGACTGGGAGCACATGTGGATCAGGCGCAGCTCCCCCACCAATTTAGGTGAGTTTTCCATCAGGCTTTCGATTTGGTCGAAGTCCAGCCCGAAAGCGCGGTGGGAGTTCGAGTTCAGGCAGGCGTGTTTGTCCATGATGATCCGGTGGGTCATGGCCGCGCGCTTGGCCCGGTCCTCCCCGAACTCCTTGATCATCCTTGCGGCCGTATAGCCAGTCAGCGCTCCGGTCTGCAGGTTCTTGGCCCACAGGGCGTCGGCCATGTTGGTGATCCCGCCCGTAGTGTGCCCCTCCTGAAGCTTTTCAAACCCGATGGCCATGACTACGTCGTACATGCCCGAGGCTGCCAGGTTATCCGCCGCAGCTACCAGGGTGGAGCCCGTCGTCCCTCCGGTGGTGATCCGGTAGCCATCCTTCCCGTATCCCCCCGTGCCCAGCACATGCCACAGGTCCGGCTGGTAGATCATCTCGAAGAGCTCCATGTTCCCATGGACCACGCAGTCCACCTCCCGGATGGAGATCCCGGCATCCTTCAAGGCCAGCCGGACCGCCTCCTGGATCATCTCCGGCTGGCTCACGTCTTCCCGGTGGCTGGAGTACTGGGTCTGGCCGATGCCTACGATCCCCACATTCCGATTCTTCTTCCGATGTGCCATCGATACCCCCCAATCAAAAACCGTAAGGAGTGAGTGGTAAGGAGTAAGGAGTTTCCGAACTTATTTCTCCAGAATCACCACCGCGTGATGCTGCCCGGCCGCGCCGGTGGTCCCATGGGCTAAGGCCTTTCGGATTCCATCCGCCTGCCGCGATCCGGCTTCCCCGCGGAGCTGGGTGACGGCTTCCGCAGCCCGTGCCAATCCTCCGATCATGACCGGGTTTCCGTTCAGCATCCCCCCGGACAGGTTCACGGAGTGTTTCTCCATCCACCCCGCATCGATCCAACGGCCTCCCTTTCCTTCTTCACAGAGCCCGATCCCCTCCGCCCACATGGGAAGCTGGTAGGCCACGGCATCGTTCAACTCAAACAGATTGATGTCTCTTCTGGGATCTTTGATTCCGGCCATGCGGTAGGCCTTCTCGGCCGCTTTTTTTAGGGAAAAATTGGAGTCCAGGTCCTTGTCCCCCAGGAAATAGGTGTCCATGCAGTTGCCGAAACCGGAGATCCAGACGGGCTTGTCCGTGAATTCTCTGGCTCTTTCTTCATTGCTCAGGAGAAAAGCCACGGCCCAATCGGTCACCGGGTAGTGGTGCATCTCCCGAACTGGGTCCGCCAGCATGGGGGATTTCATGACCTCTGCCTCGGTCACCATTTTATTCTCCCGGGCATAGGGGTTCCGGGCTCCATTCTTCCGCGAGCGAACGACGATCCGGGCCAGGTGTTCCTCCCGGATCCCCGATTTGGCCATGTAGGCCCTGGCCTGGAGGGCATTCACATTGGTGAAGTCCATCCCCAAGGGGCGGCAGTAAAAGGGGTCGAAGGCCAAATTGGTGCACATTCGCCGGCTCTCGGACTGCGACTCCTTGCAGTGACCCGCCAGGAGGACCACCTCATCATGGCCGGAAAGAAGGCAGGCCATGGCGTAGCCCAGGCCGTTGATCCCGTCCTGGGCCATCTTCTCTTCGCCCCGGTAATGGGCCCCCACCACGTCGGTCATGGCGTTGTCCGAGATCGTCCGGGCATCGAAGACATCATCGGAGCAGGTGACCACGTTGCGGATGCCTTTCTTCAGATCAAAAGTCACTCCGGTCTGCTTCAGGATCTGCTCCACGCAGTCAAAGACCATACCCTGAAATCTTTTGTACCAAATGTCCGGTTCGTTCTTGATCTGGGCTACGGCACAGATCGCAACCCTTCTCGGCATAAAACCCCCCTTTGATTTCGGATTGCGGATTTCGGATTGCGGATTGAAAAACCATCTGTTTTTGTCTCTTCAATCCGCAATCCGCAATCGCCAATCGGCAATTATAGGTAGCAGTTCCAAAAATCCCCCCGCTTAACGGCGCGGAGGATCGAGTCCTTATTCCGTTTGGCTTCCAGCTCGATCCACGCCCGGCCGATTCCCTCCCGGCTGTGGGAGTCATCGGCCGCGATCTTGGGGAAGGGGATCTCGGGGATCTCCCACGCTTGGCAGCGGAACCCCTTGGAGGTGATCTCCACCGCGTCCAGGGGGAACATCTTGGTCACCGCCTGAATCCGGTCCAGGACCTGTTCCCGGGAAAGGTTATAGTCTTCCAGATGATTGAAGATGTGCAAAACCTCTTTCTCTCCCTTGATCCGGCTGACATGAACGTATCCTTTCACAAAGACCGTCAATTCCACCCCGGGAAAAAGGATCATGTCCGAGTTCACCCTTTCATAAATCCCGTTGGCCTCCGGCTTCAACAGATAATCATGATCCGTGAAGGCGATAAAATCGAACCCCTTCTCTCGGTAGGCATCAGCCACTTCCCGGGGAGTTAGCTTTCCATCCGAACAGGTCGTGTGAATATGCAGGCCTCCCTTGAGCAGCATCAGCAAAACCACTTCTCTTTAAAATTCGAAATTCGAAATTCGAAATTCGAAATTACCATTTATTTGAACCCTTCCCCCAGGAGATTCAGGGCGATCTTTCGGCGCTGCATCTCCGACGTGCCGTCCCGCAGATCGCCCAGCTTGGCATCGCGGTAAAGCTGTTCCGCTTTGCAGCCTCTCAGGAAACCATGCCCCCCGTGGATCTGGACGGCGTTGGCGGCACACCAGGTGGCGGACTCCGATAAAAAGAGCTTGGCGATGGAAAGGTCGGAGCCCGCA
>Ga0316628_100001786_pt1 | contig 15473 bp, 7 predicted proteins | sample OWC_Aug_M2_C1_D5_FD_207648 | JGI IMG/M metagenome (GOLD analysis project Ga0316628, IMG submission 207648) | Wetland soil microbial communities from Old Woman Creek delta, Ohio, United States - OWC_Aug_M2_C1_D5_C | ecosystem: Environmental > Terrestrial > Soil > Wetlands | place: USA: Ohio... | reverse complement strand
TCCGGAAACATCGCCTGGGCCCGGGGTCCTCCAGACTGAGAAAGGCGCGTTCCTGAGCTCGGTGTCCGCGTACCAGCGGAGCGCAACGCATCCGTCGGTCTCCTCCGCCCTCAGAGAGCCGATCATGACGGGAGTCCCCGTGCTGACCACGCTCAGGGAGTCGATGTACCAGCCCTGCCCCTGGATGTAGTCAGTGTTGCTCACGAACCTAAACCTCAAGTTGATCGCACAGTTCGCGTACTGGGCGAGCGAATACTCTGCCCTCTGCCACTCCGTGCTGGTCCCCGAGAACACGCGCCTGGACTCTATGGACGGCTCCCTCTGAGCCATGAGCAGGTAAGGATAGCCGTCCATCGGAGTGATCTGCTTCCAGTCACCGCCGTTAACGGATATCTCCACGAACCCGCCGTCGTAGGCCCACAGCGTGTCGGCCTGCGCGTCGATCCAGTAATAGAAGACGAGCCGGCCCTCCTTGCCGACCAGCACCACGGGAGTCTCCAGGGCTCCGTCGTGCCTCGAAGAATACCGCCCGTAATCCTCCTTCAGGCAACCCCAGCTCTTGGTGCCTTCGTACACTTTTCGGGAGGTCAGATGCCAATCGTCGGCCCATCCTGCGCGAACAGAATAGTGCCGCCAGCCTACCGGCGCTTCCATGTTGTCTGCCAGTCCAACCTTGTCGCCGATACCTATGAGAGTGCTGTCCTGGGTGGAATACCCGTTGGCGCAGGAGGCCGCGACATCAAACCAGGCCCCGTATGGATCCAGCGTCAAGGTGTCGGCGACAACGAAGCGGAACGGCAGCTCGCATGTCCGCACGACGCCTGTTCCCATGGGGCCGAACGAAGTGGTGGAATTGATCATGCTGATGCAGGATGAACGGGGCCACAACGTGGCGGTGACGTCAGGCGTGTAGCTCCCGTCGTTCCTGAGGACGAGGCTGACGCTGACGGTGTCTCCGGGGTCAACGTTGCCGTCGCCGTTCCCGCCGCTCTCGGTCACCGCGTAGCTGACCACGCTCAGAAGAGGGCCCTGCGTCACCCACATGTTTGCGTACGTCCCGTCGCCGAACTGTTCGATGTCGAACACCCTGACGTAGGAATCACGTCCGGAGTAGGAAATGCTGCCAGGAATGGTCTCGAAGCCGAACGTGGTCTTGCCGGACGTCCCGGGGAAGGGATCTCCGGCGTCGCCGCCGTTGATCCGGTTCTCGAGCTGCCAGTTGCCGTCGGCCTGCTCCAGAGCCACCTTGTAGTGGTAGGGATCGTCGTTGTTGGGCCGTGTCTCGTCGACGTGATAAATGAGGAGCCCTCCTGCCGGCAGCGATCCGTCAAACCCGATCTTCTCCCGTCGTTCCACCATGAAATATTCGGTGGTGATGGTGTCGCTCTTCCAGAGTCTGTAGGCGACGGGGTCCACTTCGGCGGGAGGCAGGAAGACTCCCGTGGCGTTCTGGGTCAGGACGGTCGGAGTCACGAAGCCGGCCCTGACCTTGCTCCACGCGTCGAGGTGCCCGGGCTTGAGCCCGAGCTGGTTCCATGAGCCCGTGGCCATCAGCGACCAGCCGCCCAGACCCATCGAGCTCATGTCGGTGTCGTACAGGTCCACGAGGTTCAGGCAGTGCCCGAACTCGTGGCAGTACACGCCGAGCAGCCCGTTCTCAGGCTCCATCGCATAGGGAAACAGCTTGACGCCGTCCAACGTCTGCTCATAGAACAGAGCCCACTTGTGTGAATGGATGTCGTTTGTGTCCAGAGTGCTTTCGTAACCAGGACCGGCGTGCACTATGAACAGCGCGTCCACGTATCCGTCGTCGTCCCCGGAGTCGGGCACGCCGTCGGGGCCGTCGTTGTCAAAATTGGAGTAGTTGACCTCGTAGTCGGCCGCAGTCACGGCGTCGAGCGCGAGGCCCTGGGCGTTCATCGGGTAGTAGCCGAATCCCCTCTTCCCGGCCACGTAGAAGCTGTACTCGTGCGGCATTCTGAGCCATCGCGTCGCGCTGCCGGTCACGTCCAGCATGCCGTGCGAATTCTCGAGGTAGTAGTCCCTGAGGCTCCCTCCGGGCCTGGTCCCTCGGCTGAACAGCAAGTCCTCGAAGTACGACGGAGGATAGTGGACCGTGTCCGCCTGGTTGTCGACGAAGTCCGCGAGGATGACGATGGCCCTGAGGTTCCTGGGTTGGGACTGACTCAACGGGAACGCTCCCTCCGACAGGCCAGGTGGCGGAGACGGCGCGTTGAGCCCGCGCTCGGCCGCGTCCTTCTCGAGTGGCACCCGGCCCTCGACGTACTCCGACAATCTACCGTCTGCGCGGAGTCGCTCGATCAGGTCCGGTCTCACGCACACGGCCGCGGCGGTCGACACAAGACACACGGCGACGGCGACCGCCACGGCTGCCGGCGTAATCACTCTGGGGCAGCCTGGCACTCGCGCGGACCCCTTCAGTCGGCGAGCAAACTCACTGACGCTCAATCTCACGCGCGTCGCCGCGCCCTCCGCCTTCATCGCGCGTCGTCTCCCAGCAACAGGACCTTCTTCTCCGACCGCTTCCCGTCGGACTCCATCACCACGAAGTAGATTCCGGGGCACAGCTGACTGCGAACGCCCCGAGGCGCTTCCCAGGTCAACGTGGACGCGGCCCCGGAGGCTCTCCCGGACGCCAGTTCCGTCACGAGCCTTCCGCGCACGTCGTAGAGCGCCAGACTGTACCCAGTCCCCGGCTGTCGTGCGAAGAACGTGATGTTGAGGAACCCTCTCGAAGGATTCGGCCACACGGCCAGCGCCTCCGTCACGGGCGCGGCAGGCGGCGCAAAAGCCACGACCAGAGGGCCGAACATCGTCTCGTTCACCGCGCCTCCCTCCCACACGCCCAGGTAATACAGGTAGGTCTTGCCGGCCTCGGCGCTCGCGTCCAGGTACTGCGTTGAACCATGAAGAGGCTCATCGGTCAGCTTGCGCAAGGCGCCTCCCTGATTTTCTTCCCTGAAAATATCGAAGAGGGCAGGCGGCCCGTCCGAAACGGTCTGCCACTGCAGCAGGACTCCTTCGGCCTTACACTCAGCGTGGAAGTCGAGGAGCTCAACGTCCACCGGGACCGGCGCTATCCCAAGCTTGTAGTAGATCTCGAAATTGGAGGTCCGGTTGTCGGCCCACAGCACGTGTGCGTTCCCGGCGCAGTCGGCCACCACGGACGCGTCCCACGAGGTATAGATGTCGTCCGTCAAGCGCGTGTCCGTGGGGTCCCAGCCAGGCCCGTCGCTGTCCGTGACCCTCCTGTAGTATATTTCCTCGTTGCCGTCCCGGTAGTCCTCCCACACGATGTGCAAGTTGCCGTCGCAGTCCACGGCCGCAGAAGGGTTCGCGGAGACCGCCGAATCGTGCGTCACCCTCTTTTCGTTGCCCCACCCCACGCCCCTCAGGTAGCGGCGAAAGTAGATGTCGAAATAGCCATGCCTCTTGTCGGACCAAACGACGAAGACGTCCCCGTTGGCGTCGGCCGCCAGCGAGGGACTCCACGCGATCGCGTAGCTGAAGCTGACCCTGGTCACGTCGCCCCAACCCCCAGGCTCCGAGAACCCCCGGTAATAGACCTCGTTGTTCCCGCTGACGTTGTCGCTCCACGCCGTGTGGACTCGGCCGAGGGCGTCCACACAGACGCAGGGGTTGCTGCAGATACCCGTGGAAGCGCTCACGTTGACCGGCTCTCCGACCCAGCCGAAGTGCCACTTGCGGTAGAAGACGCTGTACGTGAGCCCGGTCTTCTGTATCCATACGACGTGGGCCGACGTGTCGGGCCCCGCCGCGACGGACGCGTTGGTGCAGGCGTACAACGGGACGCTGACGCCCCCCGAGTCGGCCAGGAAGCTCGAGTCGGGCAGGAATCGCGCGAAATCTATCGTAGTGACGGGACCGTCGGAATCCTCGGTCCAGGTCACAAACACGGAGCTGTCGCTCAGGAGGGCTATCGCGGGGTCGCGGGAGACGCCGCTGTTCCAGGTAATTCGTCTCGGCTCAGCCGGAAAGGCGGTCAGGGTATCGAACCTCAGGTACATGATTTCGTAGTTGCCGGGGGTGTCGTCGTGCCAGACGGCGTGCACCATGCCCGAGGAATCGAACGCGACGCACTTGGCGTTGGAGGGGGAAAGGCCCGACCGTCCCGTGGTGTAGGTGATCTGTTTGTCCGGACACCAGCCGGCGTAGGAACAGGGGGCAAGCGCGGAGAGCAGCACGGCGGCCGGCGGCGCCAGCGTGAGAGCCCGGCGAAGGGTCAGGGACAGGTACTCGCGAGGCCTCATGTCAGGCACCTCCAGACCCAGCCCCCGGAAGGAATTTGACGAGACTGCGACAAGCCCGGCTTCGTTGTCCGATAGGAAGAAGTCGACCACCCGATTCCCAACCACTCCAACACCCTAAGTCAACTCCTTCCTCAGCGCCGGGCCCGCACAGGGCACAGGCTCTAATACAATTCTAGCTCAGTTCCGGCCGATGTCAAGGAACTAGGGGCCCGGCGACCGGCGCAACCGCCGCGCCGCCCTCCCGACCGTGTCCCTAAGCTTCTGCTTCTCGTCAGGTTGCGGCACCCCCAGCAGCCACACCAGGACGAAGAAGACCAGCGAGCCGGCGGCCTTCACGCCGGCACCGCCGACCCCACCGAGCGGAACCGCCAGAAGGCCGGCGAGAGTCATTCCACCCGCGGCCAGGATCTTCGTCATCCGCACGAGCTCGTACGGCAGCGGAAACAGCCTTCTCAGGACGAGCACCAGGTACAGCACGACCACGGCGAACGCCACTGCAGTGGACAGCGCCACCCCCATGGCACCCATCCGGGGAATGGCGGGAATGCTCAGGCCGATCTTCACCAGCGCCCCGAGCGTCATGGCCACTGACACGTGGAACGTTCGTTCCCTGAGATAGACGCCCACGACGACCACGCTGGCCACTCCATACAGCGCGAAGCCAAACCCGATGAAAGGCACCAGCAGCCCGGCGTTCGCGTACGCAGGTCCGGCAATCACTCTTGTGATGTCCACGATGGTGGCGGAGAGGGCCACCAGTGCCCACGTGCTCACCAGAACGAAATACGTGAGCACCCTGGCGTAGAGACGCCGCGCGTCGGCCTGCCCCGAGACCCTGAACATGAACGGCGTCCAAGCAGTCAGGAACGGCGTCACGAGGAACACGTTCAGCACCGACGCGAACTTGAACCCGACTCCGTAGGCGGCGACCATGGCCAGCTCCCCGAAGGTGCGCAGGAGGTACCTGTCCGACTGGTTCAGCGCCCAGACGGCAAGGCCGCCGGGTATGAGGAACGCCCCGAACCTGAGCGCCCGCAGGGCGACTTGTCTGTCGATTCGAGGCCTCCAGTATTTCAGCACCACGGGCGAGAGAAGCGCGAGCCCAATCGCCGTGCCCGCGAGCGCTCCTTCCAGCACGCCGATTGCACCGCGTCCTGCACGCACCACCAGGTACAGCGACACCATGAACGTGCTCACGAGCCGCACCACCGAGATGAACACGAACACGCCGGCCCGTTTGTCCATCCTGAGCAGGTCGAGCGGCATCCTGGAGGCCACGGTGAGAAAGTTGGTGAGACACACGACTACGAACGCGTACTGCCACGCCCTCCCTCCAAACACGAGGGTCGACAGCGGACCCGAGAACGCGACGCACGCCGCGGTGACAAGCGCAGAGAAGGCGACGAGGAGGTTGAACACGGTGTAGACCAACGTCCGCCTGCCGGCCGCCTCCCTCTCCTCGGGATAGAACCTAAAGAATGCGGAAGTGAGACCCAGCTCCGAGAACACGAAGAGGAGAAGCCCCAGCATCTCGGCCAGGAAGACGACGCCGTACTGGGCCTGCGTGAGCACTCTTGCCAGAATGGGGAGCAGGAAGAAACCGGCCAGCTGCGTGGCCAGAGCCCCTATGCCGTAGACGCCGGACTGCTTGATCAGCTCCGCTATTCGCTCGCGGGGCTCGGGCGGGATCTCGACGGGGGCCGAGGGCGAGACGCTGCTGTCTTGAGTCGAAGGGTTCCCCGGGCGCGGGGCCGGATCGTCTTTCACTTGCGGACCCCGCCGCACACCCTGACCACCAGCAGCGTGAGGTCGTCGGTGAGCTCCTCGCTGCCGACGAACCCGGTGACCGACCTCTCCACGCAGTCCACTATGTCCTTTGCCGTGAGGGACTGCGGGAACGAGGTCAGCAGGTCTCTCAGCCGTTCTTCGCCAAACTGCTGTCCCCTGGGGTCTTCGGCCTCGGTCACGCCGTCGGTGTACAACACGACGACCTGGCCGGGACACAGCTTGATGGTGTACTCAGTGAAGGCGGCGTCCCTCATGACGCCGAGCACGAGGTCGCTGTCGCTCAGGAATCGCGTCCCGTCTTTTCCGTCTACCAGGATCGGGTAGCAGTGGCCGGCATTGCAGTAGGTCAGAGTCATGAACGACGTGTCCAGAAGTCCGAGGAAGAAAGTGGCGAACTGCTCGGCCGACCTCATGTCCGCGACGAGGGAATTCAGCGTGGATATCACGTGCTGCACGGACCTGGGTTCGAGGACCTGCGTCCTGAGCGAGGCCTGCAGCATGGAGGTGAGCAGCGCGGCGGGAACGCCCTTCCCGGCCACGTCCGCTATGGCCACCAGGTACTTCCCCGGCCCGGCCGGAATGACGTCGAAATAGTCGCCTCCTACAAATCTACTGGGCGAGTTTCTGCCGAAGAGGTCGAGCGACTCGACGCGCGGAAATTCCCTGGGAAGGAAGGCAGACTGGATCTTCCGCGCGAACAGCAATTCCTCCTCCATCAGTTTCTTCGCCAGCGTCTCCTCATACAGGACCGAGTTCTTGAGCGCCACCGACAGCTGGCTCGCGAGAGTCTCGAGAAGCTGGCGGTCCTCGGAGTGGAAGCGCGTCGGGAGAACTTTCTTTCCCAGCGTCAGGACTCCCATGGCCTCGTCGTGGTGCACGAGCGGAAGCACCCACGACGCCGACGCTCCGCGCAGGAAGTCCTGCATCTGGACGCGTCGGTCTTCGTCCAGAACGAGAGAGAGAGCTTCGTCGGCGGTCAGCAGGGTGGGACGCGAAATCAGCTCGGTCAGCATCCCGGCCGGCCTGTCGGCGCCCAACGAGGTCCTGTCAATCCCGAACGAATCAACCAGTCTCAGCGAGTGCCTGTTCTTGTCCACTATGGCCAACGCGCCGGCGTCGGCCATCAGGGCCTCCCTGAGCGAGCTCATCACCCTGCGGGACAGCTCCTCTATGTCCAGAACTGTGACCACATCCATGCTGAGGCGTCTCAGCACGTTCCTGTAGTCCGTTCGATGCTTCATGAAGTACTCTTCCAGATAGACTTCCAGCCGACCGATGATGGGCTGGAACATGATCAAGGCCAGCACCACGAATACCGTCTGGAAGATGGGCGTCTCCGTGCCCGTGAAGCCCTGGAGCGCCTTGTCGAGCTGCCTAACCACGGTCACGTACGGCACGACGAACGCAAGGGACGCCACTGCGTAGAGCACGCTACGTCTGGCCAACAGCCTCGTGTCGAGGAACTTGTACCTCACGACCGAATAGGCGATCGCCGCGCTGCCCAGTGTCAGCGACAGCACCATCAAAGTAGAACGCACGCGCAGGGGCACCGGCTGGCCGAACATGTCCGGCACCAGCACGGCCGCTCCATAGAGCCCCACGCCGGCGGTGATGCCGATGAGGACGGTCAGCATCTGGTTCCTCACCGTGAGACCCCTGGCCTTCCTGAAGCCCCTCCACAGGAGGAGCACGGACACCGCGGCGAAGGCCAGATTGACGACGGCGAACAAGTTGGCGTGCCAGCGGTAAACAAGTTTCATGAAGATGCTGGCCAGCTCGAGGAACGGTTGCGAGTAGCGTATGCCGGCGCCCGCGGCCTCGAAATCGAACTGACCGCCCAGCCTTGCCGCAACAATCATGAACCCGAAGTGAAACGCGTGAGGCACCAGGATGAGCACTTCTATCCCCGGGAATCGCGCGAGAATCCTGTTCGGTCTCGGATAGAGCAGCGTGAACAGCAAAAGGAACGGGAAGAAGAACTCCCAGAGATAGGCGAAGGACCGCACGAACTGCCCGTAGGCCCTGCTGTCAGGGGAATGGCTCTCCGCGATGAGGCCGGAGGCCCCCAGCACCGCGCCCAGGCCGGCGAAGAACAGCATCATCGAGACGACGAGGTTGACTTTCTGCCTGGGAGCTTCCCTGAAGATGAGAACGCCCAGAAGGAATATGAGCGCTCCCAACAGGAAGAAGAGTGTGGACAGGAACATCGATTCTACCATGGCACCCAGCTGACCTCAGTCCGATACTGAACTACGCACGCCGGGCGGTCCCGGTTGCCGGGCACACCCCGGACGGTCGCCGGGACGGGGCCGCCACTCAACGTATCGTAGCATCACGCGGACCCAGCGTCAATTCCGGCCGGGCCGTGCGCCCGCACGGCCCCTGCACCATAAGCCGTTGCAAGAGAAGGGGATTTCTGGTAAGTTGAGCCGGTTGTCCTCGCGTTCAATCATGTCGGGCGGTCGCGCGCTTTTGTGTCCAGAGCGCGCCGCAGCGCCCGGATCAGGAGGCGGGCCGACGGCAGTCGGGCCGTCAGTGCGAGTCGTCTGGAGGATCAATGAAGGAAGTCGTGCTAGTCATAAACCCCGGTTCCACCTCGACTAAGGTGGGAATATTCTCGCGGCAGGGCTCAATTTTCGAGACCAACGTGAAGCACGACGCCGCGCAACTGGCAAAGTTCGACCTGGTCACCGAGCAGCTGGATCTGCGCTGGGACCTCATCTCCAAGTGCATCGCCGAGAACCTGCCTTCCGACACCAAGGTGATGGGAGTCGTTGGGAGAGGCGGACCGCTCAGGCCCCTGGAAGAGGGCGCCTATAGGATCTCCCCACACATGCTGGAGGAGCTCAGGTCGTGCAAACACGCCAACCACGTGAGCAACCTCGGAGCCATTATAGCCGACAGGTTCTCAAGGCAGTTCGGGGTACCGGGCCTGATAATCGACCCCATCACAGTCGACAACCTGATACCCGAAGCCAGAATCTCGGGCCATCCTCTCATAGAGAGAAAGAGTCTCATGCACGCGCTTAACATTCGCTCGACGTCTCGCGCGGTCGCGGCGAAGCTGGGAAAGCCTCTGAGCGCGGTCAACTTCGTGGTCGCGCACATGGGCGGCGGAATATCCGTGGTGGCCGTGAGGGGCGGCAAGGTCATAGACCTCAACAACGCCCTGCTGGGCCAGGGTCCGTTCAGCCCAAACAGGGCCGGGAGCCTCCCGATCGGACCTCTCGTGCGGCTCTGCTTCTCCGGCAAGTTCACCGAGAAGCAGCTCATCGACATCCTGTCCAAGGAAAGCGGACTGAAGGCCTATCTGGGCACGGCGGACGTGGAGGAGGTCCTGAAGCGCATGCGGGCGGGAGACCAGATGGCAAGGCTGATATTCGGGGCGATGATATATCAGATAGCGAAGGAAATCGGCGCCATGGCGACGGCCCTCAAGGGCAATGTGGACGGGATAATACTGACCGGAGGGATGTCCAACTCGACCGAGCTGACCGACGCCGTCAGCCAGTACGTCAAGTTCCTGGCGCCCGTGCACGTGCTCCCGGGTGAAAGGGAGATGGAGGCGCTGGCCGAGGGAGCCTTCAGAGTACTGGACGGCCAGGAGGTCGCGAAGGAGTACTGAGAGCGCATGCTGGAATCCCCGACGCCCGTGAGAACATACTCGCAGCTAATCGAGGAGGCGAAGCGCCTTGCGAGGACCGGTAAGAAGCATAGGATCGCCGTGGCCGCCGCGCAGGATCCCGACGTGCTGGACGCCGTGCACGAGGCCTCCGTCGAGGGCATCGTGGAGGCGCATCTGTTCGGCGACAGGGAGAAGATATCCGCCATTTGCGCGGAGGCGAACCTTAATCAGTCCCTCTTCACGATCCACGGCCAGCCTGACCCGGCTGCCGCCGCCAGAGACGCGGCGGCGTTCGCGGATTCCGGAGAAGCAGACATCATAATGAAGGGCTTCGTCAGCACGTCGACGCTGATGAAGGCCGTCCTGTCGAAGGACCTGAGGCTTCGCGTGTCGGACACTCTGAGTCACGTGGCGCTGCTGGGCATACCGGGGTACCACAAGCTGCTGGGCTTCACTGACGGCGGCGTGGTCGTCAGGCCCGACCTCAAGCAGAAGATTGACATCGTCAGAAACTACCTGCTGGTCGCGGCGGCTCTGGGCATTGCGGCTCCTAAGATAGCGCTGCTCGGCCCTCCGGTCCGCGACGCGGCCCCGGCGGAGCTCCTCGCGGACTGCGCCAGTATAGTGGATGAGTTCGGGCAAGGCTCTGCGAACGCGACGGCGGGCCGGACGACCGATGCGAAGCCGGTGGGCCGGGGGGGCATGACCGTCAGCCCCATCATCGAAGGCCCCCTCAGTTTGGACTGTGCGCTGTCGGCCGACGTGGCCTCCAAACGAGGCCTCGTGAGCAGAGTGTGCGGAGACGTCGACGCCATAGTCGTCAGCGCCATCGAGGACTGCAACGTGGTAGCGAAATCAGTGATAGTCCTGGTCGGAGCGTTGTTCGCGGGTGTGGTGATGGGGGCCAGGGTCCCCGTGAGCGTGGTCTCGCGGACCGACACGAGAGAGAACAAGAAGGCCTCGATAGCGCTGGCATGCCTGGTGTCGGCTCAACGCGGTCAGAACGGAGCCAGTAAGCTTTGAAGAACATCAGTCAACTGCCGCAGACAGTACTCGGACTCCTGGGCAGCGGGACGCTCAAGTGCGTCGTGCTGTTCCCCGGGGAAGACTGCGTGGCCGCGCTGAGGCGGACGTGCGCTCTCTTCCCGACAGAGCTGGTCGTGTACACGAGGTCGGCCTCGCAGGATTTGTCGTCTCTGTCGGCGGCCGCGCGGTCCTTCGAGACGAGGCTCGCGCTCAGTCCGGCTACGGTGCTGAGAGACTATCTCACGTCGGAGTTCCCGCACTGTCACTTCGTGGCGAGGGGAGACCTGCTCTCTCTGGAGACTTTCTACAAGGCCGTGCACAAGCTAGGCGGAGACGCACCGGGCGCTTCCGTCACCCAGATAAGTCTCATAGAGATGCCTCCGCGCGATGGCTTCTTCGTCGTCGCCGACGGTTTCGTCAACGCCAGGCCCGACAAGAGCGCCAGACTGAGCATTGTCCGCCGGTGCGTGGCCGTCTGGAGGGCGCTGAGCGACGCCCCGGCAAGAGTGGCGCTGCTGTCTGCCGTTGAGCAGGTCAACCCCGGAATGCCCGTGACCGTGGAGAGCGCCGAAATAGCCGAAGCGGCCTGTGAGGCAGTACGGGACGCGTTCGTGCAGGGACCCCTTTCGTTCGACGTGGCTCTGGACGCGGACGCGGCGCGGGACAAGGGCGCCTCGGGAGAAGTCGCGGGGAGGGCAAACGTGCTCGTGGGCAACGTGGTGGAAGTCTCCAACGGGATCTACGTGGTCCTGACGATGCTGCCGAAGGCCTCCGCCGCCAGCGTTGTCGTGGGAAACGGCGTCCCGGTGGCGCTCCCGTTCCCTTCAGACGGAGTAGAGACGGCGTTCAATTCGATCTGTCTGGCCGCGCTGCTAGGCTTGAAGCGGGGCACCGCCTGAGGCCGGCTGCTCACGGCCGTTCCCCTGCGTCACTCGACGCGATCGTCTATCGCCCGGTCGTCTTCATCAGCGCGTCCAGCGTCTCGCGCAGCTTGTCGAGCTCCGCTCCTGCCTCCGAAATCCTCCCCTGCCCCGTCAGCTGCTGGTAACGCTTGAAGTGCTCGTCCGCCAAGCGTATCAACTCCTGCACGCCCACCACGCCGGCCGGCACCGCCTGACCGGCCGTCGACTCTCCGCCGGCTACAGGCGTCTCGCTCACCAGTTGGTCCAGAGCCTCGTCGAACGATTCGGCGTATGCCAGGACGTCGCCGGAGGCCACGATCACGCGCTTCAGCTCCGGCATCTTGCCCACCGTGGCCTGGAGATAGATCGGCTGCACGTACAGAATTCTGTCGTCCGTCAGAGGGATGACGAGCAGGTTCCCCTGAATGACGCGCGAGCCCTGCTGGTTCCAGAGTGAAAAGTCCTTGCTTATGGTCTCGTCCTGGTTGAGCCGGATCTCTATCTGCATGGGGCCGTAAATGAGGCGCTCCTTCGGAAAATCGTACACCAGGATACGACCGTAATCGGTCCCGCCGCAGCGTGCCGCGAGCCACGCGACCATGTTGTTCTTGGGATTCGCCGGGTCGGTCGTGAGCGGCGTAAACGGGATCATCTGTATGAACTCGGGCTTCCGCTCGCCCGGCACCGTAATCACAACAAAGTAAGGGAGCACCTCCTGCGCCGTGCCCTGATTGGTCTCCTGCGCGATCTGCCACGCGTCTTCCCTGTTGTAGAAGACGGACGGGTCGTCCATGTGGTAGACGGTGTAGGTCTCGGCCTGGATCTTCAGGAAGTCCTCGGGATACCGGATGTGGCTTCTCAGGTAGTCCGGCATCTCCGACTGCGGCTTGAAGAGACCGGGGAATATCTTCATGTAGGCGCGGATGATGGGGTCGGACTCCTCGAACACGTAGAGGTCCACGCTGCCGTCGTAGCTGTTGACGACGGCTTTCACGGCGTTTCTCATGTAGTTTATGCTCTGTCCCCTTCTGTAGTGGTAACGCTCGGCATACGGGTAGTGGTCGGACGTAGTGTACGCGTCCCACATGAACCATATCCTGCCGTCGGCCACGACCTGGTACGGGTCGTTGTCGTACGCCAGGAAGGGAGCCAGGGACGGAACTCTCCAGCCGATGGGGCGCTTGAACATGATGCGGCTATCGGGTCCCATCTCCTTCGCCGTGAGAAGCCTCAGTCCGTCGAACCTGAGTGCGTAGCCCAACTTCCTCAGTCCGCCGCCGAGGGGGACGCCGCCCTTGCCCTCGTAGAAGGTGGTGACGTTCTCGGCGCCGCGCGGGTAATCGAACTCGGGATGGCTCGTCTTCACGAAGACGTGGGAGTTGTACGCCTCGCCGTAGTAGATTTCGGGTCTCTTTAGCTCGAGCGTCGGGAAGCGCCCGGCCGGTGGAATGTCCCTTATCCAGTATTCCGGCAGTCCTTCGGGTGTGAAGACGTTCACGGGGTTCAGGCAACACCCGTACCCGTGAGTGTAGACAAGCCTCAGGTTCTGCCACGTCTTGGACTTCTCCGCCAGCCGCCTCTGGTCCAATTCCCTTGCGGCCAGCATCACCTGCACGGGGCTGTCCCCGATCCAATAGCGATCGATGTCGACGTCTATGAACCTGTAATACAGCCTGAAGGACTGGTTCTGGTTGTACGTGGCCTCGAGCACTCTCCAATCCCAGAGCCTTATGCTCTTCAGCGTCGTGGAGTCGGCCGTCAGGTTGGCCTGCGTCACTCCGTCCTTCACCGGGAAGTACACCTCCGTGATTCTGCTCTTGTCCAGTCCGAACGCCTTCCTCGTGAAATCGATGTTGTACTCGATGTAGGGGCGTTCCTTCTCGAGCTCGTTCGGGCTCACGACGTAATGCTGCACTATGGCGGGGATCGCCTTCACTCCTATGATCCAGGTCAGCACGAGCACGCCGACGGCCAGGCCCGCGGCCGCGAACGTCCTCCTGCGCGAGCGGCTGACAGCCCCCAGCAAGAACGACAGCCCCACGAGAACCAGCGCACCGATGAAGAACTTGTATGCTCCGATCTGGTAGTGCACGTCCGTGTAGCCGGCCCCGAACACGGCGCCCCGCTCGGAATAGACCAGGTTCCATATCGCAAGCACCGTCTGGAAAATGAACAGCGCCACGAACAGCACGCCCTGGATTGAGAGATGCGTGACCAACCTAAAGAGCGAGTGCCGTTGTCCTTCTCCCAGGCGGCCGACGGACCTGCGGGGCTTGTACAGGTCCCACGCCGTGAAGCCCAGCTCCGACGCATACATTATGAGGAGCCCGAGCGTCGAGAAAATCAGCAGCCCGACGACGTACGAGCGAAGCAGCGACAGGAACGGAAGACTGAACACGTAGAAGGCCACGTCCTTGTGGAACACCGGGTCCGACACGCCGAACGGAACTTGATGCGTGAAGAGGAGGACTCTCTCCCACCACTGGGAGCACGTGTTGCCCAGGGCAATCGACACCACGAGCCCGAAGAGCATGTATACGCCGCGGGCTCCCCTCAGTCTCCTTCTGAAGTCTGCGTCCAGGCCGGATTGCGCGATTCGAGTCTGAAGATGGAAGAAGAGAAGGCTGACCGCGAAGCCCAGCAGGAACAAAAGGATTCGGGTGTTGAAGACGGTCCAGTACCTCTGCGCGTGTCCCAGTTCCTGGAACCAGAGAACCTCCGTGTAGACGCGGAGAGCGACCAAGAACACCGTCAGCGCGCTCACGAGGAGCGCCGACGCGATGACGTGGCCCCTTCTGAGGGCCCTCCTCCTGGCCGAGACTATCACCGGAAGAACACATGCCACGTACACGAGGAATATGAAGAAGGAAAGCATGTCACCCTCCTGGTTCGTGTGCTCACGCTTCGACGAGCCAGGCAATTCCACCAGTTTGCGCCTGGGCGGTCAAGCGAAAACGGACCTGTCCTGGAGCCCAAGTCGGCGCTCGTGCCTTTCGCCGAGTGACATGCGCGCCGGACCCCGCGCCCCGGTTTACGTCGTCCGGGTTCGGCATTTCCTCCGACTTGAGCTCGCCGGCGCGGACGGCGTTCACGAGCTCTGCGTTTTCTCTATCTTCGCCCAGGTGTCGCGAAGCGTGACAGTGCGGTTGAACACCGGCTTGCCGTGAGACGAGTCGCAGTCCGCACAGAAATAGCCCAGCCGCTCGAATTGGCAGCGGAAGCCCGGGCGGGCGCCGCCGAGCGACGGCTCCAGTTTGCACGTCGTCAGAATCTCAAGCGAGGACCGGCTGATGTCGGATTTCCAGTCGCGCTCCTCGCCGGACGCGCCGGCCTCCTCATCGGCCACCGCCCCCTCCTCGACGCCACCCGGATGGGGCTTCGAGAAGAGATGATCGTACAGGCGCACCTCCGCATCGAGGGCGTGCGCCGCCGACACCCAGTGGATTGTGCCCCTGACCTTCCTGCCGTCCGGGATCCTGTCCCCTTTCGTCTCGGGATCGTACGTGCAGCGGAGCTCGACCACCTCGCGCGTCTTCTCGTCCTTCACGACGCCGACGCACTTGACGCAGTACGAGTAGCGCAGCCGCACCTCTCTGCCCGGCGCGAGCCTGTGAAATTTGGGAGGAGGCGCCTCACGGAAGTCGTCCCTCTCGACGTAGATGACGCGCGAGAACGGCACCTTTCGCGTGCCCGCCGACGGGTCCTCGGGATTGTTGAGGGCGTCGAATTCCTCCACTCGGTCTTCGGGATAGTTCTCGATGATGACGCGCAGCGGTCGCAGCACGGCCATGTAACGCGGCGACCGTCTGTTCAGGTCCTCGCGCAGGCAGTGCTCCAGCA
>Ga0316628_100001785_pt1 | contig 15473 bp, 11 predicted proteins | sample OWC_Aug_M2_C1_D5_FD_207648 | JGI IMG/M metagenome (GOLD analysis project Ga0316628, IMG submission 207648) | Wetland soil microbial communities from Old Woman Creek delta, Ohio, United States - OWC_Aug_M2_C1_D5_C | ecosystem: Environmental > Terrestrial > Soil > Wetlands | place: USA: Ohio... | reverse complement strand
CTGACGACGGAAGGATACGCTCCACCCTGCCGACGATCAATTATGCCATAGACGAGGGGGCCAAGGTGATCCTTGCCTCCCATCTCGGGAGACCGAAGGGGAAACCCGAGCCCAGATTCAGCCTTGCGCCCGTGGCAAAGAGACTGCACAGGCTCCTCGACAAGGAGGTCGTGTTCGCCCCTGACTGCATAGGCCCGCAGGTCGAAGGCCTCGTCTCCAAGATGAAAGACGGCGATGTGATCCTGCTCGAAAACCTGAGGTTCCATCCGGAAGAGGAAAAAAATGACGAGGCGTTCGCAAAGAGCCTTGCCAAATTCGCCGACTATTATGTGAACGACGCCTTCGGCGCAGCCCACAGGGTCCATGCGTCCACCGTGGGGATTGCCAAGTTTCTTCCTTCGGCGGCCGGTTTCCTGATGAAAAAGGAGATCGAATATCTCAAGGGCGTTGTCAATAGTCCGGTTCGGCCTTTTGTGGCGATCCTTGGCGGCGCAAAGGTCTCGGGCAAGATCGGGGTCCTTGAACATCTCGAGGCGAAGGTGGACAAAGTCCTCATAGGCGGCGGCATGGCCTTCACCTTCATCAAGGCGATGGGCTATGAGGTGGGTGACTCACTCGTCGAAAACGACATGCTTGAGACCGCAGAGCGGATCCGGATAAAGCTGCAGGCTGCGGGCATAAAGTTTTATCTTCCCGTCGACTGCGTTATCGCCCAGACCCTGGAGCCTGGAGCCGAGACAAAGATAGTCCCGACCATGGAAATCCCCAAGGGCTGGAGGGCCCTCGACATAGGTCCGGCCACGGTAAAACTCTTTTCTATCGCCCTTGCAAACGCAAAGACCATACTCTGGAACGGTCCCATGGGGATATTCGAGGTCGATGCCTTTTCGAGAGGGACCTTTTCGATCGCCCATTCAGTGGCAGATGCCTACGCTCTGACCATCGTGGGCGGCGGTGACACAGACCTCGCTGTCCACAGGGCGGGAGTCTCAGACGCACTCTCTTTCATCTCCACAGGCGGCGGGGCCTCCCTTCAGCTGCTCGAAGGAAAAGAACTTCCGGGGATTGCCGCCCTTACCGACAGGACACGGGAAGGCGCCTGATTTTAGACAGGATGGAAAAATAAAAATCCCCCTGAAAAGAGGGATTTTTTTATCACGACAAGTCAGGCAGTTCCTTCCCTGATCTTACAGAGCACGAGCAGACTGCAAAAAACTTCCCTTAAATAACAGATTGAAATTCTGGATCGTTAACCTTGTGCGGCAGTTTCTCATTCAAGTGAGAGAGTATCCCTCTTTTGAGTTCAACGATCGAAGGGCTTTTGCTCTCAAACTGTTCGATGAGAAAAGACGCCGCTACTTCCGGTTTTATGATATCACCGCAGGTAAATATGTCCACAGCCGCGTAAGAATATTCGGGCCATGTATGAATCGAGAGATGAGATTCCGCTATTACCACCATGCCGCTGATACCGAAAGGATTGAATTCGTGGAAGGATATATCGACAATAGTCGCTTTGGCCTCTTTTGCCGCCAAGACCAGCGCGTTTTTGACCTTCTCGAGGTCTTTGAGAATTTCCGGGTTGCACTCCCTTAATTCTACTAATAAATGGGTACCTAAAGCATGCAATCCTTTACCCCCCTTCAGTATTATATTTTTTGGAGCGTATTCGCTCTCTTAAGCTAGACATTTTACAGCATAAAATAAAAACTTGTCAAGAAGAAATAGACCGTCTCATCAAAATATTTCAACAAGTCTTCGCCTCATTTCAAGGTATCACCTTGTTCAACTGATATTCCACAATCCCTGAGGCGCCTGCCTTCTTTAGTTTCGGGATGAGGTCAATCAATATCCGCTCGTCCATGACGACGTCGAGGTCATACCACCCTGCATCGGACAACGCAGATATCGTCGGAGAATGCATTGCCGGCAGAAGGCTCATGACCCTTTTGAGGTCTTTTTTCTGGACATTCATCTTCATCCCAACCTTCTCCTCTGCCGCAAGCGCCCCTTTCAAGAGCATAACGATATTCTCCATCTTCTGCCTCTTCCATTTGTCATGCCATGCATGCCTGTTGGAGATGAAACGCGTGCTCGACTCAAGGATGGTCTCAACGATCCTGAGATTGTTCGCCCTCAGGGAGGTGCCCGTCTCCGTGAGTTCGACTATCGCATCTGCCAGATGGGGCGGCTTCACCTCGGTGGCCCCCCATGAAAAATCTATCTCCGCTTTTATGTTCTTCGATTTCAGATATCTTTTTGTGTACCCCACGAGTTCGGTGGCGATCCTCTTGCCCTTCAAATCCCTGACGCTCTTTATCTTCGAATCGTTCGGAACGGCTATCACCCACTTGACCGGCCTGAGGCCCTCTTTTGCATAATTCAGCTCGGCGACCTCTTTCACGTCGGCGGCCTGCTCCATGATCCAGTCATACCCTGTAAGTCCGCAGTCAAGGATGCCGCTTTCGACATATCGCGCCATTTCTTGCGCCCGTATAAGCATAGACTCTATCCCCGCATCGTCAAATACAGGGTAATAGGACCGCGGCGAGACCGTTATGTGATACCCCGCCTTCCGAAAAAGCTTCAGTGTCGACTCCTGCAGGCTGCCTTTGGGAAGTCCGATCTTGAGGATTTTATTTTTTTTGTTCATCATTCGTCCCTTTCCTTCAAAAATATTCTCGCTTCATTATTGTCTTCCTTATCCTGATCGTATTGGCATGCGCCTCGAGCCCCTCGGCATCCGCAAGCGCCTCTACAATGCTGGAAAGCTTCACAAACCCCTTCTTTGTAAACCCCACGAGGCTCGAACGCTTATAAAAATCATAGACTCCTAAAGGGGAAAAGAAGCGTGATGTCCCGCCTGTAGGGAGGGTATGATTAGGGCCTGCAGAGTAGTCGCCGAAGGCCTCGGGTGTCCAGTGGCCAAGAAAGACCGCGCCCGCATTTTCGACAAGCGGCAACAGTTCCTCCGGCTCTTCGGTCATGATTTCGAGGTGTTCGGGCGCGATCCGGTTCGACAAGGACACTGCATGGCGGAGGTCTTTTGCTTTCACTATCGCACCAAAGCGCCTGATCGACGCCTCCGCAATCTTCCTTCTCTTGAGAAGGGCTAGCTGCCTCCGAACCTCGTCAGACACGGCCGAGGCGAGCCTCTCCGAAACCGTTGCGAGTACCGACGATGCGAATTCGTCGTGCTCTGCCTGGCTCAGAAGGTCGGCTGCAACGACAGAAGGATCAGCAGAATTATCGGCTATGATGAGTATTTCACTGGGCCCCGCAATCATATCTATATCGACAAGCCCGAAGACCATCCTTTTTGCCGCAGCCACAAATATATTGCCGGGGCCCACTATCTTGTCAACCTTCTTTATGCCCTTCGTCCCATATGCCATAGCCCCTACGGCCTGCGCGCCTCCGATCCGGTATACCTCGGAAACACCGAGCATCCTCACCGCAGCCATTACATATGGATTGAGCCTCCCCTCAGGGGCAGGAACGCAAAGCGCGATCTCCTTCACCCCGGCAACCTGTGCAGGGATAACGTTCATAAGCACTGTCGACGGATAAGCGGCCGTACCTCCCGGGACGTAAACCCCGACCCTGTTCAGGGGCCTGATGGATTGTCCGAGCACGGTCCCTCCCTCGAAAAAAGACCACGATTTTTCTGTCTGCATTGCATGGAATTTCCTGATCCTCTTTGCCGAGATCTCGAGGGCCCTTATAATCTTAGGGTCGGCCTTCTTTGCATGCCTGTCAATCTCCGAGGCGCTCAGCCTGAGTCCGGCAGCCGTGTGTTTATCGAACCTGCGCGTATATCTGCGCACAGCTTCATCTCCGTTTTCCCTTACGTCGTCCAGGATGGTCCTGACCACTTTGTCGACGGCGCGGTTGTCCGACGAACTGCGCGAGCGGAGGGACACCAGAAATTCCAGAAACTCCCTGTCTTTTTTGATTATCCGCATGCATTAATTCTATAGGTTGACATTCAATTATTCAAGTTTTTCGGGCGGCCTGCAGCTTGCGAGAAACAAGGGTAGTGTCCTAATTAAGATACTACCAAAACATGCGAATCATTGACATATTTTTCCCCCTCAAGTAAAGTTTAGTATGGCTGAGGACGACCAAAAAAGTAAGAACCAGGCTATTCAGGAAATAAGCAATAAAGTCCGTCTTTCTCTCTTCATCGTAGCGTTTGTAATCTTGTCTCTCTGCGCAGTGACCTTCGATCATATCTACGGGAACTCTTCTCTGTTTCTTCTGCCCGATACCTCAGTCACCATGATAGTGGGTATAGCCCTCTTCCTCTCGGTAGTCGGTCTCGGTTATCTGATAAAATTATCGAAACAGGTCCTTCGGATCATATATGACTACAGCAGCCGGCTTGAGAGGGTCTTGAACATTACGAGGGACCTTCGGGAAGAAATTTACGGGGATATCCTTCTTGAGAAGATAATGGACTATGCCATTTCGATCACCCAGTCCGAGGCAGGGTCGCTATTGTTGCTCGACAGTGACGCACTCACATTCAAGGTCGTAAAAGGCGAGAAGGCGAAACAACTCACCGGGTCTTCGGTCGAAAAAGGCAAGGGCATCACCGGCTGGGTAGCTGCTACAGGCAAGCCGGTGCGTATAACAAACGCCGCAGATGATAAAAGATTCAACCCCGAGGTCGATGCTATGACCGGGTATGAAACAAAATCGATCCTGTGCGTGCCGCTCATGACTAGATCCACCGTTATCGGGGTCCTGGAACTGTTGAACAAGTCGGGAGGGTTTCCTTACAGGGAAAGGGACGAGGAGATCATAACTTATCTTGCCGAGCAAGCAGCTATTTCGATCGCCAAAACAAAATTCGTTGAGGACCAGAAGAATTATGAAATCCATCTCACAGAGATGCTCCTTGAGGCGATCGACTTTCAGATCCCTGAAAAACGGGGCCACTCAAGGAGGGTGGCGAGGTACAGCAACATTATCGCAAAGGGCCTCAACATGTCCGAAGCCGAAAAGAAGAGGCTCTATCTCGCCAGCCTGCTGCATGACGTAGGGTTCCTAAAGATCAACTCCGACGAGAACTTTAAAAAAGAGGAATACACGCGCCATCCCACGGTCGGATACGAGATGATAAAACCGATAAATTTCTACGCAGACATCGCCCCTTTTATCCTGTACCATCATGAAAGGTATGACGGTTATGGATATCCCTCGAAGCTCAGCGGTGAGGCCATCCCTCTGGAGGCCAGGATCATCTCGATAGCCGAGGCCTTCGATGCCATGATAAGTCTGACCTCATACCGTGTACCGGTGAGCTTTCACGAAGCGATAGATGAACTCAGGCGAAAGGCCGGAACACAATTCGACCAGGAACTGGTCGAGATCTTCGCAACCAACATCGAGCCCCAGCACATCAACGTATAACTACGGCCGCTGCAGCATGCCGTCCAGCAGATCTTTTTCAATGACTTCGCCGGCCCCTTCCCCCAGCCGGCGGTAGATATCGAGCACCGATGACACAAGCCCTCCGGCCTTTTCGTAACCCTTCTTGCGCGCCTTTTCAACGATCTGCCAGTCTCCTCTTTCAGAAAAATCAGCGAACAACTCCTGAATCTCCGGAAAGATCATCGTCCGAAATCCTCCCGTCGACGAAAGGTAAAAAGCCAGCGAAGCCTTCCTTCCGTGATCGATGATATATTTCAACATGCCTCTGTCCGACATATCCGAAAGGAGATCCTTAATGCTTCTGACGAACAGCTCCGCCCTCCTGGTTAGAGGTCCCGATAGCATCTCCTTCCATTCCCCTCCGAGTCTCGCGCCTTCATGGGCCTCTCCTATCTCATGACGGACATAAGCGCCGATCTCTTCTTCCGCGATTTGTACAATCCTCGAATAGAGGGACGCGTTCGTTTCTGCCTTAGGATCTATGCCATACTGTGAAAAAGCATACACAAGGGTGCCCTTATATTTCCTGTGCCTGATCTCTTCAAGCTTCTCCCAGAGTATAGTTGCCAGGGCTTCCCTCCTTGCGAATATAGTATTCCCCTGGAGCATCGCAGGATGAACCGAAAGATCCCTGGCAAACTCATCTCCGGAGATTAAGACTTCATATTCGTCTACAGGCTCTTTAGAAAGGAGATCGGCGAGGAAGAAGGATGGCTTCATCTGGACCCCGAAGCCGGCGCCGTATACCTTTTTCTCCTTCTCAAGGAGACGGTCAATGGCTTCGCTGTCGAATGGCTGAAACTCGGTCTGTTGCACCGAGAGATCAATAAACTCCCTCTCTTCCAGCTGACGCCATAAATCCTCCTTGACGGCTATCCATTCTGAAATGGCAACCTGCGGTATCTCCTCCCAGGGCTTGATCCCCTTTTCCTGGCGAAAAAGCTCCCGGAGTCTCAGCAGAAGGCCGCAGATCGAATAGTTCCCCCAGAACTTGGCATCGGAGATGTCGCAGTTTACCTTTACCTGAACACTCAGCACATCGATGTCAAGACCCATGTTCCCCCTTTTTATTTTATTTTAGCAAAATACGCGGCGAAGAATTCTCTTTCGGGTAGTTTTTAGGTATTATGGAGAAAATAGATGAATGTGTTGCGTGAGCGAGAAATTAGGCCGGGCGGCTGCGCCCTCCCGCATAGATGAGCGAAAAGAGACTTCTCACCATATCAGAAAGTTTTTTTGATGCTGCGGACCGCTGCCCCGATAATATCGTCTTCCACTATTATCGGGACGGATGGAAGACACTCTTCTATCGCGGTTTTGCGGGTGGTGTGGCCGCTCTGGCCTCTTATCTGATCCGCCTTGGTCTGAAGAGGGGCGGGAAGGTGGCGATCATATCGGAAAACAGACCTGAATGGTGTTCGGCCTATTTGGCGACAGTCCTGGCCGGCGGCGCTGCGGTCCCGATTGACGCACAGCTTGGACCCGGTGAGGTCGCTAACCTTCTGAAGGATTGCGAGGCCGATATAGTCTTTCACAGCCAAAAGACACTCGTAAACATCAACGAGAACCTGAAAAATATTTCGGAGCTCCTTCAGAAAGGCATAGTACTTATTGACTTTGACTCTGCCGATTACGAATCCGCCCTAAGCGAAGAATCTTCCCCGGCCTTACCGGTAACAGGGCCGGAAGATGTCGCATCTATTATCTATACATCCGGCACGACGGGAAATCCAAAAGGGGTGGTGCTGACGCATAGCAACTTCTGTTCGGACGCAGCGGCGCTAATAGAAGCGGGAATCGTTTCGCGTGAAGACAATGTGCTCTCGGTCTTGCCTCTTCACCATACCTATGCCTTCATGTGCACCTTTCTTGTGCCGGTCTTTCTCGGCGCTTCGATAACCTACCCGGCAAGCCTGAAAGGGCCGGACCTCATGTCCGCAATCAGGGAGAGGGGGGTGAGCGTTTTGATCGGCGTGCCCCAGCTGTTTGCGATGATAAGAAACGGGATCCTCGGTAAGATTGAGGCGCTCCCTGCCCCAGCATCTTTTGCGCTCCTCAAGATCCTCAGACTGTCTGGCTTTCTGCGCGAGAGGGCGGGCATAAATATCGGCCGCATATTCTTTGCCTCCGCGCACCGCGCTCTCGGGCCGAAGTTCAGGTTTTTCGGCAGCGGCGGGGCGAGACTCGACCCAGCGGTGATGAAAGACCTTGAGGCCCTCGGCTTCATGGTCCTCGAGGGTTACGGCCTGACCGAGACCTCCCCTGTTGTCACATTTAATCCGGTTTCAAGGAGAAAGCCCGGTTCGGCAGGCAAACCACTGCCTTCCGTCAATATAAGGACCACCGGCCCTTCTGAGAATGGAGAGGGTGAGATCGAGATAAAAGGCCCCATGGTGATGAAAGGATATTATCGGAACCCCGCCGCTACCGCCGACGTTTTGAGCGACGGCTGGTTCAAAACCGGCGATATCGGCCGGATCGACCGGGAAGGCTACCTATTCATCACCGGTCGATCTAAAGAAGTAATAGTCCTTGGCTCAGGGAAGAACATCTATCCTGAAGATGTCGAGAAGTTGTACCTGGCGTCGCCGCTAATTAAGGAAATCTGCATTGTCGGCGTCGGGGAAAAGGGGTTGACGGAAACGCTCCATGCGATCATAGTACCAGACCTTGAATATGCAAGAAAGGCACAGATCTCGGACTCGCGGGAGGCGATAAAGTGGGAGATGAACGAGATATCCTCAAAAATTCCATCCTATATGAGGGCCACCGGCTTTTCAATCCGCACGGAACCGCTGCCGCGGACCCCTCTGGGCAAACTGAGGCGTTTCATGATCAGGGAAGAGGCCGCTGGGACCGGGACCGAAAGGAGCGAGAGAGAGGCCGGAGGAGACATATTCTCCGATGAGACCGCACTGAAGGTCGCCGCGGCATTGAGGCAATTCGTTAAAGTAGACCGTGGGATCGGCCTGTCCGACAACATCGAACTTGACATAGGCCTTGATTCTCTTGCGAAGATAGAACTCGTAGTTGCCCTCGAAAAGGCGTTCTCCGTCAGACTTTCGGAGGATTTTATGTCCGACATCCAGACCGTAAAGGAACTAATCGAAAAAATCAGATTGCAGGAGTCTCCTGGATATTCTGCAGGACCATCAGAAAAAGGAAGTTGGAGAGAAATTCTTGCCGGAGAGCCTTCTGAAACAGACCAGGGGATGCTCACCCTAGAGGGTCCGGACAGCAGGATGATTCCCTCCCTCGTCGCTCACTCTATTTTGAAGTGTTTGTTCAGGGTTTTATTCAGGCTGGAGGCGAAGGGGGCGGAAAATCTGCCGCGGGACAGTAATTTTATCCTGGCGCCAAACCACACAAGTTACCTTGACGGCTTCGCGGTCATCCTGTCCCTGCCCTTTGCAACCTTTAAGAATATTTATTCCCTCGGCCTCAGCGATTTTTTCACGGGTTTTTTTAAAAGCCGGTTCGCAAAGATCGCCCATGTGATCCCGATCGATTCCTCAGCATATCTTAATAAGGCGCTCCAGATGTCTGCCTATGTCATAAATAAAGGCCGCTCCCTGTCCGTCTTTCCGGAAGGAGGCCGCTCCTTCGATGGTAGCCTCCTGGAGTTCAAGAAGGGCGTCGGCATACTGGCTGTCGAGATGGGAGTCCCTGTCGTCCCGGCATACATTGAAGGGACCCTTCAGGCCCTTCCGCGCGGAGCGGCATTTCCGAAACCCGGAAAGATAACCGTGACCTTCGGCAGGCCCCTGCTCGCAAAGGATATAGACTACTCTAAAAAACCGCCCGATGTCGACGACTATCAATATTTTGCTAATGCCCTGAGGGAAAAAGTGGGAGAATTAAAGATGTTAACAGAAAGGAGATAAAGATGAAAACTATCTGCCAGGTTTTGCTAAGTGCGTTTCTGGGATTTTGTTATCTGTCGGCGGGGTCAGCTGTAACTGCCTCTGCTCAAGAACAAAAAGATGTGAAGGCGGCTTTCACCAAACACTTCAAGGAGACGCTCTTTGATATTACGACAAAGGCCGAGTTCAGTGTCGAACTATTATTGGATGACGGGGAATATAAGAAGCTCGGCAGAGATGTTTTAGGCATCGTTATACACAACGCTCGTGATGAGGACGTAGAAAAGGCAGTCATCGCGGTCGACTTTCGAAATCTTGACTCCGGCGATACTGCGGCCGGCACACCCGTGGTAAAAGAAAAGGGTGATGGCCTTTATACAATCTCCAATATTGACCTGAAAAGGGAAGGCCGCTGGAGGCTCACGATAACGATCAAAAAAGGGAAAGTGGAGGACAGCGCCCGGTTCATCTTCCCTGATGTGCTCAAAAACCTCCTGCCGGCAGGCAGATACAATCCCTGAACCGGGCCTCCGTTTTTGCGCAATACGCGGGAATCAGCTGGGGTGATCATCAACGGGCAAATCACTTTACAGACACAGGGGATTCTCATACCGAAACCCGTCTCTGTCTATCTTCCCGTCCTTAAACAGCGCGAGGATTTTATAAACGCTCGATGGCTTCATCCGGGCCTTGGCCGCTATACTTCTAACGGACAACTGGGGGTCCTCTATGCGAATATCGAGGACCTTCCTCCGTTCCCTTGCTGTAATCCTTTTCCTTACGGCTTTCTTCCCGTCGCCTCTGTCCGTCACGCAATGAAAATACCAAAAATTGAAAACGAAATCAACAAGTGCATATCCTAAAACTCATTAAGCAAAATATTGCGCTTTCAAACGCCTCACGAAAACAGAGAACGCGCGGAAATCACTTTACCCGCTCAAAGACCCACACTGCCGGGCCTTCTTCCAGAACATGAAATTTCCCGTCGTCGGGCAGGGGCGAGAAAGAAAACAAAAGGGGGACCAACCACAACAAAAAAATCTGAATTTTTTTTGCGTTCCCCCATTCCCAAGGCCTGCAGCTAATGTATGACGTAAGAAAGTCTTGTGAGCCACTCGTCGATTTATAACCCTTTTATTGACCGCTCTGCAAGGAAGTTTAGCTCCAATTTGCATTGAATTATATCATAATCCGCTGTAATTACGGTTGACCCCTCTATGAATATGGAAAAACGATTACGCTCTCCCGACATCGGGGAAAAGGAGGGTGACCGTAGTGCCAGAGCCTTCGGCGCTATCTATCCTGATAATGCCGCCCTCTTCCTCTATTATCTTTTTTGCGATGGAGAGGCCGAGTCCCGCGCCCTTCGGCAAAACCTTGGTAGTGAAAAAAGGCTCAAAAATCCTCCCGACCTTTTCGGAGGGGATGCCTTTACCTGTGTCTCTGATCATCACCGTGATATAGGAAGCCCCTTTTATTATCTCCCGATCGGCGTCGATTGAAAGCAAACCTCCGTCGGGCATAGCCTCGACCGCGTTGGCTATAATAGAGTCGATCGCCTCCCGGACCTGCGTCCTATCGACACGGACGACCGCGCCCTGCCGGTAACCCTTAATGACCGCGATAGCTTGCTGCCGCATCCTTTCTTCCCAAGGCTTAAGCACCTCATCGATGATCCTCCGGATGTCATGGTCCTCAAGAAGAGGACTCCTCGTATGTGAAAAGGCAAGGATCGCGCGCAGGAGACCCTCGATTTTTCCTACCTCTGAAACGATGAACGCGGCGTACTCCCTTTCCTTACCGGTGTCTGCTATCTTCTCAAGCCTTCGGGCGAAGCCGCCGACGGAGGTGAGGGGGTTCCTGATCTCGTCGGCAACATTGGCGGCGATCCTCCCGAGTGCGGATATCTTTTCCGCCTGTGCAAGCTGGTCCCGGAGGCGCTGCCTTTCCTCCTCTGCCTTTTTTCTCTCAGTTATATCTCTGACGGCAGCGACAGCGAAGAGTTCACCATCGGTCAGAAGAGGGCTAAGGCTGATGTCTGCAGGAAACTCGGACCCGTCTTTTTTCAGACCGTAGATCATGAGGTTGGTACCCATGGGGCGGGAACGAGGCTGTTCGAAATAGCGGACCACGTTGTCGCGATGGCGGTTGTGATAGCGCTCCGGTATCAGGAGGTGGAGGTCTCTGCCGATCAGTTCCTCTTCCGTATAACAAAAGAGATTTCCAAACTGGGCGTTTATGCGCATGATCTTCGCCTCCCTGTTTACAAAGACCATTGCATCCGGCGCTGACTGGAGGATATGCTCATACCTCGTGCTTATGCTCTGAAAGTCTATGCGGCACTCTTCCAACTCGAGAAACTTCAGCTTCATCTCTTCGAGCTCTTTCTCAAGCTCTTCACGCGTTTTGTCAGCATCCATTGCCATGGCTCCTTGTTTTATTTTGGCATGTCCGGCAGGCGGGTTCAACAATGATAATAATGAATACTCAGGAGGGACTGCGAATCGCCTTCGAGGAATTCGAAAAAGGCACGTTCATTAAACATCGGGAAGTGGAGACGATGCATTCTGAGAACTTGCCGCCGACCCGCTGATTAAGAGTCGGCTGGCTTGGGAACGCGTTAGTCAAGGATTCCCGCTTGTACCCCTTAGCACCTTTTTTGGTACGGTCAGTAGTGCGAACTTCTGTGAATAAGTAAAACCGGTCACTATCGATGGCTATGCTTCATCGATTGTACCAAGACTTACTCTTTTTTCCGGCGGGTCGGAACTGCAGAACTTTATTGCACAATTCCAGAACGTTACGTTGATTTATTAGGATTTTTTATTGTATTTGCAATAAAGACCAAGTCCTCATGACCGTATGAAAAACGGTGCGCCGGAACTTAAATCTCTCTTTCAGCTCATCTCAGATAGACATGTACCCTCTTTGCCCATATACTTAAATATTCAGAAGAGAATGTTTTCAAAAGAACTCACTTCAGCGCAAATCGCCATAAATTTCTTTTCGCTCCATAAACATAAATCGTATGAGAGAGCTCGATTCATTGACCTACAAGATTTCTTCAAAAAGTATTTGAAATTTACTGCAGATGCCAATGGTACAGCAACTCTTCTAAAAACAAGACTCGATAAAGTGTACGATTATCTTAAGGGAAGTAAAATCGCGTTAAAGAATAGGGCCATGGGAGTCACTGTATTTTTCTTTTTGAACAGCTTAATTGAAAATGATAAAGAGCAAAATATAAAACCATTCATAAAATTCTTGAGTGAATTTTGGAACAGATTGAGAAGCCAAATTGAAAAAGGGATTGATATTGAACCGAGGTATCGCTACTTACTAGAGTTCCAAACTTATATTTCTCAGGCTGCCGTAGAAAAATATGCAATTGAGAATGGACAAAAATATTTGGAAGATTATTTTGATTATTACTTGAAATCTGGCGGAAAGATAAAAGGCGACAAATAATAAATAAGTTGTAAAAGTTAAGCTTCCGTCAGTTTCCGGACAAACCCCCCTCAGCTAATGTAGGATGCAGTAAAGAGCTGTAATCCCATTGTTGATTGATAATACTTTTTTGATCGCTTTGCAATAAAGATCTGTGCGAATTTGCAACAAAGTTTACTATTATCCGATCATTTTGCAGTAAAGTCATCAAGGCGCTGCACTCCCTTTTAGGGTCATGCGGGTGGGGGACAGAAAGGAAGGTTGGGACAGAGACCCTATTTTCCTCCGTCGCGGTATTCTTCCCGCACTCTGCATGGCTATTTTGCGGTATCACCGACACCCATTTAGCGGACAAACGCGATTCAAAAAATGCAATTGTGAAGAATGCCAGTAGAAATACGCAACGCCGCGCCCTCGGGTTACCGTGTCGACGTTCATGCGCTTGATACTCATTAAGGCCCCCCTGAATCATACCCGAAACAGGTATGATTCAGGACCCAAATCTTTTCCCTATAGGAGGCCTCAAATGAGATTTTACACCAAACAGCACAAATTTTACTGTGGTATCGATCTTCACGCCAGGACGATGTACCTCTGCATCCTCAACCAGGAAGGGAAAATAGTTCTGCATCGGGACATCAAAACTGATCCCGACATATTTCTGAAAACCATCTCCCCGTATCGTGAGGACATTGTCGTTGCCGTTGAATGCATCTTTACCTGGTACTGGATCGCCGACCTCTGCTCTGAGGAGAATATCCCCTTTGTCCTGGGGCATGCTTTATACATGAAAGCCATCCACGGGGGCAAAGCCAAAAACGACAAGGTAGACGCCTATAAGATAGCATCCCTTCTTCGCGGCGGTATGATGCCTCTGGCCTATGTCTATCCGTCGGAGATGCGATCCACCAGGGATCTTCTCAGGCGCCGTACACACCTTGCAAGAAAAAGAGCTGAACTCATCGCTCATATCCAGAATACGAACCACCAGTACAATTTTGATGATATGGGAAGGATATCAAGAAAATGCGACAGAGACAAAATAGGACCTGCCGACCGCTTCACTGATCCCAGTGTGAAAAGAAGCATAGAACTCGATGTCGCCCTCATTGAGTATTACGACAAGCTTTTAAACAGTCTCGAACATGAAATCTCTCGTATTGCAAAGGGGCATGATGCAGATTCCTATTTCCGACTTCGCTCGATTCCAGGTGTTGGCAGAATTCTAGGCCTCGTCATTCTATATGAGATCCATGACATCAAACGGTTCCCCAGAGTCCAGGATTTCGTCTCATATTGTCGGCTCGTAAAGTGTGCTAAGGAATCCGCCGGCAAGATCATGGGCTCCTCTGGCAAGAAGATCGGAAACGCTCATCTCAAATGGGCCTTCTCCGAAGTTGCCGTACTTTTTCTGAGATGTAGTGCCGAGGCCAAAAAATACAGAATCAAACTCGCAAGAAAACACGGTAAAGCCAAGTCTCTCACCATTCTTGCCCATAAACTCGCAAGAGCCGTTTACTACATCCTTACCCGAAAGGAGGTGTTCAATCCGAATACTTTCTTTGAGCATTAAGCTTCCGGGCGAGCCTGTTGCGTCTAACTGGTTCCATGTGGGTGAAGTCCGATGAGATGCCTTCTTTATACATGACATGTATAGGCTCAGACCTGTAATGGCATCATGGAATGATATGCCCGGAACCCTCGGCGATTGATTAGGACGCCCGGAATTTAAAATACAAGGTTGCATAAAGGTTCTGCCCCTTACCCGATCCTGATACTAACTGGATGAGGCTTTTGCCTGAACCAAACCTTTGAATAGGACGGCATAAGGGAACAAAATTGTTTCTAGGTCGTGGAGAATAAGAGCGATTGCTCTCTCCACTGTCGTCATTTCCGATTCGGGAATGGCTAAAGAACCTCGATAAGTGTTTGGCGCAGACATTGATCTGAATGCCGTATTTGAAACCAAGTCGGAACTATTGGGCAATCTTTAAAAAAATGGAAATGAAATTTACTTCTTATTTCCGATGTATGTCCTTTTGCTCTTGACACGGGCGGGCCTTATAAGTGTTATGCGTTTTCTTGTTTAATTCTTTCAATAGTTTTGTCTGTCCTATTTCGATATTTACCTATCAGATAAAGTAATAATGAAGGTATGAGAATGAGAACCACAGGAGTCAAAAGCCAAAACCAATAGTTCGTTTCTTGGTACGACTGTCCTAACAATATCGATGGAATTGACGCGATGAGAATAATTAGATAACCCCCGAGATTCCAACCGATAAGTTTTGCAACCAGGTATGCCTGTGTGACACAAAGGGTCGACGCGATACCCCATGCCTGCCATGCTTTTAGTCTTCTTTTTTTCATCAGATAGAGCATTATGACTATCCACCAAATGGGAAAGAGAAGATCGCTGATAAGGAATATCAACAATATTGTTTTCATTTGCTTTTATTCATAGCCGCATAACGCTACGGCTGACCCGCCGGGGCAACCGCCTCTCCGAAAAACTTCATAGGCTATTCCCGGTTGCTGTCGAGCTTGTTGCTATGTAATTATCATCTTTACGATAAATGTTGCACGAGAATTAGCAATAAAAAGGTTGACGCAACAGCCACCATATATTTTTTTCTGAAATTCATTGATTTGTTTTCTAGCTTTCTCTTTTGCCACTTTATTGCCAGAATCACAGCCACAATATCCAGACCATAATACAAAATG
>Ga0316628_100001784_pt1 | contig 15478 bp, 13 predicted proteins | sample OWC_Aug_M2_C1_D5_FD_207648 | JGI IMG/M metagenome (GOLD analysis project Ga0316628, IMG submission 207648) | Wetland soil microbial communities from Old Woman Creek delta, Ohio, United States - OWC_Aug_M2_C1_D5_C | ecosystem: Environmental > Terrestrial > Soil > Wetlands | place: USA: Ohio... | reverse complement strand
CGATCTCTGGGCCGGAGCGGACTGGTTCGCGAAAACGGGACATCTCTTGCTCACGGAGGAGGAGACCAAGGTCCGCCTCGTGCCCATCTATGCCGGCCTCCGTGTCGAGCTCCGGCGGGAGAAGCTCTGCCCCTATTTCGGCGTTGCTGCCGCTTATTTCTTCCTTCACGAAGAGAACCCGCTCGGCTCAGCCTCCGAGAGCGGGCTCGGCCTCCTCACCCAGGCCGGGGCGCGAGCCAGGCTCGGCGGGCCGCTCTGGGCCGACCTCTTCGCGGGCTACCGTCTCTGCACCATCCGCGCCGGAGAAGACGACCCGGTCTCCGCGAAGCTCGACGGCTTCTCCGCCGGTCTCGGCCTGTCTATCCGCTTCTAGCGTCTTGAAATGGAGGCATCCGGCGGCTAAACTGAAAGGCATGAAACCGCTCACCCGCGCCGTTCTCGCCGCCGCTCTGGTCCTCGTCCTCACCGGCCTTTCCTTCGCCGTCATGAAGCCGGGCGAGAAGCTCATCCCGTTCTCCCTGAAGAACGTCGACGGCCAGGACTACACCGTGACCCTCGAGGATGGCCGTCTGACCCTCATCGTCTCGAGGACCGTCGCCGGCGAGACCCAAACGGTCAAGTCCCACCCGTCCGGGATCCTCATCGATTTCTGGGCCACCTGGTGCGTGCCATGCCGCAAGGCCATGCCCCACATGCAGAAGCTCTACGAGACCTACAAGCCCGCCGATGGACAATCGGAGGGCGGCCTGCGCCTCGTCGGCATCGCCCTCGATGAGCCCGGCAGCAAGGTCGTCAAGCCGTTCTACGAGAAGCTCAAGATCACCTATCCCATGCTGGCCGACCCGCCCACGGCCGCTCCCGCCGCCGGGATCGCCGCCACGGCCAAAGACATGAAGAAGCGCTACGGCGTCCAGGAGATCCCCGTCGTCTATCTCTTCGACGCCACCGGGACGATCACCCACGCCCACGTCGGCTTCAAGGAGGCGCACATCGCCGCCCTCGACGCCGCCGTCAAGGCCCTTTTGCCGGGAGCCGGGAAGTGAGACGCCGGCTCCCCTGGATCCTGCTGGCCGCCTCCCTGGCCCTCCTCACGGCCGGGCTCCTCCTCGGCGAATACCGGACCGTCCTCGAGAAGGCCATCACGGTCTGCCTCGACTGCATCGGGATCGGGTGAGCGGGACAATGGCCGAAGCGCCCCTCTCCAAGCCGCAACGCGCCTCCCGCAAGCCCCGGGACCACAGGCCGTGGTACCAAGCCGGCTTTCTCCTGGCCCTTAATGCTTGGATCCCTTCCTGGTTCAAAGGCGAGATCTTCCAGGGCGGGATCAAGGGCGTCTGCGTCCCGGCCCTCAATTGCTATTCCTGCCCCTCGGCCCTCGGCGCCTGTCCTATCGGCGCGATGCAGACGTTCTTCGGAGGCCTGCGCTTCAACCTCTCCATCGCCGAAAAGAAGTTCGGCCTCTACGTCCTCGGCTCCATGGCCGCCGTCGGCAGCGCCGTCGGCCGGCTGCCCTGCGGCTGGGTCTGCCCCTTCGGCTTCATCCAGGAGCTCGTCCACAAGATCCCGTCGCCCAAGCTTCGCATCCCCCACGCCCTGACCTATCTGCGCTACGTCTTTCTGGCGGCTATGGTCGTCCTCCTGCCCCTCCTCGTCGTGGACGCCTTCGGCTACGGCCAGACCTGGTTCTGCAAATGGATCTGCCCGGCCGGGACCCTGGAGGCCGGCCTGCCGCTCATCCTCATCAAGCCCGACCTGCGCCCTCTCGTCGGCTTCATGTACTACTGGAAGGTCGGTCTGCTCGTCCTCTTCGCAGCCTGGTTCGTTTTCACCATCCGGCCGTTCTGCCGGACGGTCTGCCCGCTCGGCGCATTCTGGGGGCTCTTCAACAAGGCGAGCCTCTTCCGCATGGCCGTCGACGACGAGAAGTGCACCCTCTGCGACGCCTGCCGCAAGGACTGCCCGGTCGACGTCAAGATCTACGAGTCGGCCAATTCTCCGGACTGCATCCGCTGTCTGAAGTGTGTTTCATCCTGCAAGTACGGCGCGATTAGCTATGAGTTCTTGGGGAAGAAGGAAACCGCCTCCGATCTGAGGGCCCTGCGAGGCGGCCGGGAGGAGATCCGCGAATGAACCTGCTCGATCCCGGACCGGACAAGGCCCGCTACCGGCGCCTCGGGACGAGGGGCGTCGGCCGGGGCGCGTGCGGCGGCCGGCCGGCCCTCCGCGTCGGCGACGGCGCCCTCGCGGCCCTGGCCGGAGAGGCCTTCACCGATCTCGCCTTCTATCTGAGGCCGGATTTCCTGGCCGCTATGCGCCGCATCGTCGACGACCGCGAGGCCTCGGTCAACGACCGCTTCGTAGCTGAAGCCATCCTCCGCAACGCGGTCATCGCCGCGGAAGGCGTCCTGCCGCTCTGCCAGGACACCGGCTCGATCCAGATCTTCGCCTTCCGCGGCGACCGCATCATCACGGCCGGCCGGGATGAGGAGGTCCTGGCCGCGGCCGCGTCCAAGGTTTACCGGACGCGCAACCTGCGCTATTCGATCATGGCCCCGCTCACGGTCATGGACGAGGTCAACACCGGGACGAACCTTCCCGCCCAGATCGATCTCCAAGCCGCGGCCGGGCGCGAGTACCGCTTCTTCTTTGTGGCCAAGGGCGGCGGCTCGTCCAACAAGATCGCCCTCTTCCAGGAGTCCAAGGCCCGGCTCGAGGAGGGCGCGCTCGAGGCGTTCCTGGCCGACAAGATCCGGGCCCTCGGCGTGGCCGCCTGTCCGCCCTACCGCATCGCCGTCGTCGTCGGCGGCCTGTCGCCGGAGATGACCCTGAAGGCGGTCAAGCTGGCCTCGGCTGGCTTCCTCGACGGCCTGCCGAAGCGCGGCGCCAGATCGGGTCGCGCCTTTCGCGACCTCGGCTGGGAAGAGCGCGTGCTGCGCCTGGCCCGCGAGACCGGGCTCGGAGCCCAGTTCGGCGGCCGCTGGCTGGCCCACGAGGCCCGCTTCGTCCGCCTGCCGCGCCACGCCGGGTCCTGCCCGATCGGCCTCGGCGTCTCGTGCAATGCCGACCGGGGCTTGAGGGGCAAGATCACCAATGACGGGATCTTCCTCGAAGAGGTCGAGCGGCAACCGTCCCGCTTCCTCGAAGGCGCCAAGGCGGCGGGCCCGGCGATGGCCGTGGCCGTCGATCTCGCCCGGCCCATCGACGAGGTCCTGGCCAAGCTCAGGAGCCTGCCCGTCGGAACTCTGGTCAGGCTTTCGGGGCCGCTCATCGTCGCCCGGGACATCGCCCACGCCCGGCTGGCCCGGATCCTGCACGAGACAGGCAGCGTCCCGGATTATTTCAGGCGGCACGCCGTTTACTATGCGGGGCCGGCCAAGACGCCGCGAGGCCTTCCGGCGGGCAGCTTCGGGCCGACCACGGCCCAGCGCATGGACGGCTACCAGGCCGATTTCCTGAAGGCCGGTGCTTCGCTCATCACACTCGGCAAGGGCAACAGGACCGCCTCGGCGATCGAAGCGCTGAACGCCCATGGTGGCGTCTTCCTGGGGACGATCGGCGGCGCGGCCGCCCTCATCGCCAAGGAGCACATCATCGGGAGCGAGACCATCGATTTCGCCGACCTGGGCATGGAAGCGGTGCGGCGGATCATGGTCAAGGATCTGCCGGCCTTCGTCATCTACGACGGCCGGGGCGGCGACCTCTACGCCCTGCCGCGTGGCTGCTGAGAGCCGCTATTTCCCGGCGGCTTTCTTGACCTCCTGGACCGACGGAAAGCTCTTGGGCGCCGATCCGTAGGATTCCATCTCGACCCGGCCCTGGACAGGGTCCAGCTTGATCATGGCGTCCTCGTAGAAGCGGCCGCCGCCTTTGCCCTTTTCGTTGAGCGTGAAGTCGATGACCATGAAATAATTGCGGCCGTGGGCCTTGACCGACCCCGATTGCCAGTTCTCGCGGTACATGAAGAGCATCACCCGTTTGCCCTTCTCGGTCGGTACGGTCACGGCGGCGCGGATCGGCAGGTTCCAGCCCCGGGCGTACTTGAAGCGGACGACGCCCTTGTCCATGGCGTTGAAGGCGTTCAAGAAGGCCTGGAAATCGCCCCCGCTCACGACCTGTTGGAGGCGCTGGACCTCCTCCAGCGTCGTCCAGCTCGTGACCTCGATCTGGACATCGACGATGGGCGGCTCGATGGGGCCCTTGCCGGTCAGAAAGCGGGCCTTGAAGACGTCCGCCGCGCCGAGCGGCGCCGCTAGGACGACCCCCGCGGCCAGAAGGACGAGCGCCTTGCGAAGTCGGGAATGGATCGTCATCGTGACCTCCCTCGCCTTGCCTGGGATACGACCATCATGCGAAAAAAGCCGCGCTCTTGTCAAACCCTACTTCGCGACCGCCTTCAGCACGACCTGGGCTTCGTCGGCTGCCCGGACGGCGTCGAAGAACGACTTGAGGGCCTGGTACTGCGCGACCGGGAAATAGCTCTTCTTGATGACAAGGTCGCGCTGGACGTGGAGGCGCAGCGGCCCCTCGACGGCCAAGCCCAGCGAATAAGACGAAAAGTCGTTGTCGCTCTTTTGGCGCTCCGGCCGAACCTCAGTGGCCACCCCCTCGGGCAGGGTGATGACGACGTCGTTGAATTCCCGGAAGGGATAGGGGAAATAGACCGGGAAGCGCCGCTCGGCGTGGCGGAACGGATACTGGGCCGCGCCGGTCAGCGGCGAAACCGGCAGGAGGATCTTGTCGCCGGCGGCCGTCGCGCCCCCGGGGATCGTGACGTCGTAATGGGCGACGAGGGACGGATCGTTGTTGTCGATGTTCTCGAGCCTGGTCAGGGCCACGGTCGCGCCCATGGGCAGGATGTCCGTGAGCTCCTTCTCGAAATCCTTCTTCCGGGCCTCGGCGTCGTCGCGGATATGGTCGAGCCGGCGCACCAGAGCCTCATGGCCCGTGTAGGTCGTCTTGACCGTGCCGGCCAGCCGACCCTGAAGGTCGAGCGCCAGGGCGATCTCGCGCTGGGTCAGGGCCAGGTCGGGCTGGTAGACGGTCGTCGTGAAGAAAGAGGGCGGATTGTCGGAATAGCGGAGGGCGGCGGAGTTCGACCGGCTCCAGTGGACGAGCCCGAACGGACAGAAGGGGGTCGCCGGGTCGAAGAGGAGCGACCGGTCCCCGAGCTTGACCAGGGCCAGCTCGGCGTCCATCTGGTCGTAGAAGGAGAGGAGGTTGACACGGAAGAGCTTGTCGTCTCGGTTCGAGACGCGCACGACCTCGGCCTCCCGGCCGTCCGCCCGGGCCAGGGCGACGAAGGTCCGCGTGATGTCGCTGCGGACACCGTAGCCGCGCTCGAGCGTGTCCGCCACGCTGCGGTTGGCCTTGATCTTCTGCTCCTTCTTCTGCTTCCGGGTCAGGCCCTTTTCATAGCTCAGGTTGCGGATCTTCTGGGCGCCGTCATAGAGCTTCCTCAGCCGCTCGGTCGGATCCTGGGCCTCGCCGGCGAGCTCCTGCGCCTTGGGAGCGGCCTTGCGGGCGTCGCCGATGAACCTTTCGGCGGTTTTCTGCCACGTCCGGCTCTCCTGCGTCCAGAACTCGTCGCTGCTGCTGATCTGGCCGTCCTGGTAGAAGACGTCCACGGACATCTGCTCGGCCTCGACGGGCGTCATGAACTCCTCGGCCTCGAAGGCCGGCAGGTTTTCGAGCACGAGCTCGACCCGTTTGCCTTTGATCGTCGGGCGGGCGTTCTCGACCTTGTGGGAGACCCAGGACATCCGATAGGGGCCGCCGAACAGGTAGCCGATATACGGATAGGCGTAAAATTCGAACTTGGCCCGGCGGGTGAAGAGCTCGTCCTGGACCTCCCAGCTGATGGCGGGGAAAGACAGGAATTCCTTGTTCTTGGGGAAGCCTCCCTCCTCCGGGTGGCCCCCGGACAGCTGAAGGCTCTCGGCCAGCCCTTCCTCGTCGAAGTCCGAGGAACCTCCGTAGTCGGGCAGGAGCTTGTAGCGGAACTCGATGATCGAGCCGACGGCCACGTCGGGGACGGTGAAGGTCTTGAGGGAAACCCGCAAGCGCTGGTAGCGCAGGGCGGTTTTGTCGAAGACCTGGCCGTTGAATGGCCTGACCTCGCCCTTCGGCGTGATGTGACGGACCTCCAGGCTGTCCACTTTGTTGATCCCGGGGAAGAAGGCGATCTCGATATTGGCGTGATCACGGCCGGCGTCCTTGAGGATCTTCAGACGCTTGAAGACCTCCGTCACGAAAGACTCGTCGTCCGTCTTCCTTTCCCGGTAGAGCCAGATCGCGTCGGCGCCGGGTTGTTGGGCGCAGTCGGTCATGGCCTTTTCTTCTGCGGAAAGGGGAGGCCACGATTGGGGCAGGGCCGGGACGGCAGAGGCCAAGACGAGCCAGCCGGCCAATGAGGCCGCGACGGCGAGCGGAAAACAAGACTTGATCGAGGACATCAAGGCCTCCTGGTTTCGGACGTTCTCAGGAGCAGGCTCTGTTGCTCCTCGGCCCCGACGGCGAGAAAGAACCTGAGGGCTTCCTCGTACCGCGAGGCCGGCAGCCACGGATCGATCAGGCGGTACTCGCGCCGGTACACGATGGCCCGCCCGGACGCCTCCGTTCGGCTCGAGTACGAGGCGAAACCGGCGTCGAGGGTCACCGGCTTGGGCAGACTGTCCGGGACGAAGCCGTCCGGCAGCTCGATCGTGAACTCGTCCCGGGCCAGGATCGTCGTCTCGAGATCGATGGGGGAGCGCCTCGGCTTTTTCTGGTTCGAGGCCAGGTCCACCGCCTTGCTGCCGGCGACGCGGGGCCGGAGGGCGAAATAGCCGCCCGCACGCTTGGCGTAGGCGGGGGCGCTGACCTTGTAGCGAACGACGAGGTCGGCCCCGGCGTTATCGAGGTTCTCGAAGGCGAAGCTCTGGAGCGAGAACGAGGCCAACGAGCGCGCGAGGAAGTTCTCCAGCTCCTGGCGCCGCCCCGCCTCGGACGCCGATTGCATCCGGTATCTCAGCGAGTCGGCCTCCGAGCCGCGTCGCGTTTCGACGATCTCTCCGGCCAGGGCGCCGTCGTTCGCCAGCACGAACGAGCCCCGGCGATCGAGGAGGTTGGATCCGGGCGCCGGCTTCGGCAGGGACAGGAGCTCGCCGCTCGAGCCGGCGACGAGCAGGCCGGTGTTGTCTTGAAGATAATAGGGCAGCCGCCCGAGCGGCGTCGTGGGCATGGTCGGATCGAAGACGAGAAGCCGCCCCAGGCGAGGGTGGCTGACGAGGCTGTCGAGGCCTGCGCCGGGCACGTCCTCGGGAAGCTTGATGGCGAGAATGACGTGATTGAAGCAGGAATAGGAGACCGGGGACCCCTGCGTCACGCCCCCGCGCTCGGAATGGATGATGATGTAATACGAATCGATGCCGATCGCCTGCAGCATGGCCGCCAGCAGGGTCGCCTTGTCCTTGCAGTCGCCGTAGCGGTTGGAGAGAACCGAGGGGGCGGGATGGGGCTGGAAGCCGCCGATGCCGATCTGGATCGCGACGTATCGGACTTCCTTTTGGGCGAACGAGGCCAGGGCCCGGATCCTGGCCAGCGTGTCGGTCGCGCCGGCGGTCAGGGCCCGGGCCTTCTCCGTGACGGAGGGGTCGGGGACGCGGCGCGGGCCGCTGAGCGCATCATACCAGGCCGCCATATCGGCCCAGCTCGACCACGATCCGGCGCCCGGGCCGGCGGTCTTGAGCCGGATGAGCAGCCGGCCGGCCAGGGCGCGGTCGCCCGGCCGGAAGGGCTCGTCGTCGATCCCGGGGATGTCCCTGAGATCGAGGGAAAAGACCCGGCGAGCCGGGGTGTCCGGCGCGCCGACCGGCTGAACGGGGTCCCAATGGATCCAGCTGAGATCGGGCTCCCATCTCACCGGCAGCGAGATCGCGTAGCGCGCCTGGAGGACGGGGAACCTTCCTTGAAAATCGAAGCGGTCCTCGAACGCCGGCGGGGAGAGCTCCTCTTGCCATTCGAAGCCCACGACGCTGCCGACGTCCACCTCCGGGACCGAGAGCATCATGATCTTGGCGTCCATGTAGAGCGTGTCGGGCGCGAGCGATGAGGAGATGACGTCCTTCATCGTCACTTCGCGCGGCGCGCCGGCAGGGTTGACGACCCAGCCCGTCATGGACTTGATGCGCACGTCGAAGGCCGAACCCAGGATCAGCCGTCCCGCCTCCCCGACGCCTCCCTGGCGAAGGACGCGCACCGCCCGGCGGCAGGTCGAGTCGGTGTGGCCCTTCAGGTCGACGACGGTCGTCCGCTCGTCGAGAAGGACGACGGCGTCCGTTCCGGCCGGCAGTGCGGGAACGGCGCGGGCGGCCTCGTCGGCGAGCCATTGCGGGAGCTTGACCTTTGCGGCGCCGCCGGCCGTCGCGAGCCGCGTCGAGGCCGCTGATGGCGCCGCGGCGCCGGCCAACGCGGCGAGGGCGGCGACGACCCGGATGAGCCGCTTCAGCCGGACGGACCTCTCGCCCCACGGACCATGATCCCTTGGGGTGGTCGTCAATAGTCCTCCCGTTCCTTGGCCGCCGTGAGCACGATCTGGGCCTCGGAGGCGGCCCGGGCGGCATCGAAGAGGCCCTTGATGGACGAGTATTTCTCGACCGGGTAGAAGATCTTCGTGATCGTGAGGTCGCGCTGGATATGGAGCCGGCCCGGTTCCTCCTCGGAGCAGGCCAGCGAGTAGGAGAAGGCGTCGCTCTCGATCTTCCGAGGCTCGGGCCGGACCTCGGCCGTCATCCCCTCGGGCAGCGTGATGACGACGTCGTCGAACTCGCGGCACGCATAAGGGAGATAGACGGCGGATTTTCGACCGCTTGGCCGGAACGGATACTGCACGGGACCCGTGAGCGGGAAGACCGGCAGGAGGAGCTTGTCTCCGGCCGCCATCGCCGCATTGGGGATCTTGACGTCGTAGAGGGCGATCAGGAACGGGTCGCTGGCGTCGATGTTCTCGAGCTTGGTCAAGGACGCGCTCGCTCCCATCGGCAGCACGTCAGAGAGCTCCTTTTCGAAGGCGGCCTTGCGGGCTTCGGCGTCGTCCCTGAGGAGGTCCAGCCGGCGGACGAGGGCCTCCTGGCCCGTGTAGGTCGTCTTGATCGTCCCCTCCAGGCCGCCCTGCGGATCGAGCTTCAGGGCGATCTCGCGCTGCGTCACGGCCATCGAGGGCGGAGACAGGGGCGTCGTGAAAAAGGCCGGGGGATTCTCAGAAAACCGGACGGCCGTGGCGTTCGTCCGGCTCCAATGGGCGAGCCCGAACGGGCAGAAGGGCGTCGCCGGATCGACCAGGAGGGTCTTGTCGGCGACCTTGACCAGGGCCGCTTCGGAATCGAACTGGTCATAGAAGGACAGGAATTCCTTTCGAAAGAGCTGGTCGTCCCGGGTCACGACTCGGATGACCTCGGCCTCGAATCCCGCCGCCAGCGCCAGGGCCACGAAGGTCCGCGTGATATCGCTGCGGAGCCCGTAGCCCCGCTCGAGGACGTCGAGGGCCCTGCGGTTGTCCTTGATCTTCTGTTCCTTCCTCTGCTTGCTGGTCAGGTCCTTCTCGTAGCTGAGGTTGCGGAGGCCCTGGACCTTCCGATAGATGCGCTCGAGCTGGGCCAGGGGTTCCGTCGCGTCGCCGACGATCGTGTGGGCGACGACCTCCAGTTGTTTGGGTTTTCCAAGAAATGATTGGACGCCTTTCTGCCAGTCCTGGCTCTCGAGCTTCCAGAACTCGTCATAGCTCTTCAGCTCGTTGCTGATGAAGAAGAGATCCACCGACATCCTCAGCATGCTCTCGGGGATCGAGAACTCCTCGGCCTCGAACGCGGGAATGTCATTGAGCTCCATGGAGGCCTGGCCGATGAGGATCTGAGGGGTCCCCTTGGCGATCCCCACCGAGGCCCAAGCCAGCCGGTACCCTTCCCCGAAGATCAGCATGAGGATGAGGTTCTTGTTGGCGTAAGAGAACTTGGCCCGCTTCGTGAACAGGTCCTCCTGGACCTCCCATCTCTCGACGGGCGCGGCCCTCAGGTGTTTGCTTTCCGCGATGCCCCCCTCCTCCCCCCATTCGCCCCCTTCGAGTCCGATCAAGATGTCGTGGAGGCCCGCGGCCGAGACCCGCCCGTGGTCGGGCTCGATCGAGTAGCGGTAGTCGATGATCGAGCCGACCTCGACGTCGGGAAGAGCGAAGGTCTTGACGGCCACCCGCAGCCTGCGGTACCGCATCGCCGTCTTCTCGAGGATCTGCCCCGTGAACTCGCGCTCGTCGCCCTTGGGATAGACGACGCGGGCCTGGATGCCGGTGACCTTTTCGCGGCCGACCAGGAAGGGGATCTCGATGTTCGAGCGGTCGAGGCCGGCCGGGGTGAGGACCTTGAGGCGCCTGAAGACCTTTGTGGCGCCTTTCTCGTAGTCCATGAGCTCCTCGCGGACGAGGAGGACCGCCGCGGCCCCCGGCTGCTGGGGGCAGTCTTTCATGGCCGCGTCGTCTTTGAAGATGGGAGGCCAAGGATCCCTGGAGCCCGAGGATGACTGGCCGGCGGCCGTGACGTCCCCCGGCACGGTCACGAAGGCGATGACGATGAGGATCGACATCCACCGGGCGGCCTTCATGACACACCTTCTTTCACCCCCCGGCTTGCCGCCAAGGTTATTACCGGCCCGCGGACTTTGTCAAGGGAACGGCCGCTTGCCAAACCCGATATAATAGGCAAGGGGAGGGAACGATGAAAAAAGCGCGCCTCGTCTGTTTCGGGACCATGCTCCTCGTCGCGTTCGCCGCGATCCAAGCCGCGGACTATCTCTACATTCCTTGGCTGGACGCGTATGCCGATCCGAGCACACTTTTCTTGCGCTGGGGGACCTCCGGCGAGAACGTGGCCCTTCAGGTCTCGTTCGGGGACTCGGGGATCGGCCTCGTGTTCGGCGAGACCGTCGAGGAGACCGGCAAGATCAATGCCGCCAGGGCCAGGCTGCTCCGCATCCTGAACGCCAAGGACTTGGATCTCGACGACCTGCCCACGACGCTCGGCCTCACGTTCGTCCAGTTCGTCAAGTACGAGAGCGTCATCCCGAACGTGCTCAGATAGGGCGGCCGGCGGGTAGACGTCCATAATTTTCCTTCTATAAAGAAAGACCGCTCTTTCGCGGCTTTTTTCCCTAGAAATTGAGATTCCTTAGATCGGCCCTTTTCCCTAGGCATTCAGGGACAAAATTTGTCACGGCCTCTGAGTATCCTAATGATCCAGGGGTTTGGTCGGAGCGTGGCGGGAAGGCGTGGGAGCCGAACCCATCGGGGACGTCTATAGCCCCATGCCGGATAGTCCGGAAGGGAGGACTGTTATCGAGGAAGGCGGGTAGGCAGAGCGGCCTGGCCGTTCTACCTTGACGTCAGCCGGGGCCGGAGCACTAGGCTTCTCGCCTGGCGCTAGCGCCGGGCATTCCGCAGGGCCCTGTTTTCCAGGGCCAGGCGGCCGATCTCGCGCTCTATCCGGAGGGCTTCCGCCTGGGCGGCCTGGAGCTTCTGAAGGGTTTCGGTGAGCTGCCGCTCGATGACAGAGGCAGGGACCATGTTGGCCCTATTCGCATAATCCTGATTGAGGGCGGCGATCTTGGTTTTCAGAAGCTCGATGAGCTCCTCCGTCGAGCGGAGTTTTTCCCTCAACCCGGAAATCGCGTCGGGGGCCTCCTCCGGGGCCGGGGCGGCCCCGGGTCCTCCAACGGGAGCGAGCGCCTGGTCAGCCACGCCGCCGGCCGGCTCGGCTTCGTGTTCCACGGACAGCGTTTCCGTCGCCTCGGTCCCTTCGACCGGGATGACGACCTCGACCGCCGGCCGGATCTTGACTTTAAGCAGTTCCGCTTTGGTGACGACCGGGCCATGACGGCCGCCCAAGCTCTGGCGCCGGGCTTTTTCGGCGCGCGCCGCTTCCGTCAGGCTTTGCCCGCTCAGGAACGCCGTCAATCCCGCGGCGACCAAGAAGAGGACCGTTCTTTTCATTTGCCGACCCAGGCGCCATTATGTCCCCGGCCCCCCCGCCTGTCAATCGCCGGCGTTCCGGAATCTTGATGACGATCAAAGGCGGCCCAATGGCTTGGGTCACCCCCCGGGACCGACCACCGGGTCTAGTAGGCTTTGCGTCACGGTCAACGATCAAAGATTTTAAGGAGATTATCTTGCGATAGAGATGGCAATTGGCTATAGTGATTGAGCCAGGGCAAGGTCCGATGAATTGGAGATTTAGGAAGCGGGATGGGTTTTCGCTCATCGAGGTTCTTCTCGTCGCTCTCATCCTGGGCGCGGTTTCGGTCAGCCTCATCAGCGTTTTTACCTATGGCTTCAACGTTCTGTCAAGGACCGCGCAGACGAATGTGGCTACCCAGGTCGCCCAGTTCGAGATCGAGCGGTTTCGGAACATGGGCTTCGATCAGATCCCCATCTTGTCCGCGGGCGTTCCAGTGACCTTCCAGACCCTCTTCGACAGTCGCGGTCCGTCCGATCCCGAGAACCCCTATGCCTTCCTGTTCAAGACCGTCGACGGCGCGCGCGTCCCGATCCTCCAGAACGGCCGCGAAACCATCGTGATCCAGGACGGCGCGGCCGTCAACATGGACCCGACCGTCAAGAAGATGACCGTCACCATCGCCTGGGATTACCGGGACCGGACCATCACCAAGGACTATGTGACCCTATTCTATGTGGAAGGGATCAACCGGCGGTAGGGGAAGGACCATGCGACAGAAGGGCCGCGGAGATCGACGGAGACGGACCCTCTCGGGCCCCCGTGGCATGAGCCTGATCGAGACGCTCCTGGCCGTCGTCCTGTCGGGGATCATCATGATCGCCCTGCTCGCCCTCTATATCGAAGGCGAGAAGTATTTCTTCAACCAGAGCTCCCGGTCCACCACGAGAGAGGAGATCAGGTCCGACATGGCCCTGATCTCGAGGGATATCCGTGACGCGGCCAATATCGCCGACGGCCCGGTCACCGCCTTCGATGGCCAGGAGTACTCGACGGACGCGGATTGCTTGGTCCTCGAGCTGCCGTCGATCGACGCCGCGGGGCAGATCATCGCCGGGAGCATGGATCTCGTCATCTACAGTTATGACCCCGGGCAGAACCGTCTCGTCAAGATCGTCAGTCCGCAAGCGGGAGTGCGCCAGAACCAGAGATCGATCCGGGCGACGAGCCTGATCGGCCCATCCCCGGGCCGCGCGCCGTTCATTCTCAGATACTTCAATTGGGACGGCTTGACCGAGGTCACCTCCGCGTATGCGGACCCCGATAACGGAGCCTTCATCGTCGAGGTGGAGCTGACGGCGCAGGGCCGCTCGATCCAGAGGCGTGGCCTGCCCTTCGTCGAGACTTTCCGGACCCAGGCGAAGATGAGGAACAAGGTCGTCCCTAGCTAGGGAGGCCGCCACACGACCAGGACCCCGCGATCCGGGTCGTCGGGGCGAAAGGGAGGATCGTTATGGACCAGTTCAGCTCACGGCGGTTGAGCCGGCGGGGCCGGGAGGAGGGCTTTATCCTTCTGACGGCCATCATGGTCATCGTCGTCATGCTCATCCTGGCCGTTCCGTTTCTGATCAAGCTGTCGGCCGAAAACAGGTCGACGGAACGGGCCTCCAGGGCCTTGGCCGCCCTGAACCTGGCCGAAGCCGGGATCGACAAGACCTTGTGGACCCTCGATCCCTATGCCGCCCCCTCGCTCGCGGACCCCGAACGCATTCAATGGAACTATCAGGGAACCGCCGCCGTCGGCGTTATGCCGCCTCCCGCCAATCCCCCGGCCTATGTCAAGGCGAGCGACGGGCGCGACCTGGGCTTTGTCGAGATCGTTCTGACCGACCCCGTCGGCGTGGAGCCGAATCCCCAGACCCGGACGCTCGACTCGACCGGACGCGTGCCCTTCGTCGGCGGACGCACGGTCGACCGGACCGTGCGGGTGACTTTGAGGAAGGAATACAATTCCATTTTCGACGTCGGCTTCGTCGTCGATAAATATTTCTATATCCGGAACTCCTTCCTCCTCGACGCCTACGATTCGGACGATGGGGCCTACGGGGCCGCGCTGTCCGGCGGCGGGACGAATTCGCTCCTGCCCGACGCGCGCTTCATCGCCAATTCGTACATCTCCGACCCGAGGCCCCAGAATCCGGCCGAAGCGTCCTGGGTGATCGAGAGCGGCGGCGGGAGCAGCGAGGTCTATGGCACGATCATGGCGGGGGGCGAGGCCGCCGATGCTTACCGCGACGGAACGGCCCAGAATCCACCCGACCCGAGCCTCATCGATACCGTTGTCAACGTCCCCCAGGAGGACATCTTCCAGACTACGAACGACCGGATGGTCATGAGCCAGGAATTCGACCTGCCCTCAGTCGACGTCTTCGATCTCCCGCCCCAGGAAATGCTGGGGACCATGCCATCGGTCGGCGAGTGGTTCGACGGATACAACGCCACGACCCCCGGATCCGCCACCTATTACGGGGACCGGCTGGCCCGGGCCCCGCTCGAGTCCGAGATCAAGCCGGCCTATGTCCAGAACACCTTTTCGACCATCACGGACGGCGGCGCTCTGACGCCGGCGGACAACGGCGTCTATACCTCGTTCCAGATCGGCAACGACAAGACCGGGGGCACCCTGAACGTCAGCGGCGGGGACGTCGTGATCTACGTGACGTCTTACGGCGACGCCGCCCAGGCCGCCAGTTTCTTCATGGGACCCGGCTCCAGCATCAACATCGCCGAGGACTCCTCTCTGACCATGATCCTGGGCCAAGCCTCCTTCACCGTGTCCCAGGGATACAACATCAACGCCGCGGGGAACCCGGCGAAGCCCGCGGACCTGGTCGTCCTCGGCACGGATCAATTCGCCGTCCCTCCCACGCAGGACGTCACCAGGCTGCCCAGCAAGGCGTCGTCGGTGGATAACCTGCGCATCCCCGGCCTCATGTACTACGAGCACGCCCAAAGCGACGGCAACATCTACGCGGCGATGTACGTTCCTCGGGCCCATGTCACGACAGGGCAGGGCCAGAACCACATGAACTTCTTCGGCGCCCTGATCGCCGATTCGATGGATTTCAAGGTCCAGGTGGACTTCCATTTCGACAAGTCCCTGGCCGACTTGGATATCCAGGACGGCGGCTTCGAATACTGGCGGATCATCAATTGGGTCGAGCTCCTGCGCGGGAACTAAGGCCGAACCGGGATCTCAACCAGCGCGAACGCCGGGAGTGGCGGGAAGGTATGGGAGTCGAACCCATCCGGGACGTTTATAGCCCCATACCGGATTTGAAGTCCGGAAGGATCACCGGATCCTTCACCCTCCCGTGGGTGGAACGATGGTATTCGGTCCCCAAGTCAGTGTCAAGATAGCCTCCTTATTGGAGCAGCCCGAACCGCTCGCAGAATATATGCCGAAGGATGTGCCTGTCGCTCGTGTCGCCGCCGTCATTGAC
>Ga0316628_100001783_pt1 | contig 15478 bp, 19 predicted proteins | sample OWC_Aug_M2_C1_D5_FD_207648 | JGI IMG/M metagenome (GOLD analysis project Ga0316628, IMG submission 207648) | Wetland soil microbial communities from Old Woman Creek delta, Ohio, United States - OWC_Aug_M2_C1_D5_C | ecosystem: Environmental > Terrestrial > Soil > Wetlands | place: USA: Ohio... | reverse complement strand
TCGAGGTGTGCGTCGGCACGGGGCTGTCGCTGCCGCTGTATCCGCGGGAGGCTCGCATTACCGGCATCGACGTGTCGCGCGAGATGCTCGCCAAGGCCGCGGCGCGCGTGGCCGCGAGGCGCCTGTCTCAGGTCGAAGCGTTGGTGCAGATGGACGCCGGCCGCCTGGCGTTCGCGGACGGCAGCTTCGACAAGGTGGCGCTGCTGTTCGCGCTCTCGGGCCTGCCCGATCCGGTACGGGCCGTGAACGAGATGCGGCGCGTCTGCCGGCCCGGCGGAACCATCGTGATCGTGCAGCACTTCCGCTCGCGCAGCGCCCTGCTGCGCGTGTGCGAGGCGCTGCTCGAGCCGGTGTATCAGGTGCTGCGCTATCGCGGCGACATGGATCTGGAGCGATTCCTGGCCGACGCGCAGCTCGACGTGGTCGAGACGCGCCGCACCAACCTGTTCGGCTACGCGACCCTGCTCGCGTGCGTCAACCGCGCGCCGGCGGCCGTCGCCTCCGCCGCGGCACCGCGCCCGCGCTTGATCCCGGTCAAACAGGCCGGCGCGGGAAGGTAGCAAGATTGCCCTTATGACAATCAGACCCTCCATCGACGTCGCGACGCGCGTGAGCGCCGAGCTGGCCGCGGTCATCGAGAAGCTCGCCGAGCGGGGCGAGGAGCCGCCGCGGACGTTGGGGGAACTGCGCGCCGCGTTGCTGGCGCACGGCCGCGCGGGAAGACGGCAAACGGAGTTCCTGCACCCGCAGGACCACGAGTCGCTGCTCTCCGAGATCGACACGCTGATCGCGGAATTCGGGCCCGAGGCGCTGGCCCTCGATTTCGTGCTGCGGCGCGCGAGCGAGGCGCTGTCCCGGGTGATCGAGGCGGCGATGAACGACCCCGCGCTGTCCGACTCGCCGACCCTCGGCGCAGTGCGCCAAGCGATCACCGCGGGCCTGGCGGCGCGGCTGGTCGGCGAGGGCACGCTCGACGAGGACGAAGAGGTCGGCTTGCTCGGCGAGATCGACGAGCTGATCGAGCGCCACGGCGCGCGCGCGCCGGCCGAGCCGCTGATCCGCTTCGAGTAGCACCGCTTCCGGCGACATGAAGAAATTCGCGACGCGCATCGACGCGGCGCGCCAGCTGGCCGAGGCGCTCGCGGCGTATCGCGGGCGCAATCCCCTGGTGCTGGCGATCCCGCGCGGCGCCGTGGGCATGGCCGCGGTGCTCGCCGAGGCGCTCGGCGGCGAGCTCGACGTGGTGCTGGTGCGCAAGCTGCGCGCCCCGGGCAACCCCGAGCTGGCCGTCGGAGCGGTCGACGAGACGGGATGGACCTATGTCGCCCCGCATGCCGCGAGCGTCGGCGCCGATTCCGCGCACCTCGAGCGCGAGAAGGAACTCCAGCTCCAGACCCTGCGCGAGCGGCGCGCGCGCTACACGCCGGCGCGGCCGCCGCTCGACCCGGCCGGACGCATCGTGATCGTGGTCGACGACGGGCTCGCGACCGGCGCCAGCATGATCGCGGCGCTGCACGCGGCGCGCGCGAAGCGGCCGCAGGAGCTGGTCTGCGCGGTGCCGGTCGCGGCGCCCGACAGCCTGGAGCGCGTGCGCCCCTACGCCGACAAGGTCGTGTGCCTCGCCGCGCCGGCCGAGTTCTACGCGGTCGGTCAGTTCTACCGCGAGTTTCCGCAGGTGGAGGACGACGAGGTGGTCAGGCTGCTCGGTGAAGCTCGACATCAGCCTTCTTGAGGCGCCTTCGCCCGCGTCGCTGCCTCTCGAGATCGTCGAGCGCAAGGGCCTCGGGCATCCCGACACCATCTGCGACGCGCTCAGCGAAAACCTGAGCCGCACGCTTTCGCGCTTCTACCTCGAGCGCTGCGGCGCGATCCTGCACCATAACGTCGACAAGGCTTTGCTGTGCGGCGGCGCGGCGCGGCCCGCGTTCGGCGGCGGCGAGGTGACCGAACCGATCGACCTCTACCTCGCCGGGCGCGCCACCGCGCAGTTCGAGGGCGTGACGATCCCCGTGGACGAGATCGCGGTCGAGGAAAGCCGGCGCTGGCTGCGCGAAAACCTGCGCCACCTCGACCCCGAGCGCCACGTGCGCATCCACCCGCGCATCCGCCCCGCTTCGCCCGACCTCGCAGCGCTGTTCCTGCGCCGGCGCGAGGCAGGCGCGCCGCTCGCCAACGACACCTCGCTCGGCGTCGGCTTCGCACCGCTTGACGAGCTGGAGCGCACGGTGCTCGCGGTCGAGCGCAAGCTCAATTCTCCCGAGGTCAAGGCCGCGCAGCCCGAGATCGGCGAGGACATCAAAGTGATGGGCGTGCGCAGCGGCGGCGACATCGCGCTCACCGTCGCCTGCGCGCTCGTCGGACGGCACGTCTCGGACATCGGCGACTACCGGGCGAAGAAGGCGCGCGTGCGCGAGCTCGCGGCGGCGGCGGCCGGCGGCAGCGCCGAGGTCGCAGTCAACACCGCCGACGGCGACACGGCCGACAGCGTGTACCTCACGGTGACCGGCCTGTCGGCCGAAGCGGGCGACGACGGCCAGGTGGGCCGCGGCAACCGCGTCAACGGCCTGATCACGCCCTACCGCCCGATGAGCCTGGAAGCGGCCGCCGGCAAGAACCCGGTGACGCACGTCGGCAAGCTCTACAACTTGGTGGCGAACCGCATCGCGCGCGCGCTGGTCGCCGAGGTCGCCGGCGTGCGCGAGGTTTACTGCTACCTGGTGAGCCGCATCGGCAATCCGATCACCGAACCGCAGGTGATGGACCTGAAGCTGCGCCTGGACGACCCCGACGCCCTGCCCGCGCTCGCGCCGCGCGTCGCCGACATCGCGCGCGTCGAGCTGGAGGGCGTCACGACGCTGTGGCGCCAGCTGCTGGAGGGGCCGCAGAGCGTCTGGTGAACGCTGCGCCGACGGCATGAACCGCGCGCGAGCCCCGCTGATCGTGCTGGCGGCGCTGGTGCTGCTCGGCTTCGCGCTCGAAGCGCTCGGGCTGTTCGACTGGCGCTCGGCGCTCGGCTGGGCGCGCGCCTACGCGGGCGACTGGCGGCTGGCGGTGGCGATCGCCCTCGCCCAGGTCGCGCTGTTCACCTTCGCCCTGCCCGGCTCGAGCCTGCTGTGGCTGGCCGCGCCGCTCTACCCTGCTCCGGCCGCCGCGCTCATCCTGACCGCGGGCGGTACCGCGGGCGCGCTGACCGCCTACCTGTTCGCGCGCCGTCTCACGCGGTCCGCCTTCACGCAGCCAAGCGAAGGACGCGTGCTGCGCGTGCTCGAGGCGCAAGGCGACTTCCTCACCTTGTGCGCGCTGCGCGTTCTCCCGGGCGTGCCGCATTCCCTCATCAACTACGCCGCGGGCGCCCTGCGCGTGCCGCTGGCGCGCTTTCTCGCGGCCACCGCGCTCGCGCTCGGCGTGAAGAGCTACCTCTACAGCAGCGCGCTGCGCGGCCTGCTGGAATCCGGCACGCCGTCAGACCTGTGGCGCGCGGGGACGCTCGCCCCGCTGGTCGGTCTCGGGCTGCTCCTGCTGCTCGGCCGCCTGCTGCGCGCGCGCCTGAAATCGCCCCGCTCCGGCTGAGTCGGGCTTTGGCGCTATACTGCAGCGCTGCGCATCCCACAGGTCCTTCAGGAGGAGCTCGTCCATGATGAAGATCTCGATCGCGGCGATCCTGGCGTCCGGCATCGCGTTCGCGGGCGGCGCCCACGCCGCCGGAATGTCGCTCAGCAGCCCCGACATCAAGAAGAACGGGACCATCGGGATGGAGTACGTCTACAAGGGATTCGGCTGCACCGGGAACAACGTCTCGCCGGCGCTGAGCTGGAAGGGCGCCCCGAAAGGGACCAAGAGCTTCGCGCTCACGGTCTACGATCCCGACGCCCCGACCGGAAGCGGGTGGTGGCATTGGGTTCTGTTCAACATTCCGGCCGATGTCAGCTCGCTGCCCCGGAACGCGGGTGATCCGAACGCCAACCTCGCCCCGGCAGGGAGCGTCCAGGGCCGCACCGACTTCGGCGCGCCCGGCTATGGCGGTCCGTGCCCGCCCAAGGGCGACAAGCCGCATCGCTACCGCTTCACGATCTACGCCCTGGACATCGACAAGATCGACGCCGATCAGAACGCCTCGGCCGCGTTCATCGGCTTCAACATCCACTTCCATACCCTCGGCAAAGCCAGCTTCACCGGGCGCTACGGCCGGAAGTAGCGCTAGAGGTCTGCGTCCTTTTCGCGCGCCCCCTGCCGAGGCCGCAGCAGAGCGGCGTCCTGCGGACGCATGCGCGAAACCAGGATTCTGGGAAACTCCTGCCCGCCCGCCGGCCGCCCCTCGGGGCGCCAGTGCGTCTTGATGAATTCCGCCACTTCCATCGACACGTGCTTCCAGCCGGCCTCGTGATGGCTCGCATCGACGACGATGACCGAGTCGCGCTCGTCCATCTCCTGCCACAGCTTTGCGGCAGCCTCCTGGGGGCTGAGCTCCGATTCCACGTACCAGAAAGCCGTGTGCACGCGGATGGCCTGCCCGAGCGCAGCGATCGCATTCTCCACGCCGTGGTAATTCGCCGACGGCGAATGGAGCTCGAACGAGATAAACAGGCTGCTCGTCATTGCGCAGTGCTGGACACTCGGATCAATGCGAGGGACGCTACGTCCTAGTACATATTTACCATAGGCGAGTGACCGGCAGGTGTCAACGGCGCCGGTCGAGGCGCGCGAGGCCGTGGCGCGCGGCGCACGCGAGCGCGTCGTGATATTCGGCCGAACTGAGCGGCCGGTCGAGCCCGGGGTATTCGTCCGCCCGGTAGCAGGGACGGTACTGGTCCATCAGATTGACGTAAGTGTCGCGCGAGACTTCACCGGCGAGAAATGAAAGCACCGCGTCGGTCCCGGCGATGCCCTGCGGCAGCACCAGGTGGCGCACGAGCAGGCCGCGCCGCGCGACGCCCTGCGCGTCGAGCACCAGGTCGCCGACCTGGCGGTGCATTTCCTTCACCGCGGCGCGATTGACCTCGACGTAGTCGCGCACCTTGGAGTAGCGGCGCGCGAGCGCCGAGTCGCCGTACTTCATGTCCGGCATGTAGATGTCGACGATGCCTTCCAGCAGGCGCAGCGCCTCGAGGCTGTCGTAGCCGCCGGTGTTGTAGACCAGCGGCAGGCGCAGCCCGCGGCCGGCGGCGTCGAGCACCGCGGCGATGATCTGCGCCACGACGTGGCTCGGCGAAACGAGGTTGATGTTGTGGCAGCCCTGCGCCTGCAGCGCGAGCATCATGCCGGCGAGCTCGGCCGGTTCGACCTCGCGCCCGGCCGGGCGCTGCGAGACGTCCCAGTTCTGGCAGTACACGCAGCGCAGGTTGCACCAGCTGAAGAAAATCGTTCCCGAGCCGCGCGAGCCGCGCAGCAGGTCCTCCTCGCCGTGGTGCGGGCCGTAGCTCGCCACCCGCGCACGCTCGCCGGTATGGCACACCGCGCCTTCGATGCCGGCGAGGCGGTCGACGCGGCAGTAGCGCGCGCACAGGTCGCAGTCGCGCAGGTGTTCGCGCGCCCGCCCGGCGCGCCGCGCCAGCTCGCCGCTTTCGAGCAGGGCGACGTACGCGCTAGTCGATACCGAGGCGGTCGTCGTCATCGATCTGGGCGAGCAGTTCCTCGACGCGCCGCGCGCCGTCCTCGCTGCCGAGCACCTCGAGCGGCGTGCGCCCGCCGAGCTGAACGCTCGGCCGGCCGAGCCACTGGCGCGCCTTCGCCGGGTCGCCGAACACGCGCTCGGCGAGCCGCAGCACCCGTTTCTTGCCGTGCTCGTGCATGCGGCTTGCGCCCTCTCACTCCTTGGTCGGCGCCTCGGGCGGCTCGACGCTCTCCACGCGCGGGATATCGCGCTGGGGAGAGCGCCTGACGATGCGCTTCTTCTTCTCGTCGCGCGCGATGCTGCGACCGGTGCTTTGCTGCACCTCGTCCTCCGGGGCCTCGGGTCTTACGGGTCGGCTTGGCTTACGCTTCATGGTCTTCCTCCTCGGTCGTCAGCGCGCCCCGGCGAGCGCCGCGATGGTCGCGGCCAGCCCTTCGACCACGCGCGCCATCTCTGGATAGCGCAGCCGATCGGGGGTGTCCGAAGCGCAATGGTAATGCGGGTTGCGGTAGAACGCGGTGTCGGTGACCATCACCGCGGGGTAGCCGGCGCGCCAGAACGACAGCTGGTCGCTCCACGCTACGCCGGGCACGAACGACGGGCTCGCCAGCTGCTCGGCGGGAAAGTCGCTGCGCGCCCTGAACGCTTCGACCACGCGCCGCAGCGCGCGGCGCGACGCGAGGTTCGAGACGAAGGCGATGAAGTTGCCGCGGTCCGGATAGAACCAGCCGAGCAGCGGCGGATAGCTTTGGCTGCCGGGCGCGTCGTCGTAGCAGCCGAGCATCTCGAGCGACAGCATCACCCGGACGTCGTCGCCTCGCCGGCGCGCTTCGCGCGCGTAGACCTTGCTGCCCATCTCGCCCCAGTAAAAGAACGGCGGCTCCTCGTTCACGAACGCCACCAGCTTGACGGTGCGCGCGAGGCGCGCGCCGCGCAGTGCGCGCGCGATCTCGATCAGCGCCGCGACGCCGCTCGCGTTGTCGTCGGCGCCCGGACTGCCCTGCACCGTGTCGTAGTGCGCGCCGACGACGATGATCTCCGCGCGCGCGGCCTCCCCGGGGAGCTCCGCTTCGAGGTTGTCGCAGTCGAGCTCGGCCACGCGATAGCTCTGTGCGGCGACCTCGCAGCCCAGCGCCTCGAGCTCGCCGCGAATGTAAGCCGCCGCGGCCCGCAGCGCCTCGGGGCGCCACACGTGGCGCTCGCCGATACCGCCGGCGAGCCGCTCCACGTGGCGGCGCAGCCGGGCGCTCAGGACGGCATCGCGTGGACCATTTTCTTGAATTGCGACCATTCGGTGGCGGCCCAGACCTCGGAATGCGCGCGGCCGCTGACGCGGATCAGCGTCGAGACCTTGGCTGCCGTCTCGACGTCCGGCGCCTCGAAGATGTCGACATAGTCGTAGGGGCCGAGCACCGCGTAGCTGCACAGCCATTTCACCTGCGGGCACTGCTTGCGGACGCTCTCGGCCGCACGCCGCTCGAGCTCTTCGAGCGTGTGGGCGCTGCGCAGCGCCCCGGGGTCGATGCGGGTCAACATGACGAAGCTTGGCATGGTCGCCTCCTGTGGTCATCGTAGGCGCAGCGGCAGGCGGCGCAGCCGCCGCCCGCTCGCCGCGAAGATCGCATTCGCCAGCGCCGGCGCGACCACCGGCACGGCCGGCTCGCCGACGCCGCCCGGCTCGGCCGTGCTGTCGAGGATGTGCGTCTCGACCGCCGGCATCTCGGGAAACGCGAGGATCGGGTAGTCCGCAAAGCTCGCCTGCCGCACGCGGCCCGACGCGATCCGAATCTCCTCCTTCAGCGCGGCCGACAGGCCGAGTGCGACGCTGCCTTCGAGCTGCGCGTGCACGGCGTCCGGCAGCACGGCGGTGCCGCAATCGATCGCGCACACCACGCGCAGGACGCGCAGGTCCGCGTCGGCGAGGCTCACCTCGACCACTTGCGCGACGACGCTGCCGAAGGACTGGTACACGGCGATGCCGCGGCCGCGGCCTGGCTCGAGCGGAGCGCCCCAACCCGCGCGCTCGGCCGCAAGGCGCAGCACGGCGGCGTGGCGTGGCGCCTTCGCAAGCAGCGCGAGACGGTACTCGAGCGGGTCGCGCCCGGCGCGCTGCGCGAGCTCGTCGACGAAGCTTTCGATCGCGAACGCGTTGTTCGACGCGCCGACCGAGCGCCACGGCCCCGTCGGCAGCGGCGATGCGACCTCGACGTGCTGCTCGCGCAGCCCGGGCACCGCGTACGGCACGTCGATGCCGTCGAGCGCGAGCTGCGGGCCCGCGACGCGCAACGACCAGGAGGCGGGAAGCCCGCTTTCGCCGAGGCTCGCCTGCAGCCGCGCCGCGTGCGCCGGGCGGTAGAAGTCGTGCTGCAGGTCGTCGGCGCGCGTCCAGACCACCTGCACGGGAACGCCGAGCTGCTTCGCAAGCTCGACCGCCTCGGCGACGAAGTCGGTCTCCAGCCGCCGCCCGAAGCCGCCGCCCAGGAACTGCGTGTGCACGCGCACCTTCGACTTGGAGACGCCGGCGATGCGCGCGGCGACGCGCTGCGTGTCGGCCTGGTGTTGCGTGCCCACCCAGACGTCGCAGCCGTCGCGCCGCACCTCGGCGACGCAGTTCATGGGCTCGATGGTGGCGTGCGCGAGATAGGGTGTGCGATAAGTGGCCTCGATCACGCGCTTCGCGCCGCGCTCGCGCGCGAACTTGCCGCCGCGCCCGAGCGCGGCGAGCAGCCGCCGCTCGATCTGTGCGCTGCTCAGCCGCGCATTCCTTCCCGCCTGCCACGCGACGCGCAGCGCCTCGCGGCCGCGCTGCGCCGACCAGAAGTCGTCCGCCACCACCGCCACGCCGCTCGCGATGGCGCGCACCTGGCGCACGCCGGGCACCGCGCGCGCGGCGCGGTCGTCGATGCGCCCGGGGCGACCGCCGAACACCGGGCAGCGCGCCACGACCGCGACCAGCGCGCCGGGCGGCGCGACGTCGATGCCGTAGCGCGTCCGCCCGAGGCACATCGCGGGAATGTCGAGGCGCGCGAGCGACGTCCCGATGGTGTGGAAGTCGGCGGCGGCCTTGAGCGGCGCGCGGCGCGGCTCGGCCAGCCGCGCCGCTTCGGCGCTCAGCTCGCCGTACCCGAGGCGCCGGCCGCTGGGCGCGTGCAGCACCTGGCCGGCCGCGCTGCGGCATTCACCGGTCGCGACGCCCAAGCGGCGCGCGGCCGTGCGCAGCAGGCGCAGGCGCGTTCTCGCCGCCGCTTCGCGCAGCGGCCGCCACTCGCCGCGCATGCTGCTCGAGCCGCCGGTGAACTGCTCGCCCCAGTAGCCGTTGCGGTAGCGCGCGTCGGCCGGCGCGAACACCGTGCGCACGCGCTCGAGAGGAACGTCCAGCTCCTCGGCCGCGAGCGCGGCCAGTCCCGTGAGCGCGCCCTGGCCCATCTCCGAATGGTTGATCATCAGCGTGACGGTGCCGGCGCCGTCGATCCAGATCCAGTCGTTCATCTGCGCCCCGGCGTCCGGCGGCAGATCGCTGAGCATCTCGGGCAGTGCCAGGCTCACAGTCGCGACCGGCTCGCCGGCCGCCGCGGCGCGCACGGCGCGGCGCACGCGCGCATAGGTGCCGCAGCGGCACAGCACTCCGGACATCGCCGCGTCGATCTCGCCGTCGGAAGGCGCAGGCGCCTTCGCCAGCAGCGCGGCGGCGCTCAGGATCTGCCCGGGCTGGCAGTAGCCGCACTGCGGCACCTGCTCGCCGATCCACGCGCGGACCACCGCATGATCCTCTGCGAGGCCCTCGATCGTCGTGACGCGCCGTGCGCCGACGCGCGCCAGCGGCACCATGCAGGCGTGGTTGGGCGCGCCGTCGAGCAGCACCACGCAGGCCCCGCACACGCCGACGCCGCAGCCGTATTTCGTCCCCTTCAGCCCGAGCTGGTCGCGCAGCACCCAGAGCAGCGGCTTGTCCGCGTCGGCCTGCACCAGGTGCGTCCTGCCGTTGACCATGAGCTCGGCCATGGCGCGCCCCTAGTGCCAGCGCAGCGAGAGAGCGCCGCCGGCCTGCGGCTCCACCCGAGCGCCCAGCCTGCCGCACTCCCGCCCGAGCGCTGCGGCCAGCCACGCGGCATCGTCCCGCGCCGCGCGCTCGACGCGCAGGCGGCGCATGCGCATCGGCGTCATCTCGAATCGCAGCAGCTGGCCGCTCTGCGCATCCAGCGTCGGGAAATACATGAGCGAGAGCTCGGACCGGAATTCCTCGTGGCCGCCGATGCCCTCGTAGTCGGTGACGAAGTCGCCGCAGCCGTACAGGATCGGGCGCTCCCGGTACACCTCGATGCCTTTCGGGTGGTGCGAAGAGTGGCCGTGCACCACGTCGACGCCCGCGGCGTCGATCAAGCCGCGCGCGAAGGTGCGCTCCTCCGAGCCGATGCCGTAACCCCAGTTGCCGCCCCAGTGGATCGAGGCGACCACGATGTCGCCCTTGCGCCGCTGCGCGGCGACGCGACGCGCGACTGCTGCGACGCTGCGTGCCGACAGATCCTCGAGCAGGCTTACCCCCGGGCGCTGCGGCCCGGCGGCCCAGTCGCGCGGCACGCCGCAGGTCTCGGTGGCGAAGGCGAACACCAGCACGTGGCCTCCGTGCGGGCAGTCGATGACGGCGGGCGCCTGCGCGTCGTCCGCGTCGCGCCCGGCGCCCGCGGTGCGCAGCCCGGCAGCGCGCAGCGTGGCCAGCGTCTCCGCGAGACCCGCCCTGCCCCAGTCCATGACGTGGTTGTTGGCGAGCGTGCAGCAGTCGAGCCGCGCGGCGGCGAGGCATGGCACGTTGCCCGGATGCATGCGGTAGTGGATGCCCTTGCCCGGCCAGGCGTCGTCGCTCGCCGTCACCGCGGTCTCGAGGTTGACGATGCGCGCATCTGGCTGCGCGCGCTCCAGCTCGGCGAGCGCATCGCCCCAGATGTAGGAGAACTCCACGGGCCGCGCGAGCGGACCGCTTGCGCGCTCGGCGAGCGCGACGTAGTCGAGCGCCGAGCGCACCCACGGCTCGAACAGCCGAGGCTCGCTCGGCTGCGGCAGGATCTGGTCGATGCCGCGACCGGTCATGACGTCGCCGGCCAGGAACAACGTGACCGCTCTCGTGGCGCCGCTCAGTTGGCGACCAGCCGCAGCCTGCAGTGGCTCGCCCGCGCGCTCAGGCCGCGCAGCAACTCGCGCACCCCGGGATCGAATGCATCGGCGCTATCCAGCACCACGGTCACGTCCTTCCACCACAGGTGCGGCACCCGTTCGCAGGCCTCGCGGCAACGCGCGAGCGAGTCGGGGTCGGGACGGCCGCGGAACTCGATCAGCACGTGTTCCGCTTCATCGACCTGCATGTGCATCGACATGGTCTGGCCTCGTGTAGCGCTCACGTATGATGTTGCGGTCGCGACCGGATGCCGTCTTGATGTACGTCAAAGGCCGGCGCAGGCACGCATCCAACAATGCCGCGAAGGGCCGGACTCAGCAAAGAGTGGACGCCAGGGACCACGCCACCGCACCGAGCGCGCGCGACGCGGCGCGCGCCGGCGTTGCACGCGGCTGGTCGATGATCCCGATCGAGCGCCGCGGCAAGCGCCCGCTGCTCGCGTGGCTCGAGTTTCAGGACCGCCTGGCGACGCCCGAGGAGATCGACGCCTGGTACGCGCGCTGGCCGGAGGCCAACGTCGGCATCGTCACCGGGCGCATCTCGGGCCTCGTGGTGATCGACGTCGACGCCCGCCACGGCGGCGAAGAGAGCCTCGCGCGCCTCGAAGCCACGCACGGCCCGCTGCCGGGGACCGTCGAGGCGCTGACCGGCGGCGGCGGCCGCCACCTGTACTTCGCGCATCCGGGGGGCCGAGTCGGCAATCGCGTCGGCCTGTTCCCTGGCATCGATCTGCGGGGCGACGGCGGCTGCGTCGTCGCACCGCCCTCGGTGCACCCCAGCGGCCGCCGCTATGCCTGGGCGCGCGGGCGCTCGCCCGACGATCTCACGCTCGCCCAACTGCCGCCCTGGCTGCTGCGCGACGCCGGCGCGAAGCGCGCGGGACATCCGCTCGCGCATTGGCGCGAGCTGGTGCGCCGGGGCGTCGGCGAAGGCGAGCGCAACGCGACGCTCGCGTCGCTCGCCGGCCACCTGCTGTGGCACGAGGTCGATCCCGAGGTGGTGCTGGAGCTGCTCCTGGCGTGGAACCGCGCGCGCTGCAGCCCACCGCTCGACGACGCGGAAGTCGCCAGCGTGGTCGAAAGCATTGCGCGCCTGCACCTGGGCGAGCACGGCGCGCAACGGCCATGACGCCGATCCAGGACCTGCTGCACCGCATCCGCTGGGACCCAGACTTCGGCAAGGGCGAGTTCGAGATCGGCTACGAGGACCGGCTCGCCGGGCGCATCGTGCGCGTGCCGTTCAGGCGCGTGCACCTCGAGCGCGGCGCGCATTTCGCGTTCGACGCGGTCGAGGACGACGGCAGCACGCACAGCGTGCCGTTTCACCGCGTGCGCGAGGTGTGGCGCGACGGCGAGCTCATCTGGCAGCGACCGCCGAAGGGAGCGGTTTGATCAAGGTCAAGTCCCCAACCGGGAGCCCGGCTATCCTGAAACGAGCGAAGTTTCACTACCCGAAGGTCCATCCCATGCAACTACCCCTGCAAATCACCGTCCGCCACATGCCGCATTCCGACGCGCTCGAGACGCGCATCCGCGACCAGGCCGCGAAGCTGGAGGAGTTTCACCCGCACCTGATCAGCTGCCGGGTGACAGTCGAGGAGAAGGAAAAGCACCAGACCCAGGGACGCCAGTTCCAGGTGCGCATCGACGCGCGCGTGCCGGGACGCGAGATCGTCGCCAACCGCGACCATCACGAGGACGTGTACGTGGCGCTGCGCGACGCCTTCGCCGCGGTGACACGGCAGCTCGAGGAGGAAGTGCGCCTGAAGCGCGGCGACGTCAAGGCGCACGAGGTGCCGCAGCACGGGCGCGTAACGCGCCTGTTCGCCGACGAGGACTACGGATTCATCGCCACGCCTGAGGGCCGCGAGCTCTACTTCAGCCGCGAGAACGTGGTGAACGTCTCGTTCGACGAACTCGCGGTCGGCACGGCCGTGCAGTTCATCGAAGAGCAGGCGGCCGAAGGGCCGCAGGCGAAGCGCGTCAGCGTCGGCAAGCACGGGCCTTTGCCCTGAGATGCCGGAGAGATCAATCGCAATGGAAGGTCATTCATGAAACAGGATCGAGGCAGTTTTCGGATGCTGCGCAGGGAGCAACTGCTGCAGGAGCTGGTGCACGACAGCTACAAGACCAAGGGCAAGCTGCCCGAGCCGACGCGCTGCCCGGACTGCGGCGCGACCTACCACCACGGCCGCTGGAGCTGGGAGCCGGCGCCCGCCGACGCGCACCAGCAGCTGTGCCCCGCTTGCCACCGCAAGCGCGACAAGTACCCCGCGGGCTACGTGACGCTGAAGGGCCCGTACTTCAAGCAGCATCGCGACGAGATCACGCACATGGTGCGCAACTGCGAGGGCAAGGAGAAGTCCGGCCATCCGCTGGAGCGCATCATGGCGATCGAGGACACCGGCGAAGGGATCCTGGTCACCACCACCGGAACGCACATGGCGCGCGACATCGCCGAGCGCGTGCACGAGGCCTACAAGGGAGAGGTCGAGTTCCACTACAACAAGGAAGACCAGCTGCTGCGCGCGACCTGGAGTCGTTGACCGGCTGCCGCGCGAGCCACGCGAAAAGAGCCAACCTTTACGACTGCTTAGGTTCGCTCTACTATCCTTACTGCAAGGATGGTATTGGGGTCGGCGTCCAGGGGTCCCGACGAAAAGCAAAAATGACGATGAACTCCGGATGTCCTCTGGTGCGCGCCTCGTGCGTGGCGCTGGTAACGGCGCTGTGCTCGGCCACGGCGCTGGCGCAGGACAAATCGACCAACGTTCCGACCACGCCGTCGACGGTGACACCCGAAGCGGGCGAAGCGACGCCGACGACTGGCGACGCGCGGCCTGGCGCGGCCCCCGGCCGCACGGTCAAAGCGGTCGCGCCCGTCGCCACCGTCGGTACCCCGCTCCAGGTCGGCTCGTTCCTCGTCTTTCCCGAGGTGGACGTGACCTGGATGTACGACAGCAACGTCTACTACACCAACACCGCGCCGCTCAGCGACGACGCCTGGATCTTCTCGCCCGCCATCTGGGTGCAGTCGAACTGGGCACGGCACGCGCTCAACTTCTACGCCTCGGGCGACTGGACGCGCTACCGCAAGTTCGACACGGAGAATACCGACGACTATCGCGTCAGCGCGGAAGGCCGCTACGACTTCGATGCCGACGCGAACCTGTACGGCGGCGCGCGCATCGGGCAGGAGCACGAGGACCGTGAGTCGCCCGACTCGCGCAACGGCCTCACGCCCACCAAGTACCACCAGCAGCGCTACTACGGCGGCGCGTTCAAGCAGTTCCAGCAGCTGTCGGTGCGCGTCGCCGGCACGGCCCAGCATCTCAACTACAACGACGTTCAGTTTCTCACCGGCAGCGGCGTAACCAACATCATCAACAACGACGACCGCGACCGCTGGCAGTACACCGGCGGGATGCGACTGGGATACGAGGTGTCGCCGAGGTTCGAGCCCTACCTGCAGGTCGCGTTCGACAACCGCGATTACGACAATGTCCCCGACGACCTCGGCTACGAAAAGAATTCCACCGGGCGGCGCTATCTGGCCGGCTTGCGCTGGAACACGCCAGCCAAATTCAAGCTCGACGTGTTCGCGGGACACATGAGCCAGGACTACGTCGATCCGCGCCTCGACACGGTGAGCGCGCCGTTGTACGGCGCCGCCTTTCTTTTGGCCGCGGGCGAGCGCACCACGGTGACCGCGTACCTGGACCGCACCATCGAGGAGACCACGGTCACCCAAACGCCCTCGCCGGGCGTGGTGCTGGTCGCATCGAGCTACCTCAATACCTACGCCTCGGCGGGCGTGGTGCACCAGTTCACCGACCGCATCTCGGCGCGTCTGAACGGCTCGTGGTCGCGCGTGGACTATCAGGGATTTTCGCGCGTTGACGACTATACGGGCGCCACGCTCGGCCTCCTGTACAAGCCGCATCGCAATCTCTTTCTCGACGTGAGCGTCACCGAACGAAAGCTCGATTCGAGCCTTCCCGCCGAGAACTTCGCCAAGCGCATGGCGTTCGTGCGCGTGGCGGTTCCCTTCTCGAACTAAGCCTGCCCCGGGGGCCGGGCCGCGCGCCCGATCCCCCGCATTCGACAGAGGCCCGCACGCCCTTCGCGGCGTTTCGGCCCTACGGAAGCCGATCGGATAAAAGGCAAGAGATTTTTCATTTGTCAGTTTGATGTAAGTCAATGCCGCAATGCACCATCGTGGCAAATTTAACTCCATGGAATGAGTGCATTAGCAGATTTCAGGAGCCATAAATCGACCCGTTCCCTCGAATCATGTCCCCTCTTCACAGGGGGTCGGAAGGGGGGAATCCCATCGGTCGGCGCCCGCCGGAATAGGTAAGCAGGCCATCGACTTCGTAGGAACCACCATCGTCAATCAGAAAGAGGAAATCATGTCATCGAACCTTCAAAATTTGCGCCCGATCGTCATCGCTACGGCGGCGGCCCTCGGACTTGCGGTGTCTGCGGCGGGCGTCGCACCCAAATGGCTGACTCCGATCGCCCCGATCGGCATCGCCCACGCGCAAGACGGTACTCCGAAAGGCGCCGGTGGCCCGACCGGTGAGCATGGGCAGCGCGGCGGCAAGGCGCCCACCGATGTCGGCGGCAAGGGGCAGGGCCAGGGTGGTCCGAGCGGCGACAGCGACGCAAAGGGCCCGAAATACGGCGGCTCCGGCT
>Ga0316628_100001782_pt1 | contig 15484 bp, 2 predicted proteins | sample OWC_Aug_M2_C1_D5_FD_207648 | JGI IMG/M metagenome (GOLD analysis project Ga0316628, IMG submission 207648) | Wetland soil microbial communities from Old Woman Creek delta, Ohio, United States - OWC_Aug_M2_C1_D5_C | ecosystem: Environmental > Terrestrial > Soil > Wetlands | place: USA: Ohio... | reverse complement strand
CTCGTGAGGTCGGGCGCCGTCTTCGAGTACCCCATCCTCGGGGAGATCGGCAACGGCATCGTGAGCCAGGCCGAGTCGACCATGCTGGTGCTCGACTCGGGCAACATCGTCACGACCGTGTAGGCCTGTCGGGACGCGAGTGGCCCCCCTGGGCGTGTCGGCGCGACCGGTGACCGTCCTTGCCCGGCTAAGGCGAGGTCTGCCATGCGGTACGGTGGTCCCCTACTGCCTCACGACGGTCCCCATGGCGGCGTCCTTGTCGGCCGGCTCCTCCCTGTCCTCCTTGCCCTTGCCGCGGTTGCGGAAGGGGAGCCAGACGACGAAGGCTGTCGCGATCATGAGCGCGGTGATGGGCGCCAGCTTCGCGAAGGCGTCCCCGATGGTCTGGGCCGTCGTCTTCTTCACGACGACCTCCAGGTCGCTCTCGAGGTCGAGGGCGGGGTTGTCGACGCTCTTAAGGTGGACCTTCACAGTGGTCTTCTCGCCGTTGCGCGCGTCCTTTTCCGCCTGCAGCCCGATCTTGACCTGGTACGACGAGCCGGCATCGATGTCCAGTCTGCTAAGGAACCCGCCTGGCGTGTCGTTGATCCAGATCTCCATCCAGGCCGCGCCGGTCGTGATCACGACGTTCACGACCTCGGGGAGGTTGCCATCGTTCTTGATCGTGAAGAACACGATGGAGGGGGCGTCGATGCCCACCTCCTTCCTCTGTCCTGGCGGGTCCATGGTCCAGCTCAATGCCCGCCTCACAGTGATGGAGACGTTGAAGTCGAAGCTCGCGTAGACGTCTGCGTTGCTGTCGACGACGGCCTTGACCGTGAACCTGAACGTGCCCGCGCCCGCGTCCGACGGGACGGTGACCTCGAGCCCGAGGCTCCTGGGGGTGCTCCCGCGCGGGTCCGGAGGAAGCTGGATGACGGTGCCGGGGGTGAACTTGAAACTGGTGCGGTCGGTCCAGGCCGAGTTCCGCTGGACGACCGAGAGCGAGATGTTGTGATTGCGTTGCGGGTCGGGGTTCCACGCGACGAAGTAGACGTTGAACTTCCCGCCGGGGTCCTGGGTGACCGTCAGGGGCGGCGAGGGCTTGAGCGCGACGCCGATGACCAGATTCGTCGTGAGGTTGACCTCGGCATACACGGTCGGGTACTCGCGCGATTGGCACCTCACCTTCATGACGGCCTTCTTGACAGTGGACGTCGAGGGGGCGCCCACGCGGAGGGTGATGTCCACGATCTCCATCGACTGCAGGTCCTCGATGCTATTGTCGCTGACGCGCGCGCCCCGCAGCTCGGCGGTCCACCCCGTGGTGAGGCCCGTCACCGTGAGGTCCACGGAGGTCGGGTACTCGCCGGTGTTGCGCAACGTGAAGGTATGGTCGACCGTCCCACCCACTCCCACCGTCTTCGGGTCTGGGTTCGCGGGGGAGACGGCGAACGCGGCCTCGTCCCGCACATAGGTGTCGACCGCGATTGTGTCGGAGGCCTTGGGCGTCGCAAGGTCCGCGGCCGCCGTCGCGCTCACGACGTAGTGGGACGTGGCGCCGCCGCTGAGGGTCGAGGAGGGCTTGACCTCGAACGTCACGTCATCGTCCTGCCCCGCGGGTAGGTCGAACGTCGGGCGCGAAAAGGTGGTCGTCCACAGCGTGATCGGGGTGTTGCCGTCGGACATCTGGACCTGGGTCGACTTGCCGCCGATGTTGAGGACAGTGAGCGTGTACCTCGCGGGCGTGCCAGGCGTCGTCGACTTTGAGATGACGCCCGAGGACTCGCCCTCGGAGGAGATGAGCAGCCCGTACTCCGCCATCATGAACGTCCCCGAGGTAGAGAACGAGTGGTCCTGCAGGTCCCTCGCGGTGACGTTGATGGTGTACTGGCCCGCCGGTAGGCCCAGGGGGTAGTTCCAAGTGTAGGTGTAGTCGAAACCGGACTTGGTGGCCGAGGTGGTGTCCTGCGCGATGTCGCCGTTGGGCCTGCGGATGCTGACGTTGACGGACTGGACGTCGGTGCTGCCGAACGGGTCCTTGGTGGTGCCGCGGATGACGATCTGGCGGTTGGCCTGCAGGTCGTTGGGGAAGAAGGTGGAGACGCGCTTGTCGGCAGAGTCGCGCGTCTCGACATCGATGGACAGGTGGTCGACGCACCACAGCACCAAGCAGGAGTTGGGGTCGGTCTGGACGCGGATGTCACGATCGGAGGTGATCCTGAGGTGGATGGCGTGGTTGCGTAGGAAGACGTAACTGTCGCGCGAGACCACAGAGGGCAGCCACCAGATGGGCTGCGTCGCGGAGGTTTCGATGGTGAAGTTGTCCTTGCGGGCGACGACCGCAGCGTCGTCGAGGACCTCCATCGTCACCTTGGCAGCCGCGCCGAGTCGGGGGCATTGCACCTGCAGCTGCACGTAGAATCCCTTGTTGGCACCTGGCTCGGTCTCCACGAGGTTGACCCTGAGGTCCCGCGAGAGGGCGTCGGACGGCATGTCGAGACTGGTCACGTACGGGCGTAGGAACGTCGAGCTCGGGCCGGTGCTGAGGTTGGCGGTGTTGACGCTAAGCTGCGTGTAGAGATAGACCTTGAGCTCTCCCGGGTTCCTCGACCCCCCGTCGTCCGAGGCGGAGACCGTCGCAGCGGGCGCCAGGGAGAGCAGGAGCAACCCGACCAGGAGCAGCGCCTCTTTCTTCATCGTGACCACTCACTCGCCTGGCGCTCGAAGGTATTCTCATAATATAAGGTTTCCCATGTTGTCGGGTCTGCTGGACGCCCCGTACGGAGGTCCGGTCAGGGGGGGCGCCGGCAGGGAGGTCGGGCGGGGCGTCGGAAGGGGTGTCAATAGGGGCGTTCTAGGGGGCGTCGGAAGGGACGGCGCATGGGACGTCGCAAGGGACGTCAGAGGCGGTGTCTGCTGGGACGTCAGAAGGGGCAGGTGCGGCAACCGGGAATCGAACCCGGGTCAGAAGCTTGGGAAGCTTCTGTCCTAACCCCTGGACTATTGCCGCACGCGTGCGAGAGGGAGAGGGCGAATGCGATATTTAAAGGACGCGCCCCCCGCGTGACCCGTCCCGCACCGAACCAACATGGCAATGGGGGCGCCCCATGATGGGAGCTCTCGGGTCCATCGGACCGTGCCTCGTGGTGCGCGCCCGTCTCGATGCCCCAGCACGGTGGAGGGATCGTCCCGGTCGTCCCGTTCGTCCCGTTCGCCCCGGTCGTCCCGGTCGTCCCGGTCCCGTGATTCATGACGACCGTTCTAAGAATGTTCTATAAGGGTTATATACCCAACCCGACCACCTACCCCAGGACACAATAGGAGGGGTTATTTGAGCCGGGCCGCCCGCCCAAGATGCGATCGTCGACGCTCCATTGCCGCGATCCTCATCGTCTCTCTGTTCATTGTCTCCGATCCCAGCGCCATCGCACTGGGGGACAATGTGGACAGTGACGGCGACGGATGGCCCGACTCGGTCGAGCGCGCGGTGGGCACCGACCCCGAGAACCCCGACACGGACGGGGACACCATCATCGACTCCGTCGACCCCACGCCGTTGGGCGACCTCATCAACACCGAGCCGGCCTTGCCCGCGCACTGGATCGACGTCTCTGTCTCTCCCCCCGTGCTCAAGGTGCGGCAGCCCGCCAGGGTCCAGGTGGGCGTGCGGTCCGCTGAGGGCGACAACATCGACGGCCAGCCCGTCGTCCTCCTCGTGTACTACTGGACCTCATGGGCCGAGATGGCGCGCGTCGAGGTGCTGTCCTCGACCTTGGACGACGGGGCGGCCGTACTCGACTTCGATGGCGCTGGCGGCCCCGGATGGCTCCAGTTCGTGGCCGTCTTGAACCTCACCAGGAGCCGCCTCGGGGCGAGGGCGACCCTCACCGAGGTCTCGTGGGCGAAGTCCGCGGGGCTCGCGGGCGATGTGCGAGTGCCGGTCTACCCCGAGCTGTTCGCCACGGCCACGCCCAGGTACGGCACGCTTATACCCGGTCTCAAGGAGAGCGTGGACGTGCGCCTCTACGGCTGGGGCCCCAAGGAGAGCACGGATGCCTTCCTCTCCCAGTTCACCGAGCGCCCGAGCGAGGCCGCGGTCATCGGCACGCTCTATGTCCCCGCGGAGGGCAAGGTCACCATCGTACATGGCGTCGGCGAAGAGGAGCGCTCGGCGATGCTCGAGGTGGGTGTCAAGGGCGCGGTGATGACCACCGCACTGGATATCGTCGGCATGCACAGGTTCTACGCCGTGCCCGCGGGAATCGAGTACCCCTGGGAGGTCTCGTACCACCAGCGGTCCAACCCTCCGTACGCCTATGTCTCCGTCATTGACCCGGGAGTCCTCTGGCTCGAGGCGCCGTCCCGCGTGGCGCTCTTCGACGACGTCACGGTCATGTACAGCAGGTACAACGTCACGGCCGCCAAGATCACACCGGCTCGGTTCGACGAGCTGTTCCGGCAGGGCGGGCTGAGGACGGTCGTGACCCTGGAGCCCGCCTGCGCCGAGCCCTACAGCGGGACGGCCCGGCTCGCCGTCGTCTATGCCCGCGACCCGTTCGGTTACCTGCTCGAGGAGACCGCGGTGCGGATGCGGGGCTGGGCCGCGCTCACGTTCAAGGCCAACGTCTCGGGCGACCTGGTGATCTCCGTCGACGAGGGGACGGGGACGCCCCTGCCCCGAGGGCAGACGTTCCCGCTCCACCGGGTCAGCGATCGGGCGAACGCGTGGGGCAGCCTTGCCGTGTGGTCGCCGCTCGCGATACGCATCCTGCCCGACAAGGACTTCTACTTCTCCGGCGACCGCGCCGAGGTCGCGCTCGTCGCCTTCTCGAATGGCACGTCCGGGACGGACCTGCCGATAAGGGTGTTCGCCTGGGGTCGGCCCCTGGGACAGGAGGTGCGCCTGCTCGAAGGGTCCGCCCGATACGACCTGGGCGCCCTGTGCCAGGGCACCCACGTGGTCACCGCGGTAGCCATAACGGACCCCGTCGTCTACGACCTCATCTCGGCGTTCGGGCTCGGCTTCCTGGGAGAGGACCTGGTGACGAGCAGGTCAATCGTGGTCCGCGACCTCGCCCTGTGGGTCACGTCCCCGAGGCAGGTCGTCTCGGGCCTGCCCGTCTCGCTCTCCGCCACCGTGCTCGAGGGGGAGAGACGGCCCCTCGAGGGGGGACGTGTGCAGGTGGAGCTCGCCCGCGACGACGGCCAAGGGGTCCGCACGTGGGGGACCGTCGCGGACGGCTCGACCGACGCGACAGGCGTGTGCGCGCTCACCTTCGTGATGCCCGACGTGTACCTGGACATCCTGCGCGTGAGGGCGACCGCCCCCGACGGCAGGACCGAGACCTACCAGGGGGTCCTCGAGCCCAGGCCCCAGGACGTCCGATGCATCCTGTGGACGGACAAGCCGATCTACCGGGCGGGCGACGACGTGCTCGTGAGGCTCCTGGTGTGGAACGCGGACCTCCTCAGGCCCGAGCGGGGCACCGTGCGACTGACGCTCACCGACCCGCTGGACCGGGACGTCCTTGGGACTGAGGTGGCGCTGGACGCCTTCGGGATCGCGGAGGCGACCCTCTCCCTCGGGACCGTAGCCACGTGGGGGGGCTACACGCTCACGGCCCGCTCCGTGGCCGGAGGGGCCGTCCTCGCGAGCAAGGCCATCGAGGTCAAGGACTATTCCCAGCCCAAGACGTTCATGCGGTTCCTGGACGCGCCCGACGTGGTCTATCCGGGCGACACGGTCACCCTGACCGTGAGCGTCGAGTACACGTACGGGCCTTCCCTCGCGGGGGGTGAGGTGACCTTCCGCACGGAGGCCAAGGGCGTGGGCGGCCACGTCGTCGCCTTCGGCACCTCGAGCGCCCCGCTCGAGGGCGGGGAGGCCTCGCTCCGGGTCACGGTCTGGGACGACTGGACCTGGGTCGACGTCCGGGCGACCTACATCGACCGGTCGGGCGAGTCCATCTCGACCTCCATCCTCATGCCCGTCGGGATGAGGGTCCTCTACGAGAAGGCCATAGTCGCCATCGGCTCGGGCAGGACGACATTCCTCCCGAGCGAGGACATCACCGTCCCTGTGGACGTCGAGCTCGAGGTGGGCACGGCGACGGGCGTGGAGAGCGGGCCGCTCGCGGGCGCGACGGTGGACATCGAAGTCATCGCACGCTCGGGGCCCGACGAGGTGGAGAGGGGGTCCTGCAGGGTCACCACCGACGCGACCGGGCACGCCGAGGCCTCGCTCGCCGCATTGGGGCTCGACGTCCCCGACGTGGTCCGCATGGGCGGGACAGAGTTCACTGCCCAGGCGATCGTGGCCCACCCCACCGAGAACGTCTCCGCGAGCGCGCACTGCCATTTCTCAGTGCCGAGGTACGACCTCAGCGTGATAGGCCCCGCCGGAAAGGTCCGGCCAGGAGAGGAGGCCATCGTGAGGGCGCGCGCGTGGGACCTGCTCGAGGACCTGCCTCTTTGCGCGCCCTTCACTCTCGAGGTGCGGGAGACGGGGGACGACCCCTCCACCGGGCTGGTCTACCGCGTGAGGGGGACGATCGATGGCGAGATGGACCTCGCGTGGCCCGTCCCCGAGGCCCTGCCCGCGGGCATCTACAGGCTTACGGTGCTCATGCTGGGGGCGGAGCCCTCCGTCGACATCGAGGTCGCGGACGAGTCCGTCGACATCGTCGACGTCGCCGCCTCCCGCCCCTGGTTCTCGCCAGGGGACGAGGTCGTGCTGAGCGTCGACCTTCACCGCCCCTACGAGGGGCTCGTGTACGTGGAGCTCGTCGCGGGCGGCACGGTCGAGACGTGGGCCCTGCGCCTCGCGGGCGCCACCTCCGCGGAGGGGCGATGGCTCGCTCCCGACCCGCGCACGGACCTCCAGGTGACGGCCTACCTGTTCGACTCCCGCAACAGGCGCGTCGAGTCGAAGTGCGAGCTGTCCTACGTCCCACCCCTCCTGTCGCTCGACCTTCAGGCGCTCGAGCGGACCTACCTGCCTGGCGAGACCGCGATCATCCAGGCCACCATCGAGGCGGCCGGGGGCTCGTCGGTCCCGCCCTTCGCGCTGGCCCTCGCCGTGGTGGACGCCGCGCTGCTCCAGAGGTACGGCTCGGACGACCTGGAGGGCTGGACGGCGTCGCTGGTGACGCCCGATGCGCTCGCACGGGGTCCAAGGACCGAGGCCTCCCACGAGCCCCACCAAACGAGGACGTCCGGCGACTTCGGCCCCGACGGGGACCGCGATGGGCTCCCTGACGCGGCAGAGCGGTTCTACGGGCAGGACCCGCAAGGCGGCGGGGACGCCGCGACGGACCGGGACGGCGACAGCCTGGACCTCGCCGCCGAGCACCGGTACATGACCTCTCCCACGCGTCCCGACACGGACGGCGATGGGATGCCCGATGGCCTCGAGGTGTCCCTTGGGAGGGACCCGCTCTCCCCCGACTCGGGGGAGACCGACCTCGACGCCGACGGGATGCCGGACCTCTGGGAGCTCGCCAACGCGCTGGACCCGAGGGACGGCGGGGACGCGGTCGGGGACGCGGACGGGGACGGGCTTTCGAACCTCGCCGAGCATCAGGTCGGCAGCGACCCGCGCAGGCGCGACACGGACCACGATGGCGTCGACGACAGGGCAGAGGTCGAGACGGGGACCGACCCGACCGACCCAGCGGACGCCTGGCGGCCCGACCCGATGCGCCAGCTGAGGGAGCTCGACGCGTACCGCGCCAAGATCGACGCCATGGACCTCGACAATGACGGATGGAACGACCTCAGGGAGCTGCGTGAGGGGACGGACCCCCTCGACGCGAACACCGACGGCGACATGTACCCGCTCGACTCCACGGACCCCCACCCGCTGATACCCGATGACGGATGGCTACGCGCGCCCGGCGGCATCCCCGACGATGACCCCGACGAGACCGACCCCCACTACCCCGACGAGGATTCGAATGGCGAGGGCATGGGCCAAGGTCAGGGCCAAGGCCAGGGCCAGGGGAGCACCACGACGCTACTGCTCTCCGGGGGAGGAGGCGGGGGGTCGGGGACCGGGTCGTACGGTTCCGCGGTCGACTTCGATGGAGACGGCCTCGCCGACGCGCAGGAGCTGCTCGCGGGCACTGACCCCAAGGACCCTGACACCGACCGCGACGGGCTCCTTGACGGCGAGGACCCCCACCCGCTGCTCTGGGACAGCGTCACGGACCCCGCCCGCCTCTCCGACCTCGATTCGGGAGGGGGATCGGGGAGCGACGCCGAGGGCGGCGCCCCTCCCCTGCTGGTCCCGCGCGACCTGGGCACGCCCCCCGATGTGGCCGCGATGCAGGTGCGCAAGCGGCTCATCGAGACTGCCTACTGGGCGCCCCCGAGGGTCGTCGAGGGGACCGCGGCCGGGGGCCGATGGACGGTCCAGTGGGAGGTCCCGCTGCCGGAAAGCGTCACGGGCTGGCGCGCCACCGCCCTGCTCGCCACCGCCTGCGCCCGCGGGGAGGCCCGCTCGACGGACTTCCAGGCCACGAAGGACGTCATCATCAACGTCGACGCCCCCACGAGCGTGGCTCAGGACGACAGGCTGCTCTTCGAGCCCCAGGCCTTCAACCGCCTGGACGAGGCGCTCGACCTCGAGCTCGGCGTCGCGGCGCCCCCAGACGCCGGCGTGCAGGTCTTCGGCGCGGCGAGCGTGCGGGCCAAGGTGCCGTCCCGCGAGAGCGCCTCCGCGGCATTCGAGCTGCGGTTCACGCACCACGGGGAGGTCGAGCTGACCTTCTATGCCAAGGACGCGCAGGGCCGGGGCGACGCCGTCGTCCTCAGGGTGACGGTCGAGCCCAACGGCGCCCTCCTCGTGCAGCACGACGCTGGCTTCGCCGACCCGGCCGCGGGCGGGGCCGTCGCCAGCGCCACCATCCACGACGACTGCATGGAGGGCACGCGCCAGGTCGTGCTGCGGCTCGCCCTCGGCTACGGGGACCTCTCGGCGGGCGCGTCGCTCGACGCCCTCGGCGGGGCCGACGACACATCGGAGCAGGCGGCCTCGAGGCTCCTCATCGCGTCGCTCGGGCTCGAGCACGCGAGGTCGGCCGACGAGAGGGCGCGGCTGCGGGCGGCAGCGTACTCGTCGCTGATGCGCCTCTACGCCTACCAGCACAAGGACGGAGGGTTCGGGTGGTGGAAGCAGGACGCCACCAACGACTGGATGACCGCCTACGCGCTCCTCGCGATGACCATCGCCGGCGAGGAGGGAGTCCTGGTCGACGCCAACTCGGCGGCGCTCGCCCGCTCCTGCCTCGAGCGGGTCGGCTCCCTCGCGCCCGAGCCCTGGATGACGGACCCGTTCGCCATCGACGCCTTCGTCGCGATGGTGCTCTCGAGGGCGGGCGAGACCGACCGGTCGTCCGACATCCTGGGCCACCTGGAGACGGTGATGCTGCTCGACGGCTCCTGTCCCGACCCCTACACGCTGTCGTTCGTGGTGCTGGCCCACCATGCCCTGGAGGGGGACGACGCGAGGCTGTCCCTGCTCGCGGACCGGCTCGACGGCCTCCGTGCCGAGGGCCAGAGCCATTGGGAGGGCTCCTCCCTGGCCGGCCACGACGAGACGACCGCCTGGGCGGTGGCCGCCCTCGCGACCGCCGGCGGCCACGAATCCTCCGTGCGCGCGGGGCTGGAGTGGCTCGCGCGGCTGAGGAGGGCGGGCGGGACCTGGGGCACCGCCCTGGACACTGCGTCAGCGCTCCTCGCGATCGACCAGGTCGTCTCCACCGTCTCGCCCGTGGACCTCGACGTCTCCGTCGAGGTGGGCGGCTCGGTCGTCCGGTCGGCCCACGTGAGCGCGACCGACCTGCGGGAGTTCAGGAACTCGTTCGACACCATCGTCCTCACTGACCTGGTGCGCCCTGGCGACCTCGAGGTCCGCGTGAGGGCCTCGGGCAGCGGGGACCTGTTCTACGAGCTCACGGTCGTCGAGTACCTGCACCCCCGGGTGAGCGTGAGCTGCCCTGCCTCCATCGAGGTGCCACGCCTCGGCGAGGGCCGATGGGGCATCACCGCATCGGTCCCTGAGGGCTCGACCGCCGTGGTGGGCGAGCTGGAGCTCCTCAGCCCGCTGCCGGAGGGGGTCATCGCGGTGCGCACCGAGCTCGTCAGGGACGGCGGGCGTCCCCACGAGGTCGAGCTGCGCACGACCCTCACCTCGATGCGCTCGGGGACCGCGGTCATTTCCCCGATCGTGGTGGGATACACGCTCGTGCCGCGCGGGGACGTCCCCGCCGTCACGCGCAGGCCCTCCCAGGCCATCGAGGCCTACCTGGACCCTGTCCTCGTCATCAGCCCGGAGTCGGTCCCCAGCCCGAGGGGGTTCGGTGACCTCTCGGTGCTGCAGCGGCTGCCGCTCGTGATGGTCAAGGAGGTCACGACCTACTCCGCACCCGCGTCCGTCATGCATCTCGTCCGCGTGACCGTCGCGGCGGGGGAGGGGCAGGAGGTGGACCCCGAGGCCCTCATCACCGTCCGCGACCAGGTCCCCGCGGGGCTCGCCATCGCGGCCCGCCCGAGCACCTCCGTCGTGACGGAGGACGGGGGGTTGGCCTGGGAGCTCCTGGGAGCGCACCTCCCCGCCGTCCTCGTGTACACCCTCCGGGAGCCGTCCGAGGGGCGGCCGTCCGGGACGACCGTCCTCCAGCCCGCGACCGCCCGGTCGCCCGAGGGGGCCATCCTCGGCACCTCCAACACAGCGAGGCTGTCACCCGGCGGCACCGTCTGCACGGTAGAGAAGGCCTACTCGCCGCAGGAGGCCCGGGCCTTCGAGCCGGTGCATGTGGTCATCAGGGTCTCCGCGACCGGCGGGGGCATCGCCTACGCGGTCGTCGAGGACCGGCTGCCGCCTGGCTTCGTGCTCGTCGAGGTCGGCGCCTCGAGCGGCGCGGTCGGGTTCGTGACGAGCGGCTCCATCATCGACTTCTACGTCGCGCGGCTCTCGTCCATCGAGATCGAGTACACCATGATGGGCACGCTCCAGGGGCGCATGGTGATGCCGAGGGCCAGGGCCTTCCCCCTGTTCGCCCCCGAGGACGACGCAACCTCGGACTCGCGGCTGCTCACCGTGCTCCCGAGGGCCCAGGCCGCCGCGCCTGTCGATGGGGCGCCCGCCCCTTCGCCTGCGGACGCGCCACCGACCGCCCTCGTGCTGTCGGTGCCCGCGCAGGGCATCGACTCCCGTCCCCATGTCGCTGGGGTGCAGGAGACCATCCTCGCCTCCCTCCACAACCCCGGGGACGGGCCGCTCTCCACGGTCGTCCTCCTGGAGGACGCGTCCGACGGGGAGCTGTGGAGGCTCCCGGTCGCGCTCGCCCCGCACCAGACGATGCAGCTCGAGATTCCCTGGGTGCCGACCGAGGGGGCGCACCTGCTGACGCTCGCCAGCACCGATGGGAATGCATCGGTCATGCTCCCGGGCCCGCTCGCCGTCGCCGCCGGGCCTGAGCAGGATGACGGAGGCTGGCTCTCCGGCATCGAGCATGGCGGCTCGGCGGTGGCCGTGATGGGAGTGGCGGGGCTGTGGTCCGTCGCGCTCGCCCTATCGGTCATCGTGGTCGTCGCCTTCCGCCGCCGCAGGAAGCGGGGGTCGAAAGGCAGATAGGCCGAGAGCCGCCTTCATCGCGGATGCCATCGGAGAGGTGAGAGCAGAGTGGGACAGGGAGCCGGCCGGCCTGGGAAGCCCCGGACGATGCTTGGGCTCGCCATCACCATCCTGGTGCTGCTCCAGCCATGGACCGTCGCGGCCGGGAGCCCGCCCGCTGGAGGGCGCTCCCGCGTGTCGGCGTGGGAGGACCAGGGCGGGCTCGCTGCGCCCGTCCCGATGGGCGGGCCTCCCTGGCCCCCGGCGGGCGTGGGGGCCCCGACGCACTACGCCGACTGGGCCATGCTCTCCGGGGACCTGGAGGCCGGGCCACCCGCGCCGTTCATCCTGCCCCGCGAGGTGGAGGGAGGTGGGCTGCGGTTCCTCGCCGTGGAGCGCGGGGGACGGGCCCTCGTGTACATGAGGGAGGGTGGGCACCTGCGCATGGGGTCGTGCGCGATCCTCTCCTACGCGGCGGAGATCAGCAGAGCGACGTTGGCAAGGGACGCGGACGGGGGGGAGCTGCTCCTCGTGGGCACGACCTCGAGCGAGGTCCGGTCGTTCTGGGCGGGCAACCTGACCCCGAGGGCCCTCGTGCATCCCCAGGCCCATCTGCTCGGCACCGGGGACTGGGACGGCGACGGTGCGGACGACGCGTGGCTCCTGACGACCAGCGGGTTCCTGCTCGTCGTCAACGCCACCACGGGCGACCTCATGGCCTCGTCCGGCTCGCGCCTCGCCGACACGCCTTCGTCGCCAGCATGCGCGGACATCGATACGGACGGCAAGGACGAGCTCGTGATGCTCGTCGATGGCGAGGAGATCCTGGTCGCGGGCGGGGAAGCGCTCGACCCCTGGGCCCTCTACACGGACCCGCTCGGGACCGGTTCGCTCCTCCCCGAGCTCCGCATCCTCCCTGGCAACGGCACGGCCGCCCCGGCCATCGCGTGCCCGAAGGGCCAAGGGGGCCTGCTGCTCGTCGAGCCCGCCACATGTGCCACGGTGTGGATGGACCGAGACATCGGGCTGGTGGTGGACGTCGTGTCCGTCCCGAGCCCATCGGGCGGGAACGCATCATTGGCCTACCTGCTGGCGAACGGCACCCTCGCGCGCTCCGACGGGAGGGGCAACCGGACGTGGCACAGGTCCGGGCACAGCTCCGACGTCGGATGCTGCCTCGCCATCCTTGATGAGCCCGCAGGGGCGAGCGTCCTGGCCGTCGTGACGGAGCTGTCCGGCCTGAGGCTGGTCGACCCGACTGACCTGTCCACGGTCGCGCGGGGCGACGATGCCCCGGCGGGATGGCCGGGCCCGATGGTCCTCGCGCCCGAGCTCCGGTCCCTCGGCATCCCCGCGGACGCGGTGGTCATCGGGGAGAACGACACCTACGGCAGCCACACCATCTGCCTGCTGGACGCGGTGAACCGCACGCTCAATGACACGCGCATCTACGTCAGCCAGTCCGGGACCATGATGGTCTGGTGGTCGTACGATGGCTGGACCCCCAGACTGCTCATCGCCGAGCAGGCGTCGTCGGGCCGTACCAACTTCGAGTGCTACAGGGTCGTGCAGGGGAGGCTCCAGGATGATTATTACTGGTTCATCAGCCAGAGGCTGGACTGGCTGGTGCGGCTGGACCGGCCTGGCCAATCGCCATTGCTCGTCGGAGGGGGACCCAGCGACGTTTGGAGCATCGATCCTGCGACCCGCGTGGCGGTCCAGCTCAGGGCGACGAGGCTCCTCACGCCCGCCATCGGCGACGTCGACGGCGACGGGGCCAAGGAGCTGCTATGCGCGGACACCTCCGACGTCGTCCACTGCATCGACCCGATCTCCTTCGACGACGAGTGGACCTACAACTCCACCCGCCAGGTGGACTGCATGGCGGTGGCGGACCTCGACGGGGACGGCTCGCAGGAGGTCGCGGTCTCGCGGCACAGGGCGCCCCTACTCGTGCTCAACGCCACGTCGCGCAACGAGACCTCGTACTCCCCGGCGCCCATCTCCAACGCGACATCGCTCGTAGCGGCCGACCTCGACCGCGACGGGACCGTGGAGCTCGCGCTCGCGCGGGAGTGGGACGATGACGTGGTCGTCATGGGCCGGTCCCCCTCCGGGGGGCTCGTCGAGGAGTGGCGCTGCGGTGTCCGCTCAGACGACACCCCCGCCCTCCAGGGCGCCCTCGCGGTCGGCGACGGGACCTGGCTCCCCGTCCTCGGCGCGCACCCATTCCTGGCGCTCGGCTTTACCGATCGCTCCCGCCTCGGCGACCTGCGCGTGGCGAACCTCACGACCGCGGCGACTTCCATCATCGAGGGCGACAGGGTCGCCGTCTGCGCGACCGTCCGCCTCGATGGGGGCTTCCCGACGGACGCTCTCGTCGATCTCTACGAGGGCGACCCCTACGCGCAGACGTGGCGGAGGCCCGTCTCGAGCGCGGTGGTCCGCGTCGAGCCCGGCGGGGAGGCGCGGGCGGACCTCACATGGGCGGCCGCGTACGGCGACACCACGCTCTTCGCGGCCGTCAACGGCGTCTCGCGCCACCTGGTGGCGGAGACCGACTACGACGACAACTCGGCGAGGCTCGAGGTGCGGGTGAGCAGGCAGTACGCCGAGGTCGCGTGGACGCTCGGGTTCGGCGCATCGACGGGCACGCTCGGCCGCACCGCCGCGGCCGACGTGGACGGCGACGGAGCGGACGAGCTCGTGATGCTGGACGATGGGGGGCACCTCCTCGTCGTCGACCTGGCGGACGCCAACGCCTCGGCCTTCGCGCGCCCCTCCTGGAGGTCCGACCGCCTGGGGACCGAGCCGATGAGCATGGCGCTCGACGACCTCGACGGGGACGGCGCGCCCGAGGCCGTCGTCGCCACGAACGACAGCCGGGTGCTGGTCCTCGACCTCAGGGAGCGGAGGGTCGTCTCGAGCTCCTCGGTCGCCACGTGGGGCATCCTGGACGTCGGGGTCGTCCACGACCGGCTCACCCGCACGACATGGATTGCCCTGCACGACATGCTCTCGTACATCCGCATGGTCAAGCTGGAGGACCTGGGCAAGGACCCGGCCCCCACCCATTGGTACCCCTCCTCCCCGATGGGCTCCGCGATGGAGGTCGCCGACTTCGACGGCGATGGGTTCGAGGACGTGGTCGTGCTCGGCACCGGTCCCGACATCGCCTTCCACCCGGGGGGGAGGTGGGACCAGGTCCGGCTCATCAGATGGCCCGGCTACCGATTGCTCGCGACGGCCCACTGGGACCTCGACGGGGACGGGGCCGCGGAGATCCTGGCCGCGGGCGAGCAGGACCTCCTGGTCCTGGACCTCGTGGACAACGGGACATGGCGCACCGACCCCCTCGTGGGGAGCGTCGCGCTCGAGGAGCCCCCCCTCGGTCTGGCCTGCGGGGACTGGGACTGGGACGGTCGCCCCGAGGTGATAGTCGCGGGGCGGTCCGTGCGCATGTTCGGGCCCAACGCCAGCTCGCCGGACCCCTGGGAGGGTCCCGTCGAAGAGCTGGCCGTCGGGCTGCCCGCGGGCGCCAACGGTGCCGCGGGGGGCGCCTTCCCGGACCGACCCGGCCTGCGCGTCGCCATCCCCCTCGACGACGGGAGGGTCGCCCTGCTCGACGGGCTCTCGGGAGGGACCGAGGTGCTCTACGGGGGATTGGGGGCGCGCACCCTCTCGCTCGCCGCAGGCGACGTGGACGCGGACGGCATCCCCGAGGTCGTCGCGGGCACCGCCCTCTCCGGCCTGCAGGCGATCGCGGGCATATCGCTCCAGAGCTCCTTCGAGAGCGACACTGGCCCCGCGTGGGCGCTCGCGACGGGGGACTGGGACGGGGACGGCGACCTTGAGGTCGCGACCCAGGACCTGGAGGGGAGCATC
>Ga0316628_100001781_pt1 | contig 15486 bp, 11 predicted proteins | sample OWC_Aug_M2_C1_D5_FD_207648 | JGI IMG/M metagenome (GOLD analysis project Ga0316628, IMG submission 207648) | Wetland soil microbial communities from Old Woman Creek delta, Ohio, United States - OWC_Aug_M2_C1_D5_C | ecosystem: Environmental > Terrestrial > Soil > Wetlands | place: USA: Ohio... | reverse complement strand
GACCATGACCAACGCCGGTCCAAAGATTCGGACCAAACTGCCCGGACCGAACGCGCAAAAAATCCTGAAGGGCGACGCACAATTTATTTCTCCTTCTTACACCCGTTCTTATCCGCTGGTGGCGCAGCGCGGCCGGGGCGTAGTGATTGAAGACGTGGACGGCAACGAGTTCCTGGATTTTTCTTCCGGGATCGCCGTCTGCTCCACCGGACATTGCCATCCTGAAGTGGTGGCCGCCATTCAGAAGCAGGCGGGCGAACTGATCCACATGTCCGGCACCGATTTTTATTACCAGAACATGATCACCCTGGCCGAGAGGCTGGCGAAAACGGCTCCGATGTCCGGTCCAGTGAAGGTGTATTACGGCAACTCCGGCACGGAGGCCGTTGAGGCTGCAATGAAGCTGGCGCGCTATCACACCAAGCGCCAGGGTATCATTGCGTTCTACGGCGCGTTCCACGGACGCACCATGGGTTCGCTCTCACTGACGGCCTCCAAGGTGCAGCAGCGGCGGCGTTTCTTCCCGGTGGTCCCCGGCGTGGAGCACGTGCCGTTTCCTTATCTGTATCGCCGGCCGGAAGGCATGAGTGAAGCACAGTTCATCAAGGAATGCATCAGCTTCATTGAAGACAAGGTCTTCAAGACGGTCATGCCGCCGGAGGAGTGCGCCGCCATCTTCATTGAGCCCATCCAGGGCGAGGGCGGCTACGTGCCTGCGCCGAAGGAATACATGCAAGAGCTGCGGCGGATCTGCGACAAGCATGGAATTCTTCTGGTCGCCGACGAAGTACAGTGCGGCGCGGGACGCTCAGGAAAGATGTGGGCCATCGAGCATACCGGCGTGGAGCCTGATATCGTTACCATCGCCAAGGGCATCGCATCCGGCATGCCGCTTGGAGTGACGCTGGCGCGCGCGGAAATCATGGACTGGGCGCCGGGATCGCATGCTTCGACCTTCGGCGGGAATCCTGTCTGCATTGAAGCGGCTCTGGCCACGCTGGACGTGCTGGAACGCGAAGCCATCCACAACGCCGAGGTGGTGGGCAACCACATCCTGCGCCGCATCAGCCGCTGGGTTGAAACCCACCCCATGGTGGGCGACGTGCGCGGACGCGGGCTGATGATCGGCGTGGAGATCGTGAAAGACAAGCAGACCAGGGCCACGGCCCACGACGAACGTGACCGCATGGTGGACCTGGCGTTTGAACGCGGCATCCTGTTCCTGGGCGCCGGCGAAAACTCCATCCGCATTGCTCCTCCGCTCATTCTCACGCAAGAGCAGGCGGACATCGCCATGGACGTGCTGGAAGAGTGCATCAGCATTGTGGAGAAGGATTCGCTGTAATCCCGAGCGGAGCGAGGGATCCCTATCCTCACGAAAATGCCTGTGCAATCGGGCACAAATCCTCCGTGCCAACAAAGCATTTTCGTTATCATAGGGATCCCTCGCCCCGCGCCTGTGCAACTTGGGCAGAACTGGCGTAGTTGCGCGCGGGACTCGGGATAAAGAAAGAAACCATGTCAGGCACGTTGACCCGTCTCGCGATCCGTGTTCTTGATTCAGTCACCAGCATCCTGCCGCGCAAGGAAAGCGGGCCGGAGCACCTGCACACCGGCCGGCGCGGAGAAGAGGAAGCTTACTTCCATCTTCGTCAGCAGGGCTACGTGATCATCGCCCGCAACTACCGCAGCCCGCGCAGCCGCAGTGAACTGGACCTGGTGGGCTGGGAGGGCGAGACGCTCTGCTTTGTCGAAGTCAAGACGCGCACCACCCGCAACGTAATGCCGCCTGAAGCAGCGGTGGACCATGAAAAGCAGCGCGATCTCGGGCGCGTGGCGCGGGAATTCCTGCGCAAAATGCAGGGCAATCCGCCCTACCGGTTTGATATCGTCAGCGTCTATTTTGAGGCGGCGAAGCAGCCGGAGATTACTTTATTCAAGGATGCTTTCAGAGTTTGACGTTCCCCTGCCCTGCCGGTTGTAAGATATTGATGTGCCTGAGCTAAGAAAAGACCCGGTCACCGGGCGCTGGGTCATCATTTCCACGGACCGTTCGCGGCGGCCCGGAGATTTTTCCCGCGAGCGCGCCGTGATCAAAGGCGGCAGCTTCTGCCCCTTTTGTCCCGGCAATGAGCACACCACGCCTCCGGAAATCCTCGCCTACCGCCATACGGAAGACGGCAAGCGCAACGCCGCCGGCTGGAACCTGCGCGTTGTGCCGAATAAGTTTCCCGCGCTGGGCATTGAAGGGGACCTGGACCGCCAGGCGGACGGCATGTTTGACAAGATGAACGGCATCGGCGCGCATGAAGTGGTGATCGAAACGCCGGACCACATGGAAACCCTGGCCACCATGCCGCTGAAACGCGTGGAAGACGTGCTCTGGGCATTCCGCGACCGCATCCTCGATCTCAAGCAGGACCGCCGTTTCAAGTACATTCTGGTCTTCAAGAACCACGGCGAGGCCGCGGGCGCTTCCCTGGAGCATCCGCATTCGCAGTTGATTGCGTTGCCCATTCTGCCCAAGCAGGTGGTGGAAGAACTGGAAGGCGCCAAACGGTATTTCAGCAACAAGGAACGCTGCATCTTCTGCGACATCCTGCGCCAGGAAACCGAAGTTCGCACGCGTGTGGCGGCAGAGAACCAGGATTTTGTGACTCTTTCGCCGTACGCTCCGCGTTATCCCTTTGAGATGTGGATCCTGCCCCGGCGGCATGAGTCTGCGTTTGAGAACTCGCCTTCCAATCTCTACGAAAATCTGGCGCGCATGCTGCGAACCGTCCTGAGCAAGGCCGTCCAGGTGCTGGATAATCCAGCCTACAACCTGCTGCTGCATACATCGCCGGTCCAGGAAAACACACAGGACTATTACCACTGGCACCTGGAAATCATCCCCAAGCTGACCAAGACTGCGGGCTTTGAGTGGGGAACGGGCTTCTACATCAATCCCACACCGCCGGAAGAGGCGGCAAAGTTTTTGCGGGACGCGGTGGTGGAAGAGGGCGTGACAGCTTAACCTGAAATCTCGAGCGGTTTGCTTGAGGGCCAATGGCCCGAAACCCTGAGCGCAGTCAAAGGGGAAATCCTGCCAAAACCACTTTGGCAGCCGCGAATCAACGCGAAAATACGCGAAGCGTCTCAATCTTGAACTTGATTCGCGATCTTTCGCGCGCATTCGCGGCTGAACTTTTTCTCTACGGTCTGGATAGATCTTCAGGCGCTTGAGCTTCCCGATTTCGCCGCTTCATATTCCGGCGAAAGTTCGCGCAGGCTCTTCACGGCGGCGATCACACGGCCAGCAATGTAATCGATCTCCGCCTCAGTGTTGAAGCGTCCGATGCCGAAGCGGATGGTGCTGCCCGCGGCAGCGTCGCTCAGCCCCATGGCCTTGAGCACGTGAGACGCATCGACTTTGTCCGAGCTGCAAGCTGAGCCGCTGGAAACCGCCATGTCGCGCACCGCGGTCATCAGTGTCTCGCCTTCCACGTGCAGAAAACTGATGTTCAAGTTCCCCGGCAGGCGATGCTCCATGCTGCCATTGATGGTCACCTGGTCGAGTTCGGCAAGGAATCGGTCACGGAGACGGTTGCGCAGCCCGGCGATGCGGCAGCTTTCCTCCGGCATTTCCTTTTGCGCGATCTCGCAGGCCTTGCCGAATCCCACGATTCCCGGAACATTGAGCGTGCCGGAACGCATGCCATTCTCATGGCCTCCGCCGTCAATGATGGGCACCACCTTAACGCCGGGACGGACGTAAAGAGCCCCAACGCCCTTCGGCCCATAGCACTTGTGGGCCGTGAGCGACGCCAGGTCCAGATTGAGCTGGTTGACGTCCAGAGGAATGCGTCCCAGGGCCTGGACCGCGTCGGAATGGAAGAGCACGCCACGCTCGCGGCAGATCTTGCCGATCTCTGCGATGGGCTGGAGCACGCCGGATTCATTGTTGGCCGCCATGACGCTCACCAGGATGGTGCGTCCGGTAATTGCGGCCTTGAGCTGCTCGAGATCAATGAGGCCGTCCACTCCCACCGGCAGGTACGTCACTTCAAAGCCCCGGCGGGCGAGGGTCCTGCAGCTATCGAGCACGGCTTTGTGCTCGGTCACGGCGGTGATGATGTGATTGCCCTTTTCGCGATATGCCTCCGCAACTCCTTTGAGGGCGAGGTTGTCGCTTTCCGTGGCGCCGGAAGTGAAGACGATCTCTTTGGGTGAAGCGCCGATCAACGCGGCAATCTGGCTCCGGGCCAACTCTACCGCGGCTTCGGCTTCCCACCCAAAGGGATGGCTGTGGCTGGCAGCGTTGCCGAACTTACTGGTGAGGAAAGGCAACATGGCGTCCAGCACACGGGGGTCGACCGGGGTGGTGGCGTGATTGTCCAGATAAATGGGGAAGGTAAGCCCTGCCATATTCCCCTGAAGCGCATTGCTGCCTGGCGTCATAAGGAAATTTTAACGCAGATGAGGTATTCGATTGGCAGAAAGCAAAAAAGGGACGCTCGAACGGAGCGTCCCTTAACTTTCTCAAAGGAGAAAGAGGTTAGAAGTTGAACTTCGCACGGAGTTGAACAAGGCGACCAGAGGCCGCCGAGGTAATCCGGCCGAATGCAGCCGACGCGGCGTTTCCGCTCGGGTTGTTGAACTGCGTGTGATTGAAGACGTTGTATCCTTCCAAGCCCATCTGGAACACATAGTTCTCGCCGAATTTGGTGTCTTTCAGCAGAGCAAAGTCTGTGTTGTTGATTCCCGGGCCGTGGAGCGAATTGCGTCCAGTATTACCGTATTGGCCGCAAACACTACCGTTCTGCAGGACGCCAGCGACGTAGGTGCAGAGCGGAACCCTGGCAAAAGAAGAAGGATCAAACCAGAAGTTCTTCTGGCCGTTAAAGGTGGAAGTGCGCGGATCGAGGGTTGAGACGGATGAAGCAACCTGGTTGGGGTTATCCGGGCAACCATAGAACGAGAATGCATCACAGGTGGCCGACCGGAGGCCGGTATCGCTCATATTGATCGGGAAACCGTTCTGGAAAGTGGTGATGCCAGTGATCTTCCACCCGCCAAATACCTTTTCCGGAGCCCAGCCGAAGACATGATGCAGGCTGGGAACCTGGTAAATGTAGCCCACAACCAGGCGCTGGCGAGCGTCATTCCCGGAATCCCCGATGTTCAGTGAAGGATTCAGCACGTTCGTGCCGCGCGCCCCGAAGCCGCTGTTTTCCAGGCCGGAGCCAGTGTCGATACCGTGGCTCCAGGTATAGCTGGTAATCAACTGGAGGCCGTGTGTCATGCCCTTGGTCAGGTTGACCTGCAGGGCGTTGTAGTTGGAGTTCCCGTCGGTGGCCTGGGTACCGACGCTGGCAAATATGTCGCCGGGCAGGGCCGAATGGCCTGGGAAGAAGAAATGTTGAAATACTCTGTTGGCAAAGCAAGATGCCGATGCAATACAAGCCGCTTGCCCTGCCGCAGTGATGGAGTTGCCTTCATACGCGCGATACAGGTGACGACCGAGCGCTCCAACGTAGCCCAAAGTCACTACCGTGTTCGACGGAAACTCGCGTTGAATGTTCAAGTTGAAGTTCTGCGAATACGGAACGGAAAGATTGGGATCGTTGGTGTTCAGGCTGAGCGGCTCAAACACGTTGGCGAAATCAATGGTGGCATCACCGGCCTTCGGGAAGCTGGTGAAGGGGAACTTCTGGTTTGCTGATCCGGCGCCGTTGACCGCATTAAACGGCGTAGCGAATGCTGGGGAGAAGCCCTGGTCACCGGCTCCGGCAGAGCCGACGCCGAACGGGGCCGCGCCCAGATTCTGCAATGCCGTTTCTTCTTCGGTACGGTTGAAGTAGATCCCGTAGCCGCCACGGATCGAGAACTTCCCGGGGCCTCCGGTAAGCTTGCCCAGATTAGGCGACCACGCGAACCCGAAACGGGGCGCGATGTGGCCATACTTGATTGTGGTTCCGCTCACATTGCAATTGGTATCACCGGGGAAATTCAGGCCCAGAGGAGCGGAGGGGAAGATCGTCGATTGTTGTCCGGGGATGACGCAGTTGTACGCCAGGCCGCCGAACTGATTGTTGTTGTACGGCGTATCAATCTGATAGCCCGCACCGAAGTTCAGGGTGAGGTTGTTCTTGGCTTTCCAGCTATCCTGGCCATAGAAGTAATACTCGTAAGCCCTGGCATTGATCACGCCGCCGGCGTTCTGAGTGTAGCTATCAGGCATGCCGAGCAGAAAATCAACTGCTGAGGTACCAGTCGAGAACTCGCCCCCTCCGCCAAAGCTGAAAGCGCCGTTGTTGGAGAAGAAGAAAGGATTATCAACCTGGAAGCGGCGGGCGTCTCCTCCAAATTTCATGGTGTGTTTGCCCAGGATCTTGGAGAAGTTATCCGTCAACTGGTAGTTCTGGTCCTTGCGCGGTTGCGGGCCGTTATTGCTGAAGCCCAACGTGAAGAACCCGGTAACGCTTACCAGGGGCATGCTGGCCGCTGCGCTGTTCTGCGGATTGATTCCGGTGAACCCGAACGACGCAGGCGAAGCCGGATTCTGCGGTTCAACGGCGTCAAAGTTCAAGCGGGAATAGCCCAGCCGGAACTCATTGAGCATCAGCGAGCTGAAGGTATGGGTGTGCGAAACGGTAAATTGCTTGGTACTGGCAGTGCTGACCTGGCCCCAGCCTGGCAGGCTCGCGCCGGTAAACGGCAGGTCCTGCGAGGTCGGCGACTTCTGGAAAAAGGCTACGCCCCAAAGTTGGTCCGAAGAGGTCAGGTTGTGGTCCGCGCGAACGATGTATTGGTCAGTCTTGACGTTCTGATTCGGATTGAACGTGAACTGATTGTTGGTACTATTCGCTTGCGGAATGAACTTGCTCAGCAGGCCAGCGGAAACCGTGTTGAAAAACGGAGTCAGGTTCTGGTGGCCGTAAGCTGCATTTGTGCAAAGACCAGCAACCACAGCGCCGCAGTTGAAAATGGCCCCAGCGGTACCGGTCCCAAAAAACGGCGTGCCGGCAGGATGAACAACGTTGTCATCGCCGAGCAAGGCGAACGGGGTAACCGCCGTTGGCAACCCGCCAGCAGGTACTTTACGTGCTGCCGACCCACCAATCAGCAGATCACCGATATCGCCATTCCTCTCGCCCGCGCTGAACACCGTATTTACGCCTACGGCTTGCGGTTGGCGTGCCCGGATGCCCTGATAGGAGAAGAAGAAGAAGGTCTTGTCCTTCCGGATGGGTCCGCCCACGGTTCCGCCAAACTGGTTCTGGTGGAACACCGGAGCTGTCTTCTGGAAGTAGTTGTGCGTATTCAGGAAGGTGTCACGATAGAAATCGAACACATTGCCATGAAATGCATTGGTTCCGTTCTTGATCACGGCGTTAACAATGCCACCCGAGTTGCGGCCGTATTCCGGGTTGATGGTGCTGGTCACCAGGTTGAATTCCTGGATCGCGTCCGGGCTGGGCAGAATCAGCGGGGTGTTCAGCGCGATGTCGCCCGAGTCGGTGCCATTGACATAGTAGCTGCTCTGCTGGGTCTGGCTGCCGTTAGTCGAGAAGTTGCTGCCGAAGCGGTCACTGGAGGAGAGCACGCCTGGCGTAAGCTGTGAGAGCTGAACAAAGTTGCGGCCGATCAAGGGCAGGTCAACAACCTGCTGCGAGCTGATGACGGTATTAAGCTGCGTATTGGCAGTCTCTACCTGGACAGCGCTGGCCGTCACTTCCACGGTCTCAGTCGGAACGCCAACCTCTACCTTAACCGGGAGGTCATAAATCTGGTTCACGGTTAACGTGACGCCGCTGGATTTGAAGGTCTTGAATCCCTGCTTGGCGACCGTGACACTGTAGGTTCCGATGGGCAATTGGAGGAACTGGTATAGCCCATTGTCCTGGCTCGTTGTCTTGGTGGTGACCCCGGTCAATGTGTTTGTCGCAGTGACCTGCGCCCCGGGAACGACTGCGCCGGTCGGGTCTGTAACCGTTCCACGGATTGTCGCATAAACGTTATCTGCGAATGCTGAGTGCGCGCCCACAAACATGAGCAAAATCACACACAGCACTAGCCTCATTGTCTTGTGATTCATTCCGCTGCCTCTCTCTGAAGTTAAAGTTGGGAACGTAGGTGGTCACGACTCTGGTGGATAAAAGACTCTCTTAGACGCACCCCCCAAGGTTCCCCCAACCGAGAAGTGGCAACTCTGGAACCAAACTATTTTCCTAATGTTTTCAATAGCTTACAAAAGAAACGTGATTAAAATAATCCAATTCAACATATGCACTTGCAGCTCAAAATATGTACTTTGGAATGCCATCCAAGCTTGACTCCTTAAGTTCAAAGGCTTCCGGAAGCAAGATTTTCTTTACTCCACCTTCAAGGGGACCACCACGCTGCCAAATGTTCCTCGCAAGTTGTCCCGTACCACAAAATGGACCTTGTATTGGCCAGGTGGAAGCGTCAGCTCATTTGCGTAGTCAAGCCCTTTGGTTTGAATGGTTTTGGCGTCGTCGGGGGGAAGGTTCGCTTCCAGCCGCTGACCGATGTTTCCTATGGTTTCGCCCGCGGAGTTGGTTGCGATGATACGAAAATCGATGCTGATGTGGCGATCATGCTCGCTATCGACCATCGGTACGCCGGCAGGGATGGAAAGGACAAACTGCGCTTTGCGTTTCTCTCCCGCAGGCACCATTTGCCGCCATTGGCCTCTGATCGGAAGCGAAGGAAAGCTCAGATCGGAACTCAGGGCCATCAACTCATCGGCACGTTGAGTCAGCTCGGGGTTGGCTTCTGGGGAACTGTAGTAGAACCCCGAGCGCGAGCGCACTTTGACGTCGGGGTGCCGTACTTTGACGGCGAGTTTGCGCCATCCCGCCTTGCCCGAACTCGAGGTGTAATATGCGATCTGGTAATATTGCGCGCAATCATCCCCGGCACGACGAAATAGATCAGCGGCATCGTTGGAATTGTAGAAAGGCTGGCCTCCCGTCATGTCCGCCACGGTTCGCATTGTCTGGTGGCGGCCCTCGGTTGGATCGAGCAGCGACCCGTTGGCGACAGACTCCAGCCCCGCACCGCGGACACCGACACCACCGTCACCGCCCTGCGCCCGGATGGCCCCCGAATTCAGGGTCTGAATCGTATTGGCCGGGCCTCCCTGGACAAGCCCTGTCACGTCGACGGGGTAGACAGCGACGTTTGCGTCCTGGAGCATGCGAAACGTGCGCTGCCAGTCTTCATTGGTGGTACCGCGAGATGCCTCTCCCGGAGTGCTGCCCAGGCTGAACGGAAACGCAGCCGAAGCCCAGATCAAGGATTTCCGGCCTGGCACGCCGGAAAAATATTGCGCCAACTGCTGCAAACATTCGAGAGTGATCAGCGCGTCCTGGCTCTGCCGCGAAGCATCAACGCGGGCCCGCGCCTGCGCATTGGCCGCACGGGCAGCTGCGGCTAGTTCACTAGCGCTGCCGCTGCCAATGCCCGCGTCGGTGAAGAAAGCCAGCAACTGGGCCGCCTCGGCGTCGGCTTCTGAAGTGTCGCCTGCAATGTTTGCCGTCCTTGTGTCCTTTGAGGTGAGGGAGACTTGCACTTTGCGGACTGCGGCGGAGAGGACAGCAGGGTCGCTGGTGAAGTTATGGATGATGTGAACGCCGTTGTGTTCGATGCTGACAAGCGCCAGAAGAGTATTGGTATCAGTGTTCTTGGCCAGGAAATTGACGATTCCCCGATTCGCATCCGCGCCGCCGGCAAAAGGAGTATTCACATGATCCAAAGCTATGATTTCCAGCTTCTTCGGATGGTCGGCCGTCAATTCATTCGAAAAACCATTCGCCGCTACCACGGGACGATCAACTTTGGACACGTCCGAGCTCAATTCCTCGAAACGAACAATCTTCTGGGAAGAACCGTTTTCCTTGATTTCAAAATCTTCCGCCTTGAGACCTTGAACGTGATTTCCGTGCTTGTCAGTGACGATGACAGGCACGAGCACCAGATTGGTTCTGACAGACAGCTTGAAGGGTTCGCCATCCTTCGGGTTCGACTTGCCCTGATTATTCCCCTGCGCCGCAAGCAGGACGGAAGCCGCCAACAATAAACCAGCGATTGCTGCCGTAATGATTCTCTTGTGTAGCGTGAACACCATGCTGCCTCCTCATCTCCTGGGTCGGTCCGATAGATAATATTGACCCACCGAGTTTACTCCAGAGCAGCTCGTCATCCGAAAGAGGTGCAACGTAACTTTTTGTAAAGCCGAAAATGTCCGCTTCAGGCCGGGTTCTTGGTTTTGAAGCGGCACAAAATGGACCCGTGTCGCACGGTGCCGGCGTCGCGCCGCTTCCTCACATGCAGGGGGCGAAGGAAAGTTCTCGACCAACCAGTTTTGCACACCTGGGCCTGCCTCTCTTGCAGGCCGATTACTTCTTTTGCATGGAAACGGCTTCGCCCGGACGGTCGGACATGCGGAAGCGCGTGCGGAAATGCTCGGAAAGCAGCATGACGGCGTCCCGATTCTGCTCAGGGTCCTGCTGCGCCAGATATTTCATCGCTTCCACCAGCAGGCGCTGGCCTTCAATGTAACGTGGATCAGAGCTGCGTTTTTTGCCTTTGCGGCGGGTGGGATCAGGCATTACGGGGATGGTAAAAACTTTGGCCATGAAAATCCTGCCGAACCGGTAATACTCCCTTAGATGCGGGCTTCACGCTCCCTGTTACCGGCGGCTGCGGCCATGTTACCGGATTTCATGGCCTTATCGAAGCTCTAAGTGTATCAGGCCGCGCCTATTGCGCGCGAACAAACTTGGTGTGGACCTTGGTTTTCAGCTTGAAAGCGTCGTCTGGGAGCTTGCCGTTGATCCTTATGTTGGAATAGCGGGCCAGGCGATAATCGCCGGAAGGTTCCAGGAACTGCTGCTGCACCGCCAGTGACCGCGCCGGATCAATCCAGAGCACGATTTTCTTCAATGAGGACTGCAGCTTGGCATCCTTCGGAGTCAAATCCAGCTTGGCCGTTTTGCTCCCCGTCACCGTCTGCCAGCCCTCCATCTTTACGTCATAAGATTTCTGTAAGTCGTCACCGCTTGCGCCAAAGCCCAGGCTCATAAAAGCCTCCACGTCGGCCCGATTACCGCCCGCGGCATGCTCCGTTACCTGATCAATCTTGGGCTGATACAGGCTGACCAGGCCATCCTTGAACAGGACCTGTTTGGGTGCCGGTGACGTGATGCTCAACGCCGCGTCGATTCCCTTTTCCGTACGGCGCAGATACATCTGCCCCTTCTGCACGTCGGTTTCATTGACTACCAGTTGGTACTGGTCCCACTCAAAATCCGCCTGGGCGGTCTTAAACGCCTTTGCGGCAATGTTCATCTGCGCCAGAAGGTTCTTCAGGTCTTCCGGCCTGGCGGGAGTAACTGGGGCGTCCTGTTTCGTCTTATATACGCCTGAGTCCGCCGCAGTCTGTTTCGGTTTCTTCTCCGCAGCAGCAGGTTGGGCCGACAGTCCAAACGCAAGAATGGCCGTCATCAGACAAAAAATTGTTGCCAGCGATCTCATTTTCATAAGGAAGGTCCCACCAGCTTATTGCGCACGGCTAGCGATGTACCCAGGCGCGATACGCCACAATGCGGCCGGATTCGTCGCGCACGGGCTCAACGCGGTCCACCGTCACGCTGCCGGCCATGGGCCTGATCAGGTTCAGGAAATTGGTTCGCACCATGCCCAAATCCTGGGCGTCCACCGCCTGAGCATCCACCTGGTAAATGAAACCCTTGTTGCCGTCCGGAGTTACGGTCACTCCGATTTGATGCTGCAGGCGATCTGCCGCCTGATCTTTGAAATCGATGAAGTGCGGCGCCACAAAGATGAAGAGCAGGATCAGCGTGACCATCACGTCATAATGAAAGCTGCCGCGCTCGTAAGTCCAGAAGATGTAGCCTTTGATGGTGCGCCAGACGCGGGACATGGTTTAAGTGTATAGAAGGACTGGGCGGGCATTCAAGGATTGCCAGAATTGCCAAGATTGCCACAATCGCCGAGATTCTCAGCCTACCTCACCGTTTCCATCAATTTTGGTAATTCCCGGCCAGCGCGAGCTCTTGAGCTGGCAATCAAAACTTCTTTGCCACAATCCTGTCCGTCCCCATGTACGGCCTGAGCGCTTCCGGCACAATCACGCAGCCATCGGCTTGCTGGTAATTTTCCAGGATGGCCAGCCATGTCCGTCCCACCGCCAGCCCGCTGCCATTCAGCGTGTGCACCAACTCGGTCTTCTTGCTTCCCTCTGGCCGGTAGCGGATGTTGGCCCGCCGCGCCTGGTAGGCCTCAAAGTTCGAGCAGGAAGAAATCTCGCGATAAAGCTGCTGCCCGGGGAGCCAGACCTCGATGTCGTACGTCTTGGCTGACGCCGCCCCCATATCGCCTGTACAGAGGAGCACCACCCGATAGGGCAGTCCCAGCTTCTGCAATACCGTCTCCGCATCGCGGGTAAGCTGTTCATGCTGCGCGTAAGAATCTTCCGGACGAGTGAACTTCACCAGCTCAACCTTCTGAAACTGGTGCTGTCGGATAATGCCGCGCACATCTTTCCCATACGAGCCGGCCTCGCTGCGGAAGCACGGTGTGTAACCGGTGATGGAAAGCGGCAGCCGCGCGGCGTCGATCGTCTCGTCGCGGTACAAGTTGGTCAGCGGCACTTCCGCTGTGGGGATCAGCCACAGGTCGTGCTGCTCGATCCGGAACAGATCATCGGCAAACTTGGGCAGTTGCCCCGTACCGTACATGGAATCCGAATTCACCATGTATGGCGGCAAGACTTCCGTGTAGCCGTGCTCGCGCGTGTGCAGGTCAAGCATGAAGCTGGCCAGCGCCCGCTCCATGCGCGCGCCCAGGTCCCAGTAAACGGCAAAGCGCGCGCCGCTCAGTTTGGTGGCGCGTTCCAGGTCCAGGATGCCCAGTTGCTCGCCCAGTTCCCAGTGCGGCTTGGGCGTGAAGGTGAACTGCGGCGGCGTGCCCCACTTGCGGACTTCCTTGTTGTCCTCGGCCGACTTACCCACCGGCACCGACTCATGCGGCATGTTGGGAATGCCGGCCAGCAGCGTGCGCAGCTCCTGGTCAATTTCTGTGGCTTGCTTTTCCAGCCCCTCGCCTTGCTCGCGCAGCTTTTTCGTTGCTTCCATCTGCATCTGCGCTGCCGCGTCCTGTCCGGCTTTCTTCAGCCGGGCGATTTCCTCTGACGCGCGGTTCCGCTGTGCCTTCAGCGTCTCTGACTGGGTGATGAGCTGGCGCCTTTGCGCGTCCATTTCGCGAAAACGCGCCAGGATCCGCGGGTCCTGGCCGCGCCGGCGCAGCATCTCTTCTACTTGGGGCAGATTGTCACGAACAAAAGCAAGATCGAGCATAGAAGCTTCTAGCTTACCATCCGGAAACGAACACTCACTATGGTGACACGGCAGCAGGGAGGAAGAGGGCAGGAGAAATATTATTGCAGGCAGCAGACAAGTCTGTTCTGCACGGCAGGGAAGCAGGGAATATGAGGTAGGCCTTCAATTCCCTGCTGATGACCAGTGGTCGGCAGAATTCAGAACGCCATGGAGAGGAGCAACCAGCCGCGTCCAGCGCAGCCTTAACCATGCTTTGACCGGTTTGGCAGCAGATAAAGAGTTCTCCGCGTCGGCACAGTGCCACCAGTCGTGCGCCGAGGCGTCCAGCCCATGCCGTTGAATGATTTGGCAAATCTCGCATTTCATGATCGTCACCTGTTGCCGCAAAGCCCTGAGATGCCCTTGAGGCAACTGAATACCTTGTTAGAACCCTTCGAGCGAAAAACAGTTGTGTGCTGCTGAAAAAGCGTGCGCGCAATCGGGATCGGTCAGGGGCAATCTTCGCCGAGAGAAAACTGAGACGCCACAGAGAGAGGGACATCCCTCGCTGTAGATTTGTCCTGGTAATTTAAGTCAAGAATCATGAAGCAGGAACAAACCAGTCACCGAGAAGAACCATCCAGCGAACTATACGGCTCCGCCGATGACCGACGTTTTATGCGCCAAACACCGGATAGTGGCTGGCCACGGCCATCAGCAGCAACATGGGAAACGACAAGACAAAATTCGTTCGCGCCGCCAGGTGAGCCAGTCGCGCAAGCCGGGGCGCTTCCGCCGGGATGGGGGTGCCGTCAGCGGCATTCGCTGCCGTCCAGCGGATGAGCTTCTTCTGCATGCGCCACACGATCCCCCAGACGTTCAGCATCATGAACCATCCCAGCCCTCCGCCCACGCCGATGGCCAGCAGCCGGTTGCTCTCCCAGCCATGCGTGTTCAGCGATAAATAAAGCCACGCCGAAGCCAGAACCACCACACCCACCACCGTGCCGAATACCGGGCCTTTTCTCAGGACTTCCGCCGGCGACATCAGCAGCCCCATCTCAACGGCAAAGGCCAGAGTCCAGATCATGAAAAACGTCCCGATGGCGCGGCCGCCACTGGTTCCTGCATTGCGCGCGTCGGCGCCGACGATCATCATCCAGTACCAGATGCCCGCCAGCACCGTGACCACTGAGGCCCAGCGGAACCACCACAGCGCACGCGGCATGAGCGCCGGCACTACTTTGCTGCGTGTGGCGGCATCCATGGCCTGCAGGAATGGCCCGTTCACCAGCACAAAGAAGTAAAGCAGGCCCACCCAGGTGACCCCAGCGACAAAGTGCACCCAGCGCAACGCAAGTTGCAGGTTTGGCGTGAAGCCCTCGGGGAAAGCAAGGTGCGGAGCAAGTAGAAGCAAGTGCATTCAGCCTCCGTTTTGCACACCGATTTTCTCACCACGGAGACAGGGAGACACAGAGAAAAGCGAAATATTTGCCGCTGATGAACGCAGATGCGGTGGCCGTGATTTTTATCCGCGTGCATCCGCGTTAATCCGCGGTAGGGTTTTGCTTTTCACCGTTGACAGCGCGGACAATAGTGCGTGCCTCTTCCCGCCACGACAATCTTCTTGATGGGCGTTTTGCAGACCAGGCATGGCTGGCCTTCGCGGCCGTAGGCGCGGTGCTGAAACTGGAAAAACCCCTTCTCCCCGTCAGCGTCCACATAATCGGAAACAGACGATCCTCCCGCGGCGATGGCTTCCCGCAACACTTGCTGCACCGCCGCGTGCAGCTTCTTGAGTTCATCCCGGGTCAACAAATGGGTGCGGCGGCGCGGACGAACGCCGGCGCGAAACAGGCTCTCATCGGCGTAGATGTTTCCCACCCCGGCCAGCAGCCGCTGGTTGAGCAAGGCCGCTTTGATCGGCGCTTTGCTGCGGTGGAACAATCGCGCAAAATCCTCCGGATTGATGCTGAGCGGTTCGGCGCCCGGTCCCCTGAACCGGCCATGCCGGACTTCCAGACGCCCGAAGCGCCGCGGATCGACAAACCTCAGCTCTCTTCCTGAGGCCAGCCGCGCCACCAGATGTGTATGCTTGGGCAGCTCCAACGCAGGGTCGGCAACGAGCATGCGCCCG
>Ga0316628_100001780_pt1 | contig 15492 bp, 13 predicted proteins | sample OWC_Aug_M2_C1_D5_FD_207648 | JGI IMG/M metagenome (GOLD analysis project Ga0316628, IMG submission 207648) | Wetland soil microbial communities from Old Woman Creek delta, Ohio, United States - OWC_Aug_M2_C1_D5_C | ecosystem: Environmental > Terrestrial > Soil > Wetlands | place: USA: Ohio... | reverse complement strand
CCATGTCGACGACCCAAATCGAAAGGAAAATCGCGGCGACGCTCACCGCCTGCTTCAAGGATGTCAAGGTCGGCCTGGACGCCTGAGCGGCGGTCATGATTTTGCCTTCGATCCTTCTGTTTGTTTTTTGTATTATCCTCAGCGCTTTTTTTTCCTCCTCGGAAACCGCGTTCATCGCCGTCAAGCCGCACACGCTCGATTACCTGGAAAAGAAGGGCTTCCGCCGGGCCGGCTCTGTCAAGCGGATCCTGAGCCGGGTCGATGAGTTCCTGGCCACGATGCTCATCGGGAACACCGTGGTCAATGTCGCCGCGGCTTCGCTGGCCACCTCTATCGCCTCCACGTACGTTCGGAACGAGAACCAGGCCGTTCTTCTGGCCACGGCCGGGACGACGGTCCTTCTTCTCCTTTTTTCCGAACTGAACCCCAAGATCTACGCCAATCACCATCCGGCCCGGCTTTCGCTCTTCGTTTCGCCGGTCGTCCGGGTCTTTCAGGTCATCCTTTTCCCCCTGGTCAAGCTCTTCATGCTGATCAGCCGCCGGTTGTTCCCGACGCGGGCCCGGACCTCGACCGCGCTCTCCCGGACGATGGCCGAAGAGGAGGCCAAGGCTCTCCTCCATTCCGGCCTTAAAGGCCTCCCGGCCCACCGCAAAGCCATGATCACCGAAATCGTCGATTTGGCCTCCCGGCCGGTCAAGGAAATCATGATTCCCCGGCCCCGGATCAAGGCCATCGAGATCACCTCCTCCCGGGAACAGGTTTTGAAAACGGTCGTCGCCGAAGGATTCAGCCGGTTCCCCGTTTTCCGGGGCCGGATGGACCATCTCGAAGGTTTGATTTTTGTCAAGGACCTTTTCCCCTGCCTGACCGGCGACCGGCAGTTCGATCTTCCGGCCCTCCTCCGCAAACCTTTCTTCGTCCCCGAATCCGCTCCGGTCGAAAAAGTCCTTCTCCAGATGCAGGAAAAAGCCGTCCAGATGGCTTTCATCGTGGACGAGTTCGGCAACATGGAAGGGCTGGTGACCATCGAGGACATCCTGGAGGAAATCGTCGGTGAAATCCGGGACGAATACGACGCGCCCGAGGAAGACTGGTATCTTCCGGCCGAAAACGGCGCGGTCATCATCAAGGGTTCTGCCAGCATCAAGGACGTCAACAAACGGCTCGGGCTGAATCTGCCGGAAAGCGGCGAATACACCACGCTGGCCGGCTTTTTCCTGTCCGAATTCGGCCGCATCCCCGAGGAGAAAGACGTTCTCCTTCACGGCGGACGGCGGTTCATCATCGTAAAAATGGACAAGCGGCAGGTCGGCCTGGTTCGGGTCGAGACATGAGCGCCCCCGCCAAGACAATCGCCATAAACAAGCCCGCTCGATTCAATTACGAGATCCTGGAGACCTTCGAAGCGGGGATCGTCCTCCAGGGCAGCGAGGTCAAGTCCATCCGCGAGGGCCGGATCAGCCTGAAAGAGAGCTATGCCGACATCCGCGACGGGGAAATCGTCCTCGTCGATTGCCATATCAATCCCTACGAGGCGGCCAATCGCTGGAACCACGAGCCGCGCCGGTTGAGAAAGCTTCTTCTTCACCGCCGGGAGATCCGGCGCTTGACCGGGAAGGTTCAGGAACGCGGCTTGACCCTCATCCCGCTTCGGGTGATCCTGAACGACAAGGGGCTGGTCAAAGTCGAAATCGGCCTGGGCAAGGGCAAGAAAATTCACGAAAAGAAAGAGGCGATCAAGGCGCGCGATCTGGACCGCCAGGTCCGGGCCGCCTTAAAGACCAGCCGGCGCTGAGGCGGCGAGCGCCGCCGCCAAACGGAGAGCTTCGGTCATGCTCCCCGGATCGGCCGGCGTTATTCCGGCGATATCGAATGCCGTTCCATGATCGGGCGACGTCCGGATGAACGGCAGGCCGAGGGTGACATTGACGCCGTCTTCGAAAGCCGTCAGCTTGAACGGGATCAGCCCCTGGTCATGGTACATGGCCGCGACGATCCTTTCCGGGCGTCCGACCGCATGGCGAAATACAACGTCGGGGGAGATCGGGCCCCGGACCGGCAGGCCCGCCCGGCGCGCTTCGGCGACGGCGGGGCCGATGATATCGCGATCCTCGGTCCCGAGCAGGCCGTTCTCTCCGGCATGCGGGTTCAAACCGGCGACAAGGATCTCGACCTGTCCGCCGCCGGCCTTCCCGGCCGTGCCGTCATAAACGATTCGAAAAAACCCGGCCAAGGCTTCGGGCGTCACCCGGGCCAAGGCTTCCCGCAAAGGGAGATGATGGCTGAGGAGGGCGACCGTGAGCCGGTCGGACCAGAAGCTCATCACCGCGTCCGGGTAAAACTGTTCCAGATATTCGGTGTGCCCGCGCCAGGGAATCCCGGCCATGCTCCAGGAAAGCTTGGAAATTGGCGCGGTCACCACGGCGTCGAGCCGGCCGGCGCGGGCGGCGGCGACGGCCTCCTCGAACCAGGAAAACGAAGCCCGTCCCAAGGCGGCTTCCGGAGCGCCTTTTTTATTCCGGCCTTCGGGACCGGCCATCTCACGAAGGAAAAGGCCGGGCTCCCGTACCTCTCCGTCGTCGCTCCAGGGCCGGAATTCATCCGTTCGCCCCAGGGCTTTCAACTCGGATGCGAGAACCTCTCGAGAGCCGAAAAGAATGTAGCGCGCGGGCGGGAGATGTCCGGATTCGAGCAGGGCCCGGAGCGTCACTTCCGGACCGATTCCCCCCGGGTCTCCGAGCGAGATCCCGATCCGGGGAAGAATCATTTTCCTTCGGGCTCGCCTTCCTCTTCGGGAGATTCCTTGCCCTCGTCGAGCTTGTACATGTACTTGAGGGCATTTTTATAGACGAGGAGGTTTGGGGCGCCTTCCCGGTTGAGCTTGATGCAATTCCGGTCGTACCATTCAATATACCCCTCGATGTGCTCGCCGTCTTGAAAGACGACGGCCATCGGGGTTTTCTTGCTCATTTGCTTGAGGTAATAATAGTTTTCCGCGCCCGTGTCGGTCGGGGGATAGGCCTTTTTTTGCTGGGGCTGGTTTTGGGAAGCGTACGGGCCGTGGGGGCCGGGCCGGCCGGGATGGGATGGCGAAGGATGGCCGCCGTGCGTCGGACGGACGGGGCGGATATCCGGATCCGGGGCCTCCGGAGCCTTGATTTTTTCCTTCATTTCAGTGAAATTCGGTCTGATGAGGCGTCGATTCATGGGTGAACTCCATTATTCCCTCAAGGTCGGGATATGGGCATATCCTCGTGATTTCATTGTAGCACGCCCGAAAAAAAGAAACAATCAATATTTCCCGGCGGAGGGCCGTCAGTAGCGGGGGCGGAGAGCTTCCCGCCAGCGCGCGGCCATCAAGCGGTATCCTTCGGAGGAAGGGTGGACGCCGGGCAGGAGATCCGGCCGGCCGGCAAACACGGCGTGATTGTCGACGATCGGAAGGCCCTCCGCGGCCGCAAAGGCCTTCAAGGCCGGGTTGATTTCGGCTTCCACCCGGCGGGACGATTCGGCGTTGAAGACGGCAAGGTCGCCGAGGGGAATGTCGGGGATTGTGGCCAGGTAAATCGCCGGGATTTTCCCGGACCGGCTCCGGAAATCCCGGAATTCCGTTACGATTTCCTTTAAATTCGTCCGGAACCGGTCCGTAGCGGTAAAATCGACGTCGGTCCGAAGGTCGTTGGTCCCTAACTGGATCAGGATGACATCGGGCCGTTCTTCCATAAGCCGTTCCCGGTTTTCCTGGAGGAATTTCAGATATTCGCCGGAGGTGTTTCCGCTCCGTCCGTAATTCAAGACGCGGGCGGCGACGCCGTCCCTGGCGAGGATCCTTCGCAGATAGGGCGGATAGCCGTTTTCGGTCAGGCTGTCGCCCGCGCATAAAATGATGACGCCCCGTTCCGATCCTCCACATGCGGCAAACAGCGGGAGCAGGGCCGCCAGAAGAAGCCACCTTCCCGTCCGCATTTTCACGGGCTTATCATAGCCCGCCCGCCGGTCCCGGACAAGGGGCCGGCCGGATCATTCTTTCTCCTTCCGGGGCTTTCCGAAACGGGCATAAAGCGCCGGAAGGACGAGCAAGGTCATAACCGTGGAGGTGAACAGCCCGCCCACGACCACGACGGCCAGGGGCCGCTGGACTTCCGAACCCGGGCCCTGGGCGAAAAGAAGCGGGATCAGGCTGAAAATCGTGATGGTGGCCGTCATCAGGACCGGACGCAGCCGGTTGAGACAGCCCTTGACGATCGCTTCTCGGTCCGGCATCCCTTCCTCGCGCAGTTGGGTGACGTAGGAAAGAAGAACGATGCCGTTGAGAACGGCGATCCCAAACAGCGCGATGAAGCCCACCGAGGCCGGGACGGAAAGATACAAGCCGGAGATGGTGAGCGAAAGGATCCCTCCGATCAGGGCGAAGGGGAGGTTGAAAAGAACGAGCAAGGCCGGCCGAAGCGAATTGAACGTTAAAAAGAGCAGGAGCAGGATCAATCCCACGGTGACCGGCAGAATGACCGCCAGCCGGTTCATGGCCCGCTGCTGGTTCTCAAATTGCCCGCCCCAGGTCAGATGGAAGCCGGCCGGGAGCGAGACCCGGCGGCCGATTTCGCGCTTGGCTTCGGCCACGAATCCCCCGAGATCGCGGCCGGTAATATTGCACTCGATGCCGATCCGCCGCTCGCCCGATTCGCGGCTTATCTGGGAGGGCCCTTCGGCTTGGACGATCTCGGCCGCTTGACTCAAGGGGATGATTTCGCCGCGGCTGGATCTCAAGGGAAGGCGGCCGATCGTTTCGGCCGAGTTCCGCCGGCGTTCGGGGTAACGGAGCTGGACATCGATCGCCCGCTCGCCTTCGTAAATGCGGGTGACCGTTTTCCCGCCGACGGCCGTTTCGACGAGCGTCTGCACATCCTCGACCGATAGGCCGTAGCGGGCGATCCTGGCCCGGTCGGGGATAATGGACAAGTATGGCTGTCCGGCGATGCTTTCCACGACCAGGTCCGACGTTCCCCGGATCCGGGAAAGAACGGCGGCGATTTCGTCGGCCTTGGCCTTCAGGATGTCGAGGTCCTCGCCGAAGAGCTTGATGATGAGCTGGGCTCTCGTGCCGGCGACGAGCTCGTCGATCCGGCAGGCGATCGGCTGGCTGAAGGAAAAGGCGATGCCCGGGATGGTTTCGAGCGCGGCCCGCATCTTATCCGTCAGCTCCTCGCGCGTCCGGGCGGATGTCCATTCCCGGCGCGGTTTCAAGATCCCGACATATCCCGTCTTCTCCACGCCCCGGGCTTCCAGGGCGATTCCCGTCTGGCCGGTTTTTCCGACGACAGTCACGATTTCGGGAAAGGCCATGAGCTTTTCCTCGACCTTGCGGTTCATGGCCACGGATTCGGGAAGGGAGATCCCCGGAAGAAACTGGAAATCCATGTCCAGGGCGCCTTCCTCCATGATCGGCATGAACTCCGTGCCCAGGCGGGGGATGAGGGCCACGGCTCCGCCCAGCAGAAGAAGGGACACGGCAAAGACCACGGCCTTGTGGCCGAGGCTGAAGCGGAGGAGGGGGAGATATGCTTTCTGAAGGACTTCGACCAGGACGATCCGCTTCTCCCCCTGGGGTTTGAGAAGCATGTGGCAGAAGGCCGGGATGACCAGCAACGATAGACACAACGAGGCAAACAGGGCGATGACATGGGTGAAGGCCAGGGGAAGGAACATTTTCCCCTCGATGCCCTGGAGAGCGAAGATCGGGATGAAGGTCAGGGCGATGATGAGCTCGCCGAAGATGCTGGGCTTGCGGACCTCGAGGACGGCTTTGAAAACAGTCGCGAGCTTCGCCCGCCCGGCCCCCGCCTCGGAGAGATGGCGCTGGACGTTCTCCACCTGGATGATCGTCGCGTCGATGATCATCCCGATGCTGATGGCCAACCCTCCCAGCGACATCAGGTTGGCCGAAAGGCCGGCCAGCCGCATGGTGATGAACGTGAACAACACCGAAAGCGGCAGGGCCAGGATGACGATGAAGGCGCCCCGGAAGCTCCGGAGAAACAGGTACAGGACCAGGATGACGAAGAGCGACCCGATGATCAGGGCTTCGCTGACGGTATGCAGGCTGGCCTGGACGATATCCGAGCGCTTGTAAAAGGGGATGATTTTTAGCCCCTTGGGGAGAACCGACCCCGCGTTGATTTCCGCGGCCCGGGCTTCCACCGCCCGGACGACCTCGCGGCCGTTGGCGCCGCGAAGCATCATCACCACGCCGCCGACGGCCTCGCCCTTCCCGTCCTTGACCGCCGCTCCCTGCCGCACGGCCTGGCTTGCGCGAGCTACGGCCACGTCGCTGAGAAGGACCGGCGTCCCGGATTCGGACTTGAGGACGATCCGTTCCATATCGGCGGCCGACTGCAGAAGGCCGACCCCCCGGACCAGGGACTGGCCCGAGGCGTTCTCGAGAATATTTCCGCCGACGTTGAGATTGTTCTTGTTCAAGGCCTCGGCCACATCGGCCAAGGTCAAATCGTATTTCAAGAGACGATCCGGATCGACCGTGACTTCGTATTGATGGATGTATCCGCCGAAGGAGTTGATCTCGCTGACGCCGGCCACCGACTTGAGGAGAGGGGCCAGGATCCAATCCTGGGCCGTCCGGAGCTCGGTCAGCCGGGCGACGCGCGCCGCCTCGTCCTCGTTTTCGGGAACGGGACCCTCGAGGGTGTATTGGTAGATTTCGCCCATGGCCGTGGAAACCGGTCCCATGGTGATTTCGATGCCTCCGGGCACCTTTTCCCGGGCTTCGATCAGCCGCTCCATGACCAGCTGCCGGGCGAAGTAGATGTCGACGCCGTCCTCGAAGACGACGGTGATGACCGAAAGCCCGAACTTGGAGACGGACCGGAGCTGGGTCAGCCGGGGCAGGCCGCGCAGCGTCATTTCGACGGGATAGGTGACGAATTTCTCGACTTCCAGGGGCGCCAGGCCCGGGGCGGATGAGAGGACTTCGACCTGGATGTTGGTGACGTCCGGAAAAGCGTCGAGGGGAATTTTAAGAAAAGACCAGGCCCCGAAACCGACGAGCAGCACGACGCCGACAAGGACGAGCAGGCGGTTTCGGAGCGACCGGTCGATCAGCCGATCAATCGCGCCCATGTCAGTCTCCCAGGGTGGACTTCAGAAGCTCGGATTTGACCAGGAAGCTTCCGGCCGTGACGACCGCCTCGCCGGCCTGGAGGCCGCCGCGGATTTCGACCTCGGCGGCCGTCCTCGCCCCGATTTCGACCGGACGGAGGACGAACGTGGTCGGGCCGGTCCGGACGAAAACGACGGGGCGCGATTGGAATTCCTGGAGGGCCGAGGCGGGGACCGTGAGGGCCGTCCGTTCCCCGCCGGAAGCGATCTCGGCCTCCACGTACATACCGGCCCGCAGGCTCCCGTCGGTGTTTCCGACTTCGATCCTCCCCTTCACGGTCCGGGTTTTTTCGTCCATGACTTCGCCGATCAGAACCAGGCGTCCTTTGAACTCCCGGTCCGGATAGGCCTGGGTCCGGATCACGGTTTCGGAACCGGTCCGCACCCCCGCCAGGTCTTTCTCGAAGATTTGGACGTGAGCCCAGAGGCTCGACATATCGGCCAGCCGGAACAACGGTTTCCCCATTTCCACATACGCGCCGGCCAAAGCCGGGGACTCGATGATCGTCCCGGAAAAGGGCGCCCGGACGGAAAGGAACGGCCGCGGCTCTCCCTCCGAAATCAGCCCGTCGATTTCCTTCTCCTCCAGGCCAAGCGGGAGGAGCTTCCGCCGGGCCGCCTGGAGAAAGGCCGTGGCCGCGGGTTCTTCGGGACCGCCGCGAAGGCGGGCCGCCCGAGATGCGGCTTGAAGGATCTCGGCCTGGGCGGCCAGGTATTCCCGGCTGTAGATTTCGGCCAGGACCTGCCCGGCAGAGACCCGGTCGCCGGCAACCGCTGCCACCCGCTCGATCCGGCCTTCGACCCTGGCCGAGATTTCGGCCAGGCGCCGGGCATTGAAGGCCATTTCACCCGGCGCCGCGATTTTTCCGGAGAGAACGGACATCTTCGCCTCGGCCACGGCGATTCCGCCGTCGGCCTGGGCTACGGCCGAAAGGACGACCGTGCCCGGCGGGACTTTGCCTGTTTCTCCATCCGCATTCCCGGCTTCGGGTGAATCCGGCTTTGGCCGGCAGGCCGGAAACAAGACGATCGCCGCGGCTGCTGTCAGGATCATCAGCGTTTTTATCTTGGTCATGTTCGGGCTCCGTAGGTCAGATTTCCTCGCCGGCCGATTCCAATCCGGCCAGGGCGACGGCATAAAGGTACAGGGCGTTCAAATGTTCGATCCGCGCTTCGGACAGCGAACGGAAGAGGTCGAGAAGGGCGTAGGATTCGAGACGGCCAAGCCGGTATTGCTCCAGGCCGTTTTTTATTTCCGCCTCGATTTCTCCCAGGAGCTTTTCCTCGAAGACCCGGACCTGTTCGGCCGCGGCCTGGGCCGCGGCGTAAGCCGAGCCGATCGCGACGGACAGGCGCCGTTCCAAGGCCGCGGTCTCGATCAAGCCCTTTCCCCGGGCGGCGGCCGCCTCTGCCCGAAGGCCTTCCGCCCGCACGCTTGAAAGCGGGAGACGGACCCCCAGGGAAAAGCCCCAGCCGCGGTAATTTTTACTGGGGACGAAAAGACCGGCCTCGAAGTCCGGCTTTTTCGCCAAATCGGCCAACCGGATTTCGGCGTCGGCCCTCGATTCCCGAAGCCGGGCCAGGCGAAGGGACGGCCGGCTTGTCCGGGCCGCTTCCCGAACTTGCTCCAGGGAAGCTTCCAGCGGCCGGAACGTCAGCCCGTCGGTCAACCGGGCCATGCTGTCCGGGGCCAGGCCGAGCAGAAGGAGGAGCTCGGCGCGGGCCGAATCCTTATCTCTCCGGGCTTCGATCAGGCGGTTTTGAAGGCGGGCTTTCTCGACCTTGGCCCGGAGGATATCGGCGTAAGCCGCCTCGCCGCTTTCGAAGCGGATCATCATCGCTTCGAGGAACCGGTCGAGGACGCCTCCCAGAGATTCCAGGGCGGCCAGGGACTGCTCTGTGAAAACCGCCCGATGGTACGCTTTTTTGACCTTGGCCGCGACGACCAGCCCGGTCCGTTCAATCTCCAGGGCCGCCGCTTCCTCGTCGCGGCTGGCGATATCGATCCGGGCCGTCCGGCGGCCGGGGAATTCGAATTCGCGCTCCACCCCCAGGCCGTATTCGGTATCGACTTGGCCGGATTTGAGCGTCCACGGAATCCCCATGGTTTCGAGCGTCACGCGCGGATCCGGACGGGCTTCGGCCTGTAACCGCCTGGCGGCGGCCGCTTTCGCTTCCTCCCGGGCCAGGAGGATCTCGGGATGGCCGGCCAGGGCCAGCTCAACGGCCCGGGCAAGGGACAGCTCTCCGGAGAAATCCGCCTCCTGCGCGGCCCGGATTGTCCATCCGGACGCAAAAATCAGGACCAAAATCAGGACGGCTGCCGTCCGTCCGGTTCGACAAATTGACGATGGCTCATTCATGGCGATGACTCCTCGACGGGAAAGCCGCTTGCCGCGGCGGGAAAGGGAAGGGGACCGGCGGAGCCGAGTCGATAGACCGGCACGACGCCGAAGGGGGATAGGGAGACGGGAACGCCTCCCTGAAGGGCGGCGCTTCAGCAGCGCAACGGCTCGGCGGAAGACAACCAGGCGGGCAAGGTTCCCGGCGGAACGAAAACGATCACGGACGGGCGTTTTGGCCCGGAAACCTTTTCGACGGCGGGATGAGCGACCGCGGTCGCTTGAAGCGTCGACAGGGACCGTCCGTCGTCGCGCTTCAGGATCTCCCGTTCGGCCCGGTTTAAAAACGACTCATGGGCGCAATGGCAGGCGTCGAGAACGGGATTGCCGGCAAGATGCCCGGCCGCTTCTTTGGACAGGCGGGCCAGGCAATGGTCGCATTCCTGGCAAAGGCAGATCCCGGCCGGCCCCGAAAACTCGAGGGCGATCTCCCCTCCGGGCCGATGGCACAGGACCACGTCCGGAAGGGCGGCGGCGACGGCGAAGAGAAGATGAAAGGCGACCGCGGAGAGGCACAAAATCCGGCCTCCGCAACGTATCCGTCTCTCGTTTTTCACAGAAATATCATACCCTCCGGCCGTCAGGGAATCAATCGTCCGAATCGCGCCATCTAAAATCCAACCGAAGGCCGATATGTCTTGCCATTAAAAAATCTTATCCTTGCTCAGCGGAAAAGAAGATAAAAAAAGCGGGCCTTTCCGGAGAAAGGCCCGCCGAAGAAAGCGCTTTTACTTGGATCCGCCGCCGAGAAGCTCGGCGATCCTGATGTTTTTCGTCTCCAGGAGCGTGCCCATCGACCTATCCAATCCGGACTGGGAAATGTTGTAATCGATGATCGATTTCAGCTCGTTGATCCGGGCCGCCGTTAGATCGCGCTGGAACTGGAGGACGGTGTAGTTGGTGCTCAGGCCGACCCGGAGTTTTTCTTCCTCCGCCGCCAATTTCTTCTCGGCCAGTTCGCGGGCGACCTTGTTGGCCTGGACCAGCTTGTAGGACGTCTGGACGGACCGGACGGCATTCCGGATTTCGAGGACCGCCGCCTGTTCGGAGTTCTTCATGTTCAGCAGGGCCGTCTGCATCGAGATCTGGGCCTGGGCATAGGAAGCCCGGGACAGGATGTTATTCAGGGGGACGTCCAGGCTGAGAGAAACGTTCCAGTTTTCATACTTGAAGCCGAAAACGTCCTTCCAGGCGTCCGACCGGTATCCGGGAATCGTGGCGATGACGTTGCCGAAATACTGGCTGTCATAGATCAGCCGGGTGCCCGAAACGCCCGGGCTGGTGTAGGAGGCGTTGAGGCTGAGATTGGGAAGGAGCTGGTTTTTGGCGTAATTGAGGTTCAGGTCCTCGGTTTTGAGACTGATCCGGGACATCCGGAGGTCAGGTCGCTTGTCCATGGCGATGACCAGGGCCTGGTCGACCTCGATTTTCCGCTCGTCAAAGCGCGGCGAATCGAGAGCCAGGATCTCCCGAAGGCCCGTTTCCTCCTCAGGGGTGAAATTGAGGAGATTCTTGATCTGGTCTTCGGCCGCTTTGACCGCGGCTTCGGCCGAAAGAATGCTGGATTCGCGGCTGGCCACTTCGCTTTCGGCGGTCAGGACGTCCATGGGGGCTAAGGTTCCGATCTCGACCGAGCGCTGGATTTTAGCCAGGGAGTCCTTGGCCAGCTGGAGAGATTTCTGCTGGACTTTAAGATTTTCGACGGTATAGACCAGGTTCCAGTAGGCCTGAATGACGCTGTAGATCGTGTCTTGGACGCTCTTGGCGAACTGGATCTCGGAAACGTCGAAATTGTTCCGGGCGACAACGATATCCCGCTGGGTCATTTTCACCCCGAAATCGCGCAGCAGCGGCTGGCTGAAGCTCAATTGGAGCTGGTTGTTATAGCGGGGATTGATCGTCGTGCCGGTCTGGTTGGTATCCGTCGTGGTCGAATTCAAGGAAAGCGTCACGGTCCCTCCCAGCGGAATCATCTCTTTGACCTGGGCCGAATATCTACCGGTTTGAGAAAGCGTCCGGTCCTTGGATTCCAGCCAGGAAACCGAGGCGTTTTCCGAGTTGCTCTTCGTATAGCTGAAATTCATGGTCGGCAGGAACTTCTCCTGGGCCTTCTGGACCGAAAGCTCCGAGTTCTGCGGAGCAAGCACCGCCACCTGGATGCCGATATTGTTCTTCAGGGCCCGGAGAATGCACTCGTCCAGGGTCAGTTGCAATGTTTTCTGCGGGGCCTGGGCCGAAAGCGTCCCGGCCAGGATCAGAAGTCCGCTCAAGGCGGCGGTCCATTTCGGGATTTTCATATGTTGTTCTCCTTCTGCGTTCATCGTTGTTCGCGAATAATGGTCGGCCCCTCGGTCATTCGTAGCGCAGGGCCTCGATCGGGTCGAGCTTGGACGCCTTCCGCGCCGGATAGAATCCGAAAAAGACCCCCACCGACCCCGAGAAAGCGAAGGCCAGGAGGACCGAGCCCCAGGATACGACGGTGTTGATGGAGGAAAAGATCGAGATGTACTTGAGGAGCTTGGACACGCCGATCCCCAGCGCGATGCCGAGCAAGCCGCCCAGCAGGCTGAGGACGATGGCCTCGGCCAGGAACTGGACGAGGATGTCGCGCTCCTTGGCCCCGATCGACATCCGGATGCCGATCTCCCGGATGCGCTCGGTCACCGAGACCAGCATGATGTTCATGATCCCGATGCCGCCGACCAGGAGCGAAATCGAAGCGATGGAGCCGAGGAGGATCGTCAGGATGCCGGTCGCCTCGGCTGCGCCTTCGGCGATTTCAGCCATGTTCGCGACCGTAAAGTCGTCGGTTCCGCCTTCGACGATCCGGTGCCGGCTCCGAAGGAGGTCCGTGATCTCGGCCTGGGCCTCTTTCGTCTTCTCCGCCGAAGCGGCCGAAACGTCGATCGAACCAAGGTAATCGGACCGCTGGAGGCGCCTGATGGCGGTGGTATAGGGGACGATGATCATGTCGTCGCGGCTGCCGAATCCGCCCGACTCGCCCTTTTTCTTGAGAATGCCGAGGATGAGAAACGGAACGCGATTGACCCGGATGGTCTTGCCGATCGGGTCTTCGCCGGCCTCGAAGAGATTGTCCTGGATGTCGGTTCCAACGACGGCCACCTTGGCTCCGGAGCGGACCATGCTTTCGTCGAAAAAGGATCCGGCCTGAACATCCCATTTGCGGACCGTCGGATAGTTTGCCCCGGCCCCCTGGACCTGGGTGTTCCAGTTCTTGTTGCCATAAACGACCTGGGCCCGGTTGGAGACGCTGGGGGAGACCGCCTCAACCGATGGGAGCAGGGCGATGGCATCGGCGTCCTCGGCCGTCAGCCGGTTGTACTGTCCGGCCTGGGTATGTACTCCGGCCATGTTCCGGTTCCCGCCCCGGACGGAAATCAGGTTCGTTCCCATGGATTCGAACCGCGATTCGACGGCCGCCCGGGCGCCGGCTCCGATGCTGACCATGGCGATGACCGCGGCCACGCCGATGATGATCCCCAGGCAGGTCAGGAAGGTCCTCATCTTGTTCCGGGCCAGGGCCCGGAGGGAGACTTTCAGTATGCGAAAAAAGTTCATGCCGGTTCTCCTTAATCCTCGCGGACGATGAGGCCGTCCTTCATGTGGAGCCGGTGCTTGGCCCGGGCACCGATGTCCGGCTCGTGGGTCACCATGATGATGCTGATGCCTTGCTCGCGGTTGAGATCTTCGAAGATGTTCATGATCTCGTCGCTGGTCTTGGAGTCGAGGTTGCCTGTCGGTTCGTCGGCCAGGATCAGCTGGGGATTGTTGAGCAAGGCCCGGGCGATGGCCACCCGCTGCTGCTCACCGCCCGAAAGCTGGTTGGTTTTGTGGGTTTCCCGCCCCTTCAGCCCGACTTTGGCCAGGGAGGCCATGGCCCGGGGAGTCATATCCTTGGTCGGAACGTTGGCGTAAATGAGCGGAAGCTCGACGTTCTCCAGGGCGGTCGTCCGGGCCAGGAGGTTGAAGGATTGGAAAACGAAGCCGATCTTTTTATTGCGGATGACGGCCAGCTCGTTGCGGTTGAGGTCGGCGATATCCTGCCCGTCCAGAAGGTACCGTCCAGTGGTCGGCTTGTCGAGACACCCGATAATGTTCATCATGGTCGACTTGCCCGAGCCCGAGGCCCCCATGATGGCCACGAAATCTCCCTTCGGTACGATATAGCTCACCCCGCGGAGGGCCCGGACCTCGGTCTCCCCGACGTGGTAGGTCTTGGTCAGGTTCTCCAGCTGGATGACGTTGTTGTCCATGGTCGTGAAGTCCTTATGCCCGAACGGTGCTTACCGTCCGGGGCCGCCCATGAACATCATGCCGCCGGGGCCGCCGCGGAATTGGGTCTGCTGATTGCCGGCTGTCGTCCCCGTACCCGTCCCGAGGATGATCTTCATGCCTTCCTTGAGTTCCCCGCTGACCAGGGCCGTATAGGAATTGTCGGTGATGCCGGTCCGGATCGGGATGGGCCGGATTTTTCCGCTGTCTTCCAGGATCCAGACCTGGCCGCCGCCGCGGCGGGCCCGGGCCTGCTGGAATTGCTGCCGCTGCGCGTCGGTCATCGTGGAGAAATCGGGCCGCTGCCCGCCCTGGCCCCGGCCTTCGCCGCGCTGCTGATTTTCGCCCTGCGGCGCTTGCCCGCCCGGCGTCTGGACGGCGGGGGTTTGCCCCTGTCCGTCGGCCGGCCGCTTGGCCTGGAATGACGCCCGCATCTCTTCATAGATCTTGGTCATTTCTTCCTGGGAGAGGTTGGGAGTGAAGCGGAGAGCGGCGTTGGGGATCTTTAAAACGCCGAGAGCCTCGCCGGTGACGATGGAAACCGTCGCGGTCATGCCCGGCTTGAGCTTTTTCTCCGGGTTCGAGGCATTGATAATGACCTCGTAGGTGACGACGTTCTGAGTCGTCGTCGGAGAATTGCGGACTTGGAGGATATCGCCGTTGAAGACCTCGCCCTGGAAGGCGTCGACCGAGAAGCGGACCTTCTGGCCTTCCTTCACCCGGCCGATATCGGCCTCGTCGACCGCGCACTTGACCTGCATCTTGGTCAGGTCGCTGGCCACCTGGAAAAGAACCGGCGGATTCATGCTCGAAATCAGGGTCTGGCCGACGTTGACCTTGCGGGTGATGACCGTCCCGTCGATGGGCGCGCGAATGATGGCGTAGGACTGGTCCACCTTGCTCTGGTCGAGAGCGGCCTTCTGCTGGGCCAGGGATGCCTCGGACTGCTGGAGACCGACTTTTGCCCCGACATAATTGGCTTCGGCCGTTTCCTTCTCCTCGTAGGAGACGAGCTGGCGGCTGAAGAGGTCCTGGGTCCGGTCCCATTTCTTTTTGGCGTTATCCAGGGTGACCTTGGACTGCTCCAAAGCCGCCTGGCGGCTCTGGTAGCTGGCCTGGTTCTGCTCGACCTTGGAATTGAGGATCTCCTGGTCGAGCTCGGCCACCACCTGTCCGGCCTTGATGATCGAATTGTAGTCGGCATAGAGCTTGATGATTTTCCCCGACACCTGGGCCCCGATATCGATGATGTCGACCGGGTTGATCGTCCCGGAAGTGACGACCAGGGCTTCGAGGTTGCCCTTGGTCAGGGCCTCGGTCCGGTAAGCGTTCGCGGTGGTCTTGTCCTTCTTAAAAAGGGAAAAACCCAGGATAACCCCGGCCGCTACGACCAGGATCACCGCTCCGATCACGAGCTTCTTTTTCATTGACATTCTCCTTCGAAGGGCTGTCCTTCGGGCGAGGGCCGGACTCGGCCGCCCTGCGGTCAGCCTCTTTCTTCCGTGCCTCGCGAATTTTTTTCTCCATCTCGTCCTGCTTGGCCTTTTGTTCGGGCGTCAGGATGGCATAGATATCCTTGCGAATCTGGGCCCGGATCTCGCCCACGCGCTTGTAAAAATCG
>Ga0316628_100001779_pt1 | contig 15499 bp, 11 predicted proteins | sample OWC_Aug_M2_C1_D5_FD_207648 | JGI IMG/M metagenome (GOLD analysis project Ga0316628, IMG submission 207648) | Wetland soil microbial communities from Old Woman Creek delta, Ohio, United States - OWC_Aug_M2_C1_D5_C | ecosystem: Environmental > Terrestrial > Soil > Wetlands | place: USA: Ohio... | reverse complement strand
AGCAACGTAGGGGATATTCATAATTGTGAGTGATTATTCCTTCGGGATCGATGTAATTGTTGATGTAATTATACCAGAAAATCGGTAGGGAAGTAAAGAAACCGGAGGGCTAGTTCCCTAACCCTCCGGGTGGATTACAGAACTACTAGTGCCAGTCTATCTCAATGCCGCAGAGAAGCGGAGAACCCTTATCGATCTTGACTTCCACGCCTGCCTTTTTATGGCATTCGTGACACGCGGACACTTTGCCTACGAGATTGTAGTTTTTCATGTCCATGACATTCAGGGTGCTGTCATCGCCGTACGTACGTGATGACAGGAACGCATACTTGCCGTCCTTGGTGAACGCGAAATCATGCGGCCGTACGGTGTCCGGAAGGATAATGCGCTTGGCGATCGTATCAGTAGCCGTGTCGATAACGATAACCTGGCTCTTGTGCGTACCCGGCTTGAGACCCGGATCGAACTCGTTCGGTGCGCTCACCCAGAGATACTTGCCGTCCGGCGTCATGCGAGCCTGATGAAGGAAGGTCATCTCAGGGCTCGAAATCTGTTTGATCTCCTTTTTGGTCGTCCAGTCGTACACATAGACTACACCCAGCGGCATATCGGTGATATACGCTTTCTTATTGTTCTTTGTCCACTGGATTCCGCAGACAGCCTTGCCAACGGGCATCTTGTCAACGGTCTTCATGGTTTTTGAATCCCAGATGTAGACATTACCATTCGCCATATCTTCGAAGTAGATATTTCCGTCAGGTCCCACAATTGCGCCGCAGAACTTCTCGCCAACCTGGATGGGGCCTTCCTTTTTGCCTGTGGCCAAGTCTATCTTGTACACATTCCCGGCCAGAGTGCCGGCAACGAGCACTTTCTTGCCTTTCTCACTGACCAGAGCCTGACCGTGAGAACCGCCGGACTTCTTGACTTCCTCGAAACTCATCCCGGCGATCTTACCTTCCATTTCAGAACCTGCTTCCGAAAGGACGATCCTGTCCTTTTCGATATCAATGGGCGCTGCCATCGTCTTCATGTTGATGATTGCCAGATGTCCGCCGTGACCGGCAATGTATGCTGTAGCATTGAAGGTCGGTATCTTTGCAGCAGGCACTTCCTTCGCTTCGATTACTTGGACATCAGCCGCCTCAACCATTGCCTTCTGAGATGCCGCAAGGAAGAGACCAAACACCCCAAGAACAACTAACCCGATTATGACACTTTTCTTCATGAGACTCATAGTTCCTCCCCTTTTTTGTAATGCCGAGCACACTCTGTGCTCAGATGCAACATGATAATTCCTCACTAGCAATAACTGCGGTTTTACCTGCACCTCCTTCTCCTCATCGGTCCTTGAGGAAAAATATCATTTCCCAATAAAGAAATCGTTTGAAGTCTATCGCAAATTCTAATGATAAAATAATATAGACCACTGAAAAAAGAGTGTCAACGTCAAATTCTAACTTTAAACTTTCAGTTCATTGCAATTTGCTGATAATATATATGTTTATTGTGCATTATCTGTGCCTAAGAGTTCGAAGAGAAGACTGGGGTCGAAAGGACATCAGTTGTTTGATACTTTGATACGATGGAGCAACTAATGAATTTGAATAGTGGATTTATCGGCCCCCAGCCTTTCAGGCGGCGGGGGGCCGAACTAATTATTCGGATTGATAAGAAGAGACTAGCTAACTTTTTTCACTTTGCCGGAGCGTATGCAGCGCGTGCACACCTGCAAACGCATGTGGGTGCCGTGCGGACCCACTGCCTTGACGCTCTGGATGTTCGGCTTTGAAACTTTCTTGGTTTTGTTGTTGGAATGGCTCACTTGGTTCCCGCTGAGCTTGCCCTTACCGCAAATTTCGCACGTACCCGCCACTGTCATGATCCTCCGTAAATGAAAATAATTACTGAAAGGCAGGCGTACCTTAACATAGGGAGACGCTATTTGCAAGCGGAAAATTGCTCTCTTTCGCACTAAGCGCTTGACATCATTCACAGGCTGGTATAATGTAAGCGCATACTTACAATTATGAAGAAGACAGAGACGAAAGAAAAACTGTTGAAAGCGACCTTAAGGCTGATCTCCGAGAAGGGCTATCTCGGCGCCACGACGAGGGAAATCGCCCAGGAGGCTGGGGTGACGGAGTTGACTCTTTTCAGGCACTTCGGTTCCAAAGAAAAGCTTTTTGAAGAGCTTCTGAACAGCTACACATTCCTGCCGATGCTGCGGGACCTTCTGCCCGAGTTGGACGGCCTGGCCTATGAGGATGCTCTCAGGCTGATCGCGGCAAGATTCCTCCTGTCGCTGAAGGACAGAAAGTCCATGGTCAAGATCATGTACTCTGAAATGACGATCTATCCTGAAAAGGTCAGACGGGTCTATAATAAATTCGTTGATGAAATGAGGGCGACCCTTGCAGGTTATTTCAGGACCTTGCAAAAAAGAGGAATGCTCAGGAAAGTATCGCCAGAGATGGCCGCTAGCGTATTTCATGGGATAATATTTTCCTATTTCAGGTCCGAAGAGATCATGAGGGAACCGGGGATGACGAAGATCAAAATGGAAAAGAACATCCAGGAATTCATCGATATTTTCATGCACGGCACCTTCCGTGATGAACATTAACTTCATTCTGACAGGAGAAGCCTATGTCTCGGAGCCATGTAAACAAGTTTATGCTGAGCAGCTTGATCGCACTGCTTTCTCTCTATCTTGCGGCCCCGCCGCTGCCTCTATCTGCGGAAGAGCCGGCGCCGGCTGATCAGTACAAGCCGGGACAGGAGCAACCGGAAAAGAAATATCTCTCGGGCGGGGGCATGATAACCGCGGGCGAGATGCTTACCATCAACCGTTGCATCGATATCGCTCTCATGAAAAACCCGAACATCGTAGCCGCGATGAACGCCGTGGAAATCAATCGGAACAGGGTAGGCGAAGCACGTTCCAATTATTATCCACAGCTAAGCGCTACGGGTGCCTTTAGCAGGATCAACCCTGTGCCCGGAACGGTGGCTGCTCCTCTCGGCATACGGAATAGATTTGACCAATATTCGGGCAGTGTTAACCTCAACCAGAATATCTACGATTTCGGAAAGACGTCGTCATCCGTCGATGTTTCGAAGTATAATTTCGAGTCATCACGCTCTGACCTTAGCACCTCCCAGGATACGATAATCCTGAGCGTCAAGCAGGCGTACTATGGAGTGCTTCAAGCCATGCGGAACCGGGACGTGGCCGCGGACGTCATTAAACAGTTCCAACTGCACCTTGACCAGGCCCAGGGTTTTTACGATGTCGGCACGAAGGCGAGAATCGATGTCATCAAGGCGGAAGTCGATCTGAGCAACGCGAAACTCAGCCTTATCAATGCCGAAAATGCTCTCAAAATAGCATGGGTTACCCTGAACACTGCGATAGGTGTCCCTGACCCTCCCGAGTACACCATTGAGGACAACCTCTCATTCCAGCAATATGCAATAACCTTGGAAGAAGTAACAACGAGGGCCTTTGAAAACAGGCCCGACCTCCAGTCGGTTATTGCGAAAAGACAGGCGGCAGAGGCGAATATCAGCCTTGCAAGTTCAGGACATTATCCTGTTTTATCGGGAAATGCCGCCTACCTCACGGGAGCACAGGACATACCACCCAGTTCGCTCTATCAAGGCGGACTCGATCGCGGCTGGGAGATTGGTGTGGCATTGACCATACCCCTGTTCAGTGGGTTTTTAACAAGCCATCAAGTGGCAGAGGCCAAGTCCAACCTTTATGTCCTCAAGGCGAATGAAGAGTCGTTGCGGCAGCAGATATTGCTCGATGTCCGGCAGGCATACTTAAACTTACAGGCAGCGGAGGCCAGCATCTCGACCGCCGATCTCGCTGTCAAGCAAGCCAAAGAGAACCTCGATCTCGCAAACGGCAGATATACGGCTGGAGTGGGGAGTCCCATCGAGGTTTCTGATGCGTTCGCCACCTACGTCACTGCCCAGGCGACGTATACTGGCGCACTGTACAATTACAAGATCGCACAGGCTAGTATCGAAAGGGCCATGGGTGCGCGATAACAACGACAGAGGGAAAAAGCATAGTAAAAAGTGTTATAATATTTAACGCTCATGAGAGGGTACCGGCGTCATGAAACGTGGTCTGTAAATCAATCAAATGAAGAAAGGCTGCAAAAGAGATATGGAATCCAGCTCTTTTAGTCAGGGCACAAAGCTCGTCGTTATTTTTCTGCTTTTCGTGTTCATTAGTGCCTGTTCAAATAGCAAGGCGAAGCAGACGCCAGAACGAGTCGTGCCGGTGAAAATAGGGGACGTGACCGAGCAGAACGTCCCGGTCCAGATCAAGGCTATCGGCAATGTAGAAGCATACAATACCGTGTCGGTGAAAGCCCTGGTTGGCGGGGAAGTGATTGGGGTGCATTTTAAAGAGGGCCAGGACGTAAAGCAGGGCGACCTGCTCTTCCAGATAGACCCGCGGCCATACAATGCTGCTCTCAAGCAGGCCGAGGCACAGCTTGCACGGGACATCGCGCAGGCGAAGAACGCGGAAGAGCAAGCCAAAAGATACGAAATCCTGGTCCAAAAGGACTATGTTTCCAAGGACCAGTATGACCAGCTCCGTGCCAATGCCGACGCGATGGCGGCACTGGTCAATGCGGACAAAGCCAATGTTGAGAACAGCAGGCTCCAGCTTGCCTATTGTACCATCAGGTCCCCGATCGATGGCCGCGTCGGGAGCGTCCTTATTAATAAGGGCAATGTTATCAAGGCAAATGATCTGGTAATGGTGACCATCAACAAGATAATGCCGATCTACGTGACCTTTTCCGTGCCCGAGCAGAATCTTTCGGATATCAAGAAATACAGTGCAGAAGGATCATTAAAGGTGGAAGCCATTATCCCGGGAGATGAGAAACGACCGGCGCAAGGAATGCTGACGTTCATAAATAATGCAGTGGACACTTCAACCGGGACCATCCAGCTCAAGGGCACGTTTGAAAACAAGGACAAAAGGCTCTGGCCCGGACAGTTTGTCAACGTGGCATTGACGCTCACGACTCAACGGAATGCCGTGGTCATGCCGTCGTCGGCGGCGCAGGCAGGGCAGCAAGGCCAGTATGTCTTTGTAGTAAAGCCGGACTTCACGGTCGAATCCCGGCCGGTAATGATTGCGAGAACTGTAGATGACTTAGCGGTTGTTGCTCAAGGGGTTGCCCCTGGAGAGAAAGTAGTCACGGATGGCCAACTCCAGCTCATACCCGGTACACGGGTGGAAGTGAAGGGTGACCAGGCGCAGAGTGGCGAGGGGAAAACCGAGCAGACGAAAGACGATACGGCGAGGAAAAAAGAAGGAAGTAAAAAATAGCCCAGTTAGCAAGACCTGGAACCACGGTGACAGGTTGATCACGGGAAGAAACATGTCCCAAAGTTTGATCCGCGCCTCAGTGCCTCCGTCGTTGCTATTGATTTATTGAGGATCATCAAACATGAACATTGCAGAACCATTCATACGCAGACCGGTCATGACTACGCTCATCATGTCCGCAATTCTGTTGTTCGGCATCATGGCATACCGGATGCTGCCGGTGAGCGATTTACCGAACGTGGATTTTCCGACCATCCTGGTGAATGCAGCCCTTCCCGGGGCGAGCCCGGAGACCATGGCCTCTGCCGTGGCAACGCCGCTGGAACGGCAATTCTCGACCATTGCAGGGCTTGATAATATGACGTCGGTGAGCGCGCTCGGGTCCGCGCAGATCACGCTCCAGTTCAACCTGAACCGGAACATCGATGCCGCGGCACAGGACGTCCAGGCCATGATCGCAAAGGCCGCACGCCTGCTTCCGCCAGACATGCCCACTCCGCCGACCTACCAGAAGGTCAATCCGGCTGACCAGCCGATTATCTATATCTCGCTCAATTCTCCCACGCTTCCGCTTTCCATGGTGGATGAGTATGCCCAAACGACCATGGCCCAGCGTATCTCGATGATCAGCGGCGTCGCCCAGGTGCAGGTCTTCGGCTCGCAGAAGTATGCGGTCCGCGCTCAGCTCGACCCGCGGGCGCTTGCCTCCCGGGGGATCGGGATCGATGAAGTGGCGAATGCGGTTGCAAGCGGGAACGTGAACCTGCCGACCGGGACCCTGCAAGGGTCAACCAAGACATTCACCATCGAGGCGAGCGGCCAGCTCATGAATGCCGCGGCGTACCGGCCGATCATTGTGGCTTACCGCAACGGCAATCCCGTTCGGCTCCAGGAACTGGGACGTGTAATCGATAGCGTAGAAAACGATAGGATCGCAAGCTGGTTTGTGACGGCGAAGGGAAAACCCCGGTCGGTCATTCTGGCAATCCAGCGTCAGCCCGGGACGAATACGGTTGAAGTTGTTGACTCGATCAAGGCGCTTCTGCCTACATTCCGAGCGGAGATGCCTGCTTCGGTGAACCTGGATATCCTCTTTGATCGCTCTCTCTCCATACGGGAATCGGTTAATGATGTCAAGCTTACCTTGATTCTCGCCATAGGACTCGTGGTACTTGTTATATTTCTGTTTTTGCGTAACCTCTCAGCCACGATCATCCCGAGCCTGGCGCTTCCCATGTCCATTATCGGCACGTTCACGGCCATGTACGTGCTCGGTTACAGCGTGGACAACCTTTCTCTCATGGCAATGATCCTCGCCGTCGGGTTCGTGGTCGACGATGCGATCGTGATGCTCGAGAACATTGTTCGGCATGTGGAACAAGGAGAGCCCGTGTTGCAGGCCGCGCTCAACGGTTCGAAGGAGATTGGTTTCACCATCTTGTCCATGACCTTCTCTCTCGTCGCCGTGTTCATCCCCGTGCTCTTCATGGGAGGCATCCTTGGCCGCCTGCTCCATGAATTCGCCGTCGTGATCACCGTATCCATCCTCGTCTCTGGCGTTGTTTCCCTTACTCTTACGCCCATGCTCTGCAGCCGGTTCCTGCGTCCTCATGGCAAGGAGCGGCACGGCCGGTTTTATATGGTCCTGGAGAAATTCTTTGATGACTTGCGGAAGGGCTATGAAAAGAGCCTTCAATGGGTGTTGAGGCATCGCAGGGTTACGCTGGGCATCACCGCGGCGCTTTTCGTCGCGACGATTTTCCTGTTCTATATCATGCCGAAGGGATTTCTCCCGACCGAGGATACAGGCCAGATATTCGCCATCACGGAGGCCCAGCAAGGCATTTCCTTCGAGGACATGAAAAAACACCAGCAGGAGATCGCCGATATCATTGCCCAGGACCCCAACGTGGAGGCTTTCATGTCGAGCATAGGCGCGGGTGGCCCGAACGCAGCCGCAAACGCCGGCCGTATCTTCATGAGGTTGAAACCACGTTCCGAGCGTAAACTCTCCGCCGATCAGATCATCCAAGTCCTGCGCGCAAAAACCGCTGGCGTGATCGGCATCAGGATGTTCATGCAGAACCTGCCTCCCATTCGTATCGGCGGTGTGCTTACCAAAAGCCAGTATCAGTATACGCTCCAAGGCCCGGACACGGATGAACTGTATAAAGCAGCGCCTGCACTCGAAGCGAAACTCAGGGCTTTACCGCAGCTCCAGGACGTGAACACCGACCTGCTGATAAAAAATCCTCAGGTGAACCTCGAAATAGACCGAGACAAGGCGGCGGCGCTCGGTGTCACGGCGCAGCAGATCGAAAGCGCGCTCAGTACCGCTTACAGCACGCTCCAGATATCCACCATCCTGGCGCCGACCAACCAGTACCAGGTCATCATGGAGCTGGAGCCCCAGTATCAGGCGGACCCGTCTTCATTGACCATGCTCTACATTCGCTCGTCCTCCGGCAAGCTCGTGCCGCTAAATGTGGTTACCAAGCAAACCGTGGCAACAGGCCCGTTGCTCGTTACCCACCTCGGCCAACTCCCTGCAGTGACCCTTTCCTTTAACCTGAGACCGGGCGTGTCGTTGAGCCAAGCTGTTTCTGACGTGGAGAAAGCCGCCAGGGAGACGCTGCCCCCGTCCATCACGACCAGTTTCCAGGGGACCGCTCAGGCCTTCCAGTCATCCACGCAAGGCCTGTTTCTCCTCTTGATCATGGCGGTTCTGGTCATCTATATCGTGCTCGGCGTCCTTTACGAGAGCTTCATCCATCCTCTCACGATCCTTTCCGGCCTCCCTGCCGCGGGCGTCGGAGCGCTGGTGACTCTGCTTTTCTTCGGCAAGGAGCTTAATATTTACGGCTTTGTGGGAATCATCATGCTCATCGGCATCGTGAAGAAGAACGCCATCATGATGATCGACTTCGCTCTTGAAGCGGAACGGAAGGAAGGGAAAAAACCAGAGGACGCGATCTTCGAAGGGGCTCTTGTCAGGTTTCGTCCCATCATGATGACCACGATGGCGGCCCTCATGGGCACGCTTCCTATTGCGTTGGGCTTAGGCGCGGGCGCAGAAGCGCGTCGGCCACTCGGGCTTGCCGTAGTCGGCGGTCTAGTCTTCTCGCAGCTTTTGACCCTGTATATTACTCCGGTCATCTATACGTACATGGATACGTTCCAGCAGCGGTTCGGCAAGCTCGCTATTTTCCGCACTAGAGAGGAACAGGGGTCTGAGGCTCAAGAAAGATCACATCAAGCCCTACAGTAATACCATAAAGGAACTCATATGACACGACGGATAGCGAACGTTCAACGCAGTGTTCTAGTCGTTAGTATTTTCACATCACTCTTGTTCGCTTGTAAAGGTGATAGCCCTTCATATAGAACCGACCCGGTCACGCGCGGCGATATCCAACAGTCCGTGACGGCAACAGGCGCTGTCAACGCGGTAACGACGGTCCTGGTCGGTACTCAGGTATCAGGAACGATCAAGACCCTCTATGTGGACTTCAATTCCCGTGTGAAAAAGGGGCAGATTATCGCCCAGATCGACCCCTCCACATTCGAGTCCCAGGTGCAGCAGGCGCAGGCGAATCTGCTCTCGGCCCAGGCAAACCTTGAAAAAGCAGAGGCCACGCTCGTTAACGACAAGAGGACATACGAACGGAACAAGGAGTTGTTATCAAAAAAACTTATTGCACAAAGCGACTTGGATACGGCGGAGACGGCCTACCAGAACGACAAGGCCCAGGTGAACTCAGCTAAGGCGCTGATCGAACAGGCCAAAGCCTCGCTTGATTACGCCAGACAGAACCTGGCGTACACGAGGATCGTCTCCCCGGTTGACGGCGTGGTGATTTCCCGAAACGTGGACGTGGGACAGACCGTTGCCGCCAGTTTCCAGACGCCCACGTTGTTCACTATCGCCCAGGACCTCACGAAGATGCAGATCGACACGAACGTGGCCGAGTCGGACATCGGTGTCGTGAAACTCGGGCAGGACGTGGAGTTCACGGTGGATGCCTATACCGATACCACGTTCAAGGGAAAAGTGTGGCAGGTCAGGCAGGCCCCTATCATTGTGCAGAACGTGGTTACTTACGACGTTGTGATCCAGGTGAACAACCGGGATCTCAAACTCATGCCGGGCATGACCGCCAATGTCTCCATAGTCATACAGACGAGACATGATGTCCTAAGGATCACGAATGCGGCGCTTCGGTTTCGGATGTCCGAAAAGTCTGCGGGAGCGGGCTCCGGCGAGAAGAAAGGTCCAGCGATCTGGCTCCTTGAAAACGGCAAGCCGAAGCGCGTCCCGTTAACCCTGGGCATCAGCGACGGAAACTATACCGAGATAGTTTCCGGTGACTTGAAGGAAGGACAGCAGACGATCGTAGAAACTCTTCGTAAAGGCAAAGGACCTGCTACGACTTCACCGAGGATGTTTTAACATGGCGCTTATCGAGGTACGGGATATCGCCAAGGTTTATCATCTCGGCGATATCGATCTAGAAGTGTTGAAATCGGTTTCCACGACCATTGAGAAGGAGGAGTTTGTCGCCATCATGGGCCCGTCTGGCTCGGGCAAGTCCACGTTCATGAATATTCTGGGCTGCCTCGATCAGCCCACGGGCGGCGCCCATCTCATGGAAGGAATTGACGTGGGCAGGCTATCCCGTGACGAACTGTCCGAGATACGAAATAAAAAGATCGGCTTCGTGTTCCAGGGATTCAACCTTCTTTCGAGGACATCTGCCCTCGAGAACACCGAACTTCCCATGCTTTACAACGGACTTCCGGCACGTGAACGGCACGAACGGGCCATGGCGGCACTCAAAAGCGTCGGGCTCGAGGGCAGGGAAGACCATCACCCGAACCAGCTCTCGGGCGGCCAGCAGCAACGGGTCGCCATTGCCAGGGCGCTCGTGAACCAGGCGCCTATCATCCTAGCGGACGAGCCGACGGGCAATCTCGATACGAAAACGAGCGCCGAGATCATGGAGCTTTTTGTGAAGCTGAACCGTGAATCGCATATTACGATCATCCTGGTGACCCATGAGTCGGATATAGCGGCATACAGCAAGAGGATCATAAAATTTCTTGACGGCCGCATCGTGAGTGATGAGCCCGTGAAGAAAACGGAGCCCGCTACGTAAATTCATATCATCGGGAAACAGAGTTACGCGTAGCAATAAAGGTATTCTCTCTGCATTTCCCTTTGACCTCCGTGGCGAATGCTGCTTTTTAGCTGATTTCTAAATAAGAATGATTAACATTCCGTCCACTATAAAAATATCTTTCCGGGCGCTCTGGGTGAACAAGATGCGCTCCTCCCTCACCATGCTCGGGATCATCATCGGCGTCGGCGCCGTGATCGCCATGGTCGCCGTGGGCGCCGGCGCAAGCCAGAAGATCGCCGCGCAGATCTCAAGCATGGGGAGCAACCTCCTTATCATTCTGCCCGGTTCGACTTCGGCGGGGGGGGTACGGATGGGAGCGGGTTCTCAACCCACTCTCTCCATGGGAGACGCCGAAGCGATTGTAAAGGAATGTCCCGCGGTAGCGGAGGTTGCTCCTACCCTTGGAGGAGTAGGGCAGGTTGTGTATGGACATTTGAACTGGTCAACGGGCATAACTGGGACAACACCGGGTATGCTGATCGTGCGGGACTGGGAACTCTCATCCGGACGGCCCTTTACCCAGCAGGATGTAAAGAGCGCGACGAAAGTGTGTCTTCTCGGCCAGTCCGTCGTGGATAATCTCTTCGGAGATCAAAATCCAGTAGGACAGATGATCAGGATCAAGAACGTTCCCTTTACCGTAATCGGGGTACTGGCGCCGAAGGGACAATCGCCCCAGGGCCAGGACCAGGACGACACCATCCTTATTCCCGTGACAACGGCCCAAAAGAAGCTCTTCGGGACTCAGTTCCCGGGCATGGTGAGGATCATTATGGTCAAGGCAAAGAGCGCTGAAGATCTTTCGGCAGCCGAGAAGCAGATAACGGAATTGCTCAGGCAGCGGCACCACATCGGACAGAAACAGGACAACGATTTTACCGTGCGGAACCTGACACAGCTAATGCAGGCCGCGGAACAGTCATCGAAAGTCATGACCCTGCTCCTCGGGGCCATCGCTTCCGTTTCGCTCCTGGTCGGCGGGATCGGGATCATGAACATCATGCTCGTGTCTGTGACGGAGCGCACGCGCGAGATCGGTATCCGCATGGCCATTGGCGCAAAGACCTGGGACATCCGGCTCCAGTTCATCATCGAGGCGCTCACGCTATCTCTGATCGGCGGGGTCATGGGTATCATCATCGGCGTATCAACGGCCGTGATTCTTTCTTCCGTCTCCGGCTGGCCCACGGTTGTGTCACCGCTATCCATAATAATGGCCTTCAGCTTTTCGGGATTCATCGGAATTTTCTTTGGTTTCTATCCAGCCTACAAAGCATCACTCCTTAACCCCATTGATGCCCTGCGGTACGAGTAACAAGCTATGGGGACGAGGATTTTCACGGATAAGATCTGATCCGAAAAATAACAATCCGCTTTAATCCATGTCCATCCGTGGTAAAAGTAAGCTCCTGCAATTCACTTTTCCTCGACAAATCTTGGAAAATATTCTAATATTGTCCAAGGCATTGCCTATGGACGACCTTAAGACCATCATCGACAGGATCAGGAAACCGCTCGACTTCGCTGCCAGGGACAACTTCGCGCATATTAAAAGCCTAGCGGCCATGGAGCCGTTCATCAGGGCGCAGGTTGCAGAGTTGAAGCAGGTCACCGCGAGGCACGACGACGTCACCGAGATTGAAAAACTATTCACAGGATTCGACAGCCTCGCCCTGGATCAGAAAAAAGAGCGCATTTTAAGAGCATCAAAATTGATTGATGCGATCGAGCACAGATATGAGAACGCTGTTCACGAGCATCAAACTCCCTCCCCGGAGCGTGTGGCGTCTGATTCATCACCGCGAAGCTCGATCGCTGCGGTTCTCCAGCTCGATACGCCGGTCCAGTACTGCAAAGGCATAGGTCCGAAACGGGCAGAGCTGCTCAATAGACTCGGCATTTCGACGGTAGAAGACGCTCTCTCCTATATCCCCTGGCGGTACGAGGACCGGGGGAACCTCAGGAAGATCGGCCGGCTGACCTTCGGATCCTACGAGACCGTGTCGGGCGAAGTGGTCTCGGCTGAGGTGGTGTCCACCAAGCGGCAACGGGTGAAAGTCTTCGAACTCCTGATCACAGATAAGAGCGGAATGCTCATCGGATCGTGGTTCAACCAACCTTTCATGAAAAAAACGTTCAAGCCCCGCCAGAAAGTCATCCTCTCGGGCATTGTGAAGGCCAACCCGTACAAAGGTGGCATCCCTCAGATAGATAACCCCGATTACGAGATCATGGACGATGATGAGGCCGACAATCTGATCCATACTGGCAGGACAGTACCCATTTACCGGACGACCGCAGGACTGTCCGTGCGCTATCTCCGGAGCATGATGAAGAACATCCTCGACTCCTGCGGCGCAGCAGTGCTTGAGCCTCTGCCGGACCACATCATAAAAAAATACTCTCTCATGCCCGCTGCCGAGGCCCTGCTTGAAATCCATTTTCCGACGAACGAAAAGGACATCGCCGTTCTGAACCGCGGCATGAGCGCGGCGCATCGCCGGCTGAGTTTCGAAGAGCTGCTTTCGCTGGAGTTGGGGCTGGCACTCAGGAAACGTGGTGTTACGGTGGAAAAGAAGGGCATCTCGTTCAAACTGATAGGCAGACTTGAAGCCGAACTCAGAAAAAACCTTTCCTTCAAGCTGACCAATGCGCAAGAACGAGTGATCACTGAGATCAAAAAAGACATGACCGCTGGCCATCCCATGAACCGCCTGATCCAGGGCGACGTGGGATGCGGCAAGACCATCGTAGCCATGATTGCATCGCTGGTGGCCGTAGAGAACGGTTACCAGGCGTGCATCATGGCGCCGACGGAGATTCTTGCAGAACAGCACTCTAAGAATATTTACGCCATGGCAGGGCCTCTCGGCGTTTCGGTACGACTGCTTACGGGCAGTATCAAAAAGAAGGAGAAGGAAGCGCTGCTCGCAGAGATAGAATCCGACATGGCGCAGATCGTGATCGGGACGCATGCCCTCATAGAACAGAACGTGAAGTTTCATCGCCTCGGCCTTGCCATCATCGACGAGCAGCACCGGTTCGGCGTAATGCAGCGCTCCACGCTCACATCCAAGGGATACGAGCCTGACGTTCTGGTGATGACGGCAACGCCGATCCCGCGGACGCTCGCCCTCACGGTCTATGGTGACCTCGATGTGTCCGTGATCGATGAACTCCCGCCCGGCAGAAGCCCGATTATCACGCGGCTTTATTTCGAGACCAGGCGCCGGGAGGCATACCAGTTTATCGAAAACGAGCTCAAGAAGGGGCGACAGGTATACGTGGTCTATCCCTTGGTGGAAGAAACCGAGAAGAGCGATCTTAAAGCCGCAACCGAGATGGCCGCCCATTTGCTGAAAGACGTCTTCACGTCCTGGAAGGTTGGGCTTCTGCATGGCAGGATGAAGGCGAACGAGAAAGAATCAGTCATGGCCGCCTTCAAATCAGGCGAGACCCACATTCTCGTCTCGACCACGGTGATCGAGGTCGGTGTGGATGTACCGAACGCCACGGTCATGGTCATCGAGCACCCTGAACGCTTCGGTTTGGCGCAGCTTCATCAACTTCGGGGCAGGGTTGGACGCGGCGGTCATCAGTCTTACTGTATCCTCATGGGCCCGAGAATGTTCGCCGAAGAGGCCAGGGAACGGCTGAACGCTTTTTCGCGCACCAACGATGGATTCAAGATCGCCGAAGAGGACCTCCGCTTGCGCGGACCCGGAGAATTCTTCGGCACTCGACAGTCCGGCCTGCCTGATCTGCACGCAGCGAACATCATCCGTGACGCCGACCTGCTCGACAGGGCCAGGGCCGAGGCGTTCGCGCTGATCAACCAGGACCCGACGCTCGTGAGCTATCCACTTCTCCGGGCACTTCTCAAAAGGAAGTGGAAGGGCAGACTTGGGCTCATGAGCGTAGGTTGATATTTTCACGGTATTCTGATAAAGTAAGGTCGATAGTTAGCCACGGATAGGCGCGGCGAGACACAGATCAATATTGCTTTGAATTCTTATAGCTTGTTTACATCCTCGTTTCTGTGTCGTTGAAACAATCATGCTTTGGTCATCGGCGGTTAAATAATCTTTGCGAGGTTGTTTGATGGCTATTTGGGAAAAAGTCGTAGTAAATCTTGAAGTGGGCTCCAGGAAAATTGCCGCAACAGCTTCCATTTTCGCTGAACGTGTCAAGGCCGAGATCACCATCGTCAGGCTGCGGATTCGGCTCGACGAAGTCCAGGCCCGGATAGATGAACTGCACCGGATCATCGGTCGCAGAGTCGTTGACCTCAGCAGTAGCTCGGCAATATCAAAGGCAGGTGAACAGCTGATAAAGGACGAGGACATTGCCGCTGCGATGGCCGAGCTCGAGGTCCGGAATAAGGACCTCGAGGAATTGAACGCTGAGATCAAGGGCGAGAAGGCAGCATTCAAGACTGAGCCAGAGCAAAAGGAGGAGACCATCGTATGACCACGGCGGTTTTTTTTCTCTTTGGCCTTCTGATCGGCAGTTTCCTGAATGTCGCAATCGTGAGGCTGCCGCGTGGCCGTTCCATTGTTTCGCCTCCCTCGCACTGTCCCCGGTGCAAGGCGAGTATAAAATTCTACGACAATATTCCTCTTATTAGTTTCTTGATCCTCCGCGGCAAATGCAGGAACTGCGGCGAACCCATTTCATGGCGATATCCGCTCGTTGAGCTCATGAACGGCCTGTTCTACGCTTGGATTGTCAATGAGTTCTGGGTCGGCGGAGAGGCGTTTCTCATGATGGCGTTCTGCTCGTCCCTCATCGTCATCACTTTCATCGATGTCGATTTCCAGATCATACCGGATTTGATCACGCTCCCAGGAATACTCCTCGGCGTCTCGATAGCGCCCTTCTTCATGTCTCCGCTGGCCGACCCGCTTCCATTTTATCTTGACCAGCTCTTACCGCATATGTGGCCGTATCT
>Ga0316628_100001778_pt1 | contig 15500 bp, 11 predicted proteins | sample OWC_Aug_M2_C1_D5_FD_207648 | JGI IMG/M metagenome (GOLD analysis project Ga0316628, IMG submission 207648) | Wetland soil microbial communities from Old Woman Creek delta, Ohio, United States - OWC_Aug_M2_C1_D5_C | ecosystem: Environmental > Terrestrial > Soil > Wetlands | place: USA: Ohio... | reverse complement strand
ATCCCCGCCGCGACCGAGAACGGCGTCTGGTAGGTCACGGGGAGATGGTCCTGGTACTCCGCGGTCAGGCGGTCGTCGGCGACCCCGTCGCCGTCCGTGTCCAAGCCGGCCAATGTCGAATCGAGGCCCGACGTGCCGCGACCGTAGATGGCCAGGCTGGGAGAGGTCAAAGTGAGTCCCACGGTGACGTCCCGAAAAGCGCAGGCCAAGCCGACTTTCCAGAGGGCCCGGACATGCATATACCAGTACTGTCTCTCGCCGATGGCGACGGCCAGTCTCCCGCCCCCGCTGAGCGCTTCGGCCAGGGCTTCCGCCGTGGCCCGATGCGAGCGGACCGCGACGTATTGGGTGATCCCGACCCCGACGTGCGGGGAGATCTTGTAGGACCAGCTGAGGCCGAACCAGCTCTCGGAAAGCTTCTCGTCGAGCTTGAACTGGGTGACGAAATCCTCCGGGCCGGGCAAGTCGGGCAGGACATCCTGATGACCCGTGGCGGAGCTCGAAACGCCCAGATTGACCCGTTGCCGGGCGACGTAGGAGTAGGCGAACAGGTGACGGCGGAGGCCGCGGAAACGGATCGTTCCGGCCAGCAGCGTGGGCGCCGGGCCGGGATTGTACCGGTACCAAGGCACGCTCCCGGGGGGAGTCCCGGCCAGCGTCACGCGCGGATATTGGAAGACGTTGGCGGCGAGGAGGGTCCGCGGCTTTTCGATGAGCGCCAGGCCGCCCGGATTGTAATAGGTCCCGGACAGGTCGAGGACGGAGCCGATGACCGCCCCGCCGAGAAGGGTGGCCCGCGAGCCGTATTGATTGGTCCAGTAATTCGAATCCTGGCCGAGGGCCCAAGGCGGCAGGACGAGGAGGGACAGACCGGCCAGAAGAGCGGCTCTGGGGGTTCTCATCGGAGCGGTCTCATCATATTCGGTCGCCTCGGATCCGTCAAGGCGGAGCGTCGCCGCCGGCCCAACTTCCAGTTGCCAAGCGGGGGATCTTTCTGCTAGTTTAGGGAGGCCAAAAGGAGCCCCGGGACCCCATGACCATCGAGCGCCACGCCCGGCTGAGCGACGTCCAGATCTGGGGCGAGCACCTCCATTTCGCCGTCGAGGCGCCCGAGATCGGTCGGACGGCCCGGCCCGGGCAGTTCGTCATGATCAAGGTCGCCGAAGGGGGTTTCCCCCTGCTCCGCCGGCCCCTCGGCGTCCACAACGCGAACGAGAGCGGCCTCGAACTGTTCTTCAAGGTCGCCGGCCAGGGCACCGAGATCCTCTCGCGGAAGAAGCGAGGCGACACGATCGACCTCATCGGACCGCTGGGCAAAGGGTTCACCATTCCCCCGTCGGGAGCGGGGCGGACCGCCTATCTCGTGGGCGGCGGCCGCGGCATCGCGCCCCTCTATTTCCTGGCCCGCGAGCTGGCCAAGGCCGGGATGCGGCCCCTCGTTCTTTACGGCGGGCGCTGCCTGACGGATATCCCTCTCCGCGAGCGGTTCGAGGCGGCCGGCATCCCGTTCCTCTGCTCGACGGACGACGGAAGCTTCGGCTTCGCCGGCCTCGTCACCGAGCTCGCCTCGCTCGAGCTCGAGAAGGACAAGCCGGCCATGATCTACGGCTGCGGACCCGATCCCATGATGAAGGCCCTGGCCGGGATCGCCGCCAAGCACGGCGTTCCGGCCGAGTTCTCGCTCGAGTCCGTCATGGGCTGCGGCATCGGCGCCTGCTGGGGCTGCGTCCACCGCATCCGGAGCGAGAGCGGGGATGGCTGGGTCAAGATCTGCGAAGAAGGGCCCGTCTTCCCCGGGGAGCGCATCCTATGGCCGTGACGGCGAGACCGGTCGACCTCGGCGTGGACCTCGGGTTCCTGCGCCTCCGGAATCCGGTCCTGACGGCCAGCGGCACGTTCGGCTACGGCCTCGAGTTCGAGCCGTACCTGGACCTCGCGAAGCTCGGGGGCCTCGTCGTCAAGGGCCTCTATTACGGTCCCCGCGACGGCAATCCCCCGCCCCGGCTCGTCGAAACGGCGAGCGGCCTCATCAACGCCATCGGGCTCCAGGGCGTCGGGGTCGAGGCCTTCGCCCGCAAGGTCCTGCCCCGGCTCCGCCGGATCGACACGCCCGTCATCGTCAACGTCTGCGGCGCGGACGACGACGAGTACGCCGCGGTCGTCGAGTTCCTGGACGCGCAGGACGGCATCGCCGCCTACGAGCTCAACATCTCCTGCCCCAACGTCAAGCAGGACGGGGCCTGCCCGGCCCTCGCGCCGCGGCCGACCTTCGACCTGGTGAAGCGGATCAAGGCCGCCACCCGCCGCCCGGTCATCACCAAGCTCTCGCCGAACGTCACCAGCGTCGTCGAGATCGCCCAGGCGGCCGAGGAGGCCGGGACGGACGCCGTGGCCCTGGTCAACACCTTCCTGGCCCTGGCCATCGACCTCGAGACGCGCCGGCCCAAGCTCGGCAACGTCTACGGCGGGCTGAGCGGGCCGGCCATCAAGCCCATCGCCCTGCGCATGGTCCACCAGGTCGCCTCGCGGCTCAAGGTGCCCGTCATCGGCATGGGCGGCATCATGACCGGCCCGGACGCGCTCGAGTTCCTGATGGCCGGCGCGGCCGCCGTGGAGGTCGGGACGGCCAATTTCGTCGACCCCGACGCCGCCGTCCGCATCGTGGCCGGGATCGAGCGCTGGTGCGCGGCCCACGGCGTCCCGGCCGTCCGCGACGTCATCGGCACCCTCGAGACACGCTGAACGAAAGGACCTTCCCATGACCGGATCGAACGCCGACCGCATCATCATCGCCCTCGACGTGCCGAGCAAGGACGAGGGTCTGGCCCTCGTCAGCCGTCTCAGGGACGCCCGGACCTTCAAGGTCGGTCTCGAGCTCTTCACGGCCGAGGGGCCGGCCCTCTTCCGCAAGCTGAAGGCCCTGCGCAAGGACATCTTTCTCGACCTCAAGCTCCACGACATCCCCAACACGGTCGCCGGCGCGGTGCGCTCGGCCTTCGCCCACGGCGTCCAGATGATGACCCTTCACGCTTCGGGCGGCCGGGAGATGATGGCCAAGGCGGCCGAGGCGGCCCGGGCGGCCGTCGAGTCCGGCAAGGGCCCCAAGCCGATCCTCCTCGGGGTCACGGTCCTGACCAGCCTCAAAGGGACGGACCTGGAGGAGGTCGGCCTGGGCTCCGACGTGGCCTCACAGGTGCTGCGGCTGGCCGGACTGGCCAAAGCGGCGGGCCTCGACGGCGTCGTCTGCTCGCCTCAGGAGATCGAGGTCCTGCGCCGGGAGTTCGGCCGCGAGCTCGTCATCGTCACGCCGGGGATCCGGCCGGTGTGGGCGGCGGCCCAGGACCAGAAAAGGATCATGACCCCGGCCGAGGCCGTGGCCAAGGGCGCGGATTATCTCGTCATCGGGCGCCCCATCACCGGCGCGCCCTCGCCGAACGAGGCCTTCCTCCGGATCGTCGAAGAGCTCCCCAAGTAGTCCACGAATCGAGGCGGCCTCAGATGCGAGGCCCGACGGGTGAAGCTGTACTCTTTAGTACTGCGAACCCCGAGAACGAAGCAGATGAGGCCGGATCGGTTCGCCCGGAGGGCAAAAGCGCCCATTAAAACGGAAAGAAGAACGGGCGCTTTTGTGGGCTAGAGCTGGCCGTAGCGGACGGCGAAAGCCAGCCGGACGATCCAGCCGAAGACGACGTAGAGAACGACGACCGTGACGATGCTCAGGGCCATGTAGCCCGGGATCTTGTCCTTGGGCGTCTCCATCATCGGCGCCTCGAACCCCAGATAGAGGATGTAGAGGCCGTAGAGGCTGGCCACGACGCTCAGCGCCCACAGCCCCGGGACGATGGTCAGGACGCCGGCCAGCCAGCCCGGGGTCATGCTGTAGGCCGCGAGCTTCAGGGCGTGGGTCATGTTCTTGGCCGAGGAGAAGGTCGGGGCCAGCTCGTTGACGATCAGGGCGAAGACGTAGACGGCGACGATCGACAGGACGTAGGAAAGGACGGCGAAGCCGAGGGCCCGGCCGATCGGCCAGCGGAAGACGCCGACCAGGGGCAGGCGCCTGCCGACGAGGATATTGCCGAGGAACTGAAAGGCGGCCGGGATGGCGGCCAGGACCAGGACATAGGACTTGAAGAGCTCGGCGATCGTCGTCGGCTCGGCCTTGATCCGGGGCCATTCTTCCCTGGGTCTGAGCAGAATCGCCTGGACTCTCTGAACGATATCCATGGGGCCCTCCTCCCTTCGTGAGGCCCATGATATGACAAGCCCGGGTAGGTGTCAACGGCCGGCCGCAGGGGCCCGGAGGGAGGGATGGAGGCGCGGGTCGGACTCGAACCGACGGATAGAGGTTTTGCAGACCTCTCCCTTAGCCGCTTGGGTACCGCGCCAAATCCGTCATGGTTGCGGAGGAACTATTGGAGCGGGCGATGGGACTTGAACCCACGACCTTCTGCATGGCAAGCAGACGTTCTACCACTGAACTACGCCCGCCCGCTCGCCCTCTCCCGAGGGGCAGCACGCCTAAACCTAGCAGAATCGCCTGGGGCTGTCAACCGGAGGAGCGGCGGGCAAAAGAAAAGGGATCTTGATTAGCGGGCGGTGCTGATCTGGACCTCGGCCCCGATGTCCACGGCGTCACGGGCGCCCAGGATCTTGATCGTCGAGGTCGCGCCCCGCACGTCGATGATGATGGCGCTGGCGAAGGCCTCGCGCGGCAGGTCGGGCCGCGCCTGGTGGAAGATGTTCAGCTGGTCGCCGATCTGCACGCAGTGCTGGCGGCCCAGGTCGATCAGGGCCCACTGGCCGCTTCCCGAGATGTGGAAATCGTTCTCGATGTAGACGACATAGCCCCGCCGGCTGGCGTTGGGATCCATGTCGCCGTACCCCATGTCCTTGCCGATCTCGCCCGCTTCCTCCTCGAAGGGGATGAGGAAGTCGCCGATCATGATCCGGCCGCAGCCCTTCTCGACCCGGGCGGAGGCCATCCGGTCGTCGAGCCGGACGATCCGGGCCCGGCCGTGACGCTCCATGACCGTGCCGAGCTTGGCCACTTTGGCCCTCAGGCCCACCGTCAGGAACAGCTGGCCCATCTCCAGGCCGTCGGCCGCGCCCTTGTTGAGATAGATGAGATCGCCGTCCTCGAAGAGCCTCTTCTCGTTCATCCGCTCGGCGCCGATGATCTGGATGTCGGGCAGGAGCTTGCCTTCCTCATGCATGTAGAACGAGCAGTTGAGGTCGGACTCGTTGATCAGCTGGTAGTTCTCTTCGAAGATCTTCGGTTTCTGGATGACCGACTGCTGGAGATCCTGGGCGAACGGCCGCCCGGGCACGAGGAGGACGAGGCCCGCGAGAATGAGGATCAAGCCTGGGTAAAGAACGGGTCTTTGGCTCATGGTCGCACCTCTTGGCCGAAGCAGTTCCACTGGGCGGTATTATAAGGACCGTCTTGCGCGCCTGTCAACATGTCGTCAGCGCCCGCTCCCGATGGACAATCGGCCTCGATTCGCATAGAATGGGTCAAACCACAAGGTTAGTCGTGCTGTCAAGCCGAATGTCCAAAAAAATCACCGTGGCCCTGGTCTTCGGGGGGCGCTCGGCCGAGCACGAGGTCTCCCTGATATCGGCCGGGGCCATCCACAAGAGCCTGCCCAGGGAGCGGTTCGACGTCCGGTCGATCTATATCACCAGGGGCGGGCTGTGGAAGGTCGTCGAGGCCCCCTCGATCGATATCGCGGCCCTCGAGCGGGGGCCCGCCTGTTCCTTCCTCCCCTGGGAAGCGGAGCCGCTCGGGGCGGGGCCTTTCGCCGACATCTATTTTCCGGTCCTCCACGGCCCCTTCGGCGAGGACGGAACGATCCAGGGCCTGCTCGAGCTGGCCGGCGTCCCCTACGTGGGGGCCGGCGTCACCGGCTCGGCCTTGGGCATGGACAAGGCTCTGGCCAAGTCCGTCCTCCGCGACCACGGCCTGCCCGTCGTGCCCTTCCAAGCCGTCCGCGAGATCGAGTGGACCAAGGCCCGGGAGGGCGTGCTCGCGCGCGTGCGCCGGACCCTGCGCCTGCCGCTTTTCGTCAAGCCGTCCAACCTCGGCTCGAGCGTCGGCATCACCAAGGTCAAGACCTGGGCGGCGCTCCCGCCCGCTCTCGAGACGGCCTTCCGCTACGACGCCGCGGCCCTCGTCGAGAAAGGCATCGCCGGCCGCGAGCTCGAGCTGAGCGTCCTCGGGAACGATCAGCCCGAGTCCTCGGTCCCCGGCGAGATCATCCCTCACCGGGAGTTCTACGACTACAGCGACAAGTATCTCGACGGCAAGACCCGCTTCGTCATCCCGGCCGTCCTCCCGCCCCGGACGCTGGTCCGGATCCGGGCCCTGGGGGTCGCGGCCTTCAAGGCCCTGGAGGCCTCGGGCATGGCCCGGATCGATTTCTTCCTCGAGCGGGCCACGGACCGGCTCTATGTCAACGAGATCAACACCATCCCCGGCTTCACCGAGATCAGCATGTATCCCAAGCTCTGGGACGCCTCGGGGCTGCCGTTCCCCCGCCTCCTCGAGCGGCTCGTCGAGCTCGGGTTCGAGCGCCATCGGAACCGAAAGGCCTGCGTCGAGAGGGAGCGCTGATGCGCGTCCTGGGCGTCGACTACGGAGACCGCCACATCGGCCTGGCCCTGAGCGACCCGCTGCGGATCACGGCCCAGCCCCTGGGGTCCTACGAGCTCACCGGCCGCGAGAACGTCGACCGGAAGTATTTCCAGGACCTCGTGGCCCGGCACGAGATCGGCGAGATCGTCGTCGGCAATCCGTTGCGGATGGACGGGAGCGCGGGGACGAGGGCCGAGAAGACCCGGGCCTTCGCGGCCTGGCTGGAGAAGGCGGTCGGCCGGCCAGTCTTCCTCCAGGACGAGCGCCTGACCACGCGCCAGGCCCTCAGGACCCTCCAGGACGAGAAGCTCCGGGGCCGGAAGAAGAAGGACTGGGAGGACCGCATCGCGGCCGTGATCATCCTCTCGACCTACCTCGAGCGCCAGCGAAGCGCGGAAGATGTTTCTGAGAACGATTAAGGCCGTCCTTCTCGCCGCCGTGTTCCTCGTCGCCGCGACGACGGGCTGGATTGCCCGGGAGCTCTCGGCTCCCGTCGCCGTGACCGCCGGTCAGGAAAGCCGGGGGGTCTTTTTCGAGGTTCCCAAGGGCTTGAGCGCCCGCGCCGTCATCGGCCGCCTCGAGGCCGAGGGCCTCGTCCGGTCCGGGCTGCCGCTCCGCCTGGCCTGCCGGATCTTCTATCCCGGACAAAGCTTCAAGGCCGGGGAATACCTGTTCGCGGCGCCGCTCGAGACCAAGGCCGCGCTCCTTACGGTCTTCGGCGGCCGCATCTATCTCGAGCCCGTGACCATCCCCGAGGGCCTGACCGGGGAGGAGATCGCGGATCTCCTTTACCCCGGCGACCCGGCGGGCGCGACGGCCTTTCGTCAGGCCTTCGGCGACGCGGCTCTCATCGCCGACCTCGACCCGCGGGCCAAGGACCTCGAGGGCTACCTCTTTCCCGACACCTACAACCTGCCGCGGCGGGCGCCCGCGGCCGGCCTCATCGAGTCCATGCTCGACGGCTTCCGGCGGGTCTTCGACGAGCCCCGCCGGCGGCGCGCCGCCGAGCTGGGGACGAGCATCCGCGACGTCGTAACGCTCGCCTCCCTCATCGAAGAGGAGACGGCGCTGCCCGAAGAGCGCCCCCTCGTCTCGGCCGTCTTTCACAACCGCCTCAGGATCGGGATGAAGCTCGATTGCGACCCCACCGTCGCCTACGTCCTCAAAAGGGAGGGACGCTATACCGGTCGTCTTCTCCTCCGCGATCTCAAGGTCGATTCGCCGTACAACACCTACCTGCACCCCGGGCTCCCTCCCGGGCCGATCTCGAACCCCGGCCTGTCCAGCCTCGACGCCGCGCTTCACCCGGCCGCTTCGAGCGATCTCTATTTCGTGGCCCGAGGGGACGGATCCCACCGGTTCAGCCGCACGCTCGGCGAGCACCTGGACGCGGTCCGGCAATACCGGGCATTGAAAAATCGCTGAAATTTGTTATATTAGGTATTTCTGACCGCCTTCCGGAGGCCGCAAGAGAAGCGAAAGAGCCGTAAAGGTCCTTTACGGGCCCGGTCAAATCGAGCCGCGGCGCACCGAGCGTTCCTGCCCTTCAGGCTTGGCATGAGAATTGCTCTTTAGGAAAGCGGAAGTGAACGAGATCATCGGAACAGGAGGAAAGATGAAAGCTTCCCGAACGATCGTAGCCGCGCTCGCGCTCCTCTTCATCGTCAGCGTTCTGGCTCTCTCGGTCCAGGCGGCTCCCGGACCCCAGAAAGGGAAAACGGAACCCAAGCCCCAGAGCAAGCCCTCGCTGCCCAAAGAAGTGGCGGCCGTCATCCAGGAAGGCCTCGGCACCCGCCAGGGACGCCAGGACATGCCCTTCCATATCTTCAAGCAGCTGGTGCTTCCGGCCCAGCAGAGCAATCTCTATCCCGTCTTTTTCTTCAAGGCCAAGAACGGCGACCTCGGCTACGCCCCGTCTGCAACGGGATCGGGCCAGATGGAGACGACCCTCAATGTCTTCTTCGAGTTCTACGAGGCGGACGCGACCGGCGCCATGAAGCCGAAGTTCGGGGGCAAGAGCCAGGCCGTGCTGAGCACCGACGGCGCGGGCTATAGCGCCGACGCCGAGGACTGGTACTCCTTCGGATTGGCCCTGCCTCCCGCCAAGTACACCCTGGCCTTCGCCATCGCGACGCCGGACCTGAAGAAGATCAGCGTCGCCTACAGCGACATCACGCTGGCCGGGCCCGAAGCCTACGCCACGTCCGTTATGCCGACCGACCCCGTCATCGTGTCGGCCATGGAGCAGGTCGAGCCGGACCAACGGCCGACCCTTCATCGCGGCTATTTCATCTGGGGCGCGGCCAAGATCGTGGCCAACATCAAGAGCGAGGTCAAGTCCGGCGACAACCTCGAGGTCCTCTTCTTCGTGCTCGGGACCACCCCCAAGGACCCCCTCGCGCCCCGGCCGGTCCTGGATCTCGAGGTCAACTTCGAGGTCCTGGGCGAGGACGGCAAGACGGCCATCAAGTGGACGCCGCAGGCCTACGAATCGTACCTCGTCTACCAGCCGCTGCCGCTCTCCCAGACGGTCCAGAAGCAGGATGAGAAGGGCACCGTGCTGAGCACCGATCGGAAGCCCCTGGGTCCCGGAAAATACACGCTCGCCGTCACGGTCACGGACAAGGTCACCAACAAGAAGGGCGAGGCCAAGATGCCCTTCACGGTGATCTGAGCCCGAAGGGTCCGAATCGCCAAGGACCGCCCCGCGGGGCGGTCCTTTTTTTTCGCCTACTTCTTCAAGTAATCGAGGAGCTGGCGGGCGATCCCGGCCTTTTCGTGGTCGGGGGCCAGGGAGAGGAACTTCTCCAAGGCGGCTACGGCTTCGGGCACCTTGTTCTGGCCGACGAGGAGCGTCCCCATCTGGTAGTACGCGTCGGCGTAGTCCGGCTTGAGCTCGACCGCCTTCTCGAAACGGGCCAGCGCCGCTTCCTGCTCGCCGAGGTTGATCAGGCAGGCCCCGAGGTTGTATTGGCCGTCGGGGTCGGTCGGGCTGAGCTCGGCGGCCTTCTCGTAGAAGGGCTTGGCTTCGGCGAACTGCCCGGCCTTGGCCAGGGCCTCCCCCGTCTCCTTGTTGGCGCTGTAGCTGTCGGGATTGAGCTCGGCGGCCTTGCGGAACGCGGCCAGGGTCTGCTCGGGCGTGCCGCCCTTCTTATGGGCCAGGCCCAGGTTGAGATAGTAGGCCCAGTTCGCGGCGTTGAGCCCGATGGCCTCTTCGTAGGCCGCGGCGGCCTCCGCGTACTTCTGCTCGGCATAGAGCTTGTTGCCCTTGATGAACGCCTTGTCGGCCGCGGAATAGGTCCGTTCCGCCTCGACAGCGGCGGGCTGCAAGGTGATGTCGAAGGCCGATTCGGCGGCGACGGTGAGATGGATCTCCCTCGAGGCCGGCGCGAACCCCGCCTTCTTGACGTTCATGATGTAGTACCCGGGGGTGATCCCGATCTGGGCGAACTTGCCGTCCCGGTCCGTCTTCACGTCGTAGCGGACGGACGTGGACCTCGGCGAGACGATAGATACCTCCGCCTTCTCGATGGGGTTGCCCGCGGTGTCGAGGACGCGGCCGACGATCCGGCTCTGGTACTGCGGCCAGGCCGGCACGGCGAGCCCGATAACGATCAAGATGACAAGAACGGCGCTCAGGTGTTTCATCGAGGACTCCTATCGCCGGCCGATGCGTTTCCTGGCTTCTTCTTCCATGGCTCTGGCGGCCGGCTGGTTGGGATCGAGGGCGAGGGACCGCTGGAGGAGCTGAAGGGCGGCCTCCGGCCGGCCGAGGGCCATGTGGCACTCGGCGGCCAGGTTCAGGACGGGTATCTCGGTGGCCTCCGTGAGGAGCTCCTCGAGGACGGATAGGGCGGACGTCCAGTCCTTCAGGCCGGCCTGGTCGAGGGCCATGACCTTGGCCGACTCGCGATCGCCGCTTCTCTCGTGAACGGCGGCGGCGTGGGCCAGGGACTCCTTGAAAAGTCCCAGGCCATAGAGGGACTTGGCCAGGAGGAGCCGGGCGGCCGGGTCGTCGCGGCCCTGCAGGACCCGCTCGGTGAGCTCGCGCGAACGGGCGTAGTCACCTTTCAGGAAATATTGCGAGGCGAGGACTTTGAGATGCTCGGGGCCGGGGAACGGGCCGTGAAGCTTGCCGTAGGCCCAGGGGATGACGGGGTAGGGCTGGTCGAGGACGACGAGGTCTTCCTTTTCCGTGAGCTGCCTTCCTTCAGGGGTCTCGAGCGAGACCTCGGCCCGGTAATAGCCGGGCTTGATATCCTTCAAAGGGACCGTGCCCGAGACGAGGAGCGCGGAGGCGTCGGACGGGTCGGGGGCGACGTCGGTCAGCGGGAAGGGTCCGAGGCTCTCGCCCGTGTCGAGCGCGATGAGGTCGAGCCGGAAGGAGGGCGCCCCGCCGGGGACCGGCGGCACCCGCCGAGCCTGGACGAAGACGCCGAGCGTCGACGTGCGAGGGAACTCGTTGCGGGCGCCGACGAGATAATCCTGCCCCCCGAAGACGAAGGCCTTGAGGTTCCCCTTCTGGGCCTCCGGGACGGCGGTCCTGGCGTAGTACAGAAGGGGCCGGCTCAGTCCGGGCCGCTCGATCGCCTCCGCCGGAGGCACGGAGACGGTCGTCTCGAACGACGAGAAATCCCGCGTCGTCTTGTTCTTCAGCAGGAACAGGACCCGGTAGTCCCCCGGAGCGACGGCGAGGAGGTCTTGAAAGGCGAACCGTTGCCGGGCGTGCTCCCGGAACAGGGCCGGACTCAGCCGGAGCGGGATCTCCTCGGTCCGCTCGAAGATGGTCGCCCCACGGCCGTCCTCGAGCCTCAGGACGAATTCGAAGCTGGCGTAGGCCGTCTCGCCCTGGCTGCCGAAGTTCATCTTCTCCGGCTCGATCGACCAGTGGAGGAACGTCTGGCCGCCCGTCTGGAACAGCCGGGTCTGGAAGGCGCTGGCGATGTAGCGGTCTGAATAATCGGTCTCGACGTAGTCCTTGAAGCTCAAGTAGGAGCGGGCATAGCCGTCGGCGAACTTCTTCTCCTGAAGGCCGCGGACGGAGGCGATGATCATGTCCGACGAGAACGAGGCCAGGCCGGCTTGCGAATCGCTCGGCAGATAGCTCTGCGCGGCGGAGGCCAGCTCGCCGTTGACGGACTTGAGCTCGCCCACGGCCAGGGCCCTGGTCACGGACATCTCCATGCTGGGGACGATGAGCTTCTCGGGACCCTCGACGGTCGGCGAGTAGAGGCGGAAGTCGCCCACGCCCTCGGGCTGGTAGAAGATGAGGTAGAAATAGCTCGGCAGCCCGTGCTCGATGTCGCCCTTGTAGAACCAGAGCTCCAAAGGCCAAACCTGGGATTGCGTCGTGTAGAGCGTCCGCTCGAGGGGCTTGCCGAGAACGACATAGAAAAAGCCGCGGTCGGTCTGGCTGCCCCGCTTGGGCGAGAAACGGCCGAAGGTCTCGTCGGCGTAGCGGATGCGCTCTTCGTACTCCTTCTCGAACTCGTTCTCCGTTGTGTCGGGCAGCGGATCGCGGGCTCGCCAGAAGAACCGGACGAACTTGGCCCGGTCGGCGTTCGTCTGGAGCTTGGTGAAGACGGCGCGCTCGGCCTTGGTCATGATCGGTGAGACGTCCTCGAGCCAGCGCGAGAGCTCGGGCGAGATCTTTTCCGCCGCGCCGGTCGGCCCGGCCGAAAAAGCGAGCCCGGCGCATAGAAGAAGCGCAAGAACAAGGGGGGCGGTCTTGGTCATGGTCAAGAAAAATACGATAGCACACGGACGCCCTCAATACAAATGACGTCCTCGATGCGCGCGGTCCCGGCTGGATCGGGCCGTTCGCCGGCGGTATTGGGAGCGCCGGAAGCGCGGAAGGGGCCAAGAAGATCGGGCTTGAACGTAAAAAAAATTTATGTTGAAAACGTCAATAATCTTAGATAATATCCAAATTATCGAATGACAGCCCGGGACGGGCAACTGTTATCGTATTGATTACAGACAATTTATTTAGTATCCGAACTTGGCACTATTATTGCTGGCTAAAAGACATCCCAACGCATGAGGAGGTGTCCATTCGAGGAACCAAATAACGTCCATCCTACGGAGGCCATTACCCCGAGACCGATCAGAAAGGAGGCTTGTTTGAGAACGAAATTATTCGCCATCCTTGCGATCACCCTCCTCCTCACCCCCCTGGCCTTCTCCCAGTCCCGAGAGACCGGCGCCGTCCGCGGCGTCGTGACGGATGAGCAAGGCGCCCCGCTGCCCGGCGTCAACATGACGCTGACCGGCGTGAACCTCATGGGCTCCCGCACCTTCGTCACCGACGCGAACGGCGAATTCCGGTTCCCCGCCCTGCCCCCTGGCGAATACCAGGTCAAGGCCGAGCTGCAGGGGTTCGGGACCGTCGTTCGCGAGAAGATCCGGGTGAACACGACCGCGACCGTCACGCTCGACGTCAAGCTGACGCCGGCCAAGGTCGCCGAGGAGATCGTGGTCGTCGCGCAATCCCCGACGGTCGACGTCAAGTCCACCGAGACGGCGTCCGTCACGCTGTCGAACGAGATCCTGCGGAACATCCCGTACAACCAGTTCACGGCCGACATCGTCAACCTGGCCCCGGGCGTCAACAACAACGTCGCCTACGGCGCCTCGGCCAACACCGGCATCGCCTACTCGATGGACGGCGTCAACGTGGCCGACCCCGAGGCCGGCTCCGCCTGGGTCTTTTCGGACCACAACGCCATCGAAGAGGCCAAGGTCATGGGCGTCGGCCTGCCGGCCGAATATGGGAACTTCACCGGGGTCATCTTCAACCTCGTCACGAAGTCCGGCGGCAACGCCTTCACCGGCCACTTCGAGTTCGACTTCCAGGGCTACAAGGCGGACTCCAAGTTCTGGCAGGCCGAGAACAACGCGGCCTTCCTCGAGGATTTCCCGACCTTGTCCTCCCCGTCCTCGAAGCTCATGGACATCAACGGCCACCTGGGCGGCCCCATCGTCAAGGACAAGCTCTGGTTCTTCCTGGGTCTCCAGTTCTACCGGACCCAGAACCGCCCGACGGGTTTTCCCGAGGACGTGGACTACAAGCAGCCTCGCCTCTTCGTCAAGCTGTCGAGCCAGCTCACTCCCACGTTCAACATGAACCTGGCCTTCCAGACGACCAAGTATCAGGGCAAGAACCGCCTGGCCGACCAGACGGTCGACCCCACGGCCACCGTGACCCAGGATTCGCCGGACTGGCTGATCGCCCTCAGCATCAACAAGATCCTCAGCCCGACGACCTTCTTCGACCTCAAGACCAACTACTTCGAGGGCCGCTACTACCTCGATCCGACGTCGGGACCGGAGCCGTACTCGCACTACATCAATCCGGTCGCTTCGGATTGGGAAGGCCCTCGCCCTCCCAAGGACGACTACTTCATCGGCAGCGCGTCCTACTTCTATTACGCCGACCGGGCCCGCTTCGGCGCCAACGCCACCCTGACCCACTACGCCGAGGACTTCCTGGCCGGCTCCCACGAGTTCAAGTTCGGGGCCGAGGTCGAGCGGTCCATGGCCCGCAGCCGCCTGGGCTACAACGGCCATGGCGGCACGCCGCTGGTGGCTGGCTATAGCGGCGATAACATCAATTTCAGCGACCTGTGGGGCTACGGCGCCTATGGTTATGTCTATTCGGGGAACTACCTGGCCTACCAGTACTCCGGCTACGACAAGAAGACCTACTACACCCGGCTCGAGACCTTCCTCCAGGATTCCTGGCAGATCGGGAAGAGGCTGAACATCAGCCTCGGCCTCCGCTACAGCATGAACTGGGGCGACGTCCAGGGCATCGACGGCGCCGTCTACAAGACGAACCGTCTCTCGCCCCGGCTGGGCTTCACCTTCGACATCCTGGGCGACAAGTCGACCATCCTCAAGGCCCACTACGGCCAGTTCACCGAAGCCATGCTGACGACCTACCACGACATGCTGAATCCCTCCGCGAACTTCGGGGATTTTATCGGCTATTACTTCGTCCCCGACGATGCGGATCCCAACACCGACACCGGCGAATGGTTCTTGTGGTACGATATTCCCCACACGCCCTACACGATCGACCCGAACATCAAGCACCCCTACATGGAACAGTACACGGTCGGCATCGAGCGGGAGCTGTTCAAGGACACCTCGATCGGCCTGACCTACATCAACCGCACCTGGAAGGACATCGTCGGCCGTTACGACCGGGCCGCCGATTACACCCAGGACTCGTGGTTTTCTCCCGAACTCGACCAGACGTTCACCGTCTACAACAAGACGCTCGAGTCCCTGGAGACGACGGACTTCATCATCACCAACCTGAAGATGGGTCCGGACTTTCCCTGGATCCTCGACAAGCCCTTCCGCAAGTACGAGGGCATCGAGCTCCTGTTCAACAAGCGGTTTTCCAACCGCTGGCAGCTGCTCGCTTCGTACGTCTACGGCCGGGCCACCGGCACAAGGGACAACAGCTTCGGGACCGACATCGGCTGGGGCAGTGATCCGTCCGACGCCAACACCTACATCAATGCCAACGGGAAGCTGACCAACGACCCGACCCACATGATCAAGATCCAGGGCACCTACGTCCTGCCGTTCGACATCAGCTTCAACGCCTATTTCCGGGCCATCACCGGCAACGCCTGGACGACGCGCGTCCTGACGGAAAACGTGTTCAACCAGGGCCGGATCACCTTCTTCGCCGAGCCCCGCGGCACGCATCATTATCCGATGGCTAACCAGCTCGACATCCGGCTGGAAAAGACCTTCACCCTGGCCAAGAAGTACCGGCTGGGCCTGATCTTCGACGTCTTCAACGTCTTCAACGACGACACCATCACCTCGTGGGGCACCCGCATCGGCT
>Ga0316628_100001777_pt1 | contig 15502 bp, 8 predicted proteins | sample OWC_Aug_M2_C1_D5_FD_207648 | JGI IMG/M metagenome (GOLD analysis project Ga0316628, IMG submission 207648) | Wetland soil microbial communities from Old Woman Creek delta, Ohio, United States - OWC_Aug_M2_C1_D5_C | ecosystem: Environmental > Terrestrial > Soil > Wetlands | place: USA: Ohio... | reverse complement strand
GCGTTCGTTCCAGCCAGCCTGCTCGCACAGGAATCGGTCGATCAAGCCACGATCGCCAAGATCCGCGACGAAGGGCTGAATCGCTCACACGCCTGGGCGATGCTCGATACGCTCGCCACCGTGATCGGCCCGCGGCTCACGGCATCGCCCGCGTTCATGCGCGCCGCGACCTGGGCGCGCGACCACCTCGCGAGCTGGGGTCTGCAGAACACGCACATGGAATCGTGGCCGTTCGGCCGCGGCTGGCAGCTCGACAAGTTCACGCTAGAGATGACGGCGCCGCGCTACGCGCCGATGATCGGCTATCCGGACGCCTGGTCGCCGTCGACGGCGGGTGACGTCAGCGGCACACCGGTCGTGATCGCCGGCATCGCGGCGGACTCGCTCGCCAGGATTGCATCGTCGCTCCGCGGCAAGATCGTCCTCACTCAGCCGCTCATGACGAGCTTCATCCGCGAGGATCGCATCAATCCCACGGCGCCGAACGCGCCGCCCGACGTGTACCGGCCAGCGCCGCCGATCGGCGGCGGCCGTGGCCGCGGCGGCCAGAGCGAGGTGCAGCGCGTCGCCCAAATCCTCCACGATGCGGGCGTGGGCGTGGTGCTCAAGCCGAGCCGCGGCGAGCACGGGACGATCTTCCTGCAGACGCGCGACGCGGGACCGACCGGCGTGCCAACCGTCGTCGTCGCCGGCGAGCAATACAACAACCTCCTCCGATTGGTTCAGGACCATGTGCCGACGACGGTTCGCGTGAACGTGCAGGGTCGCTATTTCACGCAGGACACGAGCGGCTACAACGTGATCGCCGAGCTGCCCGGGAGCGATCCGCGTCTCAAGGACGAGGTCGTGATGATCGGCGCGCATCTCGATTCGTGGCACGCCGCGACCGGCGCGACCGACAACGCCGACGGTGCCGTCACGGTGCTCGAGGCGATGCGCATCCTCCACGCGATCGGCGCCAAGCCGCGACGAACGATTCGCGTTGCGCTGTGGGGTGGCGAAGAGCAGGGCCTCTACGGCTCGCGCGCGTGGGTGGCGCAGCATCTGGCCGGCGACGCGAATCGCGCCGCGCGCGAAAAGATGTCGGTCTACCTCAACATCGATCCCGGCTACGGTCCGGTGTACGGTTTCTTCACTGAAGGCAACGACGCGGCGAAAGCGATCTTCGATTCCTGGCTCGAGCCATTCAAGGACGTCGGCATGCGCAAGAACGTCCGCGCCGGCATCGGCAGCACCGACCATCTGAGCTTCATCGCCGTCGGCGTGCCCGGCTTCAATCCGATTCAGGAGTACAAGGATTACGACGTGCGCATCCACCACACGAACATGGACACGATGGAGCGCACGCGCGCCGAAGACGTGGCGCAAGCCGCGGTGATCTTCGCGTCCTTCGCCTACAACGCGGCCATGCGTGACGCGCCGTTCCCACGCGGATCCGCGACTGCTCCGTGAGCATTCCAGCGGTTCACAAGTTCGGAGGCACGAGCCTGGCCGATGCGGCGTGCTTCCGTCGCGTCGGCGACATCGTTGCGAGTTGGCCGGCGCCGCGACGCGCCGTGATCGTCTCGGCGATGAGCGGCGTGACGAATGGTCTGCTTCGCGCCGTGGAGCTCGCCGGTTCTGAAGGCGCGGCGTATGCGCCGACGCTCGACGACCTGGGTCGGCGCCACCTCGACATCGTCGAAGCGCTGGTATCGCGCGACTCCACCGAGCGGATCGGGGCCGCCATCGCGCGCGACCTCGCCGAGATCGGAGACGTGCTCCACGCCAGCACGCTGCTCCACCGCTCGTCGCGCGAGGTGTTCGACCTCGTGTCGGGCTACGGCGAGATCTGGTCGGCGCAGATCCTGGCCGGGCACCTCCTCTCTCGCGGACTGCCGGCGCGCTGGCTCAACGCGCGCGACGTGCTCGTCGTGGCGTGGGACGGCGCGATCCCGCACGTCGACTGGCGCGCCTCGCGCGAGAGATTGGACGCCTGGCTCGCGGCGCACGATGACCCCGCCGCGACGCTCGTGATCACCGGATTCGTGGCGTCGACGCCGGACGGAGTCGCGACGACGCTGGGTCGCAACGGCAGCGACTTCAGCGCCTCGATCTTTGCGGCGCTGCTCGACGCGGCCGAGATCCATATTTGGACCGACGTCGATGGGGTCATGAGTGCGGACCCGCGGCTCGTCCCGGAAGCGGTCGTGCTCGACACGCTCTCCTACGACGAGGCGATGGAGCTCGCGTACTTCGGCGCCAAGGTGATTCATCCAAGCACGATGGCGCCCGCGGTCGAACGCGGGCTGCCGATCTTCATCCGGAACACCTTCAAGCCCGAGCTCGCGGGCACGCGCATCCACGCCGGGCCGTCACTCGGCTTCGCGGTGAAAGGGCTGGCCACAGTCGAATCCATCGCGCTCCTCAATCTGGAGGGAACGGGGCTGATCGGCGTGCCGGGCACGGCGCAGCGCCTGTTCGGCGCGCTCCGCGACGCGGGCATCTCGGTGATCATGATCTCGCAGGGAAGCTCGGAACACTCGATCTGTTTCGCCGTTCCGGCGCGCGCCGCGGACCGGGCACGCGCCGCGGTCGAGCAGGCTTTCTTCGCCGAGCGGCATCACGGGCAGATCGCGCGCGTCGACGTCGACGCGGGGTGCAGCATCCTCGCCGTGGTCGGCGACGGCATGGCGGGACAGGCCGGCATCGCGGCGAAATTCTTCAGCGCACTCGGCAAGGCGCGCGTCAACATCCGCGCGATCGCGCAAGGCTCGTCCGAGCGCAACATCTCGGTCGTGGTGAACGAAGCGGACACGCGGCGCGCGCTCCGCGCCGCGCACTCGGGCCTCTATCTCTCGGGTCAGACGCTGTCGCTCGGCGTGATCGGCGCGGGCAACGTCGGCGGCGAGCTGCTTCGGCAAATCGCCGCCGAGGCCACGCGGCTCCGCCAGACCTTCGACGTGGATCTCCGCGTGCGCGCGATCGCGACGACGCGGCGGATGGTACTGAGCGAGCGGGCCATCGACCTCGATCGCTGGCCGGCCGAGCTCGAGAGCTCGAGCGTGGAGCTGGACATCGATCGCTTCGTCACGCACGTGCACGCCGAGCATCTGCCGCACGCTGTGATCGTCGACTGCACGGCGAGCGACGACGTGGCGAGGCGGTACGACGGCTGGCTCGCGCGGGGCATTCACGTCATCACGCCGAACAAGCGCGCCAATGCGTCGGACATGGCCTACTACCGCCGGCTTCGCGAGGCCAATCGTGCCGTCGGCGCGCACTACTTGTACGAGACCACGGTCGGCGCCGCGCTGCCGATCATTCAGACGTTGCGCGATCTCGTGCAGACCGGCGATGAGATTCTCGAGATCGAGGGCATTCTGTCCGGCACGCTGTCGTACCTCTTCAACAGCTTCGATGGGACGCGGCCGTTCTCGTCGCTCGTCGCCCACGCGCGCGACCTCGGATACACTGAGCCCGACCCGCGCGACGACCTGTCGGGCATGGACGTCGCGCGCAAGATCGTGATCCTCGCGCGGGAGATGGGATCGGCGATCGAACTGGCCGACGTCGAGCTCAAGAGCCTCGTGCCCGAATCGCTGCAGGGTGGAACGGTGGAGGAATTTCTTGCGGCGCTTCCCGCGCACGACGCCGAGATGGCGGCCCTTCATCGCGACGCGGTGGGACAGGCCCGTGTACTTCGATTCGTTGGTCGCGTAACGCGCGACGGACAGGCGAGCGTGGGGCTGCGGACGTATCCGGCGACTCACGCATTCGGGAGACTACAGCTCACCGACAACATCGTCCTGTTCCGTACTCGACGATACCGCGAAAATCCGCTCGTCGTACAGGGGCCGGGCGCGGGGCGCGAGGTGACCGCGGCGGGAGTCTTCGCCGACGTCCTCAGGTTGGCTTCGTATGTGGGCGCGGTGATGTGATCGGCGCCTCCCACCGCCCCGAGTCCCCCGATCGAAACAACGCGTCGATCACCGCCATGTTCGCGACCGCGTCATCAATCGAGACCGGCACGGATCCCTCACCGCGGATCGCCGCCGAGAATTGATCCGCCTGCAACGTGTACTGATCCACGGCGGCGAAGGTGATCGGTACCGCGGCCAATCCGCCGAGCGCGCTCCCATCGTCCACGAACACTCGACATTCGCGATCCGACGGCGCATTGAACGGAATCTCGATTTCGATTCGCCCGCGCGTGCCGAAGATCTGCATTCGCTGAAACGGCACGAGCTGCCCGCTGCACGCGAACGTTGCCTGGCCATTCGGGAAGCGCATCAGCGCCGATGCCAGCCGGTCCACCCCGAAGTCCGGATCACGCTCGATCTGCGCGATCACCTCGACCGGCTCGGCGGCGAACAGCCAGCGCGAGAGCGTGACGGGGTAGCAGCCGATGTCCATCAGCGCGCCGCCACCGAACTCGGGCCGGCTGCGAATGTCCTGCGGATCGCGGCGGTAGTAGCTGAAGTGGCCGTTCACGAGCTTCAGCTCCCCAATCCGCCCACTCTCGACGAACCGACGAGTCTCGAGCCATTGCGGATGTGTGCGCACCATGAATGCTTCGCCGATCAGCACGCCGGTTCGATCGCGCGCCGCGCGCAACTCCATCGCTTCCGCCGCCGACAGCGCGATCGGCTTCTCGCACAGCACATGCTTCCCGGCCTCGGCCGCGCGAATGGACCACGGCACGTGTAGATGGTTCGGTAACGGATTGTAGATCGCTTCGATCTCCCGATCCGCGAGCAGCGCGTCATACGAACCGTACGCGCGCGGAATGCCGAGTCTCTTTGCAGCGCCGGTAGCTTTCGCTTCGTCGCGCGACGCGATCGCGATGACGCGCGACCGCGCGCTGCGCATCATCGCCGGTATGACTTTCTCGACCGCAATGTTCGCCGCGCCGAGAACGCCCCAGCGCACGGGAGGAAGGTCGTCGTTCATGGAGTGCTCGCGTTGCGACCGAATGGAAAAGTGCACAGCTGGTCGATGGGAAACTACAATGCAGAAGAGGGGCCTCGGACTTCAGCCGTCGATCCACGATAGGAGAGCCTGAACTGCCCATGGAGATCGGCCTTTACACGTTCGCGGAAACCGCGCTCGATTCTCGCACCGGCACGATGCTCGGCGCCGGGCAGCGGCTCCGCGACCTGCTCGAGGAGATCGAGCTCGCCGACCAGGTTGGCCTCGACATCTTTGGCGTTGGTGAGCATCACCGGCCGGACTTCGCCGTTTCGGCGCCCGCCGTGGTGCTGGCCGCCGCGGCCGCGCGAACGAAGCGGATCCGTCTCACCAGCGCGGTCACGGTGCTCAGCTCCGACGATCCCGTTCGCGTGTTCGAGGAATTCTCGACCGTCGACCTGATCTCGGGTGGGCGCGCCGAGATCATGGCGGGGCGCGGGTCGTTCATCGAATCGTTTCCCCTGTTCGGCTACGATCTCGCGGACTACGACGAGTTGTTCGCCGAGAAGCTCGGCCTGTTGCTCGAGCTGCGGGCAAACGAGCGCGTCACGTGGAGTGGTCGGCATCGCCCTCCGCTGCGCGACCAGGCCGTTTACCCGCGTCCGGTGCAGCAGCCGATCCCGGTGTGGATCGCTGTGGGCGGAACGCCCAACTCCGTCGTGCGCGCCGCCAAGCTGGGACTGCCGCTGGCGCTCGCGATCATCGGTGGTGCGCCGCAGCACTTCGTCCCGCTGATCGATCTCTATCGCGAAACGTGGCGCGACGCGGGCCACGATCCAGCCAGGCTGCAGCTCGGGATCAACTCGCACACGTTCGTTGCCGACACGTCGCAGGAAGCCGCGAGCATATTCTTCCCGCCGTACGCGGCGGTCATGTCGCGGATCGGGCGCGAGCGCGGCTGGCCGCCCATGACACAGCAGCAGTTCGAGGCGCTCCGCTCACCGCACGGCGCTCTGCTCGTCGGCAGTCCGCAGGAAGTGATCGACAAGATGCTCTACGAGCACGAGCTGTTCGGCAACACGCGGTTCCTCGCGCAGCTGACGGTCGGACCGATGCCGCACGACAAGGTCATGCGCGCGATCGAGCTGCTCGGAACGAAAGTCGCGCCGGAGGTGCGCAAGGCGACGGCGCCCGTCGGCGTGTGAGCGGCGCGGATCGCCGATTCCGCATAGTAACCAGCGACCCGCGCCCGCTTTCTCGATCAGCGCGCGGCGCGCACCAGGTCCCGCGTCGCCGACGCCATTGCCCGCACCCGATTCGGGTCCGCTGATCCGTTCGCGTAACGCACCATCTCCGTGCCGAGTTGCGTGAGCGCGCGCTTCTGTCGCTCACCGGTCATCTTCTCCGCGGCGTCGAGATCGTGGCCGATGCGAGTGGTGACCTCGCTCGTCAACCCATTCCCGCGGACGAGCTGGTCGAGATAGGCGCGCACGACCGAGAAGCTCGCCGGCCAAATGATCTTCGGCTGGTTCTGCGGATTGAACGTGTCGAACTTCACGGCCTTCGCCGCGTCGATCTCGTTCTGCGTGAGGAACTCGCTCGGCTTGAGATCGAAGACGTCCAGCCCGCGGCCGATCTCGGAGCCGTAGATGTGGCCGTTGTACCAGTACGCCGACCAGTAGCCGCTCAGCACCAGCTTGGTCGAGTCCATGGGGCCACGGTCGAAGAAGGCGATCTCCTTGGGATGCGCCGGATCCGAAAAGTCGAACACCGACACGCCGCCCTGATACCACGCTTGCACCATGATGTCGCGGCCGGGCACCGGGATCAGCGTGCCATTGTGCGCCACGCAATTCTCCACGTCGGTCTGCGGCGCTGGAAGCTTGTAGTAGCCGGCTTCCGTGAGCTTGCCGTTGTCGAGCGTGAAGATCGCGTCGGCGCCCCACTCGGGCTTGTCACTGGCGCGGCAACGCGGCGCGACTCCGCCACCCCATTCGTCGGTGAACAGCACCTTCTTGCCGTCGTTGCTGAACGTCGCCGAGTGCCAGTATGCGAAATTCGGATCGCTCACCGCGGCTAGCCGCTTCGGCCTTGCCGGATTGTGAATGTCGAGGAGGATGCCGTTGCCGGAGCACGCACCCGCAGCGAGTCCGAGCGCCTCGAACACGGTGATGTCGTGGCACTGATCGGTCACGTTGGTCGACTGCGTCCCCTCGCCGTGCGCGCCGCCCTTCCACAGCCCGGCGACGTTCCCCGCCGAATCGGCGAAGATGCGCGGATTGCTCACCACTCTGGCGTTCTGCGGCGTGCGGATCGGCACCTGAATCACGTCGATGCGGAAGAGCGACGTGTTCGGATCCTCGGCGGGCGGCCGGTTCGAGCAGCCGGCGAGCTCCTTCCCCGAGCGCACGGGACTCGTGCCCGCGACGTAGATGTACAGGTTCGTCGGATCCTTGGGATCGATCACCAGCGTGTGCGTGTGCGAGCCGCGGCACGTCTGCACGGCCGCGATCTGCTTTGGGTGATCGAGATCCGAGATATCGAAGATGCGTACGCCGCGGAACCGCTCGGCGCTCACCGTGTCCTGCACGCCTTGCGTCCCGCAGTCGACGCGGCCACGCGTCTCTTCCACCGACATGAACAGCAGATTCTTGTAGATCGAGAGATCGCCCTGCCCACCGGGGCACACGAACGTCGTCTTGAGCGTCGGATTGCTCGGCGTCGACACGTCCCAGACCTGGAAGCCGTGAAAGCCGCCCTGGAAAACGAGGTTGCCCCGGAACGCCAGGTCGGCGTTGACGAAGCCGAAGTCGCCCGGGTTGGACGGATTGAACCATCCCTCCGGACGCGGCCGGTGCGCGACGAGGTCGAGATTCCAGCTTGCCTCTTTGGCGTCGTTCCAGCCCGCGCCGAGTCCGACGCGCGGGTCCTGCGCCTGCTGTGCGGCGGCGATCGCCGGGAGCGCGGCGGCGAGGAGCATCGTCGCGCGCGCGCGGTACCGATGGTGGAGGATGCGTAAACTCATATTGCAAGTCCTGGAAGTTGAAGGCCGGGGTGGGAAGAAAGTACGAAGGCGCGGCGCGTCCCGTCAGGGTCGGCGCACGTCTGACTGCAGGTCATCGAGCAATCGTTGCATGCGCGCGATCTCGGCGCGCTGGTCGGCATCGACGTCGGAGGCGAAGCGGAAGACTTCCGGATCCTGCGCGGCGCCCTGCGACGCGAACAGCCGCGCGACCATCTGCAGAGCGCCGCCATGATGCTGAATCATGCCGCGCAGGAACAATCGGTCGAAGTCGACACCCTTCGCCGCCGCGAGCTTCGCCATCTGATCGGCGGTGAGCATGCCGGGCATCAGCGTGTCGGCCGGCATCGCCATCCCGGCGTGTTGTTCGTGCTCGCCCCCACCCAACGCGGGGACCTTCTCATGATGAGCCTCGAGCCAGTGCCGCATCAGCGCGATCTCGTCCTTCTGCGACACCGTGATGCGCTGGCCGAGCAGCTGGATCTCGTGGCGCGTCGTCCGCGCGGGAATCAGGTCGGCCATGGCGATTGCCTGGGCGTGGTGCGCGATCATGCCCTGCATGAACGCCACATCGGCCGTGTTCGCCTGGGCGTGACCCGTGCGGCCGAGGGCCGCGATCAGCGCGGCGGCCAGCAGCCCAGCGACTCCGTGGTGTCGTCGTAGAAGCACAGCGGGAAGCTATCTGTTGGGTCGGGAGGCTGGAAGCCGAACGACCGTGCCGTCTCGACAGCCATCCTTTCGGCAAGCAGCTCGACATATGGCTGCCCATGCGCGACGTTCTCCCGAGCCACTGAAGAGGCCGACAGCGCGGCAAACCCCGCTTTCGGTAACTTCCCACCGTCCACCCCGACGGCGCCGAACGGTTCTTTGGAGAACGCTGATGTCACACGACTCTCTCCTCGTGGCGACGATCGCAGCCGGCATCACTGTAGCGTTCATCTTCGGGCTGATCGCCGTGCGCATCGGCCTGCCGCCGATCGTGGGCTACGTGCTGGCTGGAGTCGTGGTGGGGCCGTTCACGCCGGGCTACGTCGCCGACACGGGGCTCGCACAGCAGTTCGCGTCCCTCGGCGTGATCCTCCTGATGTTCGGCGTGGGACTGCGATTCTCGCTCGGCGAGCTGGCTGGGTTGCGGGGCGTCGTCGTCCCTGCCGCGCTCACCCAGACGACGATCACCACCTCGCTCGGCACGGCACTCGGCGTCGCCTGGGGTTGGGGGCCGGGTGGCGGGCTGGTGCTGGGCCTGTCGCTCGGCGTCGCGAGCACCGTCGCAATGCTCAAGAGCCTCGAGGGGCGCGACCGCCTCGACTCGCGCGAGGGACACCTCGCCATCGGGTGGCTCGTGGTCGAAGACCTGACGATGGTATTCGTGCTCGTGCTGCTCCCCGCGATCGCGCCCGGATTCGCCGATGGCACCGGTCGGCCGACGGCCGACGCCGCGAGCGTTGCCGTCACGGCGGCGATCGCGCTCGCCAAGGTCATCCTGTTCATCGCGCTGATGTATTTCGTCGGACGCCGATTCGTCCCATGGCTGCTGTTGCACGTCGCGGGCTCCGGCTCCCGGGAGCTGTTCACGCTCGCGGTGTTCGGCACGGCGCTGGGCGTCGGGACCATTGCCGCCGAGCTGTTCGGCGTGTCGTTCGCGCTCGGGGCGTTCTTCGCTGGCGCCGTGATCAGCGAATCGGAACTCAGCCAGCGCGCCGCCGCCGACGCCCTGCCGATGCAGGACGCGTTCGCGGTGCTCTTCTTCGTGTCCGTGGGAATGCTGTTCGACCCCGCGGTCGTCGTCACCCATCCGGTGCAGCTCGCGCTGCTCGTCGGCGTCGTCATCGTGTGGAAGAGTGCTTTGTCGTTCGGCCTGCTGCGTTTCTTCGGACAGCCCAAACGGACGGCGATCCTCGTCGGGGCGGGGCTGGGGCAGATTGGAGAATTCTCATTCATCCTGGCCGCGACGGGCATCTCGCTCGGGCTCATCTCCCGCGAGGCGCAGGCGCTGATCGTCGCGGCGTCGCTGATCGCCATCACGGCGAACGCCCCGTTGCTGTCGATCATCACGCGACTCGTCACCCGGCTCCAGTCGCGGCGTGAGCTCGAGGCGGCCCGGGCGGACGCCGGCGCCGAGCCAGGCCGGCCGGCGCCTTCGGCGGTTGTGCTGGTGGGCTACGGCCGCGTCGGCGCCACGATCGCCGAAGCCTTGCGTCGCGCGGCCATCCCGTACGTCGTGGTCGAAGAGCAGGAACGAACCGTCCGCGGCCTGCGCTCGCGCGGTGAGCGCGCCGTGCACGGCGACGGCACGCGGGCCGACGTCCTCGAGCGCGCGGGCATCGCCGACGCTCGGCTGCTCGTCGTTACCGCGCCCGACCCGTTTCGCGCGCGTCAGATCGTGGAACAGGCGCGCGCGGCCAATCCCAGCATCGCGGTTGCGGTACGAACGCACAGCGCCGCCGAGCAGCAGTTCTTCGAGCAGCACCTCTCGACGATGGCCGCGACCGGGCGCGCGGTGTACGCCGAGCGAGAAGCCGCGCTCAGTTTGGCACACTACGCACTGCTCACCCTTGGAGAGACCGACGACTTGGCGGACGCGGTGCTCGCCACGCTGCGCGGGGAGCTCACGGCGCCCACCGAGACGTTCGAGACGCTCGTGACGCGCGATGACGGTGTTCCGGGGCACAGCGATCGCGGGAGCGCGGAGAGCCGCGCCGGGGCGCCCTAGAGGGCTGGAGGGCTGGAGGGCTGGAGGGCCAGGCATGGAACGTGATCTGGCATTGCGCGCTAACCGCGGTATGTTGCCGGATCGACCGGGAGCTGGGCGCCGCGCGGGGGGGGGGCATGGCGGCAGCCAATTTCGAAATGTTGCGAGAGTCCGTCGATCGAATGGCGGACCCCTCGATCGCGCGCAAGCCAGCTGACGACGAGATCGATGTTTGGGGACTGACCCATCCCGGAAAGGTGCGGCAGGTCAACGAAGATCATTTCCTGCTAGGATCGCTGCACAAGCGGCTCGACATTCGCGCGACGTCGCTGCCTGCGGACGAACAGATTCGCGCCTGCGACGAGCGGCTGGGGTTCCTGGCTATGGTCGCCGACGGCGTCGGCGGACACCTGGCTGGCGAAGAGGCCAGCCGCATGGTGCTCGAAGACGTCACGCAATACGTCACGCACAGCACTTCCACTTACTATCGGGCCGACGCGCAGTCGGACACGTTCACCGAGCTGCTGCAGGACGCGGCGATGCGGAGCCACCAGCGCCTGGTCGAGCGCGCGAACGCCGACGCCGAGCTTCGCGGCATGGCAACGACGTTGACGCTGTTCATCGGCGTGTGGCCGTGGGTGTACCTGCTCCAAGTGGGCGACTCGCGGTACTACCACTATCGGAACGGCGCGCTCACACAGGTTACACGCGATCAGACGGTGGCGCAGGAGCTCGTCGATCAAGGGATCATGAGCGCGCCGGTCGCGTTCGCGTCGCGATGGGCACATGTCCTCTCGAGCGCCATCGGCGGCACGCAGGCTGCCCCCGTGGTCAAGCGGATTCGAAACGACTGGCACACGACGCACCTGCTCTGCAGCGACGGGTTGACCAAGCACGTGACCGACGCTCGCATCACGGAGCGTTTGGCCAACATGAAGACGGCGCGCGAGGCATGCGAGGGATTGCTGGAGGACGCGCTCGACGGCGGCGGGACGGACAACATCACCATCATCGTCGGCCGCGTGGTTGAACGCTCCGCTCCCCCCCCGTAGGCGTCAGCGACCTTCGGCGCCGAGACGCGCGAATCGCCGCTTTGCCTCCTGCACTTTCGGCTGCAGCTCCGGGTCGGCGTTCTTCCACAGCTCGATGAACTTCGCGTAGCTCGCCGCGGCCTTCGTGCGGGCGCCCTTGGCCTCGTACAGCTCGGCGAGCCGCTTGTAGCTGCCGGCCAGGTACTGTGGATCGGACGTGGTGCCACGCCGCGCGTACGTGGAGTTTAGATAATTCTCGAACTCGCGGATCGCGTCGTCGGGCCGGCCGGCGAGATCGTACGCGCGCGCGAGTCGGGGCGCGATGCACGTGCCGCACGCGATCGGCGCTCCGTCGTAGGATGTGTCGGCAGCCTGGAACTCGTGGATCGCGACCTCGAACTTGCCTTCGGCGATGGCGATCTCGCCGAGGGCCTGGTGCCGGTCGCTCGAGGTGAGCCGATGAGTGGCTGTATCGCTCACGTTCTCGGCGTCCAGTCGCGCGATGGCCGCACGCGCCTTCTGCGGCTTGTGCGCGTATGCGTAGTACTCGGCGACTCGGTAGTACGCCACGTCCGGGGTCTTCTCGGCGGGTTTGGTCGCGAGCAATGAGTCGAGCCGGCTTGCAGCCTCGTCGGAGCGGTCGAGAAACCATGCGTCGACAAAACCGGAATCGAGCGCTGCGTACACCGATGCCGCGCTGGCCACGACGCGCGGAGTGTAGCGACCATACAGGGAGAGATGTTCGCGGAGCCTTCCCTCTGTCTCCGCAGCGGACGAGAGGCACGCCAGGCCTTCAGTCGCGACTTGGAAGTCCGGGGACTTCGACAGCCGGTCACAGATCTCACGCATTTCGTGAACGTCGCGCCGGCCGCTCGCGATCCAGAGTGGCGCCATGGCCGTTTGTGCGCTGCTCGGAAATCGCGCGTTGATGACCTCGAGCGTTCGCCGCGCCTGCTCGAAGTCGCCGCGGTGAATCGACGCGAAGAGCGCGTTGCCGAGTGCGACGGCGTTGCCGGAATCGAGCTCCACGACGCTTCGATAGAACGAATCCGCCTTCGCGTACTGTCGCCGGCTCGACCACAGCAGCCCGAGGCCATTGAGCGCCGAGGCCGAGCGCGGATCCGCCTCGAGCGCGCGCTCGTTGGCGGCGATGGCCCTGGCGCGGTCGGTGTGCGGTCCTTCACCGTAATACGTCGCCTCGACGAGGGCCCGCTCGAGGTCGGGCAGGCGGTCTCGCAAAGCGAAGGCGCGGCGGCGCAGCGAATCCGCGCGCGCGGGCTGCGTTCCCGAATTGCGGTACGCGAGCGCGGCGCCCCGGTATGCCAGCGCGAAGTTCGTGTCGAGCCGGATCGCTTCCTCGAACGCCGCTATCGCGCTCTGATATCGCGTTTCCGCGTTGGCGCGGACTCCGTCCGTGTACTTGCGCAGCGCGGCCAGCGACGCCGTCGTGACGTGCTCCAGGGGCGCCGTTTCGCGCACGCTCTTGAGCGACTCGCCGAGTTTGCCGCGGAGCTGCCTCGTCGCTTTGTCGATCGCCGGGATCAACGCGGTGGCGTCCTTCGCCGCGACCTGATAGCTCGCGAGCTCGTCACCGGTTGCCGCCGCGACGAGCCGCAGCGTCAGCACGTAGCTCCCGCTCGATCCGACCGGCGTCACGCCGCCGTTGACGATCGCCTTGACCCCTTCGCGTGCGGCGAGCTGCCTTGCCGTCTCGAGGTCGAGGCGGGTCGAGGCCGGCAGGCGCATGCGTTGCAGCGCTGTCGCGATCGTCGAAGGTTGAACGATCGTGACCGCACGAGACTGACCGAGGCCGGCGCGAACGCCCTCGCTCACCACCGCGCCGAGCGACGAATCCGACGCCGGCGCGTCGAAGTCGGCGACGAGTACGCGATCGTGATCCTTGATCACGCCCTTGGCGAGGAGCGACCCGACGGGTCCAATGCCGAAGGCGCGCAGTCCCATGAACGCGACGACGAGCGCCGCGAACGCGGCGATGGCGGTGAATCCGCCCAACGCCGCGCGCCGCCACGCCGCGCGCGTGCCCCCGTGGACGAACGCGGTGAACAGAATCAGCGGTAGTCCGAGTGCGAGCAGGACGAGCGTCCCCGGAAACACCCAGTCGGGAAGGCCGATCGCCGTCACCGCGAGCCGCGCCAGCGCGGCGATCACGAGGAAGACTGCCGCATACGCGGCGAGCGCGCTGGCGAGCATCCGTCGCGTGACGCCGCCAACCGCAGGCAATGGCTCGCGCGCTTCGGCGCTCGCCGGCGCCGTTGCGCCGCTCAGCGCCCGGAGCAGGTCGGTCGCTTGCTGCGGACGCGCGTCCGGATCCTTCTCCAGGCACGTCGCGACGAGCGCACTCAGTGCCGCGGGACAGTCCGGGCGCAACCCGCTCAGCGACGGCGGCACTTCGCTGATGTGCGCTACCAGCATCTTGTGCGGCGAGTCGTACTGGAACGGGGGCCGGCCGGCGATCATCTCGAACGCCATCACGCCCCAGGCATAGATGTCGGCACGGTGGTCGGTGCCCGGATCGCCCGCGGCCTGCTCCGGCGCCATGTACGTGGGTGTGCCGATCGACGTGCCGACGCTCGTCAGCGCGGTCGATTTGCTGTCGCGCGCCGCGCTCACGGCCTTGGCGACTCCGAAATCGGTCACCGTTGCCGACCCCTGCGCGAGGAGGACGTTGTCGGGTTTGATGTCGCGGTGGATCACGCCGCGTCCGTGCGCGTACGCGAGCGCGCGCGCCACGTCGCGCAGGATGTCCACCGCCTCGTTGACCGGCAGCTTTGGCTGCTCCGCCAGTCGGTCACGGAGTGATCGTCCCGGGACGAACGGCATCGTGAAGTACGGCAGGCCGTCGATCTCGCCGGCAGCGAGCAGCGGAACGATGTGCGGGTGCTGCAATTGCGCGGCGAGCTGGATCTCGCGCTTGAAGCGATCGTTGTTGACGCCGCTCGCCAGCTCGGGATGCAGGACCTTCACCACCACGTCGCGGCCGAGCGCCGACTCGCGCGCCAGGAACACGCGCGACATCCCGCCACCGCCGAGCTCGCGCTGCAGCTCGTACGCGGAGCCAAGCGCGGACTGAAGTTGGTCGCGTAGCTCGGGCATGGCGTTCAGTGATAAGGACCGGCTAATCTGACCGGCGGTCCACGGAGGCGGTAGAGTATCAGCCTGACTTGAATCGCTACGCGCACGCGCGCCGGCCGAATGGTCTGCGCGGCTCGTACGGCCGCAGCTTCGCGATGCTCACTCGATTTGGATACGCGAATGCAGTATTCCGCTCTAGAGATCGACACGCAGGACGGCCGCTGCTCCACGCATGCGTTCGCGCCGGACGGGGCCGGACCCTGGCCGGCGGTGCTCGTGTTCATGGATGGGATCGGCATGCGCCCGGCGCTCCTCGACATCGCGGCACGCATCGCCAGCGCGGGATACTACGCATTGCTCCCGGATCTGTTCTACCGGGTCGGCTACAAAGGCGAGTACGGAGTCAGCCCGTTTTCGGATCCGACGACGCGCGCCGATCTGATGTCGCGCATCATACCGTCGGCGAGTGGCGCGAACGTCATGCGGGACATGCAGGCATTTCTGGCGCACCTGGACGCGCAACCGAACGTGCGCCATGACAGAATTGGAATAACCGGATACTGCATGGGTGGCCGGCTGTCGCTGTACGCCGCGGGGCATTTGGGAGATCGTGTAGCCGCGGCTGCCTCATATCACGGCGGCGGGCTTGCCAGCGACGCGCCGGACAGCCCGCACCGATTCGCGCCGGGCATCACGGCGCGGGTCTACGTGGCCGGCGCGATCGAGGACCGCGGGTTTGACGACGCCCAAAAGGAGCGACTCGAGCGGGCGCTC
>Ga0316628_100001776_pt1 | contig 15504 bp, 16 predicted proteins | sample OWC_Aug_M2_C1_D5_FD_207648 | JGI IMG/M metagenome (GOLD analysis project Ga0316628, IMG submission 207648) | Wetland soil microbial communities from Old Woman Creek delta, Ohio, United States - OWC_Aug_M2_C1_D5_C | ecosystem: Environmental > Terrestrial > Soil > Wetlands | place: USA: Ohio... | reverse complement strand
GCGTCGTCATGATCCCGACGAGGGAGACCAGAAAGGCTTCGGGAAAAACGTGGTTCCCGACGGACGCGGAGAAGGTTTACGATTTTGACACCATCATCGTGAACTCAGGCACCTTTGAGGCGAAGGACTCGACGCTGACAATCCGTCCATTCGTAGCCAAGACCCCGGAGTTCATGGGGGGGAGCGCCTCCTATCTGTACCGCCTGTCCGGGGACACACTGTGGCTGACGGCAACGGACATTTATTCATGCGACGGGGTGCGGGATCCGGGAGTGGATCAAGTCAGAACCACGCTCAAGCTGGTTCAACTGGAATAGGGCGATGGTGCTGCTCAGGAGAAAAATAATCACACGGCCGCCTGCCGGGCCTTGCGGGGTGGAGATGCGATACTTAAGTAGATTCAGATTTGCCCTGTTTTCCCAACCCGGGGCTGCGGGAGGCTCTGATACCGTATTATAATAGAAAGAAATAAAAAATCTGGCACGACCCCGGACAGCCACCCGGGGATTCCAGCTCCAGACCTTCACGAACCGGATATGCCCCGGCAGAGGCATGAGCCTCTGCATGAAGCGGATAGCAGGGAGTCGAAATGAAAGCACGAATTGCAATCGTCGCGATACTGACGGCGGCGACGGTTTCCGGCCGGACGGCCAGGGACGGATTCGGCATCGGCGTCATCATCGGAGAACCGACGGGCGTCAGCGCAAAGAAATGGACGGACAGGGAGCACGCATTCGACGCAGCGGCGGCATGGTCGTTCTCGGAAGACGACGCCGTGCGCCTGCACGCGGATTACCTCGTTCACAATTTCGGCGTGATCCGCACCGACGCTTCGACAGGCCGCCTGCCTTTCTATTACGGCATCGGGGGCCGAATCCTGATCTTCGACAACGACAGGAGGGGCGACGATCACGACACGCGGCTCGGCGTCCGGTTCCCCCTGGGTTTTTCCTTCCTTTTCACCAGGGCCCCCTTCGACATCTTCGCCGAAATCGTGCCGGTCCTCGACATCGTTCCGGACTCGGATTTCGGCCTGGATGCGGCCATCGGCGCCAGGTTCTACTTCTGACTGCCGGATCCGGCGATCGGTCATTTGCCATCAAGATCGGCCTGTTCTGAAAATGATAAACCGTACCGGGTGATTGCCCGCAGAGGCAGAGCCTCGCCGGATTAAAAAGTTACGGTTTATCGGAAGCCCCTTCTTCAATTGAAACTCATTCATCCGGCCGGAAGCGAGGAGATGATGCGGCTGACGAATACGATGAAGGCGTTTCTGTACGCGGCTGCGGCGGCCTGCGCCTCGGGGGCGGTCCCCGCCGGACAGGACGGCCCGTCCGCCTGCCGAAAGACGCTCAGCCTGCCCGCGATGTGGGAGTACACGGTCCCTCTGATTTCCCCTGAGAAACGCGGCACGGATGCCAGCGTCGCGCAAAAGGACCCGACGGTCGTCTTTCAAGGCGGCCTTTGGCATGTGTTCATGACCGTCAAACTAGCCGGCAGAACGGCCACCGAGTACTGCGGCTTCGACGATTGGAAAAACGCGGACAGGGCCCGGCGCACAATCCTGAAGACCAACAACAGCCCCTACTCCTGCGCCCCGCAGGTCTTCTATTTCGCGCCGCACGGGAAGTGGTACCTCATCCACCAGGTGGGGGCGGCCGGCTCGGACAAAATGTGGGTCGCCTACTCCACGACTGCAGACATCGCGGATCCGGCGTCATGGACTCAGTCCAGGCCGATCCTGGACGGAGGCCCAGGCGACCCGCGGCCCGAGGGCGGCCTGGACTACTGGATCATCTGCGACGACCGGCGGGCCTACCTGTTTTTCACGAGCCTCAACGGCAAGCTCTGGCGGATGTGGACTCGGCTTGAGGAATTCCCCGTGGGCTTCGGCCATTGCGAAATCGCGCTGCGGGCATCGGTGTACGAGGCAAGCCACACCTACAGGCTGAAGGGCACCGGCCGGTACTTGACGGTCATCGAGGAGAACGGCAGGCGCTACTACAAGGCGTACCTCGCAGACAGCCTGGACGGCGCCTGGACGCCCCTGGCGGACACGGCGGAGAGGCCGTTCGCCGGCTGGACGAACATCCGGCCGGCCAGGGGGGTGGAGCCCTGGACCGACAACATCAGCCACGGCGAACTCATCCGCGACGGGGTAGATCAGACGATGACGGTCGACCCGTCCGGGCTGCGGTTCGTGTTCCAGGGCCTGCTGGACATAGAGAAAGCCGGCAGGGACTATGGGCGATACCCGTGGCGCATCGGGATTCTGACGCCGGCCGGAACCGGGGAGCCGTGACCCGCCCAGGCAGCGGCGCGGACAGGGGACGTGAAGAGCGCTTGAGCGGCGGTCGGATTGCAGACTAGGAACTAAAAGTCATATGTTACACATCTCCCGCTCGCTGAGCCCTTCGGCTTCGCTCAGGGCGGGCTCCGTCGAAGAGAGCTATTAATTCGGCACTTAGCACCCTTCGACTCCGCTCAGGGTGCGTATTGATCTGACTTTTAGTTCCCCTGCATTCCCGCCTGTATTCCCGCTGATGCAGCTGCCTATGCAGGACGATAATTCCGGATTTTTTCTGAAGGAGGAACTATGAAGAAAAGCGCGGCGATGCTCGGCCTTATTCTGCTGCTGGGATCTTTGACCTGCTCAGGAAAACCGGACCGGCCGGCCCTGGTCGGCCTGATGGAACGGTACCTCGCTGCTCTGGCGAAACACGATCCCTCCGGCGTGCCGCTCTCAAAGGACGTGAAACTCGTGGAAAACACGGAAGTCACGCCTATAGGCAAGGGGCTCTGGGAAACCGCCACCGGAGGACCGACGCAGTTCAGGATATTCGCCGCGGATCCTGGCGAAGGACAGGTCGGATTCATCGGGGTCATCGAGGAGAATCACAAGCCGACCATCGCCAGCGTCCGGCTGAAGGCGGTCAAAGGCAGAATCACGGAGATCGATCACCTCGTGGTTCATTCAGGCGACGCGCCTCTGCATCCCAACATGTCGAAGGCGCGGCCCGGCCTGCTCGAGCCGCTGAAACCCTCCGAACGGGTTCCGCGTGAAGAGATGCTGAAGATCGCGAATTCCTATTATGAGGCCATTGTGCAGGACAACGGAAAGGTCGCCCCGTTCGCGGATGACTGCCAGCGCAGGGAAAACGGCGGCATCACGGCGAACGACCAGACGCAGACCCCGGAGGAGGCGGCGAAGGACGACTTCTCGGTGTTCAGGAGGATGAGCTGCAGCGACCAGCTCAGCACCGGCGTCATGGGCTACATCACGGACATCAACAGGCGGCGCCTGCTCGCAGTGGACGAGGAGATGGGGCTGGTTTTCGCCTATTCCATATTCGTTCATGACGGGACGCCGAAGGTGATGAAAATCACGGGAGTGCCGGGAATCATCGAAAGGCCCAACAAGTGGGGGCCCTTCGATCTGCCTGCAGCGCATATTTTCAAGATCCGGAACGGCCGGATCCATGAAATCGAAGCCATCGGATACGTGGCAGGGCACGGGATCAAGAACGGGTGGGAATGATTGAATCGTCGCGGCTGTCCGCTAAAAAGTTTGTTGATGTTATCATGGGCGATGCTCTAACCGCTCCCTTCTATCCTGATCCCGTAAAGTGGGATCAGGACTCAGGGAGCGGGGATTTTCATCCCTTCGCTGGCTTCGACTTCGCTCAGCCAGCGGGTGGTGTGTTTATGATAAAGATTCGTGCGGCAAGGCCATCAGGTCCGGATATCCGCCGGTCCTGGCCGTCCTGCCTGGCGCATTCGAGTGTGGGCGGCAATCCATATCAACAGATGCATCACCACGTTCCGGCAAGGGGCACCCGCAGAAGCTGAGCCTCTGCGGGATGAAAATCAATGTCGCATGGAGGGATTATATGTATAGAGAGGTTTTCTTCCCCGGCGTCGTCCTGCTCGCTCTCGCAAGCCCTGTCTCGGGCCAGCAGGAGCCGGACCTCGATTACAGGCCGGTCCTCGAAGCGCCGGCCTATGAATTCGGGAAGGGCCCCCGCGTCGCGATCGACGAAGCGCACCACAACTTTCATACGGCGGACGGACGCTACCGGCCGTTCGCGGAATTACTGAGACGGGACGGATATCGAGTCCGCGGCCTTGGCGGTCCCGCATCCCCGGATTCGTTGAATGGCGTTGACGTACTCGTGATCGCCAATCCGCTTCACGAGCGGAATGTCGAGGATTGGTCGCTGCCGACGCCTTCCGCATTTACAGCGGAGGAGATATCCGCCATCCGAGCGTGGGTTGAAAAAGGCGGATCGCTCTTCTTGATACTCGATCACATGCCGTTTCCGGGCGCGGGGGGTGACCTGGCCAAAGCTTTCGGAGTACGGTTCAGCAACGGCTTCGCCGTCCGCAAGCCCGACGAGAGCTCCACCACGTTCATTTTCAGGCAGGATACAGGGGGGCTCGCGGAAAGCGCAGTCACGAAGGGGCGCAAGGAGCAGGAGAGAGTGACCCAGGTGGCGACCTTTACGGGTTCAGGATTCAGGCCTCCGGCGGACGCAACTCCGGTTCTTGTTTTCAACGGCAATTTCGTGTCGCTTCTGCCGGACCGGGCATGGGAATTCTCGGCAGACACGCCCTGGGAGCCGCTCGATGGCTGGTGTCAGGGCGCGGTCATGAAGGCCGGTGGCGGCAGGGTTGCGGTATTCGGGGAAGCGGCGATGTTCACCGCGCAACTGGCCGGAATTCAAAGACGAAGAGTCGGGATGAATGCCCCGGAAGCGTCTCAAAATCACCAATTGCTGCTGAACGTCATGCACTGGCTGACCCGGCCGGGAGGATTTCCGGAATAGGCTGTTGCGATGAACCGGCTGTTCAGGAAAAAGCGGCATTGCAGAAGAAAGGTCCGGTTTCAATCCCCATTAAAACCTATTTGAAAATAAATATTGACTTTCAAGAAAAAGATAACTAAATTTTCCGTCTTCGTTTTTCCCGGGATCGTAGTTCAACTTGGTTAGAGCGCCGGCCTGTCACGCCGGAGGTTGCGGGTTCGAGTCCCGTCGGTCCCGCTGTTTGAAACCTGAAAAAGACAAGACAGGTACCCGTGAGGTTGGCTGATAAAATTGTCTTTCCTCTTCTAGGGGGTCAAGTGAGATTTTTGACCAAACCCCGTCGTTTTTGACGGGGTTTTTTTATAGGCAGGAATAATTATTACTCTGACGTGATTTTATAATATGACATATTCCATGATTTTGCTTGCCGTGGTATTCGTACCGATTATCGGGGCCTTCCTTCTGCCGATCCTTGGATCCGTCTCCGAGCGGCTCAGAAATGCCGCGGCTTTCGTCTTCGTTACGGTTTCCCTTGCCGGGTCCCTTCTGCTCTGGCCGTCGGTTTCACAGGGCCGGCCGGCCGTCATCCTGGAGGCGCTGCCTCTGGGTTTCAATCTTTCATTCGCAGCGGACGGGCTGGCCGTTTTCATGGCCGTGGTTTCCTCCTCGATCAGCGCGGTCATCGTCCTCTACTCTTTCGGATACATCCGCCATTACGACAACCGCAACGAATACTACCTGATGGTCGTCCTGTTCCTCGGCTCCATGATGGGGCTGGTCTTCTCTCAGAACCTGATCCTCCTCTACCTCTTCTGGGAAATCACGGCTGTCGCGAGCTGGAGGCTCATCGGATTTTTCCGCGAAAAGCCGCAGGTCCTGGCCGCGGACAAATCCTTCCTCGTCACGATTTTCGGCGCCCTGCTGATGCTCCTCGGTTTTCTGATGCTGGCCCAGACGGCCGGTTCGTTCGAGCTTCCGGACATCGCGGCCGCCTTCCGGTCGCAGCCGGTGCCGAAGCTGGCGGTCGCGCTGATTCTCGCGGGCATCCTGTCCAAGTCCGCGACCCTTCCGTTCCACACCTGGCTGCCGGACGCCGGCGTGGCGCCGTCGCCGGTCACTGCCCTGCTCCACGCGGCTGTGCTGGTCAAGATCGGCGTGTATGCATACGCGAGGCTCTTCGCCGCGACCCTTCCCCTTGACCTGTCCATGCGGACGGCGGTCGCCGGCATCGCGGCCGCGAGCGCGCTCGTTTCGGCCGGCGCCGCCCTGGTCGAAACGGACCTGAAACGGATCATCGCCTATTCGACCATCAGCCAGATCGGGTTCATCTTCCTCGGGCTGACCACGGCCAATTCCACCGGAACCGCGGGCGCGCTTCTCTACATCCTCATGCACGGATTCGCCAAGGCAGGCCTGTTCCTCGGCGCGGGCGTGGTGGAGCAGAACACGCACGTGAAGGACATCACCAGGCTCGGCGGACTCGCCAGGACCATGCCGGTGACCGCGGCGAGCTTCCTGCTCTGCAGCCTGTCGGTGATGGGCATCCCGCCCTTCGGGGGATTCTTCAGCAAATACATGGTCATGTCCGGGTCGGTGCAGGCCGGACCGCTCGTCGTCACGCTCACGTTCCTGGTTGGCGCGTTCATGACCCTGCTGTACCTGTTCCGCCTGTTCCGCCTGGTGTTTCTCGGCGAGCCGTCCCATCCGGATGTCCGTGAAGGTTCGAGGGGCATGGTTTTCTGCGTCGCGCTCATGGCCGCGCTCTCGCTCGCCGGCGGGGTCCTGATCTCGATTCCGGGCCGGGCCGTCCAATTCATCATCACCAGTCTGCCAGCGGTTCTGCCATGACGAACGCAAGCCTGCTCCTATTCCCGGTTTTCGCACCGCTGGTCGCCGGCGGCCTGGTCCTCCTCCTGATGCGTTTCTGGAGGGGATCGGGCGCGGCCCTGTCGCTCGTTGCCACGGCCGCGACGCTCGCGGCTTCCGCCCTTCTGTACGGAAAGACGGGAACCTGTTCGATCCCCTGGGCCGGATTCGGAATCGACTTCATGCTGAAACTCTCCGGTTTCAACGGATTCATCCTTCTGGCCGTTTCCTTTTTCGCGTTTCTCATCACCCTCTTCTCCGTCAGCAGCCTCAGGGGCAGATCCATCGCGTCCGCATTTTTCGCGTTTCTTCTGATCTCGATCGGATTCGTCAACGGCGCGCTGCTGGCCGACCATTTCGTCCTCCTGCTCTTCTTCTGGGAGGGGCTGCTCGGCACGCTGTTCGCCATGATCGCTCTGGGCGGCAGGGAAGCCTTCCGCACCGCGATCAAGGCCTTCGTGATCATCGGCGTCTCGGATCTCTGCATGATGGTCGGCATCGCGATGACCGGCCATTCGGCGGGGACGCTCGTGCTTTCCGGCATCCGTCTTCCTGTGGAGGGGCTGAACGGCCTCGCCTTCATGCTGCTCGTCACGGGCATTCTGGCCAAGGCCGGTTCCATGCCCTTCCACTCGTGGATCCCGTTCGCAGCCGAGGACGCGCCCCTGCCGTTCATGGCGTTTTTCCCCGGCGCGCTCGAGAAACTGATCGGCATCTATTTTCTGACCCGTGTCTCGCTGGACCTCTTCATCCTGAAACCGGGGACGTGGCCGTCGCTCGTCCTCATGATCACCGGCGCCGCGACCATCCTCTTAGCGGTGATGATGGCGCTGGTCCAGAAGGACTACAAGAAGCTGCTTTCGTATCACGCCATCAGCCAGGTGGGATACATGGTGCTCGGCATCGGCACCGCCCTTCCGGTCGGCATCGTGGGCGGACTTTTCCACATGCTGAACAACGCCCTGTACAAGAGCTGCCTTTTCCTGACCGCGGGCGCGGTGGAGAGGCAGGCCGGCACGACCGACCTCCGCAGGCTGGGCGGACTGCGGTCGAAGATGCCGGTAACCGCGGCCGTGTTCGTCGTCTGCGGGCTGTCCATTTCCGGCGTGCCGCCGTTCAACGGATTTTTTTCCAAGGAGCTGGTTTATGACGCGGCCCTCGAGAGCGGATGGGTCTTCTACGCGGCCGCAGCGCTGGGGTCGTTTTTCACCGCCGCCTCGTTTTTAAAGCTCGGCCACGCCGCGTTTTTCGGCCCGCGCCGGGAAGGCCGGGAGACGGTCCGCGAGGCGCCGTGGCCCATGCTGGCCCCCATGGTCCTCATCGCGGCGCTCTGCATCCTGTTCGGAGCGGCCAATTCCCTTCCGGTTCACCGGTTTTTCGTCCCGGTCGTCGGCGAGCAGGCGCTGGAAGGCAGGCACGTCGCGGGCATGCCGTCCAACTGGACTCTGGTCCTGGTCACTCTGGCAGTGCTGGCCGCAGCCGTGATCAACCATTTCGTCGGCGTCCGCAGGACCGGAGCCGGCATCGGAGCCGTGGACCACATCCACCACGCGCCCGTGCTTTCGGCGGTGTACGGACAGGCCGAGAGGCAGGCGTTCGATCCGTACGATCATTTCCAGTGGCTGATGGGGATCCTCTCCCGCGTTCTCAACCGGATCGACCGCCTCGTGGACGGGGTGTACGACACGGTCTCCGTGTTTCTCGCGAATGCGTTCTCTACGGCAGTCCGGAGGACCCAGAACGGGAATTACGTGTGGTACATCCTGTGGTCCATTCTGGGCGTCGTGGTCATGACGTGGTATGTGTTGAGATGAGACCGCCAATAACCGCCAATGAACGCGAATGGACGCGGATGAACGCCAATGTAACCGCGAATGAACGCGGATGGGTGAATTGAGGGTGTTCTGAACCGTAGGGGTGGTCCGTTTTAACAATAGTCTTGTGTTGACAGGAGTTTTGAGTTGCCGTCCTTGCTGATCCTGATACCGCTCTTATGCCTGCTGCTCTTCAACCTTCCCTGGAGGAAGGTCGGGGAGAGGGTGGCGTTCTGGGCTGCGTTCGTTTTTCTGACCGCCCAGATGGCCGCCTCGGCTGCGCGGTTTTTCAGGGCCCGCTACCTTCTCACGGATCCCCTGTCGGGAATCCTCTTCTTCCGGCTGGCCGGGGACGGACTGACCTGGATCCTGCTGTTCACGGTCGCGATGACGGCCATGACCGTGCTTCTGGCAGGCAGGGTGTTTTTCCAGGACGAAAGGCAGAAATTCCTTTTCAACAACCTGCTCTGCGTCTCCCTGATCGGCATGAACGGGACCGCGCTGACCACGGATCTGTTCTCGCTGTACGTGTTTTTGGAAATCACGTCGGTGTCTTCCTTCATCCTCATTGCCATCCGGAAGGAGAAGGAAGCGCTTGAAGGCGCATTCAAGTACCTGATTCTCTCGACGGTCGCCACGGTCCTGATGCTCGCCGCGGTCGGATTCTTCCTGCTCGTCGCGGGAGGCACATCCTTCGCGGAGATCCGGATGGCCTGCATCGAATCCGGTCATCCGGGTTTCGCCAGGCTCGCGGCTGCGCTCTTCGTCGGGGGGCTGCTCATCAAGGCGGGAGTGGTCCCGTTCCACTGGTGGCTGCCCGACGCGTACGGCTCGGCGCCCGCTCCGGTGTCGATCCTGCTGGCCGGAATCGTGACCAAGGCCACGGGCGTCTACGGCCTTGCCCGTCTCACGGTTTCGGTGCTCGGCAGGAATCCGGAGCTCCAGGCCGCACTCATGCTCGCCGGGACCGTCTCCATATTCGCCGGAGCGCTCGCCGCGATCGGGCAGCGCGATTTCAAGCGAATGCTGGCCTATTCGAGCATCAGCCAGGTGGGTTACATCGTTCTGGGGATCGGATGCGGAACGCCGCTCGCCCTGGCCGGCGCCGTGTTCCACCTGTTCAACCACGCCGTGTTCAAGACCCTTCTTTTCGTCGACGCGGCGTCCGTCGAACGGAGGCTCGGCACCACCGACATGAGCCGCATGGGCGGCCTCGCCTCGCGGATGCCCTGGACCGGCTGGTCGTCCGTTGTGGCGCTGCTGTCCACGGCGGGCATCCCCCCGCTCGCGGGATTCTGGAGCAAGCTCGTCATCCTGGTCGCCCTGTGGCAGGCGGGGGCGCATGCGTACGCCGCGCTCGCCCTGCTCGGCGGCATCCTGACGCTGGCCTATTTCCTGTCGATGCAGCGGCGGGTTTTTTTCGGAAAGGAAACGCCGGAGACCGCGGCCGTGCGGGAGGCGGATTTGGGGCTCGTCCTCCCCGAAATCGTCCTCACCGCGCTCACCGTCGGAATCGGGCTGGCCTTTCCGTTCGCGCTCAGGCACGTGATTCTGCCCATTCAACAGCTGTTGTGGTGACATGACCATTGAACTGATCCTACTCGGGCTGATGCTTCTGGCGGCCGTCTGGACCGTGATGACGGTGCGGCTGCTCTTGTCGGTGATCGGCCTGGCCCTCGTCAGCGCGCTGGTGTCGGTCCTCATGTACCGGCTCAACGCGCCCTACGCGGCGGTGTTCGAGCTGTCGGTGTGCGCGGGCCTGATCTCGGTGATTTTCTTCGTCGCGGTCAGCTTCACGAAACGCCTGACCGACGCGGACGTCAGGACCCTGCGGAAGGAGCGGATCAAGAAGACGGTCTGGCTTCCGCTGCTCATGGCCGGGCTCGGCCTCATGCTGGCGAAGACGCTGGCCCCGCCGGTTCTGGAAGCCCCGGCGCAGGGGCAGACGGACGTCCGGACCGTGCTCTGGGGCCTGCGCCATCTCGACCTTTTCGGCCAGATCATCGTGCTGCTCGCCGGAGCCTTCGGCGTGGTCGCCTTCTTCAAGGATAAGAAAAAATGAACGCAGACGCCTCCCAGCTGTTCTGGATGACCGGCATCGCCAGCTTTCTCCTGCTGACCGCCGGCGTCTACTATCTCCTCGTCACCTTCAACCTCATCCGCGCCCTGATCGGGGTGGAACTGATGATCAAGGCGGTGACGCTGTTCATCGCGCTCGCGGGCCGCGTCACCGGGCGCGAAGGCCTCGCGCAGGCGATCATGATCACTTTGATCGTAATTGAAGTCGTGATCATGGTGGTGGCCGGAGGGCTCGTGCTCGGCGTGTTCCGGACCACGCGCTCCATCAGCAGCCGGGAAATCCGAAACCTGAGGGACTGACCGTCATGATGCGTTCACTGCTGCTTTCCCCGCCCGTCGCGTTCGCCCTGCTTCTCGCAGTCGTCGCCGGGCTGTCCACCCTGTCGAAGCGGATGGCCTTCCGCGGCAGGGGCAAGAATCCGGCAGGATCGGGCGCCGAATACGCGTGCGGCGAGGATTTCAAGGGGTACATGGCCCAGCCCGATTACAGCCAGTTCTTCCCGTTCGCCTTTTTCTTCACCATCCTTCACGTGGTCGCGCTCGTGATCGCCACGGTGCCGTCGGTCGACGCGGGGACGTTCGCCATCGCGGCGGTTTACTGCGCCGGCGCCGTTATCGGGCTGTCCGTGCTGCAGAGGGGATGATCCATGGGCGTGATCACAAGGATCGTCAACTGGTCGCGGATCAAGTCGCCGTGGATCCTGCATTTCAACACCGGGGCCTGCAACGCGTGCGACATCGAGATCGTGGCGGCGCTGACCCCGCGGTACGACCTGGAACGGTTCGGCATCCTGCTCAAGGGGACGCCCCGTCACGCCGATGTCCTGCTCTGCTCGGGCCCGGTGACCCTGCAGATCGAGGACAGGCTGAAACGGATCTACGAACAGATGGCGGAACCGAAATTCGTCGTCTCGGTCGGCACCTGCTCCTGCACCGGCGGCGTGTTCAGCGGGCTGTACAATGTCAGGGGGGGGATCGACACGACACTTCCGGTTTCGGCCTACATCCCGGGATGCCCGGTCAGCCCAAGGGCGATCATCGACGGGGTGGTCAAACTGCTCGGCAGCCTGGAGGAGCCGGCACAAAAGGCGGCCTCGTGAACGCGTCTCCAATTCGGATGGGTGTCACACGGAGGCACGGAGGACACGGGGAAAAGAAGTTTATCTGGGAATGATATTAAGGCAGCCGTTTTTTACGGCTTCGTGAACGCGTCTCCAATTCGGATGGGGGTCACATGGAGGCACGGAGGACACGGAGGAAAAAATTTTTGGGAATGGTATCAGGCAGATTTTTTCCCGTGAATAACGGATTTTTTGGGGGGAACTCCGGCGACGAGTTCTTTGTTTCATCCTGTCCGGAAAGCCGTGAATGGACAGGAGGAGGAAGGTGATGCAGGAAGAGACAATCCAACAGAGCCTGGCCGGCCGGTTTCCGGCCCTGGCCGGACAAATCAGGTTACAGAGAAGCCGGCGCGTGTGGGTCGAGGTGCCGCTCGAATTGTTCCATCCGGTTCTCGACCTTTGCGCCGATTCCCTGGACGTGAACATCCTGCTCACCATCACCGGCCTGGACGAGGGAGAAGCGTTCGGCGTGATCTACCACATGGCCGGGCCCGGCGGCATCATCGTGAACCTGAAGATCCGCCTGCCAAAGGACGGGGCCTCGATCCGGAGCCTCACGCCGAGGTTTCCATCCGCGGAAGCCTACGAAAGGGAGCTGAAGGATCTGCTGGGCATCGAGGTCACCGGACTGCCCGAGGGGCCGCGGTACCCGCTTCCGGACAAATGGCCGGACGGCCAGTATCCGCTCCGCAAGGACTGGAAGCCCGACGCCGCCGGTTCCGAAGAAGGGGGAACCCATGCCTGACCAGGACTCCGTGAAAATACCCGTCGGACCCCAGCACCCGTCGCTGAAGGAGCCCGAGAGCTTTCTGATCACCCTGCGCGGCGAAAAGATCACCAGCGCCAGCGTGCGCATGGGATACAACCACCGGGGGGTGGAGAAGGGGGCGGAAGGCCGCACCTATACCCAGGACATCTATCTCGTGGAGCGAATCTGCGGCATCTGCTCGCACGCGCATGCCACCTGCTTCATCCAGGCCGTCGAGGAAGTCGCCGGGCTGGAGGTGCCGAGGCGCGCGGTTTACATCCGCACGCTGATGGCTGAGCTTGAGCGCGTGCACAGCCACCTGCTGTGGCTGGGCGTGGCCGGGCACGAAATCGGATTCGACACGCTCCTCATGTATTCGTGGCGCGACCGCGAAGTGGTGATGGACCTGCTCGCGGAAATCTCGGGCAACCGGGTGAACTACAGCATGAACACGCTTGGCGGCGTGCGCCGCGACTTGAGCCGGGGACAGCTCCAGAAAATCCTGAAGGACGTGGACGTGCTCGAGGAGCGCACCCAAACCTACATCCGGCTCGCCCAGGAGGAAATCACGCTGATCCGCAGGCTGTCCGATGTCGGCGTGGTCACGCACGAGGACGCGGTCCGGCTCGCCATCGTCGGCCCCACGGCGCGCGCGTCGGGCGTGAAGCGCGACACGCGCAAGGACGATCCGTACCTCGCGTACGGCGAGCTCGATTTCGACGTGGTCTGGAACGAGCACTGCGACGTCTACGGACGCACGCTGGTCAGGGTCGGCGAGCTCATGGAATCGTACAAGCTGATCCGGCAGATCGTGAAGGCCATGCCGGACGGCCCGATCACGGTCAAGGCTCCGCGCAAGGTTCCGGCAGGCGAGGCGATCAGCCGGTACGAGGCACCGCGCGGCGAGGACGTGCATTACGTCAGGGGCAACGGCACCGAGAAGCCGGAACGCGTCAAGGTGCGCGCGCCGACGCTCGCGAACCTGCAGGCGGTGTCGCACATGCTGCAGGACGGCTACCTCGCCGACATGCCCATCGTCATCGCGGCGATCGACCCCTGCTTCTCGTGCACCGACCGGTCGGTCACCCTGAACCGCCTCGATACGGGCGGGCGGGACACATCCGACTGGAGTGCGCTCAGAAAACTGGGCATCGAGTTTTACCGCGGACTGGGCGTGGACTTCGCCGGCCTGAACCGTCAATTGTCGAACTCAATGAGAAGAACCTGATGCTGTTGCCGTTGATCCAACTCCTCGTCTTTCCCGGGCTCCTGTTCCTGGCGGTGATCGGACTCGCCGGGGAATTCGCGGACCGGAAGCTGTACGCGCGCTTTCAGAACCGGATGGGTCCCCCGTGGTTTCAGCCCCTGGCCGACCTCATCAAGCTGATGGCGAAGGAGGAGGTGGTCCCCACGGAGGCGGATCGGCTCCTGTTCACGGGCGCCCCCGCGTTCGCCCTCACGTCCGTGGTCGCCGCGTTTCTGTACATACCGGTGTGGGGCCCCGGCGCGCTTCTCTCATTCAACGGGGACGCCGTGGTGGTGCTCTACCTGCTCACGCTCCCCACTTTCACGTATTTTCTGGGAGGGTGGTTTTCCCGGTCGGTGTACGCGATGCTCGGCGCCCTGCGTTCGCTCACCCAGCTCTTCGCCTACGAGGTGCCGCTCTTTCTCACCGTTCTCGGCCCCTGCCTGCTGGCCGGCACCTGGTCGCTCAGCGAACTCACCCGGTTCTTCGGGGCACACCCCTGGGCCCTTCTGGCCAACGCAGTCGGTTTCGCGATGGCGCTGATCTCCCTCATGGGCAAGCTCGAAAAGGTTCCGTTCGACATTCCGGAGGCGGAAACCGAGATCGTCGCCGGAAGCTTCACCGAATACGGAGGGCGGTTCCTCGCGTTTTTCAGGCTCTCCTTCGACATCGAGATGATCGTCGGCGCCTCCCTGCTCGCGGCCGTGTTTCTGCCGTTCGGACTCCAGTTCGGCCCGGTCGCGGGATTCGCGCTCTACCTCGTCAAGATCTTCTTCATCATCGCGGTCATCGCGTTCATCCGTTCCGCGGTCGCGCGCGTCCGGATCGACCAGATGATTTCGCTGTGCTGGAAGGTGTTCGCGCCGGTGGCTTTTCTGCAGGTGCTCGTCAACCTCATCCTGAAAGGGGTGCTGTTCTCATGATCAGGCCCGGCGCCATGTTCAAGACGCTTCTGGATTCGGTTTTCAGGAAGCCGGCGACGGAGAGATATCCGGAGGTGAAGGCGAAAATGCCGGAGCATTTCCGCGGACAGATCCGGTTTCTCGCGTCCAACTGCATCGGGTGCAGGATCTGCATGCGGGACTGCCCCTCCGACGCAATCGAAATCCGCAAGGTGGGGGAGAAGCGTTTCGAGGCGGTCTTCGATCTCGGCCGGTGCATCTACTGCGCGCAGTGCGTCGACTCATGCCCCAAATCCGCGCTCGAGACCACAGACCGGTTCGAACTCGCTGAATTGGACTCCAGAAGACTGCACGTCGTCTTCGAGGCCGTGCCCGAGGCGGCCGGACCGCAACCGCAACCCGCTGCGCAATCCATGGCCCAATCCCAGGCACAACCGCAGCAGGCGGCGCAATCCCAGACTCAACCCGGGACGCAACCCCGGACCGAGACTGCCCCTGAACCTGAAAAAAGCGTTTGACGAGTTTCTGGCGGACGCCCGGTCCATCGCGGTGCTGGGCGTGGGTTCCGAACTGCGAGGCGACGACGCAGCGGGAATGCTGATCTCGGGCAGGCTCCGGGAACATTTCCGCGAAAGGCTGAATCCCTCGGTGTTCCGCGTTTTCGCGGGCGAAACCGCTCCGGAAAATTTCACCGGCGAACTGAAGAAATTCCGTCCTTCCCACCTGCTGATCTGCGACTGCGCGGATTTCGGCAGGGCCCCGGGAGAAACCGTTCTTGCCTCGCCAGATGAAATCAGCGGGATTTCATTTTCAACCCACCGTCTGCCGCTTTTCGTTTTCCTCGACTACCTGGCGCAGGAGTTTCCCTGCAATGTCCGGATTCTCGGCATTCAGCCGGGTTCGCTGAAACTTTTTCAGCCAGT
>Ga0316628_100001775_pt1 | contig 15509 bp, 13 predicted proteins | sample OWC_Aug_M2_C1_D5_FD_207648 | JGI IMG/M metagenome (GOLD analysis project Ga0316628, IMG submission 207648) | Wetland soil microbial communities from Old Woman Creek delta, Ohio, United States - OWC_Aug_M2_C1_D5_C | ecosystem: Environmental > Terrestrial > Soil > Wetlands | place: USA: Ohio... | reverse complement strand
CACCCCCTCTGGAACCTCCCGCCCAACCCGCTCACCCGCCCCCACTCCCGGAGTGACCCGATCGCTCACCGCGAGCACCTCGGCCACTCCCGGAGTGACCCGATCGCTCATCGTGAGCACCTGGCCCCACTCCCGGAGTGAGCAGATCGCTCACCGCGAGCACCTGGGGCACGCCCGGAGTGACCGGCGCGCTCACCGTGAGCACCTCGGCCACTCCCGGAGTGAGTGGATCGCTCACGTCGAGCAGCCGGGTCACTCCCGGAGTGATCGGCGCGCTCACTCCGAGCCTCGGGGCGGGTTCCGTTGTCACCGCATCGAGAAGCTTCGACCCGGTGGTCTCGTGGCTCGTGCCGGCATCGTCACCGCGTTGTCCCCCTGGGCCCGGGCGAATCCGTTGACGCTTCACGGCCGATGCACGCCTCGGCGGGTGGCGGTGGCGGCGAGCGCCCTCCGTAATTCCCGGGGCGACCCGGTCTGGCCTCTACTCGAAAAACAGTGCGGCCGCGCTGAACAGCACGGTGGCGCCCTGCGACAGCGTCAGGTCGTTGCCGTACTGCGCGTGCAGCGGCACCTCCGACACCCACGTGCCGAGCGCCATCGCCGCGAGGAGCCCGAAGTACGCCGCGCCCATGGTCACCCGCTGAAACGCCGGCACGTCGTAGTATGCGGGGTTGGGTGCGCGCATCGATCGGTAGAGCTGGACCGCGCCGATGACCAGGATTCCGAGGAGGAGCGGCGAGTGGGTCACCACGAACACCGCGATGCCGACCGCGAACCCCACGGCCCAGAGCCAGCGACTCACGACGCCCACGACGCGGCCGCCGTCGAGCGGCGAGATCGGGATCATGTTGAACAGATTGAGCATGAAGCCCGTCGACGCGAGCGCGAACCAGAAGGGCGCCCCGGTCGCGAACCCCGCGACCAGACACACCCCCGCGCCGACCGTGCCGAGCACCGGTCCGCCGATGCCGACGACCGCTTCCACCCACGCATTGCGCGGCATCCCGCGCATCGCGATGACCGCGCCCACGAACGGAATGAAGACCGGCGCGCTGGCCGGCACTCCTTGCTGGCGCATCGCGATCGCGTGCCCCATCTCGTGCACGAAGAGCAGCACCACGAACCCGAGCGCGAACGGCAGCCCCCACATCGAGGCGTACACACCGACCGCGAGCAGCATGCTGAGCAGCGTCGAGAGCTTCACGAGCTTGAACAGCGCGAACGCCCACTTCAGCTTGCCGAGCAAGAACGCCAGCGCCACCCCGAACGGCCCCAGCCGCCGCGCCTTGCCCGCAGGCGCCGGTGGGCGAGGTGGCATCGCAAGCTCGGTCTCGGCGTTCATGGCGCGCAGTGTAGTTCTGCGAGCCGGTCCGAGCCAGGACGGGCGGCGGTTGCCGGAATTCAGGCGCACGCTGCACGGTATTGAAGCCCCGCCGTGCGAGGGTGGCCTACTCCACCAGCCTCTCGAACTGGACGGCGTAGTTGTGCAGCGAGTCGTGGAGCTTCACGGTCGCGCGTCCGCTCGCGTCGGGCCACGCGCTCGAGAGGACGATGGTGCCCTCGTCGGGGCGCGCGACGATGATGGTATTCTCGGGCAACGCAGGGTTCGTCACGATCTCGCGAACGGAGCGGCCCATGAACGAGCCGGGCACGACGGCGGTGAGGATGCTCGAGCCGCTGGTGACGTTCACGTCGACGTCGACCGCGTCGTAGCCCACGACGTCGTTCGAATCCCGGAGCTGGCCCAGGCGCCCGGTTCCGCTTCCGGCGGACTGTACCTGGGCGTCCTGCGTGACCGCGTAGCGCACGGTGAGCCCGTCCCTCGACGGGGCTCCGGGCAGCTCGATGAGCACCGAGTCACCCGAGATGCTCACGTTCGTGATGGTGAGATTGCCCGCGGTGTTCGCCACCTCGAAGCCGCGACCGCTTGCCCACTGACGGTTGTCGATGATGCCCTTGGACGGAGCGCTCGTGTGAGGAAGCTCGAGGGTCGTGTCCCAGCCGAGCGGAGGGGTCGGGACGTGAAACACGACCCTGATGACGTTCCCCTCGAGCGAGGCGCTCGTGGGCTCGAGCGGCTGCCAGGCTACGCCGTGGTTCAGCGCGTCGAGCACCTCGGCGTACTTCTCCCCGAGTCGCCGGTAGCTGGGCGCGTTCATGTGCGTCCCGTCGACGTAGACGTACTGGTACTTGGGCCCGACGCAGACGATGTCGCCGGGATGATCCAGACCGGCGCGCCACATCGCGAGGGACGATAGCGGCGGCCCGCCGAAGAACGGCCCGCTCGCCTGCTGGGAAACTAGGAGCGGGATCCGCTGCGTCTGCCCGGTGATGGCGGAAAGATCCTCGTTGTAGTCGACCCACATCTGCTCGAGGTCGCCTTCGAAGCCGACGTTCGTCGAGTCACTCTCGCCATGCGTGAGCACGACGGCCTGGTAACCGAACGACATGCCGGCCTCGTCGGCGAGCCGCTTGAATTGCCGCGCCTCCATGAGGCTCGCCGGATACGCTTTCCCGGTCCCCTCCTTGTCGATGCCCGACATGTCGTGGCCCCACCAGCCCACCGCGCTGTGCAGGGACGTAAGCCCCGGCTCTCCACGCCGGAGCGCCATGAACGTCAGCTGATTGGCCATGCCCGATTGCGGCGTCTCGCCGAGGATGTTGCCCGGGTACTGGAAGTCCTTGGGCACGCCATCCACCTCGAGATCCCGGATCGGCTCCGTGAGCGGCACGACGGAGTACGTGCCGCCTCCGTCGAGCGAATACGGAGAGCGCCCGGCATCCGGCTCGAACGGGGTCGAGTCGTGTAGCTTGAGATTGTCGTACGGCTGGGTGCGGCTGACGACGTACAGGTCCTTGCCCTGGGAGAGGTCGCCCCAGCCGCCGACCGCCAGGCTCTGACCCGTTCCGACCACGCCGTTCCAGTCCCAGACGGTGCGGGCAGGGAGGCCGGCACCGTGGCCGACGGCGCGCTCGCGGGTCCCGAGCTCCGTCGTGCTCTCCGATACGCAGGCGGGCGCGAGCGCCCCTGCGAGGATGGCGAGCACGGTTCTGGCTCGAGCCCGTGTCAGCTGACTCTACTCCGACTCGCCCGCGCCACAGCTCGAGTTGCCCGGCGTCGTGGCGCGGACGTCGTAATCGCCCGGGGGCACGCCATAGGGCACCGTGACGTGGCCCTCGTAACGACCCTGAGCGTTGGTGACGAGTGTTCCGAGCGGGATCCGATCCTTCGAGGGGCCCGACTTCGGATCGAGGAAGAGATCCACGCGGGAAGCCGGGCACGGCGCACCCGAGGCCTCCACGCGGCCCTGGATCGGCACGCGACCCCCGCGCCGCGCGTCGGCAGCGTCCATCGTCAGCGCGAGGGAGGAGCGGGGGCGCCGATCTCGAGCGTCGGTGTGAGGCTCGAACGGGGCGGGTGACGGCTGCGTGCCGAGATCCGTCGTGCTCGAGGCCCGGGTGCCGTGGCCGCCGTGACCGGCCCGCGCGCGATCCGCCGCCACCTGACCGCTCTCGGCTCCTGGGGGCCAGTCGTAAGGATCGCGCGGAGGGACATGCGCGACGCGGCCATCCTCCGGAGCATCGAGCTGCTCCGCGGCACCGCCGAGATCGATGCGATGCCACCTTGCGCCGTCGAAGACCTCGACCCATGCGTGCGCCTCGTTGCGAACGAACCGTGAGGGGATCCCGAGGGCGAGAGCCGTGACCACGAACGCGTACGCACGGTGCCGGCAGACGCCCTTCCTGGAGACGGACAGCTCGCGGTAGAGATCCGCACCGCTCGACTTCGGCAGATCTTCCGAGGGCGAGAACCCGCGAAAATGGCGCACGAGGATCCCGAGCGCCTCGGAGGGCCCCGTGCCGTCCACGACTCCGATCTGCCGCGCGACCCGGATGCCCTCCGCCTTCACGCGCTCCGGGAGGGGCGGCGCGAAGCGCCAGAGGCGCGGCCATTCGGTATCGGCGAAGGGGCTGCCGAAGGCGGCGCGGTCCACGGCGATGTGCAGCACCAGCCGCACGCGCCCCTCGCGCCCGCCCCTCACGAACCAGCCGTCGGCGCTGTCGTGAAAGGCCTCGACCGTCGTTTCCGGTACCGGACGCACGGCGAGCAGCCGCGCACCCGGACCCGCCGTGGGAATGCGAACCGTCTGTCCCGGCGCGAAGTCCACGTCGAGATCCGCATAGAACTGGTCGTCCTCGGGGCGGGGGGCGCCGCCGATCGGCAGCTTCTGAAGCGTGGAGTCGCGCACGACGAGATCGAAGCGCTCGTCGACCGTGTCGTACGCGAGCTCCCGCTTGTACGGCGCGATGGTCGGCGTGAAGGGATCGTCGTAGGAGACGGTCTCGGGACGGGTCGTGTCGCGATCGACGTGGAAGGCCGCGGTCGATCCCTCGGAAGCTCGTGGCGGTCCGTAGACCTTCCCTTTCCGATCCGAGGGACGATCGGCGTCCGGTGATGCCACGGGCCCGCTCTGGGTGTCGATGGCCGCGGCCATGACGCCATCGGTGGTGGTCGCGCCGAGGCGGACGTCCTCGGCCGGCTCGGGGGGGATGTACTCGTGCAGCACCGGGTCCGCCCCGGCGGCGCCGCCCGCCCCGAGCAGAGCGACCACCGAGCTTGCCGCGAGCAGCGTCCGGAGCATGGCGGTGCTCTGCCTCGACGAGGCCGACCCGGGCACGGGTCTTTGCGGCAGCGAACGGCCGAGCACGGCCGTCAGCGTACCCTGGACCGCCGCTCCCAGCGACCCGGGATCCACTCGTAGCCCACCCCGTCGTAATGACAGGAGCCGTCGACCCACACCGCGTCCCGGGCCGGCGACGCGGGTCTCGGCTCGGGTCCGCTCCGACACCCCGGCGTGGTCATCGAGGTCGTGGACGTGATCTCGCGCGCGTCGCCGAGAGGGGCGCGCGCGACTCCGACCCGCGAAGGCGGCCGCCGGGTGCCGAGGACGCACGACGGCGCCGAGAGCGAGATACCGACCACGCACGCGCCGAGCAGCGCCGGGCTCCTCGACCGAGCCTTCATGGTCTGGTCCTAGATCGGCGGGCACGCTCCGGCTACGGGGTCGCGCGGCGGCCCGTCGGACGCTCCTCCGGCCCCGGTGCTCGGGGTGCTAGTGTCCCGACCATGACCACGACCCTGGCCGCGGAGCTCGACGCGCTCCCGCGAGCGCTCACCGAGCGACTCGCCGCTCATCGCTTCGATCGCAACCAGTTCCTCGATCTGGCAGAGCGCATGAATCGGATGCAAAACCGCGTGAGCGGCGACGTGAGCCCCCCCGAGCCGGGGGACCTCCTGGAGCTTCCCCCGAAGGACAGCGCGGAGGGCAAGCGGCTTCTCGACCTCGGGTTGTCGCTGCTCGCCGAGGGGCGCTCGGCGCTGGTGGTGCTCGCCGGCGGGATGGCGACCCGCATGGGCAGCGTCGTCAAGGCGCTGGTGCCTGCTCTTCCCGGTCGTACCTTCCTCGATATGAGGCTCGCGGAGCAGCGCGCCCTCGAGCGGCTCTCGGGCAGGAGGCCGCCGCTGTGGCTGATGACGAGCGCTGCCACGGACGCCGCCATCCGCGACGCGCTCGGGGATCGCATCGACGGCAAGTACCTCTCGGTGTTCTCCCAGCGCTTGTCGCTGCGCCTCTCTCCCGACGGGCAGCTCTTCCGGCAGGCGAGCGGCGAGCCCAGCGAGTACGCGCCCGGACACGGAGATTTCGTGGACGCCGTGCGCGACAGCGGCCTGCTCGACGCGTTCGTAAAGGGTGGCGGCAAGACGGTGAGCGTCGCGAACCTGGACAACCTCGGGGCAACGCTCGATCCGATGCTCCTCGGACTGCACGTCGATCGAGGGCGCCCCGTGACCTGCGAGGTGGTCGACAAGGTCGAAGCCGATCGGGGAGGGATCCCGGTGCGCCACGGGGGTCGCGCCGTCGTGCTCGAGGAGTTCCGGCTGCCCGTCGGCTTCGACGCCGACCGGGTCCGGGTGTTCAGCACGAACACCTTTCACTTCGATGCGCGCGCTCTCTCGACGTACGGGGCGCCGTGGAGCTACTTCGTGGTGAACAAGAAGGTCGAGGGACGTCCCGTCGTTCAGTTCGAACGCCTCATCAACGAGCTCACGACCCACCTCGACACCTCGTACGTCAGGGTGGAGCGCGCGGGTGCTCTGTCGCGCTTCCTGCCCGTGAAAGACCCGGAGGAGCTCGAGCGGCGGAGACCGGAGCTCGAGGCCGTCGCTCGCGCGAGAGGCATGCTGGGCTGAGCTGAGCCGGCGACCGGGCTTGCCGGAAGCCGCTCGCGAACACGCACTGTGAGGCGGGACAAAAGAGGCTACGATGCGCCTTCCTTCATGAAACGCATGGATCGGACGGCGCGTGGGGCCATGGGTGCGATGGCCGCCCTGCTCGGGTCGATGGTCGTGACGGCGGGCGCGCGCGCCGCGACCGTCCCCGTCGAGCCCGAGAGGCTGCCTTCGCTCGGACGCAGCGTCGTCGGCACGGAAGACACGAGCGCCATCGTCCTGAACCCCGCGAACGTCGCCTATCTCCCGGGGGCGGAGCTCAGGTGGGAGGGAATCTACCTGAGCGAGGACCTGCGCGTTCCCTGGCAGGGCCATGCGTTCATGCTCGGGTTCCCGCTCCCGTTCAACTTCGCCACGGGCCTGCGGCTGGATCTCGTCGATCCCCCGAGGCGCGCGTTCGTGTCCCCCAATTCGCCCGCGGATCTCTCGGCCAATTATCAGTGGCTCACCTGGGCGCTCGCGTACAAGGCGTCCGACGCGCTGTCCTTCGGCGCGTCGCTCCAGCACTCGTATTCCGACGGCATCGTCGCGAAGTCGCTCGGGTCCTACTCGCTCGCCGTCACGGCGCGACCGGTGAACGCGGTCGGGCTGTCGTTCGTCGCGTCGCAGATCAGCGCGCCGCTCTCGGGCGACTCTGCCGCGCGGCTCGCGGCCTTCGGCGCACCGAACGTGTCGCTCGGGCCATCCGTGACCACTGCACTTGCCATTCGTCCCCTCGCGACGCGAGCCCTCGAGGTCGGCCTCGAGGCGCGCTACCTGACGGAGCCCACGATCTGGGAGCCCCGGGCGACGCTCGGGATCGACGTGCCCTGGGTCGGGCGGCTCAGGGGCGAGTTCACGATGATCGATCCGACGGCCCACTCGCCGGCCTGGCTCGCGTCGGCGTCGCTCTCCGTCTACGTGAACGGGGCGAGCGGCTCGAGCGACCTCGAGGGCGGAGCCGTCACCGGCACGGCGCTCGGGAAGAGCGGCTCGTACAACTTCTTCAACGAGATTGCGGTCCGCAGCTTCCGCGAGCCGACCGGGCTCATGAACCCGCGCACCGCGGCGCGCATCCGCATCGAGTCGACGCCCGATACGCGCGGCCACGTCGCGCTCCTCCGCAAGCTGTGGAGCCTCTCGGAGGAGGACGATCTCGCGGCCGTGGTGCTCGAGCTCCGGACCTCGCCTGCCGAGTCGATCGCCCACATCCAGGAGCTCCGGGACGGGCTCAGGCTCCTCCGCGCGCGGGGAAAGAAGGTGCTCTGCCACCTGGAGGACGCGAGCGGGGCGTCCTTGTACCTGTGCGCGGCCGCCGATCGGATCCTCATGAACCCTGCGGGCGGCTTGCGCTTCGCCGGCCTGAGGTCGCGTCACCTGTACCTCGCACAGCTGCTCGAGAACATCGGCGTGAAGGCGGACTTCATCCGGATCGGGCCGCACAAGAGCGCGCCCGAGCAGTTCACCCGCACGAGCGCGTCGGACGTGGCGCGCGCGGACAGCATCGATCTGCTCCAGCAGAACGAGCGCTGGTTCGTCGGGGACATCGCCCACGACCGCGGCATCCCGGTCGAGACGCTCCGGCAGCGCATCGCGGCGGGCCCGTTCGTCGCGACCGAGGCGAAGGCGGCGGGCCTGGTCGACGGCTACGCCTTCGACGACGAGCTCGAGACCTCGGTGAGGTCCTTGGTCGGCGACACCCGCGTTGCCCTCGTCGATGCGGATCGCGCACCGATGGCGCCGGAGCGCTTCGGAAACCGGAGGGGCATCGCGCTCGTCTACGTCGACGGAGACATCATCGACGGACGGAACAGGACGATCCCGGTGCTCGGGATGGATCTCGTCGGCTCGTACACCATGGCCGACACGCTCAAGCAGGTCCGCGAGAGCCCGCTCGTCTCGGCCGTCGTGCTGCGCATCGAATCGCCCGGGGGCTCCTCCATGGCGTCCGACGTCATGTGGCGCGAGGTGGCGCTGACGGCGCGGGTGAAGCCGGTCATCGTCAGCATGGGCGAGGTCGCGGCGAGCGGTGGCTACTACATCGCGGCGCCGGCCACGCGCATCTACGCGAACCCGCTCACGGTCACGGGGAGCATCGGCGTGTTCTACGGCAAGGCCGACGTGAGCAAGCTCCTCGGCAAGATCGGGGTGAACGTGGAGGTGTACAAGACCTCACCGCGCGCCGATGCGGAGTCCATCTTCCGCCCGTTCACCGACGAGGAGCGGGTCGAGCTGGTGCGCAAGGTCGGCCAGTTTTACGCCATGTTCCTGACGCGCGTCGCGGAAGGCCGACATCTATCCATGGATGCGGTCGACGCCGTCGGGCAGGGACGCGTGTGGACGGGGGAGCAAGCGAAGGAGCGCCACCTCGTCGACGAGCTCGGGGGTCTCAGGCAAGCGCTCGCCGAGGCGCGCCGTCTCGGCGCGCTCGCCGAGGACGCTCCCGTCATCGAGCTGCCGAAGATCCCGACCTCCCTTCTCGGTCGCGTCCTCGGCATCCAGGGCATCCATGCGAGCGAAGCCGCGAGCGTGCTGCCTCCGGCGGTGACGGACATCGCGCGCGCCATGGCGCCGTTCCTGGTGCATCCGAGCGACAGGCCGCTCTCGCGCCTGGAGCTCACCAAGATCGAGCCGTGACGGAGGGGCCGCTCCTTCGCGCCGAGCAGGCACGCGTCGAGGCGGACGGCGCGACCCTCTCGGATTCCCTGTCGTTCGAAGCACGAGGAGACAGCGTCGGGCTCGTCGGCGACTGGTCCTTGCTCGGGCGTCTCTTCTCGGGAAGCGCACGGGTCACGCACGGCAACGTCACGGTCCTGGGGCATCCCGCCGGGGAAGCGGCACGAGCCGGGCTGCTCGGCCTTTCGCTCGCGAGCTCGCCCCTTCCGGAAGCGTGGAGCACGAACGAGTACCTCGCCGCGAGCGCTCGTCTCATCGGCTTTGGACGTTTCGGGGCGACCCGCGCCGCAAAGAGCGTGCTTTCGGCGCTCGAGCTGGGCGGGCTTTCGAAGCGCCCAATCCGGCTGCTCCGCCGCGCCGAGCGGCAGGCCCTCGGCATCGCCCAGGCGGCGCTCGGATCGCCCGAAGCCCTGTTCCTGGATCGCCCGTTCGAAGGGATTTCCGACCCCGACGGCGCGTGGCTCCGGGGCGTCATCGACCGGGCCGCGCGGGGGCGCAAGCTCATCGTGACGGCTCGGGCCCCGTCCGCGGCGGGCGTCGAGGTCGGGTTGCTCACCCGGCTTCACCACGTCGTCCTGCGCGGCGGTGGCGTCGTCGTCGCCTCCGGGCGCCCGGGCGAGGTGCTCGCGATGGGGCCGCGCTGCCTGGTGCGCGCGTCGCGCGGCATCGAGGCGTTCTCCAGCGCGCTGTCGTCGCGCGGGGTCCTGGTCGAACGCCCGGCATGGCCAGAGGGCCCGGCGGGCGCAGGAAGGCTCATCGTGCACCTTCGCCGGGGGGAGACCTCGGCGGTGATCGTAGACGCCGCGCTCGAGGCGGAAGCCCCGCTCCTCGAGCTTTTGCCTCTGGGTGTGGACACCGCTCCGGCAGAAGGTGACGCGAGGCCCGGGGCGGGGGCCGCGCCGTCCGCCTCTTGACGCCGCGCGTCCCTCGGCCGAAATCGTCGCCTGATGCATGCCGCCCGTGCCGCGCTGTCGAAGGCGCAGCGAATCGTGGTCAAGGTCGGGTCCCGCTCGCTCGCGGGCAGCGACGCGCTGATCACGGATCTCGCCCGCCAGATTGCCGAGCAAGACGGCAAGCGGGCCTTCGTCATCGTCACGAGCGGCGCCATCGCGCTCGGGATGGCTCGCCTCGGCTATCGAAGGCGACCGAAGGAAATGCCGCTCCTGCAGGCCGCCGCCGCCGCCGGCCAGAGCGTGCTCATGCAGCGATATGCCGAGGCGTTCGCCGGTCAGGGGCGCGTCGCGGCCCAGGTGCTGCTGACGCACGCGGACCTCGCGGATCGCGAGCGCGTGAACAACGCACGGCAGGCGCTCGCGGCGCTGCTCGACGCGCGTGCCATCCCGGTCATCAACGAGAACGACACCGTGTCGACGGACGAGATCCGGTTCGGCGACAACGATCAGCTCGCGGCGATGGTCACCCCGCTGGTGGGCGCCGACCTGTTGCTCCTGCTCACCGACGTCGAGGGAGTCCTGGACGACGGCGGCGACCGGATCCCCGTCATGAGCGACGACGCGAAGATCGGGACCGTGGCGAGCGCGGGACCGGGAACGGGCGGCATGACCAGCAAGATGGACGCAGCTCGAAAAGCGAGCCGCTCCGGCGCAGCGGTGGTCATCGCACCCACACTTCGCGCAAACGTCATCGCCGACGTGATCGCCGGACGCGACGTCGGCACCCTGTTTCTCCCGCACCCGAGCGCGCTCCGGGCCCGGCAGCACTGGATCATGTACACGCTGCGTCCGCAGGGTGAGGTCCTGGTGGACGATGGCGCCGCGCGGGCGCTCCGGGTCGGCAAGAGCAGCCTCTTGCCCGTCGGGGTCCTCGGCGTCCGGGGGGAGTTTCACGTGGGAGACGCCGTGCGCCTCGTCACGCGGGACCGGGAGGAGATCGGCCGTGGGCTGGCACGCCTGACGTCCGCAGACGTGGCGCGCACCGCGGGAAAGAAGGGCGCCGACCTGGATGCCGTGCTCGGTCGTGACGCGGTCGTCGTCCATCGAGACGACCTCGTCGTGATCTCGTAGACTCGGCGACGATGGGTAATTTCACCAAGCTGTTCGTGATCACTGCCGTGGTGCTCGGCGTGCTGACGGGCGTGGGACGCCTCTTCGCGTTCCGCTGGTGGCAGATACCCGACGACGATCCCGTGCTCACGGCCTCGATCACGCCCACGGTCCACGGCGGCGACTGGGTCCTCTTGTGGCGCGCCACGCGGCCCTCCTTCGGGGCGCTGGTGGTCTGCCCGGATCCCGAGGACGAGAGTCGGGTCGTGATCGGACGGCTCGTCGGCGAGGAGGGCGACACCGTGAGCGTCGACGGCGCGAGGGTGCGGATCAACGACCACGACGCGCAGACCGAGACCACGTGCCACGACATCACCTTTCACGTGCAAGAGCCGACGAACGGCACCGAAGTGGAGCAGCGCTGCGTGCTCGAAGAGATGGGCGGCGTGCTCCACATGAAGGGGGAGCTGTCCGGTCTCCGTCAGCCGCAGGCAACGACCCGGACCGTGGGCGAGGGCAAGGTGTTCCTGGTCAGCGACAACCGCGCCTTCCCCCAGGACTCTCGCCAGTACGGTTCCGTGGATCGGGACTCGTGCAAGGAGTCCATCTTTTTCCGGCTGGTGAGCAAGGAGGGGTTCATGGACGTGAAGAATCGGTTCACGTACATCCACTGACCCGAGCCCGGCTGCCGTAGCCTGCTCTCATTCGCCCGAGACCGCGTCCTACCCCGAAACCCGGCACCGCTCCCGGACCGGGCCCCAGGCGACTGCGCGGCGAGTCGCCGCTCGAGAGTGCGCTGCGCGCGGGAGGCGGAACGGCGCGCCCCGTGGCGGTATATAAGCCGGGGTTCGGATGTACTCGGAGCTCGGCATCGTCTGCGGAGAGTGCGGTGAGCTCGCGCCGAAGGAGCGCTCGGAGGCATGCGCTCGCTGCGGCCATTCGCTGAAGTGGCTGGGCGCGGGCGGACCGCTGGACGAGCACCCGTCGCCCGAGCCCGGTGGGCTTTCTTCAGAAACTCGTTCCAATTCGCCGAGAGGTGGGGAAAGCTCGGTCCGAGCGCTCTCTCGGAGCCCGAACGGCACCGAGATGAGCCCTCCACTCGAGGAGATCCCGATGGACCAAGCGAAGTACTTCGTCTGCCCGTCTTGCATGACGCCCGTTCCGAGCGGCCACAAGTTCTGCGGCCGCTGCGGCGCCCCGGTCCCCGAGGACGCTCTCAATCTTCGAACCGACTACTTCAGTGACATGCAGGACCCGGACAAGGCACGCCTGGTGCTGATCCGGGGCGACGGCATGGAGGGGCTCAGCTACCACCTCAAGGCCGATCAGCACCTGGTCGGCAGACAGGGGCAGCTCGAATTCCCCGAAGATCCGTTCGTGTCGCCGCGACACGCGAACTTCTTCTACCGGGACGGGCGGCTCGTGGTCCGCGACGAAGGCTCGCTCAACGGCGTCTACATTCGCGTGCGCGGCACGGTCGAGGTCACCGCTGGAGACACCTTCATGGCGGGCGATCAGGTGTTCCGGCTGGATCCGACCCCCAAGGCATCCGACGGCGTCGACGCGGAGGGCACGTACTTCTACTCGTCCCCGAAGTACCCGGCCGCGTTCCGCATCAACCAGATCCTCGAGGGCGGCGCGCTCGGTATGACGATCTGCGCACGGACCAACACCCTCGCGATCGGGCGCGAGGACGGCGACCTCAACTTCCCCGGGGACATCTTCATGTCGGCCAAGCACTGCACCGTCGAGGAACGCGACGGCCACTACCACCTGACGGATCACGGCAGCCGAAACGGGACCTACGTGCGCCTGAAGACCGATCGTGAGCTGTCCCACGGCGACTACGTCTTCCTCGGTCGGAAGCTCCTCCGGGTCGAGCTCAACAACTGAGCTTTCGTGGCGCGCGGAAGGAGCCTCGTCCCGGGGCTCCCGTGCCCCTGTCGCGGCTCGCTGCCAGAATCTTGCAGTCGCCCCCCGCAAAGCCCGGTCGCGGCGGGGCCGCTCACTCGCTCGGAGCGGTGATGCCCTCGGTCTCCCGCGGCGCGCGCTTTCTCCGGCGACGGCGCTTGCGGGGGGCCTTTGCTTCGCTGGCCGGCAGCTCGCCCGGCGAAGGCACCGCGACCTCGACGCCGTCGCCGGAACGGGCCGACTGGCAGAGCGCCAGAACCTCCGCGGCGGTCGGGTAGATCGCGGTCTTGGTGAGCCGGTTCGCGCGCCCGGACTCGAGCCGGGGGAGCGCCGCGACGATCCGCCGCATCGTGTCCGCGATTCTCCTCGGCACCGAGAGGCGCTCGACGATGGGCTCGAGGAAGTCGTAGGCCGCGCCCACGCGATCGCGCTCGCCCTCGCATGCCTCCCGGAGCGGCTCGAGCAGGAGAGTGGTCCAGAGCACGGCGTCGTCGAGGGGCTCCCCGCGCTGCCGCGTCGCTCGATCCACGGCGCCGAGCAGGCGCCACACGTTGCGATCGTCCCCGGAGGCATCCGAGAGAAAGGCGGACAGCTCCGGCAAGAGCACGTCCAGGATCCCGGTCTCCCAGCACAGCCAGATGCTGCGATGCGCCGCACCGCCGCGCATCAGGCGCAGGAGCTCCTCGAACAGGCGCGGGCGTGCCGCCCGGGCGAGCTCGTCGCGGCACGCGACGATCGCGTCGTACACCTCGGGTGCGATGGCCAGATCGAGCCGCGCGCTGAACTTGATCGCGCGCAGGATCCGTACCGGATCTTCCCGGAACCGGACCACCGGATCGCCGATGGTGCGCACGACCCGCTCCTCGATGTCCGGCATGCCGCCGACCCAGTCGAGAATTGCGTGGCGCTCGAAATCGTAAAAGAGCGCGTTGATCGTGAAGTCGCGCCGGTAAGCGTCCTCGTCCGCTTCCCCGAACACGTTGTCGGTGCGGATGAGCAGATCGTCGCCGTCGCGATCTTCCTCGGGGGTACGGCGGAAGGTCGCCGTCTCGATCACTTTTCCGCCGCCGAAGAGCACGTGGACCAGCCGAAAGCGCCGGCCGATGATGCGCGAATTGCGGAACAGCCGGCGGACGTCGTCGGGGCGTGCGCTCGTCGCGACGTCGAAATCCTTGGGCGCGCGTCCGAGCAGGAGGTCGCGCACGCAGCCGCCGACCAGGTAGGCCTCGAAATCGTGCCGGACCAGGCGGCGGACCACCTTCTCGGCGTCGGGATCCATCCGCCCGTCGTGGAGCTCGAGCGGGTAGACCCCGGGCGACACCCCTTCTTCGTCGTCATCCAGCCCGAGGACGTCCGCCTCGACGTCGTCCGGCTCGGCGCGGTCGTCTCGAGAGGCAGCAGGCGGCTGCGCGCGCACGCGGCTGCGCGCACGAGCAGGCCGGGGTGACCGCTCGGCCACGTCCGCGGCTTCCAGCTCGGGGTGCGAGGCGGGTTCGCGGTCGTCGGGGGGAGGAGGAGGAGAGGGTGTCGTGGTCCGGCCCATCTCGCGGGGAGGCGTCGCACACGCGGGCGGAGGACGCCAGGGATTTGGCGCTGGATCCGCATTTAGCAGGCCAGGGGGCGAAGGGCCACGCGGAAGGGGGCCTCGCCGGTGTCTTGCAGCCCGCGGAACGCCGGGCCGCGAAGATCGCTCGGCTCGCCGCGTGGCGTGGCAGGGGCCGGGCGCCCGGCTCTCCCGGAACGGAGCGAACCCGCGTGGTGATCGGCGCGAGAACGAGCCTATCATCCGTGGCCGAGCGGTGCCGATGGACCCCACGACTTCATCACGGCCCGACGCCATCGTCGTCCTGGGATGCCGAGTGCACGAGAATGGGCTCCAGGGGGCGGCAGCCCGGCGCGTCCACCGCGCGGCTCTGGCCTTCCACGAGCTCTCCCCCGCGGTCCTCATCGCCAGCGGCGGGCGGCGCTGGAGAGGCACTGCCGAGGCCGACGCGCTCCGGGACGCGCTCGTCGAGCGTGGCGTTCCGGCACGCGTCATCGTCCGGGAGCTGTGCTCGCTCTCGACGCTCGAGAATGCCGTGTACAGCGCCGAGCTGCTTCGCGCTGCCGGGCTCGAAGCGCCCGGGCTCGTGACCTGCGACTGGCACATGGCCCGCGCGCTGTCGTGCTTCCGACGCACGGGATTGCGGCCGGTCGCATTGCCCGCGCCTTCGTCGCTCGGCGTCGCTGCACGGCTCACCCGGGGCACGATGGAACGCGCCCGGAGCTGGGTCGATCGGCGGGTTTCGCCGCACTGGATATCCCGGTGACCCCGGCGGCGACGAGGACGGCCGTGCTCGGTCTTTGGGCGCTGCTTTCGTGCGCGAGCTGCCGCGAGGCCGAGCGCGCGCTCGAGGCGAAGCCCGCGGTGAGCTCGAGCGCGGAGGGGCCTCTGCCCGGCGCACCCGTGCTCGCTGCAATCCGGTCCGCGGAGTACGGGCGTTCCTCCGGCGCGATCCCGGGCGGCGCGACGACGGACCACGACACCAGGGTGCGCCGGGCGGCGGCGCGGGCCCTGTCGAGGATCGGCGATGCCCGCGCCCTCGCCTCGCTCTCGCAGACCCTCGGCGACGAGGACGGGGAGGTCGTCGCCTGGTCCGCCTACGGGC